>Ga0265298_10001130_pt1 | contig 39227 bp, 26 predicted proteins | sample AusTroGonzalo_MG_3_FD_193486 | JGI IMG/M metagenome (GOLD analysis project Ga0265298, IMG submission 193486) | Bovine rumen microbial communities from tropical cattle in Woodstock, Queensland, Australia - Gonzalo_01 | ecosystem: Host-associated > Mammals > Digestive system > Stomach > Rumen ... | reverse complement strand
ATACCGAAGGACTCTCCCATACGTTTAACATCTCGCTGTGGACACTGTTGGTGCCCTTGTTGACAGGTGTGCTCATCGCCCGCCGTGTACCGTCGCTCATCGTCCTTTTCCTGTCGTCGGTCATGGCAGGCATCATGGCACTCATCCTTCAGCCACACATTCTGACCGTGATAGCCACAGGCACCAGCCCAATTGACCATTCTTCATTCTTGGACGGAGCCAAGTGTGGCGTTGCGATCTCGGACGGAGCCGAGTGTGGCGTTGCAATCTCCATGGTCCATTTAATCAAGGGCCTCGCCGTCACCTACTATGGAGCAACGGCTGTCGATACGGGTAATGCCTCGCTCAACGAACTTGTCTCAACAGGAGGTATGGCAGGCATGCTCAACACCATCTGGCTTATCCTCTGTGCCATGTGCTTCGGAGCCTCAATGGTAGCCAGTCGCATGATTGAGAGCCTGACGGCAGTCATTGTCCGCTTTGTGCGCAACCGTGTCAGTCTCGTGTCTTCTACCATCGGCACCGGCATCTTCCTCAACATCGCCACAGGCGACCAATTCATCTCCATCGTGCTCAATGCCGACATCTACAGAGAGGTATATCGCGAACAGGGTTATGAGTCGCGCCTGCTAAGCCGTTCCTGCGAAGATTCAGCCACCGTCACCTCAGTGCTCATTCCTTGGAACACCTGTGGCATGACGCAGGCAACCGTTCTCGGCATACCCACCCTGACCTATCTGCCCTATTGCTTCTTCAACCTCATCAGTCCCCTGATGAGCATACTTGTGGGAGCCATTGGCTGGCGCATATATAAAGACTGCGATTAAGCGAGAGCAGAACGATGCTTGCATCGATTCTGCCGAGCGTGAGCAGGCTCGGCCGGAGGCCATTGCAACGTTATACTCGGCTCCGTCCAAGATTGCAACGCCACACTCGGCTCCGTCCAAGATTGCAACGCCACACTCGGCTTCGTCCAAGATTGCAACGCCACACTCGGCTCCGTCCGAGAACGTAATAATTGACTTTCGCTTAATGTACTAATGTATTTTTTTTCAAAAAGACGGGTCAGGATACTATGTCCCAACCCGTCTTGATGCTTTTCGGCTGTTAACCTTTAGCCAACAGCCTATTTCAGTATCCCGTCTTCCTTGAGTCTTATCCTCAGTTCGTTGCGCAGCACTCTGACGACGACTCCAGCCCGGTCGCCCAAATTGTTGCTCTGCTCTTCGCGGCCGAACAGACGCTCGTCGGCACCTGAGACAAACTGCTCCCAGGGGCCGCCATCGCGGAAGAAGTTGTCGAAATAGTCCTCATAGCGTTCGCGGGCATTGACCTCCGTGACCAACGGACGCTGGTTACAGCCAGCCACTCCGGCGGTGATGCCCTTGAACAGCACGGCGTTGAGGGCGTTCTTACGGGCTTTGTCTACGGCAGCGTCAGTGTCTTTGCCAAATCCCCAGGCACGTACGGTTTGTGAACCGTCGAGTGCCGTTCCTAAGCATTCCACCTCAAACTCCCGATACGACGTAGCCTTCTGCTCTGTATGACAGCTGGCCAGTACAATTGTCGACAAGGCAATGATGAATAGTTTCTTTTTCATCTTTTAAGTTTTCGTTATGTTTTCGTTTTGTTATCGTTGGCCTCCGGACGAGCCTGCTCACGCTCGGCAGAATCGATGCAAGCATCGTTCTGCTCTCGCTTAATCGCAGCCTTCTTGGACGGAGCCAAGTGTGGCGTTGCAATCACCGTTCAACGTACTTACCACCACGTCCGTATGATGCGGGTGTTATACACTACGCGTGGACGGCTCTTAGCGTAAGCTACGGCAATGTCGCGTACAGCATTGATGCGTGCACGGTCCATGCTACGCTCATGAGCATTCTGACGCATCATCTCGGCACGGTCAGCATCGTCAAGACCCTTGACACGTCCCTTCACCTCCTTCATCAGCGCCTGTGCTCCTGCATACGAGCTGGAAGAAGGGTCAATGTCGCCAACCAGTGCCATGACGGCATCGGCATTCTCGCGTGAGGGAGAGGCAGCCCATAAGGCACGGGCACGCTGCAGCTGCTGGGCAGCATTGGTGTTAACCTGTGCACGATAGGCCTGCACCATCATGTCCTGAGCCTCGGCATAGTAGGAAACCTCCTGGGGAATCTGTGACAGCGTCCACAGCGCCTCCTCGTAGCTCTTCTGGTTCATCATAGCCTTGACGGAAGTCAGGATCTGGCTCTTGTTGCTCTCGTAGTATTCTATGATGCGGTCAGTACCTTCCTTGACCAGCCGCCCGATTTCTGCCTTGTGTGCATTGATGCCGTTCATGGCCTTCATGACGGCCTTGGCCTCGTCGTTGCCAGCACCTTTCAGCGACAGCGTGGTCGAGGCATACTTGGTACCAGTCATACCGTCGCCTAAGCAGAGGCCGACCTCCAACTTATACATGATGACCGTCGGTCCACTGCCAATCACTTCCTTCTCCAAGACGTTCCAGTTCATGGTCAGGATGAAGCGCGAACCCTCTGCACTCAGCATGCCGTTCTGCGAGATGATGCTGCCAAGTCGGTTCTCCAAGAGTTTGAGGTTGTTGGCTGTCATACCCTCCATATCTTCAGGGAGGTAGGGAGTGACCATCATCTGTGCCCTTACGCCGAGCATGCACAGCATGACAACAGTTAGTCCTAATAGTCTTTTCATCTTACTTCTCTCCTATGATTATAGTGGCATGTCCAAGTCCGCGCATAGCTAATTTCGAGTCGACACCCTTGGCCTTCAGGAAGTTCACCAATCCACGAGCCCACTGACGCGTGTCCGTCGGGCGGTTGTTGGCTCCATAGAGAGGAATGCGTACCTGCTCAAACTCCATCATCGTTTCTGTGGCATCCAGCGTACTGTAGACGTGGTTCACCGTGTTTTCGCTCAGCCAGTCCTCAATCAGTTCACTCAGCTCCTTGCCGTCGAACTCCGACTCCAAGTCGTAGGGACTGCTCTCCCATTTCTGCACGACCAAGGCCACCTCGCGACCCTTTGTTCCCATGTCCTCGAAGTGAGCCATCAGTTGCCTCTCGATGTTACCCATGCTGGCGTTAACAGCCTCCTGCAGCAGCACAGCCAGTTCAGCCGACAGCGAGGGGTCGCTGGTGCCGTTGGCAGCAGCCACCTGCTTGTTCGTATAGGCATCCAAAGCACGCAGGTTGTAGGTCAGCGTACGGCGTGGCCCACGCACGTTCACCTTCCAGTAAAGCTCGAAGATGATGTCACTCTTGGCACGAGCATTGATGATGTCGATAGGCGACTGTTCCACCTCCGAACCACTACTCTTGCTCGTTCTGGCCATGTTCTCGGCCCGTGACAACGAGAGGGCGTTGAGGTTCTGCTCCATGTCCTTCAGGGGGAATCCCATGTCACCCATCATGCTGTTGATGGTGGTGATAGCCACCTTCAGGTCGCCGTTCTCCAAGAAGGCGCGCTCATAGTCAGGCACAACGGTTGAGCCGCCATTGGTGTCAAACGTCTTGGTGTATCCCATATCGTTACACCACGTCTTGCTGGGTACTACCATGATGGTAGGTTTCTTGGCTTGTGAGAAAGCCACCACACTCACTAAGAGTGCCAAGCCTGTCAAAATAGTCTTTTTCATCTTTTTGAGTTTTTGAGTTTTTAAGTTTTGAGTTTTCGTTTTAGAACAGCGAGTTCAGTCCTTTCGATATGCCGTCCTTCTGCAGTCGGTCACGCAGAGCGTTAAAGTTGATGATGCACACCATACCGATCTTGTACTCCTTGCTCGAAATCTTGATGCGGTCCTCAGGCTGTATGTTGCCGTTGTTGGTCAGTTCCACGAACTGCATGTAGTCGCCGCTATCAAAGAAATTGTCGAAATAGTCCGTATGAGCCGAGTAGCCGTCAGGACACAACGCAGCATGACCTTTGTTCAAACCCGATGCCTTGCCGCCACTGACACCCTTGAAGATGACACCGTGGACAGCATTGCGCATGCAAGTCTGGCGCGTAATCTTCTCCTTCTTGCCATAGTTCCACACCTTCACCATGATGTAGCCTTCTGACATCGTGCGGTCGGTGCAGTTCTCCAGTTCATATCTGTAAGTGTCTTCCTCGTCGTCTTTGGCATTAGCCGTCAGTACAACGAACAGCGACATACAAAACAATAAAAAAGCATACTTCTTCATAATTCCTAATATTTTTAAAATGTTTTCGTTATTTCGTTTGTCTCAGCCACAGACCGCCGTCAGCCAGTGCCTTGGTAGGCTTGCCCTCGAAGATGGTGTATTCCAGGTTGTTGCCGCCATCGTCGTCGTCATCGTCAGTGGCAGCACCCTCAATCTTCTCACCAGCACCGTGACGGTTGTCCCACACCATACCTTTGGCAACCTTCACCGTGCCCACTTTCTTATAGGTGATGTTGCCTTCGGCATCCTGAATCTGTTCAAGAGCCTCAAACTTGTCACCATCCTTGACACCTTCCTTCTTGCCCACATAGGCATACATGGTCTGACCGTCGTCGCTCACATTGAGCACCGTCAGTGTCTTAAACTGGTCATACTTCTTCTGCAGTTGGGCAATGCTCTTGTCAGTAGCACGGGCCGTAGCACGACTGATAAGCTTCTGCGAGGCATCGTCCTTCAGCGACAGCTGCATGGTGGCAGGAGCGTGGCATGAGGTCTTGCCCACATACGTCAGCGTGTAGGCGTCATCCTTGTCAAACTCGTCCGTGCTGGCAGCATTCCAGTATTTGTCATAGAAGCCCAGCATCTTCTCTTCGTTCCAATCCAACTGGAACAGATAGCTGGTGGTGGTCACAAAGTAACCCTTCAGGGCAGCACCAGCGGCAACAGAGGCCAGCTGGGTCACACCGCCGGCAGCACCGCCAACCACCGAGCCGGCAGCATTGGCCACAGCGGCTATCTCCTCAGCCGACATATAGGCGTAGGAAGTCACCATCACGAACGTACGCGGAATCAGGTCCTTCTCGGCAGCATCCATAATCTTGTTCTGTCCGCCGATGACACCCTTATACTTGTTCAGCTCCTCCTTGCTGGCACCAAACAGACCGCGGTCTTCGATAAGCAGCGTGTTGAAGTGTGAACCGTCAGTCACCGTCTTGCTCTCGTTGTACCATTTGCCGATAATCTTGTTGGCAATATGGTTCTCCTTGAAGAACTTGATGATCTTGGCAATCCTTTCATCGCCAGTCATTCCGCCAGTTTCCGACGATGCCGTAGCCTTCTTCATCAGGCCCAGCCCCTTCTTAGCCAGTCCGCCGATGCCCTTCTTTTGGCCGCCGTCAGCCTCGTCGACAGCTTTGATCTCATCCTCCGTCACCTCGATTTTCGTCAGGTCGATGTGGCGAACCGTGAGGTTGTGGTCATTATATTTGTCAGGAATGGCCAGCGTGTCAAAAGTGTTGGTCACAATCTTCTTGGCATCACCCGTCAGCTTGTCGCTCGGCACCATAATGGTGTAAAGTGAGCTGCGACGATACTTCATCTCCTGGTTAGCTTTCTGTGCAAAAGCAGCCGTTGCCACGAAGGCAACCATCAATGTCAATACAGTTTTTCTCATAGTTTTAATTATTTAAATTAGTCATTGGTAATTGCTAATTACGCTGTCTTATAATATGACATCAGGGTGCAAAGTTAATAAATAATTCCGAAACAGCAACACGATTCGCCAAAAATTATTCAACTTTACCTCGTTTTTATCATGAACTTAACTTTCGCTGGCTCCCTTCCCTTTTGCTTCTTTTTCTGTGTTTCTGTGGACGATTAGTGCTCACTATCGGCTTTCTGTGCTTTCCGTGTAATGGTGTTTTGAGCATATTTACAGCATAAACATACGGAAATGGGGGGAAAGAGGCGTAGTTACAACTATTTTCTGCAAAAAAACATGGTGTTTCTGTGGAAAAAGTGTATATTTGCACTCGATAAATGAAAATAATAAAACCATTAAAACTATTTACATTATGAGAAAGAAAACATTACTCATGACGTTGCTATTGCTCACCTGCCTGTTGGGAGCAAGGGCACAACAAGCCCTACCGTATTCGTACGGCTTTGAAGACAACGACCTGGCTGCTGACGGCTGGGTGCTGCAAGGTGCTGCCAGTGAAAACACTAAAATCTACACCGGTGCCAAACGGACTGGTACGTATGGGTTTCAGTTTATCTATTCCGAACAGAGCGCCTACCTGCTCTCGCCCGTTCTTACGGGTGGCGACAAGGGCGTTGACGTGTCTTTCTGGTACAAGAATTACTCTGGAAATTATCCTGAGCATTTTAAGGTGGGCTACACGACCGATGAGGCTGCGACGGACGCCAGTGCATTTATTTATGGTGACGAGGTGACTGCATCAACATCTTGGCAGGAGTACTCCAACGTCTTCCCGGCAGGTACTAGGCGTATCGCTATTCAGTATGTCTATACGGATGCGTATTATCTCTTCCTTGACGACTTCAGCTTCACGGTTCCTACTGGCGTTGCCAGGCCTTCGGACTTGGCTGTCGCTCTCACGCAGGGCGACGGCACCGTGGCCACTCTCAGCTGGACACAGGGTGATGACGCCACGGCGTGGGAGATTTGCCTGAATGACGATGAGACCAATCTCATCAGTGCCAACACGAACCCCTTCACCCTCACGGGTCTGACCCCTGAGACGGCCTACACTGCCAAGGTGCGTGCCGTCAAGGGCAGCGACAAGAGTGCATGGAGCAACGCGGTGACTTTCACACCGACGAATGCATACTGGATTACTGTGAACGACGGCACAGACGTCAATGGCTTTGTGCCAGTGTATGGCTATTATGCTGATGGGGCTTCTTTAAGTCAGTTTATCATTCCCGCCTCGGATTTGACAACTATACAGTGGGGCACCATCACCAACTTGACCTTCTATGCAAGCCAAAATTCTGTAGATTGGGGTAATGCTAAGTTTGAGGTCTATGTGGCAGAAGTTGCTAACACCACATTAGATGATATGGTTGACTGGAGCACTATGGAAAAGGTGATGAATGCGGGCACTCTCTCTATCAGTAACAATCAAATGGAGGTAACATTTGACAATCCTTATCAATATCAGGGTGGAAATCTGCTGATTGGTATTAGAGAAACCGACTCTGGTAATTTTAAAACTTCCACCTGGTACGGTGTCAATCAGACAGAAAATACGGCAATGGGTAATGTGGATAATTCTGGTACAACATATGAACCGAAACAATTCCTGCCCAAGACCACCTTCATCTACATACCAGGTGTGGCTCCGTCGTGCATCAAGCCTATTGGTGTGACAGTTAAAGCTTCACATACTTCTGCTACCATCAGCTGGATAGGTGACAACGATAGTTATAATGTCCGGTACAGGTTACCGGCTGAGGATATTACATCGTTCTTTGATGATTTTGAGGATGGTCTTGACCAGTGGACTATCTATACCGAGGGTCAAGCACCAAAGGAGAAAGGCTGGTACACGACTGATCCGAGTCAGGGATTAAGCTTTGAAGCTCATAGCGGAAACTATGCGGCCAGTGCATGGAGTTGGAATGGCGCGGCATACAATGCGGACAACTGGCTTGTCACACCGCAGGTTAAACTGGAAGGCACGCTGAAGTTCTGGGTGAGAACTAGTACTGGATATCCCGATGCTTACGAGGTGTTGCTTTCTACAACAGGTAACAGTATTGCAGACTTCACCGTCACGCTACAGGCTATGGCAGATGCTCCAAATACTGGTAAGTGGGAGCAGGTCTCGATAGATTTAAGTAGCTTTGGTGGAGCCAATGGCTACATTGCTATACACCATGTTAGCGAGGACAAGAACTACCTTCTTATTGATGATTTTGGTATTGTTACAGGCTTTGTTCCTGCCAGTGAATGGACGACTATTTTCACAACCACGACATCTGTTGAACTCACTGGCCTTGAGACGGATACCAATTATGAATATCAGGTACAGGGTGTTTGTCTTCCTTCTGATGAATCCGAGTGGACGAAAATGACTACTTTCACCACACTGGGTGAAAAAGATAAATTGTTCCTGGCCGAAGGTGACTGGAACGTAGACGATAACTGGGTGCCCGCAGGAGTTCCGTCAACTACTGATAATGCCTATGTTCGTGCAGCTGTCACTATTCCGGGTGGCGTTGTGGCAACAGCGCAGAGTATCAAGGTTGACGGCGGTTCCATTACCCTCAAAGACGGTGGTGAGCTGAAGACTAACAGCCAGGTTGGCGTGACCATGGAGAAGGACATCACTGGCTACGGTGACGGAGAAGGCAAGTTCAACTTCATCGCATCGCCTGCCAGCGGTGGTTCAACCTCTACAGAAGTTGAAGGTCTGATGGAAGGTGACTACGACTACTTCCGCTTCGTGCGTTCGATGAACTTGGAATGGCGCAGCTATGCACTGACCAGTTTTGATATGACTACTGGTAATGGTTATCTGTACGCTAACAAGGACGACCAGACACTGAAGTTCACTGGCAAGACTTGGGCATCGTTGGATAATATTCTCTCAATGAATGCTACATACAATGCTTCTTACCCCATGAACATGATACTTGCCGGCAACCCGTTCACCAGTACTTCCACTATTTCCTTCTATGGTGATAGTGGCGCTTATACAGGAACCCTCTATAAGCTGAACGCTGCAGGTGACGGTTTTGAGAAATATGAGGGATATGTATCCGTTGCTCCTGGCGAGGCTGTCCTCGTAGAATATAGTGAAGATGGTACTATCTACTACGAATCTGAAGATTATGGTGACGGCACTTATTTAGGAGAAGCAGAGATTCTGCTGCCACAGCATGACTCGACGGCTAACCAGGATGCTGGTCCTGTCGTCGTGCTGGCTAATGATGCGACTGACAACAGTACCGTAGTTTCAACCTATAATAATAAGAATGTAGCTGTGAAACTTACAGGCCGCACACTCTTCAGGGATAATGAGTGGAACACGCTGTGTCTTCCGTTCAATGTGACACTGGCTGGCAGCCCGTTAGAGGGTGCTACGGCTAAGACGCTGACCACCGCTACGATGACTGGAACACACGTGGCGCTGACCTTCGGCGACGCAGTGACAGCACTTCAGGCTAACGTGCCCTACATCATCAAGTGGGATGGCGATGGTACTGACAACATCGTTGAACCGATCTTCCCTTATGTAACCATCGTGAACGGCGATGAGGCAGGCCGTACCGTCTCTCCGATTGATGAGGTGAAGTTCATCGGCTACTACGACGCATTCCCCATCACTGCTGCTGACGACAACATCTACTACATGACTTCAGGCAGCACGCTGAAGCACACGGGCAAGGACCGTACGCTGAAGTCCCTCCGTGCCTACTTCGACTTCACAGAGTCGGCCACTACAGGCCGTGAGTTCGTGCTCGACTTCGGCGAGGGTCAGTCGACAACCGGCATCTTCCAGATGCCTGAGGAGACGAAGGGCTCTGACGCCTGGTACACCATCGACGGCATGAAGCTGAACGGTGAACCCACGAAGAAGGGTGTGTACATCAACAACGGAAAACAGGTAATCGTGAAGTAAGACAATGACGTTGACCCTGACCCTAAGAAAATTTGGGTTAGGGTTAGCGTTATACTCAAAAACTCAAAAACGAAAAAAATAAGATATTATGAAAAGGAAAGAATATATCAGCCCGGAGACCACGGAGTACTTCCTGGAAACGATGTTGTTGTTTGAAGGCAGTTCTACCACACCAGGTGACCCGAAAGTGAAAGACGAGGAGGATGATGACGATGAGGACAACCGTGCTCCTCAATTCGGTTGCGACTGGGACCAGTATAAATAAGTAAATGTAATAGGCGAAGATAGCGTAGGGCGACCCCATCAGGTCAGTCCTCCTACGTTTTGACTATCCGAGGGTGTGTCACATCAAGAATGGGCACATCCTCCTTTCTTATACTTTTTTTACTTAACGGCCCAAAATCATCAGCTTAATCGTGAAGTGTGCCAAAGCTTGGCACACAGTGTGCCCGCCTTTGGCACACACTGTGCCAAGCTTTGGCACACTTTTAACATTTGTTGATTGTATTAAGCGATTGTAATGATTCTTTATTTTGACGGGACTGCCTGCATCATGAAATAGGAAATCCCGACAGTTTTTTTGCCTCTGTCGGTATTTTCCTGCCAAAAAGCAAAAAAACGGGAAAAAAGTTGGTGGGTTGCGTGATTTTTCGTATTTTTGCAGCTGAATGTGCAATAAACGTAAAAATCAGTAATAACCATTAAAAGTTTTACATTATGAGAAAGAAAATGTTACTCATGACGTTGCTATTGCTCACCTGTCTATTGGGAGCAAGGGCACAGCAAACACTGCCGTATGCGTACGGCTTTGAAGACAACGACCTGGCCATTGACGGTTGGACTACTGTGAACGAAAGCGAGGGGAATGCTACTGAGTTTGGCATTTCCACTGATGCGAAACACGAGGGCGATTATGGCTTCAGGTTCTCTTCGTACAACAACAGCAGCAGCTACGACCAGTATCTGATTTCTCCGGAACTGAGTGCTGCCACGGGCGTTGTGGTGCAGTTCTACTATAAGGCTTCCAGCACCGCCACGGAAAAGTTCAAGGTTGGTTACTCTACAACTGACAATGAGATTTCAAGCTTCACCTTTGGTGATGAAATCGTTACCAGTAATACTGCTTGGACGCAATCTGAAGAATTCATTTTCCCTGCCGGTACTAAGTATGTAGCCATCTATTATTGTTCTGAATATCAATATAGATTGTATGTTGACGACTTCAGCTTCTCGCTTCCACCATCCTGTCTGAAACCAACTGCTGTAACTGTTTCGGACATCACCAATGAGAGTGCCGTGGTCAGTTGGACTTCGGATGCTGATGCCTGGAATCTGCGTTATAGAATAGCCGGTGGATCAAAATGGACGATAGTAGATGGTATTAACAAAGGAACAGAATATCCGCTTGACGGTTTAGACACTGGCACTACATACGAAGTACAAGTACAGACCGACTGCGGAGGTGGCAGCACCAGCGACTGGACCAACGCCGTTACCTTTACCACGAATTTCTGCGCTCCTGTAGATCAGTGCCTCGTCAACATCACGCTGACCGATAGCTACGGCGACGGTTGGAACGGCAATCAAATGCAGGTAGTGGATGTTGAAACGGGTACAATTTTGGGTACTTTCACCCTTACATCAGGTGGCACCGGTAGCTTCACCCTCAATGTATGTAAAGGTAGCACCATCAATTTTGTGTATGTTGAAAGTGGAAGCTACTCAACAGAAAACGGTTGGCTCATTACAGATGTCAACGATGATGTCATAGCCGAACGGGAAGGATGCAATAGCGGTTGTACCCCTACCGCTGGTGTTATTGCCACTTATACCGTAAGTTGCTCCTCTTGTAGGAAGCCCGCGAACCTGACACTTGCCGGTACGCCTGCATGGAACTCTGCAACGGTGACATGGGATGACAATGGTCAGACCAATTGGCAGCTTTGCATCAATGACGATGAGGCCAATCTGATTGACATTGAAGACAATCCTTCCTACACACTGACGGGCCTTACTGCCGAAACAACTTACAGCGTGAAGGTGCGCGGCAACTGCGGCGACGGCGACGTGAGCCTGTGGAGCAGCGCAGTGACATTCACTACGGATATTCAGTTTGCACCACCTGCTGCTCTTGCAGCCAACAACATCACAGCAACCTCTGCTGACGTGAGCTGGACGGCCAATGCCGCTGCAACGGGTTCAGAGCTGCAATATGTTAAAGGAAATGTTTATGGCAGCACGCTTCGCTATGACGACGGAACTTATGCAACAAGCATCGGTAGTTCCAGCAGTTCAACCCAGACCTGGGCTGTGATGTATCCCGGCAGCATGGTTACAGCTTCTAAGCTGACCAAGGTGTCGTGGCTTGAAACGTCCTATAATACTGGCAATATTACCGTTAACATCTATCAGGGTGGCGACGATGCACCGGAAGGAACACCGCTTTATACTGAAGAAGTGACTCCGGCTGGTGGCAATGCCTTCCATGAACTCACGCTGGCATCGCCTCTAAGCATCACTCCCGGCAAAAACCTGTGGATAGTACTGACGGAAACTGGCCTATACGTCAAAAGTGCATGCGTGGTCAATACGCCCAACAACCAATGGATGTACAGCGCCGATAATGGATGGTATAGTCTTGCCAATACTTCCTTGCCTGACTATGGCTGGATGATCCGTGCTGAAATCAGCGACGGCATGGATGAAGCGACGGCAAGCTGGACAACGGTGGCTCCCGCCACTTCGCCCACTACCATCACTGACCTGACGCCGGAGACGACCTATACCGTCAGGGTGAAGGATGTCTATGCAGAGGGTGCGAGCGCATGGGTAACGTCATCATTTACTACACTTGAAGAGGTGCTCACACCATCGGATCTTGCTGTTGCTGAAGTGGCTGCCAAGAGCGCAAAGCTGAGCTGGACGGAGAACGGCACGGCCACTGCCTGGGAGATATGCCTGAACGACGACGAGACGGAGACTGTCGAAGCCGACAGCAATCCCTTCACGCTGACCGGTCTCACTCCTGAGACGGAATATACCGTTAAGGTACGTGCCGTTGATGGTGAAAAGAAGAGTAACTGGAGCAAGGCGGTGACGTTCACTACCGACGTGGAGTTCCACACGCCTACAGATCTGACCGCCGACAATATCACCCATAATGCTGCTGACATAAGCTGGACGGTAGAGACGGCCGCTACGGGTTCGGAGCTCCAGTATGCAGAGGGGAACGTGTTCGGCAGTCTGCTCCGCTATGACAATGACAAGTATGCAACAAGCATTGGTTTAGGCAGTTCTTCTACATGGACCTGGGGTATCATGTATCCAGGTAGCCTTGTCATCGGCAGCCAGCTGACTAAAATATCGTGGTATAAAAATTCCAATAATATTGGCGATATTACCATTAGTATCTATCAGGGTGGTGACGATGCACCGGAAGGAACACCGCTTTATACCGAAGTGGTGACACCGACGGGCGGCAGCGGCTTCCATGAACTCACATTGGCATCGCCTGTAACCATTACTCCCGGCAAGAACCTGTGGATAACGCTGACGACGACTGGTACGTACGTGATGGCGGCATGTCAGAGTACTGAGACCAACAACCAATGGGTGATTAACAATGGTACATGGGTTAATATCAGTAGTCTTGCCGAAAGCTTAGCAGGATATGGCTGGATGGTTCGTGCCGAAATCGGCGATGGCATGAATCCTTCGACTGTGACGTGGAATACGGTAGCGGATGCCACCTCTCCTCAAACCCTGACAGACCTCACCCCGAACACGGACTATACGGTGAGGGTGAAGGCTATCTACGGTGACGGTGAGAGCGAATGGGTGACGACGGTCTTCAGGACGATGAGTGACAATCCCGTTCCCTACAACATTGCGGCTGACTTAGCAGCCAACGGTGCCACCCTCACTTGGGACGGCAATGGCGAGAGCTACAACGTGCAGTACAGAACGGCAGCCAGCGAAGAGGTGGTCTTCTTTGACGGTTTCGATAACGGCCTTGGCCGGTGGACTATTTATAAAGAAGGTACAGGTCCCTTCACCGACGGCTGGATCTTGGATAATGACAATGGCAACTATGTAGCCAGCGCATGGAGCTATTATAACTATAACTCATATAGTGCTGACAACTGGCTGATAACACCACAATTAACCTTGGGCAACACGCTGACGTTCAGGGTAAAGACAGAGTCTTCTTATCCTGATAAGTATGAGGTTTTGCTTTCCACTACCGGAAATAGCATCAACGATTTTAATGTATCCTTGAAGGCGATGGGTGATGCAACGGGCTCTTGGAGTGAGGTCAGCATCGACCTGAGCGATCATGCCGGACAGCAAGGGTATATTGCTATTCACCATGTCAGCACCAATCAATATTACCTCTATGTTGACGATTTCGGCGTCTACGGCGCTTCTACTCCCGCTGGTGCCTGGCAGGATATGACGGTGACTGACGCTACTGCCACACTGAGCGGACTGGCCACAAACAACGGCTATGAGTATCAGGTTCAGAGCGTGAAAGACGGTGAAACGTCAGAATGGAGCAAAGTTGGAGAGTTCGCACTGCTGACTTTGGATAATGATGCTTCCGACATCAGCAGCCTGCTGTTCAACAATGTTGGCAAACAGGCTCATGTCACGCTTGCCAACCGCACACTCTACAAGGATAATGAGTGGAACACGCTGTGTCTGCCCTTCGACATCGCAGACATTGACGACAGCCCGCTGGCAGGTGCTACTGTCAAGACGCTGTTCGATGCTACGATGACGGGAACACATGTGACGCTGACCTTCGGCGAGTACCCGGTTTATGCCGGCGTACCTTATATTATTAAGTGGGATGGCGGTGAAGATATTAAGAATCCTGAGTTCGCCAATGTCATCATCTCCAATGCACAGGGTTATACCCTCAGCTATTCTGAGGATAACGTGAAGTTCATCGGCTACTACGACGCATTCCCCATCACGGCTGCTGATGAGAACATCTACTACATGACTTCTGGCAGCACGCTGAAGCATACGGGCAAAGACCGCACGCTGAAGTCCTGCCGTGCCTACTTCGATTTCACAGAGTCAGCCACCACAGGCCGTGAGTTCGTGCTCGACTTCGGCGAGGGTGAGTCGACGACCGGCATCTTCCAGATGCCTGAGGAGACGAAGGGCTCTAACGCCTGGTACACCATCGACGGTATGAAGCTGAACGGTGAACCCACGAAGAAGGGTGTGTATATCAACAACGGAAAACAGGTGATAGTGAAGTAAGACGTTAACGTTAACCCTAACGAAAACGAAAACAAAAACAAAAAACGTAAGATTTTATGAAAAGGAAAGAATATATCAGCCCGGAGACCACGGAGTACATCCTGGAAACGATGTTGTTGTTTGAAGGCAGTTCTACCACACCAGGTGACCCGAAAGTGAAAGACGAGGAGGATGATGACGATGAGGACAACCGTGCTCCTAAGTTTGGTTGCGACTGGTCTCAGTACTGATCTGGCCAAACAAGCGACGCAGATAGCGTAGCGTGCGTCCCTAAGGGGTCACCGCCACTACGTCCTACCCATCCGAGGGTGCAGTTCCCCCACTGTGCCCTCGGATGATTGTATCACACGGAAACACCTGCCCTTTTGGCTGCTTTCACAACAATTATGACCAAAAGGAAAAAAAACCAAACAAAATAGTTGGATGGTCATGGTTTTTTTCGTATTTTTGCAGCAGAAAGATTGCATCGCCACACTTGGCTTGTCCAAGCATGATGGTACGTTGAATTGAAGAATGGTTAAGACGCTCTATCAACAAATCAGAGAATATAGGACGGCATCGCTATTGACACCCGTTTTTACGGCTTTAGAGGTGGTGATGGACGTGCTGATACCATACGTGACGGCCTCGCTCATTGATAAAGGCATCAATGCTGGGGACATGCAGCAGGTGTATTTCTATGGTGGTGTGATGATAGGGCTGGCATTCCTCAGTCTGGGCTTCGGCATACTGGCAGGACGTTTCTCGGCATACGCCTCTACAGGCTTTGCCGCTAATCTGCGTAGTGCAATGTACAGGAATATCCAGACATTTGCCTTTTCCGATATCGATAAATACTCGGCATCTGGTTTGGTCACGCGGATGACGACAGACGTGAACTCGCTACAGAATGCCTATCAGCAGATTCTGCGCATTACGGTGAGGGCTCCCTTCCGTCTGTTGCTCAGTATTGTGATGTGCTTGGTAATTGATGCTCGTCTGTCGTTGATTTTCGTAGTGGCCTTAGTGGTGCTGAGCTTCTCGCTGTACCATATCATTACACGAGTGGCGCGTTTGTTCCAGCAGGTGTTTGTGAAATACGACGAGTTGAACCGTAGCGTGCAGGAGAACATCTCAGCCATCCGTGTGGTGAAGGCTTTCGTGCGCGAAGACTATGAGAACCTGAAGTTCAGCAAAGCTGCCGAGGGACTCTACAGGCTCTATGTGAAAGCGGAGAGCCTGATGGCGCTGAACCATCCGATGATGAACCTGGTGGTGTACGGATGCATCATAGCACTATCGTGGGTAGGCACGCACTACATTGTGGCGGGCACGCTGACTACTGGTGAGTTGACGTCGCTCTTTACGTACGTCATGTCTATCCTGATGTCGCTGATGATGCTCAGCATGATTTTCGTCATGCTGACGCAGAGTGCCGCCTCGGCGAGGCGTGTGTCGGAGGTCATTGAGGAGCAGCCCGACATTGTGAATCCTGAGAATGCCATAACGGAAATAGCGGACGGCAGCATTGAGTTTCGTGAGGTAAGGTTTGATTATGACCAAAACAAAAACGAAAACCAAAACGTTCACCGTTCTCGGACGGAGCCGAGTGTGGCGTTGCAATCTCGGACGGAGCCGAGTGTGGCGTTGCAATCTCGTAAGTCGGCGCTTTACAACATCAGCTTTAGCATCAAGAGTGGTGAGACCATCGGGGTCATTGGTGGTACCGGCTCAGGTAAGTCGACGCTCATCAGTCTGATAAGCCGCCTGTACGACCCCGTAAAAGGTGAGGTGCTGGTAGGTGGAAGAAACGTGAAGGACTACGACCTGACTGCGTTGAGGTCGGCTGTCAGCGTGGTGCTGCAACAGAACATCCTGTTCAGCGGAAGCATTTTAGACAATCTGCGGTGGGGAAATCCGGAGGCTACAGAAGAAGCATGTCGTGAGGCGTGCCGGCTGGCATGTGCCGACGAGTTCATCGACCAGATGCCTGAGGGCTACGAGACACATATCGGGCAGGGTGGAACGAATGTCAGCGGAGGTCAGAAGCAGCGTCTGTGCATAGCCCGTGCCTTGCTGAAACGACCCAAGATTCTGATACTCGACGACTCTACGTCGGCCTGTGACACGGCTACGGATGCCATGATACGCAAGGCGCTGCACGAAGAGTTGCCTGACATGACCAAGATCATCATAGCACAGCGCATTCTCAGTGTGCGCAACTGTGACCGCATCTTGGTCTTGGACAACGGCGTGGTTACGGCATTCGACACGCATGAGAATCTGCTGAAGACAAACCAGCTCTATCAGGAAATCAATGCGATACAGAGTGAGAATATAGGAGACTTCGATACATGAGACAACCGACAATCGGACCACAGCGAGAGAGGGCGCAGGCTGGTTTTCAGCGTGCCAGTCGTGAGCAGCGTGACGTACTGCTGCGCATGACGGCCTTCGTGTGGCGGCACTATCACTGGCAGATGGTGACGGTGCTGGCCTGTATCGTGGTCAGCAGTATTACGTCGCTCGTCTCGTCGCTCTTTATCCGTACCTTGGTGGACGACTATGTCGTACCTCTGACACAGGTTGAGAATCCTGAATATGCCTCGCTGGCACAGACGCTCTTCAAACTGGGTCTGATATTGCTGTTCGGTAGCATCTGCTCGTATGCCTATAACCGACTGATGATCAATATCTCGCAGGGAACCATGCTCAGGCTTCGCAAACAGCTCTTCGAACGCATGGAACGTCTGCCATTGGGTTATTTCGACCGTCGCTCGCATGGTGACATCATGTCGGTCTATACCAACGATGTTGATTCGTTGCGGCAGATGACCTCGACGGCGCTGGCACAGGTGTTCTCATCCGTCATCACCATTGTAGCCACCTTTACGTCGATGGTGGTGCTGAATATACCGCTAACACTCGTCTCCATGCTGATGGCAGCTGTCATGATGGTGGTTACGACACGGCTCGGCAAACGCTCACGAGGGTTCTTCCGTACTCAGCAGCAGAGTCTGGCAGAGGTCAATGGATTTATCGAGGAAATGATGACGGGACAGAAGGTCGTCAAGGTGTTCTGTCATGAGCAGCAGGCCATCCGCGACTTTGAGGTCATCAACGAGCAATTGCGTTCGTCGGCGTATAACGCCAACAGGATTGCCAATATCGTAATGCCAGTCAATGGCAACCTGAGTAATCTGGGCTATGTGCTCATAGCCGTGGTGGGTGCCACGCTGGCGATTGGTGAATTATCAATTTTCAATTATCAATTGTCCATTACTTTAGGTACGGTCGTGGCCTTCCTGCAGCTGAACAAGAGTTTTACGCAGCCAGTCACACAGGTGTCGCAACAGATTAACAGCGTGCTCAATGCCTCGGTGGGTGCCGAGCGTGTCTTTGCACTCATGGATGAAGAGCCTGAGGTGGACAAAGGAAGCCTTCAGCTGAAGGCGCCTGTTTTGGGCGATGTGGACTTCCGGCATGTGGACTTCGGGTACACACCGGAACGACAGGTGCTCTACGACATAGATATCAATACATCGCCAGGACAAAAGATTGCCTTTGTTGGAGGAACGGGAGCCGGTAAGACTACCATCATCAACCTCATTAACAGGTTCTATGAGATACAGGGTGGACAGATTCTGTATGATGGCATTCCCGTCACCGATATCCAGAAGTCTTCGTTACGGCGAAGCATGAGCATCGTGCTGCAAGAGACGCACCTCTTCACGGATACGGTGCTGGAAAATATCCGCTATGGACGTTTAGATGCTACGGACGAGGAATGCCGCGAGGCTGCTCGTCTGGTGGGTGCCGACGACTTCATCCGTCGTCTGGCCAAGGGTTACGACACGCTGTTGCAGGGTGATGGAGGCAATCTAAGTCAGGGTGAACGCCAGCTGCTGGCCATAACACGGGCGGCTGTTGCCAATCCTCCCGTACTGATACTTGATGAAGCAACGAGTTCGATAGATACCCGTACAGAGCGGTTGGTGCAGCTGGGAATGGACCGCCTGATGCAGGGACGTACCACCTTTGTCATTGCCCACCGGCTCTCCACCATACGTAATGCTCACCAGATTATAGTCCTGGATCATGGCCGCATCATAGAACAAGGCACCCATGAGCAACTGCTCCAGCAACGTGGCAGATATTATCAACTGTTTACGTTGAACGGTGAAGGCTGAGATTAAGCGAGAGCAGAATGATGCTTGCATCGATTCTGCCGAGCGTGAGCAGGCTCGGCCGGAGACCAAGGCTGAGATTAAGCGAGAGCAGAATGATGCTTGCATCGATTCTGCCGAGCGTGAGCAGGCTCGGCCGGAGACCAACGTTGATTGCAACGCCACACTCGGCTCCGTCCGAGAACGTTTTGGTTTTGGTTATCGTTAGGATTGTCATTTCGAGTTTACAAAGCTAACGTTTTTCAGAATTTATAACATAATAAATATGAATTATGAATGTTGGATTGTGAATTATTTTGTATCTTTGCAGCACACAATAATAACGAACAATATAAAACGTAAATTACAATGGCTTTTTTAACTAACGACAAACTGACCATCGTCGGCGCAGCCGGTATGATTGGTTCAAACATGGCTCAGTCGGCTCTGATGATGGGGTTGACAAGTGAGATTTGCCTCTATGACGTGTTCTCTCCCGAAGGTGTTGCTGAGGAAATGCGTCAGAGTGGATTCGACAACGTGAACATTGTAGCAACCACCAACCCAGAGGAAGCTTTCAGAGGTGCAAAGTACATCATTTCATCGGGTGGTGCTCCCCGTAAGGCTGGTATGACCCGTGAGGATCTGCTGGCTGGCAACTGTAAGATTGCTGAGGAGTTAGGTCAGAATATCAAGAAGTTCTGCCCCGACGTGAAGCACGTTGTCATTATCTTCAACCCCGCCGACCTTACCGGTCTGGTAACGTTGCTCTATTCTGGTCTGAAACCCGGTCAGGTGACTACACTTGCTGGTCTCGACACCACACGTCTGCAGTCGGCTCTCGCCAAGAAGTTCGGTGTGATGCAGAACGAGATTACGGGTTGTGCCACATACGGTGGCCACGGAGAGCAGATGGCTGTCTTTGGCAGTCATGTGACCATCAAGGGTCGCAAACTGACTGACATTATCGGTACGGCTGAGTTCCCCGCTGAAGAATGGGAGCAGATGAAGGTTGACGTCACCAAGGGTGGTGCCAAGATCATTGAGCTGCGCGGACGTTCTTCGTTCCAGAGCCCCAGCTATCTCTCTGTTGAGATGATCCGTTCGGCCATGGGTGGTGAGCCCTTCCGTTTCCCCGTCGGCACCTATGTCAAGACTGACAAGTACGACCACATTATGATGGCCATGAAGACGACCCTCGACCAGAATGGTGCCAGCTTCGAGGTTCCACAGGGTACAGCTGAGGAGAATGCCAAGCTGGATGCTTCGTATGAGCACCTCTGCAAGATGCGCGACGAGCTGGTCACACTGAACATCGTGCCGCCCATCTCGGAGTGGAGCAAGATTAATCCGAACCTGTAATACGTTGAACGTTGATTGCAACGCCACACTCGGTTCCGTCCGAGAACGTTGAAGAAATAGAAATCGGGGTGTTCGCTGAATGATCTGCGGACGCCCCGATTGCAAAAGAAACCAAACACAAATCGATACTATGAGTAAGAAAAACGGTGGAAAACGACTGAACAAAAAGATGTTGGTGGAGATGTTGCAGACACTCTTCCAGCAACATCCCAATGAGACTTTCTCCTTTAAGCAGATCTTCAAGAATCTGAAGTTAGTAACGCATCCCTCGAAGATGCTGGCAGTTGACACGATGGAGGAAATGGCATGGGACGACTACCTGTCGAAAGTCAGTGATAACTCGTACCGCCTGAACCTGAAGACACAGGTGCAGGAGGGTACCTTCATTCGCAAGGCCAACGGCAAGAACTCCTTCTTGCCTGACGATGGTGGCACACCCGTGTTTGTATCGGAACGCAACTCACTGTTTGCCATGAACGGTGATCGTGTGAAGGTGACTTACATGGCCCGACGCCAGAAGCACATCAAGGAGGCGATGGTCGTGGAGATTCTCAGTCACAAGATGGATCAGGCCGTAGGAAAGCTGAAAGTAGAGAGGGACTATGCATTCCTCATCACCGAGGGCAACATCTTCGTTCACGACATCCTGATTCCTAAGAAAAAACTGAAGGGCGGCAAGGATGGCGAGAAAGCTGTGGTAAAGATTACACAGTGGCCCTCGAAGGATTCGAAGAATATTGTGGGTGAGGTCATCGACGTCTTGGGCAAGGAGGGTGACAACAACGTTGAGATGCATGCTATCTTGGCACAGTATGGCCTGCCCTACAAGTACCCGAAGAATGTGGAGGATGCTGCCAAGAATATAGAACCAGGCATTACTCCGGAGGAAATCAGTCGGCGTGAGGACTTCCGTGAGGTTTGGACCTGTACCATTGACCCCAAGGATGCCAAGGATTTCGACGATGCATTGTCATTTAGAAAAACCTCAAACCTCAAATCTCAAACCTCAAATCTATACGAGGTTGGCGTACACATTGCAGATGTGTCGCACTACGTCAAGGAAGGAAGCATCATAGATAAGGAAGCTCAGAAGCGTGCCACCAGTGTCTATCTCGTCGACCGTACCATTCCCATGTTGCCCGAACGGCTCTGTAACTTCATCTGTTCGCTGCGTCCTGACGAGGAAAAGCTGTGTTATAGTGCTGTCTTCGTCTTAGACGAGGATGCCAACGTCAAGAACTTCCACATCGCCCACACCGTCATCAAGAGCAATCACCGCTATGCCTACGAGGAGGTACAGGAGATTCTGGAAAAGGAGGAATTAAGAAAAGAAAATGTAGAGTTAAGCACACTGGATAAGCTGGCTAAGAAGCTACGCGAACAACGCTTCAAGGGAGGTTCTGTGAAGTTTGACCGCGAGGAACTGCACTTTGACGTGGACGAGAATGGAAAGCCGACGCGTGCCTACTTCAAGAAGTCGAACGATGCCACTCAACTTATCGAGGAGTTCATGCTGTTGGCTAACAAGCATGTGGCTGAAAGCATTGGCAAGGTGAAGAAGGGAACTAAGGCCAAGACACTGCCCTACCGTATTCACGACCAACCCGACCCCACAAAACTGGAAACCTTGCGCGAATTTGTGGTGAAGTTCGGCTATAAACTGAAGACAGCAGGCACGAAGGGGGCCATCTCCCGCTCGCTCAATGCACTGATGGACGGATGTCAGGGCAAAAAAGAGCAGAAGCTCATCGAGACTGTTGCCCTGAGAGCCATGATGAAAGCCAAGTATTCGACGCATAATATCGGTCACTATGGACTGGCTTTCGAATACTACACACACTTCACATCACCTATCCGCCGCTATCCCGACACAATGGTACACCGCTTGCTGACCAAGTATCAGGAAGGTGGACGTTCGGCTAATCAGGAGAAATATGAAGAGCTGTGCGAACACTGCTCTGATATGGAACAAGTGGCACAGCAGGCCGAACGCGACAGCATCAAGTACAAAATGGTAGAGTTCATGGCCGATAAAGTTGGCCAGACCTACGATGCCCATATCAGTGGCATCCAGTCGTATGGCATCTACTGTGAGATAGACGAGAACCACTGTGAGGGTATGGTGCCGATGCGTGACCTTGATGACGACTATTACGACTTCGATGAGCGCAACTACTGTCTGGTGGGTCGTCGCCATCATCACAAATATCAGTTAGGTGACTCTGTCCGCGTTCAGGTGGCGCGTGCCAACATCGAGAAGCGGCAGCTGGACTTTGTGCTGGCTGACGAGTAAAGTCAGCCAGACACATTACTTTTTACGGAGCCAGAAGATGCCTGAGTCTTTGATTTCAGCCTTCTCGGTGACATCACGCAGACGGGTGATTTCACCCGTCTTGCTGTTTATCTGGAACAGCACATACTGGCTATTGCCCAAGTCAAGGCGACAGGTCTCCTTGCCTTCATGCCAGACCACCCATCCGTTTTCACCCTCCAACAGACAGGAACTGCCCGACTGACGGGGTGTCATCGTAGCAACATCGGAAAGAAACGCATGGTCCTTCACGGGGACTGCAGCACAGGAACCACCGGCCATCAGCGATGCCCAGCACATTTCAGGATGTTTCTGGGCTGAGTAGACAACGGCTTTGTCTGGATACTGTGTACGGTATTCCGATACAGCTCGGTAGACATCCTCGAAACGGGAACTACCTGTACGGATCTTTCGCATATACTGCCGCTGAGCCATGTTGACACCCCCTGGTGGTGCATACTCGCCCTTGTTATGGTAGAACCACTGTTCAATGTCGATGATGTCGACGACTTTAGAGCGGACAGGATCAGTGAGGATGGCATCCTGCACATCCTTGTTAACCGCCAAGTCTACAAGCACACGGCCGTTCTCCTTCTCCCACTCGGCAATGACGTCGAGCCAGAACTGCACGAAGTGCAACGGACCCGTAAACTCCTCACCGATGGAGTGAATCACATTCGGTTGTCCCTTGAAGGCATCCAACGACTGACGGATATACTGACGATGTAGTTCGCGGAGCGTCGGATTCTCAATGTCATAGAACAGGGTCGCCGTGAAGATACGCTTGTCGCCGGTAAAGTTGACTGGCTCTAAGAACGGTGTCCCGTTGACGTTGTTGGCCGTACGCCACGGACAGTCCACCCAATGGGCACCTGCCTCTAAGATATTATGCTGGAAATAGTGTTGGTTCTTAAGTAGCAGGCCGATGGATTCAGTTTTTTGGGCAAACTGCTGCAAGCGGTAGAAATACCACTTGTTCAATGTTGTCAGGTCGTATTTCGACATACCGTCCCAGGCCAAGTCGGCAAAACCTCCTTGCACATTGCCGATACGGGCAAAGGGCTGCTCGTAGAAAGGAGCCCAGGCATCGCCATTCTTACGACGGATGCGCTCATGGTCGTCACGCCGACGGTCTGTCCATAGTCCGTAGTTCTGACTGAACAGGAGTGTGTTGGTACGCTGCATCTCAACGATCACGCTATCAATGCGGTCTGTTCCACCTCTTCCCTCCTGACCCGGTACAAAACGTGTCAGGGCATATTGCGCCTTGGCCATCGCTGCATCGGTAGTACGGCCGTTCCACCATGGTGTCTGGTGTTTGCCACCCACCAGTACGGCACTATTCTTGGTCAGCCATCCATTGGTGACGGCATAGTGGTTGCTGCGGAAGTCTCTTGATGGGATGATCTTACTCACAAAAGGCTTCAGACTGCCTTGTGACACGTCGCCTGTAAACACAGCGGCATCAATCCACTGTTGGAGTGTCAGACGGGGCTTCAGGGCTTCTTCGGCCATCTTCATTGCCTCCTCGATAGTTGGTGAACTGCTGGCATTGGTATTGCGCTCCAGTACACGGCATTGTTCTTTCACATCACGTCCTAATCGTTTCTCCAACTGTGAGGCAAAAAGAGAATAAGGCTTCACATGCTCGTTCATCTGCGTATATTCGCCACTGCCCTGAATCTGTCCCCAGCAGCCATGAGAATAATTGCGGTTCAGCGAATCAGGAGAATAGCAGAACAACCCTGAAGCCGTCGACTGCCAAAGTGTACTGTTGGCTGTGCTCCAGCCAGCACCGAACTTCTCCAGTTCCCAGTTCTTGAACACGATGTCATTGCCGTCGATGTTCACCACATCGAACAAGATGCCAGGTGCCCACGATGAGATGGCTCCACTGGGACCGAACGACTCATAGCTGTCACACTGTACAAAGGCATTAGGCCCCGGAGCTGTATGTCCCACAGCAAAGTCGTTGATGCCATGTTCGGAGTAGCAACGCTGAAAAAGCACCGTTTCACCGAGAGTCAGGAAGGTACGGCGACGAAAGCCACCTATCTCTGACACAGGATGCAGCGACTGGCAGTCCTCGATAGTCATTTGTCGGGCAGATTTCTGGATGACGACGGCAGAACCGGCAAAATGGCGGAAGTTCACCATGCGGACCCAACAGTTTTCAGCGTCGGCTACATAGATGCCGTCCCAACAATGGTCTTCGTCCATCAGACGCGCCTTGTCATAATCCGACTCCAACAACAGATTCTCCACGCCACACTCGGTGATTAATCCTTTTTGTTCGTAAAGAACAGCTTTGGCTCTACCGAAGTGTTCCTCTATGCTACAAGTTAGTGGAGCATCAAGCGTAATCTCCTTGCCATTGACAGCCGTAACACTGCGGTGCCAACAGAGGTCAATATCGCTAGGATGCCATGCCCAATATCCCATGCGCTTACCCCCACCGAACGATTCGCAGCCCAGCGACGTAATCCATTCCTGAGTGGAAGGGCGCCAGATAGCGAGACGAGAACCTTGTGTCAGGGTGGTTAAATCGCCCTGCACGCTTATTCCTAAAGAGCCAGTGGCAACATCAGCGGCAACGTCAATGGTATCCTTGACAATGATGTCATGCGTGCCTTCTATATATATAAGGGCACCACGGTCGTAACCTGTCTTACGAAGGATGGTCTTGTCGCGACCGCTTCCCCTCAGCACGACACCACTGGTACGGATGCGCAACGGCTCGCTGAGTGTAAAAGTTCCTTCTGCCAACAGAACGGCACCACGAAGACCTGTCTGTTTGTCTGGCTTCTGCTGGCTGACATAGTCGATGGCCTGTTGTATGAGTGTAGCATCGTCATTTCCCGTGGGTAGTACGTATGCTACTACTTTTGCCGATGGAATGGGAGATTCTGAACGATGATAGCCGCAATAGGAGTAATCCATCGGCACCGTTTGCGCCCCTGCGGGGCAAAAAGGTAAAAAAGTAAAAAGGTAAAAAGGTAAAAACCTCCTTACCATATTTTTTACCAATTTCTGTATTTCATTTGCCATATTTTACCTTTTTACCTTTTGCTTTTTACTTTTTCTGAGTTCGTTTCATCCACTCGTCACGCTCTTTCTTCAGGTCGTAGCCACGGGCAGCGAGCCAGTTGTTTGTTCGGCCACGGTATTTGTCGAACCAGAAATGCTTACCTTTCGAGTCGGCAGCATCCATGGCAAACTCGCGAGCCTCCTTGAGCCAGATGAGAACCTGCGCTTTCTCCTCATCCGTCAGTGAAGGTATCATGTCGAGTGTAGCATTGTAGTCACGCTTCAGACGCCCGAAGGTCATACCGTCTTTCACGGCATCAATCTGCTCTTCGTTCAGATAGGCTGCCAGTGCGGAGGCCAGTTCAAAGTGGTGTTTATACAGTTCGGCATCGCGTTGGGTGGCATTGTCCTTGTTGGCCTCGTGAATCTGGTTCAGCAGGAAGTAACGATTGGCAATAATATTGCGTACGTTCTCAGCTTTTTGGGCATCATTGAGGTTCAGTCCGTTGACGATTTTCTGCGAACGTCCTTTGATGTTTTCCACGTAGTCAGCATCGAGACCGTCGGTATTGAGGGCGACGGTCTGAGCAGGTAGCGTTAGGGTAAACAGCGATAATATCGCTGTATACAGGACTCTTTTCTTCATAGGCTTACATCAGTTTGCCCTTGGCAGCCAAGGTGTCGTAGTTGTTGTTCAGGTCACGCCAGTCGGTCTTGGCCTGTGGATTGATACCGTTGATATACTTCTCGATGTTGGTATAGCCGTCACCATTGCAGTCTTTCACAGCGTCGGAGGGGTCGTTGGGGTTCAGCCCGTACTGCTTCTCCCATGCGTCAGGCATGCCGTCGCCATCGGTATCGACGTAAGGCTCCCATGCCTTGTATTCAGGATAACCGCCCATTTGTCGCGGGTCGGTAATGACCCCCTGCTTGTAGGAGTCCTGTGGCAGACGACGATATTTGAAATAACCCTCGTCGTTCTGCGACTTCTTATGCAGACCCCACATGTCACCATAGGGATTCTGCTTGATACCTGTATTTTTCTCCATCTTGGCCAGTTCTTTTTCGTAGTCCTGCACGTAATAAGCCTGTCCAGTACGCACCTCTTCACAGATACGTTGGTCGACGATGTCGCGGCAGGGGATAGTGGCGCCGGCATTCGAGAGTACCCAGTCGAAGGCTTGCTCCGTATCCATGATTTTCAGGTATGGCATCTCAAACGGTTCATTAGAGCGCATCAGGGCCAGTTCTGTAGCATCCATCTCGCCGTCCTTGTCAGCTGTCTGGATGCCACCGTTCCAGTTATCTTGCGTGATTTCAGGATAGCCTTCCATGATATTGCCCACAGCGTAGACACGACCGAACTGCTTGAAGGGGAACAAGCCCTGAGAACGGCTCTCACTCTTCACAATACGGTGTCCGATAGGTGTATCCTTCGGTGTAAGCGGACCAGGCTTATAGTAATTATTGATGAAGTTCGACATTGTGGAGAACTCACCACCGTCAGCCGTGCGGTGTACCCAGTTATAGATGACGTTGTTGATGTAGTTGAACACGCCACCCCAGCCGATACTGGGGTTGCGACCGGTATTGTCAGCCCACAGATTCCGCATAAACGTGGTATTCTCACCACCAATGGTTGAGCCGAAGGCATGGTTCCACGTGTCAAGAGCCTTGGCAGAGATGGTGTTCTGGATGGTCACGTTAACGGTCGGTTCCTTACGATTGGGCTTGCCGTCGTGCATATCGAACATGTGACGGTAGAATGAGATGTTCTCATCCAATCCCCACTCACACGAGCAGTGGTCAATCATGATGTTACCCACGGGATTGCCCCCGAAGGAGTCCTCGCGGTTGGTCACCAGCGTCTCGCCACGACGGAAGCGCATGTGGCGCACGATGACGTCGTGGGTATCTACCTGGAACGATTCTCCGGCAATGATAACGCCCTCGCCAGGTGCCGTCTGTCCGGCAATGGTGATGTAAGGAGCACGCACGTAGACAGGCGACTTCAGATGGATGATGCCACTGACGTTGAACACTACAATACGGGCACCGCCCTGTTCACAGGCCCAGCGGAACGAGCCGGGCCCATCGTCGTTCAGGTTGGTCACGGTGAGCACCTTGCCACCACGACCGCCAAAGGTAAACATGCCGCCACCCTCAGCACCGGGGAAGGCAGGAATCTTGGCTTGGCGCAGATCATAGGGACGGGAAGCCCATGGGACATAGGGTCGTCCGGCCTTGGCTTCTTCAACGACTATAGGAAATGCCACTTCCCATGCGGAGTCACTATGGGCCTTCCACTGTTCCTTCTGCTTGTCAATCAGTTGTTTGGCTTCATCAGTCAACTGAGGATACTGGGCACTGGCATACAATGTTACGGTCAGCACAGTAGCCATCAAAATAAGTCTTTTCATGTTTGAATGTTTTTGAGTTTCATCGTTTATTGATAGACGGAACACTTCATTCTATGTCCTCATTCCCAACAATCTTTAACCCTCTTTCCCTTTATCGGCTTTCACTAAAAAATGTATAATAGTTTGCTCATCTCACAGAAAATATATACCTTTGCACCCACCACTATCACGAATCAAGACATGGACAACAAGAACCAATCAATTATTTCGAAGGACGGCGTGAGCTATCTCGTGCCATTCGTCCTCGTAACCTCGTGTTTCGCCCTCTGGGGTTTTGCCAACGATATCACCAACCCGATGGTGAAGGCTTTCTCGAAAATATTCCGCATGAGCGTCACCGACGGTGCACTGGTGCAGGTTGCCTTTTATGGTGGCTACTTCGCCATGGCCTTCCCTGCTGCCATGTTCATCCGCAAATACAGCTACAAAGCTGGTGTGTTGATGGGTTTAGGGCTGTATGCCACAGGAGCCCTGCTGTTTCTGCCCGCTTCCATGACAGGCATGTACTATCCATTCCTTGTGGCCTATTTCATCCTGACATGTGGACTGTCGTTCTTAGAGACCAGTTGTAATCCCTATATTCTTTCCATGGGTACGGAGGAGACAGCGACTCGCCGTCTGAATATGGCTCAGTGTTTCAACCCGATGGGATCACTCTGCGGGATGTATGTGGCCATGAACTTTATCCAGGCCCGTCTTAATCCTGCCAGTACCGAGGAGCGTGCCCTGCTGAGTGACTCGGAATTTGCTGCCATGCGTGACAGCGACTTAGGCGTGCTCATTGCTCCTTATCTCGCTATCGGAGCCGTCATTGCTGTCATGTTTACTGTCATCTGGTTTACCAAGATGCCGAAGAATGCAGATCAAAACCACGACATCAACTTCCTGCCTACACTGAAACGTATTTTCTCGATCGACTACTACCGCGAAGGTGTCATTGCGCAGTTCTTCTATGTCGGTGTGCAGATCATGTGCTGGACATTTATTATACAATATGGTACGCGCGTATTGATGAACGAAGGAATGGTTGAGATTGATGCCGAAGTGCTGTCACAGCGTTTCAATATCATTGCTATGGCCATCTTCGTCACCAGCCGTTTCATCTGCACTTACTTCTTGAAATTCATCAATGCCGGAGCCTTGTTAGGTATTTTGGCAGCAGTCGGTGCCCTGTTGACGCTGGGGGTTATTTTCATTGACGGACGCCTTGGTCTTTATTGTCTTGTGGCCATATCAGGATGTATGTCGCTGATGTTCCCCACCATCTATGGTATTGCCTTGCAAGGATTAGGCGACGATGCGAAGTTCGGCGCTGCCGGACTTATTATGGCCATCCTCGGTGGAAGTGTGCTCCCGCCACTTCAGGCCAGCATCATCGACCAGGGCACTATGTTTGGCATGCCTGCCGTCAATGTGTCGTTTGTACTGCCGCTGATTTGTTTCCTAATTATTGTTGCCTATGGCTGGCGTACCTATGCGCGCCGGTCATAAGTACCACTGTTTGCAACCGGGTTGCAAAACAAAAGCCGTACCTTTGCACCCGGAAATCATAACAATATAACAAGGTATGGCACATCATCACGAACATGGGTGCTGTTCACATGAGCACCACGAACATTGCTCGCATGAGCATCATCACGAACACGAAGCAGGAACGAAGCGACAGGTTACACTGATTGTGGTCAGTGCAATCCTGTTAGCGATAGCAGTCATCATTGAAAAGAACTGGCAGCTGCCTGTATGGCAACTGTTGCTGATTTATCTGATCCCTTATCTGCTCATTGGCCACGACACTCTCCGTGAAGCCGCCGAGGGCATAGCCCATGGTGATATGTTCAACGAGCACTTTCTCATGTCGATAGCCACCATCGGTGCCCTTTGCATCGGCTTCCTGCCAGGAGCCGACACAGAGTTTCCAGAGGCAGTCTTTGTCATGTTGTTCTTTCAGGTCGGCGAACTGTTCGAGGGTTATGCTGAAGGCAAGAGCCGAGCCAGCATTGCCCACCTTATGAACATCCGTCCCGACGTAGCACATGTGTTAGTGAAAGCCCAGAATGGTGAGGAGAGTGAAACGACGGTCAGTCCTGAGCAGGTGGGTATTGGTTCTACCCTTATTATCCGTCCAGGCGAGCGTGTTCCTCTTGATGGTGTAATCATGGAAGGCAGCACATCGTTGAATACCGTGGCGCTGACAGGAGAGTCAGTACCACGTGAAGCCACCGTTGATGACGAAGTCGTCTCAGGCTGTGTTAATCTTTCGGGTGTCATCAAGGTTCGTACCACAAAGAGTTTTGGCGAGAGTACCGTCTCAAAAATCATCCGTCTGGTAGAGAGTGCCGGTGAGAACAAGTCGAAGAGCGAGACGTTCATCACTCGCTTTGCCCGTATCTACACTCCCGTTGTCGTCTTTGCAGCTATTGCCCTGGCTATTGTGCCGCCATTTGTTCTGACGTTTACCGCGCACCTGTCCTTCCTCACCACTTTCCCGACTTGGTTTTATCGCGCCCTGATGTTCCTGATCGTCTCTTGTCCCTGTGCATTGGTCATCAGCGTACCGCTCACATTCTTCGGCGGCATTGGCGGAGCCTCCCGTAACGGTATCCTGGTGAAAGGTGCCAACTATATGGATGTGCTGGCCAAAGTCGATACTGTTGTTTTTGACAAGACTGGTACGCTGACCCATGGAATGTTTGCCGTAACTGCTATACATCCGGATACTTGTGACGAACACCATCTGCTGCATTTGGCAGCACATGTAGAGCATTTCACGAACCATCCCATTGGTGCTGCACTGCGCGATGCCTTTCCTGAAGAGGCTACTGACGGCTGTCAGGTGACTGATGTGGAGGAGATTGCCGGTCAGGGTATCCGTGCGCGGGTGGGTGACGATGCTGTTTGCGTGGGCAATCCAAAGATGATGGATGCCATCGGTGCCAAGTGGCACGACTGTAGCCACGTCGGAACCATCATCCACGTAGCCATTAATGGAGAGTATGCCGGACACATTGTCATCAACGACCGCATCAAGGAGGATAGTGCCGAAGCAATAGTAGAACTGAAGGAACTTGGTGTCAGCCGTACCATCATGCTGACTGGTGACCGCGAAGAGGTGGGAGCTGATGTGGCCCGCCAGCTACAACTGTCGGAATATCATGCCGAACTGTTGCCTGCCGACAAGGTGAAATACGTTGAGGCGTTTGTTGGTTCACCATCTGCTGCTGGCCAAAAGCAAAAAGCTGAAAGCCAAAAGCCTGTTGCCTTTGTGGGCGACGGCATTAACGATGCACCTGTACTGGCCCGTGCTGATGTGGGAATTGCCATGGGAGGTTTGGGCAGTGATGCTGCTATCGAGGCGGCAGATGTCGTACTGATGGATGATCGTCCCTCAAAGATCGCTCTTGCCATACGTATCGCCCGGCGGACATTGGCCATAGCTCGCCAGAATGTATGGCTGGCCATCGGTATCAAGGTTGCCGTGCTTTTGCTGGCAACCGTGGGGCTTGCCACCTTATGGCTGGCTGTCTTTGCCGATGTAGGAGTCACCGTGTTGGCCGTCTTCAATGCCATGCGTGCCTTGCGGCTATGATGCATTCCAAAGCTCTTGTAGTACGCTGAGACTTTTGAGTTCAGGGAATTGAGGAATGTGCAGCCGATAGTATTGGAGCAGTACTTCTACGATGCGGTTACGGTCATGACGTGACAGCCTGTAGAGGTGCATGGTGAAGAAGTCCATGCGCATCATCAACTGTATCAGACCGGCCTCTGACGGCTGTAGGAAATCGCGGTGCAGGGGTGCTTCGGTACAGAAACGTCCTTCCCGTAGGTCGAACATCATCTGCTCATCTCCCCTCTCCTTTAAATTCGGATAGAAGCCTAAGAAACGGGACAAGCGCATGAGAAAAGTCAGGTGAAAATTAGCATAGCCAGAGGAAGCCGCATCAAGCCACTGCATGGAGTCACAGATGTAATCAAATAAGGGTTCGTTCTTCTGCTCTGAGCGGAGAGCATGATACAGGAACTCAGCGATGAAGAGTGAGAGAGCCAACTTCTCAGGTGAGAAGGGAATTGTCGTCCAGGGGCTTAGCAGCCGGACATCCTTCAGTTTCTGCAATTGCGTCTGTTGCCGTAGCTCACACTCCACTTCCAGCATGGTCATCGGTTGGAAGTACTGCTTCTTTATCCGCGATTTCGAGGTCTTAGGCAGTGTTACAACAAATGACATCCTGCCCACCTCTCGTGTGAACATATCCACGATGATGCGGGAGTCACCATACTTCAATGAATGGAGCACAATGGTCTCTGTCTTCACTAACATGTGGGCAAAGGTACAAAGAAACTTTGAACATTGAACTTTGATGATGGAGCTTTTCAAGTTATTAGAAGTTAAATATTCTTAATAGAGACCATAAAGTTCAAAGCACAAAGCTTTAAGTTCAAAAAAAGTCGTACCTTTGCACCCGCTTTTGCAGCGATGGTCCCTTCGTCTATCGGTTAGGACGAGAGATTTTCATTCTCTAAAGAGGAGTTCGACTCTCCTAGGGACTACTATAAATCCGTCATCTGCACAGCCAAGTGCTACCGATGAGGTCGGAACAAGGTGGCGGAGGGCTTTGGAAAAAGGATATTGTCAATTCATTTGCCAGTTATCATTGAAGGAGTCCGCCCAGGGCAGTCCATGAAACGTAAGACCCATAAGCTTTAGTATTAAACATTAAACAATTAAAAATTTAAATGGCAAATCACAAATCATCCCTGAAGAGAATTCGTCAGGACAAGAAAAAGGCAGAGCACAACCACTACTATGCCAAGACTATGCGTAACGCCGTTCGCAAACTACGTGCTATGACTAACAAGGAAGAGGCTGCCGCCTTGTATCCGAAAGTACAGAAGATGTTGGATAAGTTGGCTAAGACCAACATCATCCACAAGAACAAGGCTGCCAACTTGAAGTCGAGTCTTGCTCTGCACATCAGTAAGCTGGGATAAATCTACACCCAAGCATAAAGGGGCTGCAATCGAAAGGTTGCGGCCTTTTTTCTTGGAATTAGCCGTGTGGGAAAGGTGCAAAGTTAAAAATAAAAAAAACACTGGGTCTTCGCCCCTTTAAGCATTAAAATAATAGGATTTTCTTTCGTTTAAGTCGCAAAAAAGTTGTAACTTTGCAACCTAATTCGTAAAACTGCAATCATAGTACATTGTACAGTGTTAAATAGTATTATTTAAATGACAGAAGAACTGAACAACGCAAACAATTATTCCGCGAGTAATATTCAAGTGCTCGAGGGACTGGAAGCCGTGCGCAAGCGTCCGGCTATGTATATCGGAGACATCAGTGAAAAGGGTCTCCACCATCTGGTAAATGAGACGGTAGACAACTCTATTGACGAGGCAATGGCTGGCTATTGTACGCACATCGAGGTAACTATTAACGAAGACAACTCCATCACAGTACAGGACAACGGTCGAGGCATCCCCGTCGACGAACACGAGAAGATGCACAAATCTGCCTTAGAGGTCGTCATGACGGTGCTCCATGCCGGCGGTAAGTTTGACAAGGGAAGCTATAAGGTCAGCGGTGGTCTCCACGGCGTGGGTGTATCGTGTGTGAATGCCCTGTCTACACACATGCTGTCGCAGGTATTCCGCAACGGCCATATCTACCAGCAGGAGTATGAGAAGGGTAAGCCGCTCTACGATGTGAAGGTCGTCGGGGATACAGACCAGACGGGTACCCGCCAGCAGTTCTGGCCTGATGCTACTATTTTTACCACCACAGAGTATAAGTACGACACGATCGCCAAGCGTATGCGCGAGTTGGCTTATCTGAATGCCGGCATCACCATTACTTTGAAGGATATGCGACCCGATGAAGAAGGCAACCTGAGGGAAGAGGTGTTCCATGCTAAGGACGGACTCAAGGAGTTTGTGCGTTACGTGGACCGTCATCGCACCCATCTGGTCGATGATGTTATCTACCTGAAGACGGAAAAGCAGGGCATTCCTATTGAGGTCGCTGTGATGTACAACACTGACTATAGTGAGAATATCCACTCTTATGTGAATAATATCAATACCATTGAGGGAGGTACTCACCTTGCAGGTTTCCGTGCTGCCCTTACCCGTACGCTCAAGAAATATGCCGATGCTGATCCGCAGATTTCCAAGCAGATTGAGAAGGCGAAGATAGAGATAGCCCCAGAGGACTTCCGTGAGGGACTGACGGCTGTCATCAGCATCAAGGTAGCTGAACCTCAGTTCGAAGGTCAGACCAAGACGAAACTCGGCAACTCTGAGGTGGCAGGTGCGGTCCAACAGGCTGTAGGTGAGGCTCTTGCCAATTATTTGGAAGAGCATCCGAAAGAGGCCAAGATGATTTGTGACAAGGTGGTGCTGGCTGCCACAGCCCGTATCGCTGCCCGTAAGGCCCGTGAGAGCGTACAGCGTAAAAATCCCATGACGGGCGGTGGTCTGCCAGGCAAACTGGCCGATTGTTCTGAGAAAGACCCGAAGGTTTGTGAGATATTCCTCGTCGAGGGAGACTCTGCTGGTGGTTCCGCCAAGCAGGGACGCGACCGCCATTTTCAGGCTATCCTGCCGCTGCGTGGAAAAATCCTGAACGTCGAGAAGGTTCAATGGCATCGTGTCTTCGAGGCTGAGTCGGTCATGAACATCATCCAGAGTATTGGTGTGCGCTTCGGTGTGGACGGTGAAGGTGATCGTGAGGCCAACATCGACAAGTTGCGTTATGACAAGATTATCATCATGACCGATGCCGACGTCGATGGATCTCACATCGACACGCTGATAATGACACTTTTCTATCGCTTCATGCCACAGGTTATTCAAGGAGGTCACTTGTATATTGCAACGCCACCACTTTATAAGTGTACTTTCAAGAAGGTATCAGAGTATTGCTATACCGAGCAACAGCGTCAAGCCTTTATCGACAGATATGTGGCTGGTGACGAGAATGCCACCGCCCTGCATACCCAGCGCTACAAAGGTCTGGGTGAGATGAACCCCGAGCAGCTATGGGAGACGACCATGAATCCTGAGAACCGTCTGTTGAAGCAGGTGACCATTGAGAATGCTGCTGAGGCTGACGAGATCTTCTCCATGCTGATGGGCGATGACGTTGAGCCGCGCCGCCAGTTCATCGAGAAGAATGCCACTTATGCTAACATTGACGCGTAACAGCGGAACAAAATAGAGTAAGGAGAAGTTATGCAGACGAATTGTCACATGTCGGTGCTGGTTCACGAACAGGCCAGAAAGTATGGAGACCGCGAAATGCTGATTTATCAGGATTTCGGGGGAGGAGTGTGGAAATCACTCTCGTGGAATGAAGTGTCGCAGACGGTTAAGCAGGTGTCAAACGCCCTGCTGAACCTTGGCGTGAAACCACAGGAGAACATCGGCATCTTTTCGCAGAACTCGGTACAGTACATCGAGTGCGACTTTGGCGCTTGGGGCATCCGAGCCGTTACCATTCCGTTTTATGCTACCAGTTCTGAGCAGCAGATACAGTTCATGGTGAACGATGCCAAGGTGCGCTACCTCTTTGTCGGCGAACAGGAGCAATACGACAAGGCACGCCGCATCTTCTCACTCTGTCCGACACTTGAGCGCATCATCGTCTTCGACCCGTTAGTACGTATTTCCACGCATGACCCTAACGCCATCTATTTCAGCGATTTCCTGAAGTTAGGCGAGAATCTTCCACGTCAGACTGAAGTAGAAAAGCTACAGCAGGAAGCCAGCTATGACGATATAGCCAACATTCTCTATACCAGTGGTACGACGGGCGATTCGAAAGGCGTCATTTTGACACACGGACAGTTCCATGCAGCCATGATTGCCAACGACAAATGCGTGCCGGTTGGGGAAGATGATCGTGTGATGAACTTCCTGCCCTACACGCATATTTTTGAACGTGGATGGGCCATCCTCTGTATGACCGAGGGTGCAAAGCTGATTGTGAACACCTATCCCTTGCAGGTACAGCAGTCCATGCGTGAGACACATCCCACATGTATGTCGGCCGTCCCACGCTTCTGGGAGAAGGTGTATATGGGTGTCATGGATAAGATAGAGCACTCCAGTGCCATGCAGCGTAAGCTCTTCAAGCATGCGCTTAGTGTCGGCCGTAAGCATAACATCGAATACCTTAGTCGCGGCAAGAAGCCGCCTATGGGACTCCATCTGGAATATGAAATGCTGAACCGTACCGTATTCTCGCTGGTACGCAAGGAGTTAGGACTGGAGAATGCCCACTTCTTTCCGACGGCAGGTGCAGCTGTCAGTGCCCATGTTGAAGAGTTCGTCCACTCCATAGGTATCAATATGATGGTGGGCTACGGACTGACGGAGTCGTTGGCAACCGTCTCGTGTAACCATTTGGACAAACCGTTCACCGTGGGTGGTGTCGGTATTCCTGTCGAGGGCATCGACATCAAGATTGGTGAGGACAACGAAATCCTGTTGAAGGGACCGACTATCACCTGTGGTTACTTTAACCGAGAGGACTTGACGAAGCAGGCTTTTACTGAAGACGGTTACTTCCATACGGGCGATGCTGGCTATCTAAAAGACGGTGAGCTGTTCCTGACAGAACGCATCAAGGATCTGTTCAAGACTTCTAACGGCAAATATATCGCACCGCAGATGATAGAGTCTAAGCTGTTGGTAGACAAGTATATAGACCAGATAGCCATCATTGCCGACCAGCGCAAGTTCGTCTCGGCACTCATCATTCCCGTCTATCAGCTTTTGGAGGAATATGCCCGCGACCACCACATCGCTTTCGAGAGCCGTGAGGAGCTATGTGCCAATCCGCTTATTATCGAGATGATGAAGGAACGTATCGATACCCTGCAGCAACAGTTGGCACACTATGAGCAGGTGAAGCGCTTTACTCTCCTGCCCCATCATCTCAGCATGGAGAAAGGAGAACTGACGAATACGCTGAAGATCCGTCGTCGCGTGCTCAACGAGAATTATAAGGAACAAATCGAAGCGATGTACGCCGAATAACAGCCAACAGCCAATTATGATTACAGCCGATCAACTGAAAGATGTGTTGGAGAGGGCGGATGCGCTGCACCGTTATCTCAATATCGATGCCAAGAAGATAGAGTACGAAGAGGAGGAACTTCGTACACAAGCCCCTGACTTCTGGGAAGACCAGAAGCGGGCAGAAGAACAGATGAAGAAGGTGAAGGCCATCAAGAAGTGGATTGACGGCTATCAGGAGGTTCGTACTGCCGCTGACGAGCTGCAGTTGGCCTTTGACTTCTATAAAGAGGAGATGGTCACCGAGCAGGAAGTGGATGACGATTATCGCAAGGCTATGGAGGCTATTGAGGCATTGGAACTCAAGAACATGCTGCGCCAGAAAGAAGACCCTATGGACTGTGTCCTGAAGATCAACTCTGGTGCCGGCGGTACTGAGAGTCAGGACTGGGCTAGCATGCTGATGCGTATGTATCAGCGGTGGGCAGAAGCTCATGGGCACAAAGTCACCATTTCCAACCTGCAGGACGGTGATGAGGCCGGCATCAAGAGCGTAACCATGGAAATAGAGGGCGGCGAATATGCCTATGGCTATCTGAAATCGGAGAATGGTGTTCACCGTTTAGTGCGCGTCTCTCCCTTCAATGCTCAAGGCAAACGCATGACATCCTTTGCCTCCGTCTTCGTTACCCCTCTTGTCGATGACACCATCGAAGTCTACGTAGACCCTGCCAAGCTTTCGTGGGACACCTTCCGCAGTAGTGGTGCCGGTGGCCAGAATGTCAACAAGGTGGAGTCGGGCGTTCGTCTGCGCTATTGGTACACTGATCCTGACACAGGTGTCGAAGAGGAAATTCTCATTGAGAATACTGAGACGCGTGACCAGCCCAAGAATAAAGAGCGTGCAATGGCTCTGCTGCGATCGCAGCTCTACGATCGTGCCATGCAGAAACGCTTAGAGGCACAGGCCAAGATAGAAGCCGGCAAGAAGAAGATAGAGTGGGGTAGTCAGATACGCTCCTATGTCTTCGATGACCGTCGCGTCAAAGACCATCGTACCAACTACCAGACTTCCGACGTAGACGGTGTCATGAATGGTAAAATCGACGAGTTCATCAAGGCATACCTGATGGAATTCCCCGTCAATGATGAAGCTTAAACACATGAATATGTTCAGTAAGCAATAAAAACAATAGACATTAAATATTCAATTAACTATGAGCAAGAAAGTAAACAAGAAGCGTGAAGCTTACGCCAAGAAACAGGAAGAGCAGGGAAAGAAAGTAGTGACATGGATTTTCGCAGGACTCATTATCCTTGCCATCATCTATCTCTTCTGGACTTTTGGCATGATGGCATAGTACCACGATGGCACTCGAAATAGAACGGAAGTTCCTTGTGCTGGACGATAGTTACAAGGAACAGGCATACGCTAACTGCCACATCCGACAAGGATATATATGTAGTGAGCGGGGTCGGACAGTACGCATAAGGATTAGGGACGAACACGCATACATTACGATTAAAGGGCCTTCGCTCAATGGAGGTCTTACCCGTTATGAATTCGAACAGGAGATACCTCTTGACGATGCCCGTGTGCTGATGACCCTGTGTGAACCAGGTACCATCGACAAGACCCGTTGGCTTGTGCGTAGCGGCCATCACACCTTTGAGGTCGACGAATTTCATGGCGACAATGCCGGACTCGTTGTGGCCGAAGTTGAACTTTCATCAGATAGCGAGTCCTTCGTCACCCCCCCCTTTATTGGACAAGAAGTTACGGGCGACCGCCGTTACTACAACAGTCAGTTGCGGCGCAATCCTTATTGCCGCTGGGCTGATCAAAGGGTGTAATTTCCTAAAAAACAATAATTATACACCGTTTTATTCGTTTCTTTATATAATAATGTGTACCTTTGTGGCCGTTTTTGCGCATAGGCGCGTATTTTATATTTTAGATGTTTTAATTTCAAGATGAACGTAATTACGAAAAGTATTCAGTTGCCTGATGGAAGAACCATCACAATTGAGACCGGGAAAGTGGCAAAGCAGGCCGATGGCAGTGTGATGCTCCGCATGAACAACACTGTGCTGCTGGCTACTGTTTGTGCCGCAAAAGA
>Ga0265298_10001129_pt1 | contig 39235 bp, 27 predicted proteins | sample AusTroGonzalo_MG_3_FD_193486 | JGI IMG/M metagenome (GOLD analysis project Ga0265298, IMG submission 193486) | Bovine rumen microbial communities from tropical cattle in Woodstock, Queensland, Australia - Gonzalo_01 | ecosystem: Host-associated > Mammals > Digestive system > Stomach > Rumen ... | reverse complement strand
GTTCGATAGTTTTGTCGGGTTGCATGGTGAGCCTATAGATGACGCCATGATATGCACCAATTCACGCATTTCATGTTCATTCTGTATTTTATGCCGCTCAACAATGTCCGCTAAATAAACGGTCTCGAACAAATCCTGCAAATATTTCACCTTCTTTTGTTCTGTATCAAAGGATTGGATAAGCGGCAGTCCACCGTAAGTATAGTATTCGCGCCATGCTTCTTGTTTGTCGCCATCTTTTATTGAATAGAATTCCGCAAATGAAAGTGGATTTACATGAATTGTTTCGCCTCGACCACGAAACTCTGTAGGGATGTCGGATGAAAGAAAGTGTGAGTTGCTCCCTGTCACATAAATGTCGGCATTGTCAATATGTCGGAAGCTATTCAGAACATCAACGAATTCATCCATCAGCTGCACCTCATCGATAATTATAAAATAAAGATCATTGTCTTTGATTTTGCTGTGGACATAGTGAAGCATCACGTCCGGATTCCTTAGTTCCTTGTTTATGCGGTCTTCAAGGTCAATACGAACAATGTGGTCTTCAGCTACACCATTTTCCAACAGATAGCGATAAAACAAAACGTTCAAGAGATACGATTTGCCACATCTGCGGATTCCTGTAACCACTTTGATAAAACCATTCTGACGGCTTTCTATCAACTGCCGAAGATACCGGTCTCTTTTTATTTCTATCATTTTATTCCTAAATCATGCCACTATTGGCGTTTTTTTGGAATGCAAAGGTAATAAATATTTTAAAACGACCAAGTATTTCTAAAAAAAATGTTTTATGATACAACCCAAATTCCGCTATGCTGCGACAAATTATTCTTACGCTGCTCATCTTCTTCTGCCAAATAAAAACATAAACGCCTCATAAACCATCATCAAAAATATAGCGATTACCAAGGGTTTGATTAGCTTAATTAGCTATAACAAATATCAGCCTACTATAGAATAGTATTTAAGCATTAGACGTTTAAGCATTGCCAATGTGGTTTGGTCGGATGGTTTGCGGCTGAAGAGCCATCGTTTGGGTTGTTTGAGCGAATCCAATACCGCGCAAAGATCCAAAGCTTCTTCAATATCTTCTTCTTTAGCTCTTTCTAAATTATGAGCCAAACCATAAGCAGGACGATCGTTGTAACCTTGATAATGTTCATAATCTTTATCTGAAATACCGTAATTTTCCAACGTTTGTATAATCTGACGCAACTGGTCGAAACGTTTGTTCAATTTTGCTTGGCAACTGTCAACAGTACTGCGTGTTTCTGAAAGTTTTCTCATGATGTTATGTGTTTTTATGTTTTTTATTCAAATTTTAATTTCGGTAAATTATCAACAATATCCAAAGTCTTTAAGCTGAGGGTAATGATACTTTGCAGTAATTCCAAAGGATATTTGGGGTTACCGTGTTCAATGCCCCACTGATTTGCATCGTTGCGGATGCCGCTCTTGGCATCGGTTTTATCGCAATAACGTTCCATTATCCATTCAATTGCACTCTTGCCGTTGACCACATAATTGTAGGCTCGCAAAGGTATGTTGCGCAATGTTATATATGAATTGTATTCAATCACGCTCTTGTCTTTCTCCTTACCTCGCTTACCAAAACGCATTTGATTGACACGATACAATTGTTCCTGATTTTCAGCATCCATAATACCTGGCAAAATATTATTCCAATCTACCACAACTTCTTTCGATGCTTCAATTTGCTCATAATTTAGATGTAACTCTGCCAGTTTACGACCTGCTTGACTGAATGCCCAAAAATCATCGGCCTTTTCAACCAAAGGAAGACGAGGTAGCATTTTCTTCAAGTCGTTTGCAAAAGTCTCGCGATAAGACGGACAATGCAGAAAACCATAAACATAGTAGAAAATATCCTCCTTTGTTACTTTATTTCCATACTGTTCGCGTGCCCGTTTGAGAATATAATCGGTGATAGCATCATGACGAACATATTCATCATTGCCGTCATCAAACAGATTGCCTTGAGTACCAGTGCGCTTTTCATACCAATAGAGAGGGAAACACTGTGTATCACCAACCATGTGCAAATCTGGAATAGTATCTACTATTAACAAAGAGAGTCCTTTCGCTGAACCTGCACAAGATACACCTATAATGAGGTTTTTATGCCCTTTTGGTAAGTATCTTTGCATTGCGCCAACACTTTCATTCAACCATTGTGGATTAAAATACAAGTTTTGTTTGCAGAAAGGTCTGTATGCACCTGTCGTTAAATATCCATCATTAATAGAACTTACAAGGTTTTTGCTAATGTCTTTTAGAAGCGCTGCATTCCAACTAATCTGTGTGACATCATATTCTACATCTTTAACTTCACCTCTATTAATCTTCTCACGCTGTATGTTATAGAAATCAATCATGCCACTTATTGTATTTGTCAGTTGCCCATTTGATGAGTTGTAAACCCATATATCACGACTTGTTCCTAAACCTCTGGCGTAAATAGATTTAAAAAATGTTGCTTTGTTTCCTGGGTCTTCTTTATCACCTAATGTAATATATCCTATGAAGGAATCATTTCTATGATTTATCCAATCGCCATGCTGGTTAGGATGAAGTATATCCATGGGTAATGTGGCTATTGAGTGTGCCTTACGGATGATGTCCAGTTTTTGCTCACGGGAAAGATAATCACCTATGTCATGGTAATGGACAACAGCCTTGTCCCTGTGTGGTTTTTTCACCAGTAATGTGATGCTAACAGGTGTTCTGCTGCCGCTGCCAAATATTTTGCCTCCTTCGCGGCGGGATAGTTCTCCGCTGGTACGTTGGTTTCCCCGCAGGTTGAATACGTATATTTGGGCAAACTCTTTTTCGATGCTTTTTCGGAATCCATCGGCTGCATTAGTATCCAACCACGAACCATTGCTGACAAAAGCAATAATGCCTTCATCTCCTAATCGGTCAGCAGAATAACGGAATGCTTTAATATAAGAATCAAACATTGCATTTTTTGTATGTGCTTCTGATAGTACAACATATGTATCCTGAATTTTCTTTTCAAGTAATGGATAATGCTCGTTTTGATTATTATCATTGGCTGATTTTTGTCCAATAGAATACGGCGGATTACCTATGATGACTGTAATTGGAGTATCCAGCTGTCGTTGCACACGCTTACTATTTTCAACAAATGGACTATCCACTACATCTGCATCGCTCTGTTTGCCGTACTTTTTGTCACGTTCACGAGCATACATTTGCTCGCCCAACTGGAATGTGTCAGTTAGGCAAATACCAGGGAATGCAGTATAACTGTCAGTTTTTTGTAACAAATCATGATAGACATTTTCAATATTAACACTCGCGATGTAGTAAGCTAACAACACTATTTCATTAGCAAATATCTCGTTTTTGTATTTGTATTCAATATCTTTAATGATACCACTCTGCAAAAGACGTGTAATGAATGTACCAGTTCCTGTAAATGGGTCAATTATTTTCACTTTCCTATCATTCAGTGAACGTCCGAACTGCTCACGCAGCACATGCTCCACGCTGTGGATTATGAAATCCACTACCTCAACAGGAGTATAAACGATACCCAATTGTTCTTTCACTTTTGGGAAAGCTGTGGTAAAGAACTTATCATAAAGTTCAACTACAATCTTTTGTTTTGCTTCAGCATTGTCAATGCCTTCAGCCCTTCTACGCACACTATTGTAAAACGATTCCAGACTCTTTCGGTCAGATTCATCAATCTTATCGTTAAGCAATGCCACAATTTTATTCATAGCCTTACTTACAGGATTGTTAGCGGTGAAAGCATAACTATCAAACAATGCTTCAAATACAGGTTGGGTGATTATATGTTGCGCCAACATCTCAACAGCCTGTGGCTCACTAACTGAAGGATTTATGTCTTTATGCAAACCTTTTAGGAAACGATCAAACTCACGACGAGCTTTGCTGTCTTCAACAATCAATCGGTTTATTTGTGTAATATGTTTTTCGGCAATCTTTGCAACATCGCTTGCCCATTGCTCCCAATAACGTTTACTACCAACTTTTTGAACCATGCGAGCGAATATAACATTCTGCAACTGCTCAAAACGCAATTCCAATTGGGTTTTATAAACAGCTTGCTGCTCGGCAACATTCCAATTGTTTTCTTCACTGGATTCCTCATAGCCGTTACCATATCCTATCAATTGGCTTCCTGGCCGTATCAACTGCACGGAGTCTGGCCGTTTTTTATTCAGTTCAATTTTGTTGACCATTGCATTGAAACGGTCGTCATGTGCTCGAAGAGCGTTGAGTATATCCCATACCACAGCGTAAGTTTTGTTATCGTCCAATGCTTTCTCAGGATCAACATCACTCGGAACCACGATAGGAATAATGATATAGCCGTATTTCTTACCTTCGGCTCGGCGCATAACTCGTCCCACACTTTGAACCACATCGACTTGAGAGTTCTTTGCGGCAAGAAATATCACAGCATCTAATGAAGGTACGTCAACACCTTCGCTTAAGCAGCGAACATTGCTAAGCAGGTGACAGTCTAAGCCGTCGGTATGTGTTCGTTTAAGCCATCCCAGATGTTCTTCACGACGAGCTGCACCCATGCTGCCATCCACATGACGGGCTTCAACTCTGACCAATCCCTCGCGATCCTTATCGCCGAGACTGGCGTAATACGATTCAGCGCAGGCATTAAATGCGCTTGTTATAGCTTTGGACACTTTAATGTTTTGGCAAAAAGCCACTGCACGATGCATTGGCTGAGGATCTATTTCGCGTAGAAGTTTATTGTCATAACGACTTCGCTTACTAAGTGCATTTATACATCCGATTAGTTTTGCCATATCGTCGGTGTCAACTTCTTTTCGAGTATTGGTGTCGAGTCCTGAAAGAGCTGCCTGCACTTCTGTTGTTACATCCCCCGGCTCAACGTTGAGTATAAGTACTTTATAATCGCTAAGCAGGTTTTTATCAACGGCCTCACCAAAACCAAGACGATAAAACTCTCGTCCATAGAGATTTTCGTCATCCATAGAACACAGGTAAGCTTCTTGCTCTTGTGCCCTCTTCTGGTCAGCTTCTTTGTAGAGACGTGGAGTTGCAGTCATATACATACGCTTGCGTGCATGTATAAAATCGTTATCATGAACACGGACAAAAGCGCTTTCGTCATCACCTTTCAATGTAACACCTGTAGTACGATGTGCTTCATCACATATAATAAGGTCAAAATACAATTCTTCACCGAGAGCACTTTGTGCTGCCGCAATGCGTTCTATGCTTTGATAGGTAGAAAAAACTACAAGCATTCCATCGCGTTTGTCATGCTGAAGGGCTAAGAACTGATGTTTGATTTGCTCTACGCTTGTTGAGGCTGGAAAAGCAAGCTCTTCAATTGTAGTAATGTTAGTATCTTCGTCTTTGTTGTGGGATCGACTTACTTCACTATCAGAGCAGATACACATCGGGCGGATTGGCATTTGCGCATCAAAGCTCCATTCTCTAAGAGTCTGACCAAGTAATGCGATACTCGGAACAAGAAACAACACTTTACCATTATTTGTTAAAGTCTCAGCAATACGTAGGGATGTATAAGTTTTGCCAGTTCCGCAAGCCATTATAAGTTTTCCACGGTCATGATCACTGTAGTATTTTATTGCTTCATTTAGGGCGTCTTTCTGATGGTCGAGAAGAGTCTTGTGTTCGGTAATGGCAGTTGCTCCACTAATGCCTTTGTCAAGCTCTTCCCAATCAACAGCCATTTCCGCAAGTTCTGTAAGGTGTAGCACGCTGGCAGGAATAGCCTGACCACTAAAACTTTCAGCAGCATGGGAAGTAAATCCCCCATCAGTTGTGTCAATCCACAATCGGAAACTAAAATAATGCTGATTGCCATTATCGTCTTTGAACGAGCGCGAAGATGTGGTGAGAAATGTATTTACCGCTTCTTTATTTATCGATGCATCAGCACGATAGCATTTGCATTGAATTGCCCAATATTTGTTATCAATAGTAAGAGCTACAATATCGATGCCGGTATCATGCAACGATATACTCTGACGGAAAGGAAACTCGTTCCATAGCCACACTTGTTGAAGTTCATTGCAATATGGTGGCAGAGTGCGAAGCATAGCTTGCATTAGACGCTCAAATCGGTTTCCTTTGTCGGCTTCAGAATGAGATTGGTTACGGTAGCGGTTAATTACTTTCTCGAAATTGCTCATGATGCTTTTATAATAAATTAGGATTGGCGTTTCGCCTTTCCAAAGCATCACAAAAAAATCCGTGAACTTCTGTCTATACCTGAGGTTCGCCAAAACCCTTAATGCAAACTAGAAAGCCCACGGACATACCGTAGGCGTTCTGCTTTCTCGTGCATTAAGTATTGAAATTTGGCGATTTCAGGTATACTCCGAAAAGCAAAAACGCTGTTTATTTTATATTTTTAATGCTCTTTTAAATCTATCTCTTCTGTTATAGTCTGATATTTTAATGTTTTACGATGCAAAATTATAAAAAACAAAACAATTTTCCAAATAAAGATATGAAATGTTATTAAAAATATAGCGAACCACTCTCCTACCGATGTGTCCCTAATAACACCCCACTAATCATCCAGTGTGAGAAGCTTCCGCCCTCGTCAGCTCCCTGTGGGATGGCGACGGTTATGGTGTGATGTCCCGGTTTTAAATCACTTAAATCGAAATAGACAGGATTTGTTGCTGTTCCCGGACACCAGCCCGAACGCGACAGGTCGGATGATGACACTCCATTCCAGAAATTGCCCGAGACAGGGTTCAACTCACGGTAAGTGGCACAGTCACAACGCCATGGGGTGTATTTGAAGACCTTTTCACCATCGATTATGATAGTGTTTTCCTTCGGGTTGAACTCGTCGCCTCCATCCCAGCCGCCGTGACCAGTGGTGATATATCTAAGTCGCAGATTATCAACGCCTTCAGGGATATCAAACTCCACAGTCAGACTGTCGGTCTGGAACAATCGTCCGTAGTTTTGCCCCGACATCTCCATCACATTGCAGGTGTTGAAAAGAGGCAGACTCCAGCGGCTGTTTTTCGAGGCATCGCCGTCGTAATCCTGCGGATATGCCACCAAATCAAGTGAAATTTTATGTCCACCACCGTCGTAGTTGCCGATAAAAGCACCTATCAACACATCGCCTGAGATACGGTCGGAAAGCTCCGAGACCTCCATCTTGTAATATGCTTCGTCGGCCCACTCCAAGCCATCAAGCTGCACCCTGTCGTTGAAATGATTCACGCCAAACGGAGTGAAGAAACGCATCAGCTCGACAACAGGCATGTAGTCGTCTTCAAGGCGTATACCTTGATATTTATTTCCATTTTTATCTATTTGATAAGGAATGACTTCAATGCTGTCGATTAAAGCATTGCACAGCGAAAGCTTCCTGTCCATCGGGATGACGAAGACTGAGCCCGAGCGGTCGTAAGCGTCGCCGTTGGAGCGCTGGTGAAGCTCTGCAAAAATCTGGTAATGCTCAGGCAAAACAGGCAGATTCACACGTTTCAGAATAATCGTCCCCCATGAGAAATGAATCACCGTATCGAACGGGATTTCGCCCTGGAATTTCTCGATATTGGCAAAATGTATCTGCTCATCCTCGAAAATCTTCGTGCGAATTATCAGCTTTTTCTTATTAATATTATTCAGCTCTCGCCCACTCTTCCTAACTCCAAGATTATCAGGGATTAAGCTTTTTTTCAGCTTTTTGTCTTTCTTCACCGATTTCAGGTCCATGATGCGGTTTCCGTTTATCGCCTGACGCACCATAACACCTTTCAGATAGCCGCGCGAAGTCACGGGAGATGCATCGTAACCTAGGCTTTCCGTCATCCACACCTCGATTGTGTTGGAGTTTATCGATGTTTTATACTTTTTGCAATCGTAACCCAAGACATTTTCCACACCTTTTTCTTCAAAAGTTAAATCATTGGTTTTCAACGGATAAGCATAAAAATATGATTCACCATCAGCGTAATTCATCTGAAAATATGCCGAGTCCTGATCATAATCCACGTAGGTGTAATCGGTCGACAATCCCTGGATCAGCGTTCCTTCAAACTCTTGTATATCGTTGATTTTCAGTTGATTTTTATATCTCAGCACTTCACGGAAAGTGGTGTCGCCGCTGTCGGAGCCGAGCATATATGACTGATACATGAAACGTTGCTGTGACGAAACAGCCATTGATACGAATAATGCCAATATTAATAATGTATGTTTCATAGCAGAATTTTTTGCAAAGTTAAAAATAATCTTGTACATTTGCAAAACTAATTAGAAAACTAAATTTTAAATAATATGAAAAGATTACTATTACCTATCGCATTGATACTGTTGATGTTACAGTCGTGCGGTGACAGCTCGAACCCAAAGGCTCCTGTACGCGAAAAACTCAAACTCACATCCGACATCCAGACTCCTGAAGTGCTCTGGGCAATGGGACGTATAGGCGAATTCTCAGTGTCGCCTGACGCCCAGAATGTCGTTTACAACGTCTCTGATTACTATGTCGATGAAAACAAGAGTTTTTCAAGGATTTACATCATGGACATCGACGGCAAGAACGTGAAATGTCTCACCGAAGGCGATTTCAGCGAGTACAGCCCTGTGTTTACGCCTCACGGCACCATCGCCTACATGACGGCAGCATCGGGCGACATGCAGCTATGGGAGATGAACATCAACGGAAAAGAACGCAAGCAAATCACTGATATTCAAGACGGTATCACAGGTTATAAATACAGCAATGACAGCAAACGTATCGTCTACTCCGCCGAGGTGAAGATGAAAGAGACCGTTGCCGACATCTACCCAGACCTCCCGCTTTCGTCGGGAAGAATCAACAACGACCTGATGTACCGCCATTGGGACCAGTGGGTTGACACCTACAGCCATCTCTTCGTGGCGAAAATCGGCGAAGGAATGGTGACAGAAGGCAAAGACATCCTTAAAGGTGAGCCTTGGGAGTCGCCAGTGAGACCATGGGGCGGCATGGAACAAGTGGCTTGGACCGAAGACGACAGCGCCATACTCTACTGCTGCCGCAAAAAAGAAGGCAAAGACTACGCAACCTCAACAAACACTGACATCTACAGATACAGCATCGCCGCCGACATGACCGCCAACATCACCGAAGGCATGATGGGTTACGACCTCAACATCTCAGTGGCCCCAAAAGGCAACATGATGGCTTGGGAGAGCATGGAACGCGACGGCTATGAGGCCGACAAACAACGTCTTTACGTTATGAACCTCAGCACCGGCGAGAAAAAAGACTACAGCGTCGCCTTCGACCAGAACTCGACAAACCTGACATGGTCGGACGACGCGACAAAGATTTATTTCATCAGCGACACTAAGGCGACCGACCAGATATACGAACTAGAACTCAGCACAGGTCACATCCGCCAGATCACAAGCGGAATGCACAACTTCGTTTCGTTGTCTGTGGCAGGCGACAAACTCATTGCCGGCCAGCAGTCGATGAAACACCCGACAGAGCTTTACAGCGTCAATCCAAACAATGGCGACTTCAAAGTCTTAACACACGTTAACGATAACATTTTCAAGCAGTTGACGACAGCTGAAGTCGAAGAGAGATGGATCAAGACCACCGACGACAAGATGATGTTGACATGGGTAATCTACCCACCTCATTTCGATAAAAACAAGAAATATCCTACCATTCTTTACTGCGAAGGCGGTCCACAGAGCACAGTGAGCCAGTTCTGGTCATATCGCTGGAACTTCCAGCAGATGGCGGCCAACGGCTACATCGTGGTGGCTCCTAACAGACGCGGATTGCCGGGCTTCGGTCAGGAATGGAACGAAGAGATCAGCGGCGACTACGGCGGACAGTGCATGAAAGACTACCTCTCTGCCATCGACGAATTGGCACAAGAGCCTTTCGTGGATGAAAACAGACTTGGTGCTGTGGGCGCCAGTTTCGGCGGCTTCTCGGTATATTGGCTCGCAGGTCATCACGACGGACGTTTCAAGGCCCTCATCGCCCACGACGGCATGTTTAACCTCGACGCACAATACCTTGAGACCGAGGAGATGTGGTTTGTGAACTGGGACCTCGGCGGTCCATACTGGGAGAAAGACAATCCGGTGGTACAGTGGTCATACGCCAACTCACCTCACCTCTTCGTCGACAAGTGGACAGCCCCTATCCTCGTGATTCACGGCGGTTTGGACTACAGAATCTGCTTCACGCAAGGCATGCAGGCTTACAACGCGGCCATTTTGCGCGGCATTCCGGCCGAGTTCCTCTATTTCCCGGATGAGAACCACTGGGTGTTGAAGCCTCAGAACGGAATCCTGTGGCAGAGAAGATTCAAGAATTGGCTTGACACCTATCTTAAGTAGCCATTAGCTATTAGCCATTAGCCATTAGCCGTTAGCCGTTAGCCATTAGCCGTTAGCCATTAGCGCTGTTCTTCCTAATGACTAATGGCTAATTACTAATGGCTAAAAAAAAGAACCGGTTAAAACCGGTTCTTTTTTTTATATCGTGCCCATGAGAAGACTCGAACTTCCAAGAGCGTCCGCTCACTACACCCTGAATGTAGCGTGTTTACCAATTTCACCACATGGGCTTTGGGTGGAATTTCTTGGATTCCTTGAGTGCCCAGGACAAGAGTCGAACTTGCACGACGCAATCGTCACTACCCCCTCAAAGTAGCGTGTCTACCAATTTCACCACCTGGGCTAGGGTTTCTGCTTCCCTCATCGGAAAAGCGTTGCAAAAATACAGCATTTTTCAATACGTCCGACATTTTTTTTAAAAAATTTTTGTAATTTTACAATAAATTGATATTCAGTATTTTATGGTTAAAACCCGAACGATTTTATAATACCTTTATTAATATAAAGATTAGGTTTATAATATTTTTTACTATTTTTGCAACGGGAAAATAAAGATTTCTCCACTCCGCCTGACGGCTTCGGTCGAAATAACATAAACAAGCAACTTGTCATTTCGAGTGGAGCGGAGCGGAATCGAGAAATCCTCTAAGATTAGCAACATGAGAATAGACATCATTACCATATTTCCGGAAATGTTCGAGGGGCCGTTCACTGAGTCGATAGTGAAGCGAGCCATCAACAAAGGCTTGGTGGAGATTCACCTTCACAACTTGCGTGATTACAGCAACGACAAGCACAAGCGTGTTGACGACTACCCTTTCTCGGCCGGTGCCGGCATGGTGATGATGATCGAGCCTGTTGACAACTGCATCACGCATCTCAAATCGGAAAGAAACTACGATGAGGTCATTTACATGAGCCCTGATGGTGAGCTTTTGACACAGCCAGTAGTAAATCAATTGTCATTAAACGAGAATCTGATTATGCTTTGCGGACATTATAAAGGTATTGACGAACGAATCCGTGAGCATTTAATCACGAAGGAGATTTCGATTGGTGATTACGTCTTGTCGGGTGGCGAGCTTGCCGCGGCGGTGTTGACCGACAGTCTCGTGCGACTCATTCCAGGCGCTTTGAGTGATGAAACTTCGGCACTTTCCGACTCGTTTCAGGACGGAATGGTGTCGCCGCCGGTGTATACAAGACCCCGTGAATACAAAGGATGGGCGGTTCCGGAGGTGCTTTTGTCGGGCAACGACCAAGTTATAAACGATTGGAAATACCAGCAAGCACTGGAGAGAACGAAGATTCGCAGACCGGAGATGTACGAAAAAATAAAAAAATTAAAATAAATGTTGTAGGTATTCAAAAGTTTTGTATTTTTGCAAGCCGTTTTAGAAGATAAAATAAGATAAAAAATACAATAGAAATGAAAAACGCGTTAATTCAATTCGTTGAAGATCAAGTACAAGTAAAAGAGTTCCCACAGTTCAAGTCAGGTGACACTATCACCGTTACTTATAAGATTGTTGAGGGAAACAAGGAACGTTTGCAGAAATTCCAGGGTGTTGTGTTACAGCGCGCAGGTCAGGGCAAGAGTGCAACATTCACAGTCAGAAAGATTTCTAACAACATCGGTGTTGAGAGAATCTTCCCTATCGCTGACCCTATGATCGACAGCATCGAGGTAAACAAAGAAGGTGCAGTCCGCAGAGCAAGAATCTACTACCTCAGAGGTCTCCGTGGAAAGAAAGCAAGAATCAAAGAAGTTCTCAAGAAGAAAGAAAACTAAGATTCAGCTTGACGAAACAAAAAAGAGCGACGCTGCAGCATCGCTCTTTTTTTTATTGTCTCTGTCGCACAACCTCGAATGTGACGATTCCGGTGGCGACGCTGACGTTGAGCGAGTCGATGTCGCCAGGCATTGGGATAACCAGATGATTGTCAACGCGTTTGAGGTATGCCTCACTGATGCCGTCTTCCTCCGACCCCATCATGATGGCGATAGGTCCGGTGAGGTCGGCCTGCCAGATGGTCTGCTTGCCTTTCTCGGAAAACGCTATCACCTTGAGACCGCTCGCCTTCAGAAAATCGATGGTGTCTTTGATGTTTTCGACACGGCACACATTAATTAATGATAATGCTCCAGCGCTGGTCTTCATGGCGTCGCCGTTTATCAAGGCGCTACCACGTGATGGGATGACGATGGCATCGACGCCGGCGGCGTAACATGTGCGGGCGATGGCGCCGAAATTGCGCACATCGGTGACTCGGTCGAGAATCACCACGAAAGGCATACGGCCCTCGTCATAAACCATCGGGATGACATTCTCGATTGTCTGATAGGATATCGGGCACACAAACGCCACTATTCCTTGGTGGTTTTTGCGTGTTAGACGGTTCAATTTCTCGATTGGCACAAACTGCACCGGGACTTCGTGTTCCTTGGCGTATTTCACAATCTCGGAAATCTGCGGCGAGCGCAGTCCCGACTGCACAAAAACCTTCTCCAGCTCCTTCCCTGCCTTTATCAACTCTTCGACGGGATGCACGCCGAAAACCATGTTGGAATCCTCTTTCTTATTGAAATTATTATTCATTTTTTTATAAATTTACAATTCGTCATTTCGAGCTTGTCGAGAAATCCTATTTATCCAGAATCATATTTAAAAAGGATTTCTCCATTCCGCTACGCTTCAGTCGAAATGACAGACAACAAAAATATAAAATTTTTGTTTATCGTATTATTTTTTTGTAAATTTGCGGTGTATTTTTTGATTAACCAACTTAATTTAAAAAAATATGAAGAAATCATTTTTACCTTTGATCGCATTGCTGCTTTCGGTGAATGTGGCATTCGCGCAAGACGGTGAGATCCAATCACCATGGGTTCACGGCGGCACAGTCGGACTTAACATCGCACAGAGTCATTTCGACAACTGGTCGGCCGGTGGACAGGACAACATCAACTTCCTTGGCCTTGTGAAGTATGACATCAACTACAAAAAAGGCAACCACAAATGGGACAACAACATCGATCTTCAGCTCGGCTACAGTTATTACAACCTCGATGAAAAGCCTATAAAGACTGACGACCGCATCTATCTCAGCTCGTTGTACGGCTTCAACCTCAAAAACGAGAAATTGTTTGCCACAGCCAACCTCACATTCCAGAGCCAGTTTGCCGACGGTTACAATTACGCTGTCGACAGCACCAACCGCATCTCTGGTTTTATGAATCCGGGCTACATCACGTTAGGTCTTGGTGTTCAGTGGGTTCCGAGCGAGCATTTCAAAGTCAACATCTCTCCTCTCACAGGCAAGATGACCATCGTCGCCGACCAGAAATTAGCCGATGCTGGCGCTTTTGGTGTGAAAGCCGCTGAATATGAAGACGTTACAGAGATCATCGGCACCGACACCATCACCTTCAAGAGAAAGACCAAAGACGGCGAGAAAATCCGCTGGGAGCTTGGTGCTCAGCTCATTGCCGAGTTCAACTATGAGATCTTCACCAATGTGACATTCAGCTCAAAACTCATCGCTTTCTATGACTATCTGCACAAATCCACTGATTTGAACGCTCTTGGCGAGAAATACACCTGCCCTGTCGACTTCGATTGGGACAACCAGCTGATCATGAAGGTCAACGACTGGTTGAGCTGCAACATCAGTGCACGTTTGGTCTACGACGAGGACGTGAAGCCGTTGAGCAGCTATCCTGGCACCACCTTCCGTCAGTTCAAGGAGGTGATGAGCATCGGCATCTCATACAAGATTCCGTAATCGATGACAAAGATAGGATTACTATCGGACACACACGGATGGCTTAATCCGGCGGTCTTTGAGTTTTTCAAGGACTGCGACGAGATATGGCATGTTGGCGACATCGGCACCGCCGATGTCGCCAACAATTTATTGGCATTCAAGCCCTTACGGGCTGTTTACGGTAACATCGACGGACAGGATGTGCGACTGATGTTTCCGAAGATTCAGATTTTCACGGTCGAGAACGTGAAGGTGATGATGACGCATATCGGAGGCTACCCGAACCGTTATGAGCCGGGCATCAAAGAACTGATAATCAAAGAGAAACCAAACATTTTCATCAGCGGACACTCACATATCCTGAAGGTGATGAACGACCACAGCCTGAATTTGCTGCACATCAACCCCGGCGCGGCAGGCAACAGCGGTTTCCACCGTATCATGACGATGGTGAGGTTCCAAATCGATGGAAGTGAGATACAAAAGATGGAAGTTTACGAAAAGACACGATAACGGTCTTATCTCAGTCGGTCAATCGACTTCAACAGCTCTATGTCTTTCTTGATGCCGCGGATGGCGAGGATTTCAAGGATGAGGCTTACGAGCGGCATTGCCATTCCGACGAAATAAGCCACGTCGAGCTGGTATTCGTCGCCCTCGACGGCAGCGATGACCTTTGTCAAATCATTTTCATAATATAAGAACACCAATCCCATGAAAATGATGGTCAGAAGCATGTCTATACGGCACATACGAACCTGTAATTCGCGTTTTTTATAAAGGTATACGGTTATCAGAGGCACAATGGTCATCAAAACGGTCAAAACGACCAAAGGCCATGTATAAATTGTTGATAATGTTATTGTTTCAATAGGGTTTTGTATTCCAAATATGGTAAATCTCATCACGTTGCCGCCTGCGTTGAACGAAGCCAGAGGCATGAAGAACAACAAGGCGCTGACTATCGCCGATAAAAGCATGTAAACTGTCTGTCTTCTCTGAATCATATCGTTAAAAATTTTTGCAAAAATAGCATTTTTTTTGTTGCGATATAAAAATTATTGTTATTTTTGCAACGTCAAGAATGAACTTTAACCATTAGTTATTGTTCCCGAAAAAATTCCTTAAATTTTCAATCTAAAAAGGATAAATTTAACTTTATGTACGATATTTTTGAATTGAACGACAAGTCCTTAGTCGAGCTCAAAGAAATAGGATTAAAGCTTGGATTGGATGATGTCAACATGCCAAAGGAGAACCTTGTTTACAGCATTATCAACAAACAGAATTCTTCGGAAACGCCAACTGTTGCTGTCAAGCCCAAAGGCAGACCGGGAAGGCCTAGAAAGGTGGTGGCGCCTGAAGCTCCTGTCGTGGAAGCCAAGCCAGTGGAGATTGAGAAGCCCGTGGAGGTTGATGAACCAGCTGCTGAAGCCCCGAAACGCGGCCGTCGTCCGAGAATAGGCAAACGCCTTGACGTGGTGAAGACGACATTTGAAAACAACGGTGAAGAAAACAAGACATTCCATGTGTCATACCCGAAGCCGAAGCCGAGACCGGCAGTTGTCGACGTGGCAAACGAAATATTGAACGAAAACAACGAGGAAGAGCCTGAAAACGAGACAGTTACACCTGTCGTTGAAGAGCAGGTCCCGATGTTTGAGGAGCCACAGGCCGTTTACGAGACGAAGCAGCCGAAGCACCAGTATGATGAGCAGTCGGCACAGCAGAACGTGCAGTATCAGCAGCAAAACCAGCAGCCGCAGGTGCCTCCAAAACGCGACGAGCTCATCTCGGAATTTGACGGCGTGGTACAGTCGGAAGGCGTGCTCGAGATTATGCCCGACGGCTACGGATTCTTGCGTTCAGCCGACTATAACTACCTCAACTCACCTGACGACATCTATGTGTCACAGTCGCAGATCAAACTGTTTGGCCTGAAGACCGGCGACACCATCCTCGGAATGATACGTCCGCCGAAGAACGGCGAGAAATACTTCCCATTGGTGAAGGTCGACAAGATCAACGGACGCAACCCAGAAGAGGTGCGCGACCGTATCCCGTTCGACTTCCTCACCCCATTGTTCCCTGATGAGAAGTTCAAGCTCACAGGACATCAGGGAGGCACTGTGTCGACACGTATCATGGACCTCTTCGCCCCTATCGGCAAGGGCCAGCGTGGTTTGATAGTGGCACAGCCTAAGACAGGTAAGACAGTGTTGCTGAAGGAAGTGGCCAACGCCATCGCGGCTAACCATCCGGAGGTATACCTTATTATATTATTAATTGACGAGCGTCCTGAAGAGGTCACCGACATGGCACGCAGCGTGAAGGCGGAAGTCATCTCCTCGACATTCGACGAGCCAGCCGACAAACACGTGAAGATAGCAAACATCGTGCTTGAGAAGGCAAAACGCTTGACAGAATGCGGTCACGACGTGGTGATATTGCTCGACTCCATCACACGACTGGCACGCGCTTACAACACCGTGTCGCCTGCATCAGGTAAGGTGTTGTCGGGCGGTGTGGAGGCCAACGCACTTCAGAAGCCGAAACGTTTCTTCGGTGCAGCACGTAACATCGAGGGTGGCGGCTCACTGACGATTTTAGCAACAGCCTTGATCGATACAGGCTCAAAGATGGACGAGGTGATCTTCGAGGAATTCAAGGGCACCGGCAACATGGAGCTGCAGCTCGACCGCCGTCTGTCGAACAAGCGCATCTACCCTGCCATCGACATCGTGGCATCGGGCACACGCCGCGACGACCTGCTGGTCGACGAACGCACTTTGGCACGCGTGTGGGCGCTGCGTAACCACTTTGCCGACATGACACCAGTGGAAGCCATGGAATTCCTGAAAGACAGAATCTCCAAGACCATCTCAAACGAAGAGTTCTTGGCGACAATCGACAAATAAAGCAACGTGGATCTATGAAAAGACTGGTCATTTCGTTTTTGACAATGTTGTTACTACTCACATCATGTAACAGCAAAAAAAGCGATTTTGGCAAGTTTTTCATAGATAAAACGCTGAGAATCAATTTAATACATTCAGGTAACGACACTGAGGAGTCGTTTAAGGCGAAATACATTTACGACGACGGTCCATGGTATGGTCGCACGAGACATCTGGTAAATCCTTATCATCTGGGCGATTATTACTATGAGCTGAGGGATGTCGAGAGTGACAAGGTGATTTATTCTGACGGCGTGAGCACCTATTTCAGCCAATGGCAGAAGACGCTGGAGGCTAAAATCGTCAAGAAATCGTTCAACGAGTCGATACGCATACCTTATCCTGCAAACGACGCTCGTCTGATAATGTATCGAATTGATTCTCTTGATGTTATGCATGAGGTGTGGGAATATGTCATTGACAAAAGAGCCAAAGTTCTGATTGAGCCGCCAGTATACCACAACAACCGCATCGTGCGTCTGCTTGACAACGGCGACCCGAAGAAAAAGGTTGACATCGTGATACTTGGCGACGGCTATGGTGCCGACGAGACACAAGCCTTCGACGCCGACGCGATGCATTTCTACAAGAGCCTGTTCCAATATGAGCCTTACAAAAGCAGAAAATCGGACTTCAACATCCATGCGATACAGATAGCAAGCGAAAACGGACGCAACAGGATAAACACCAGCGACGGCACTTTCGGCCACGACCGCTATGTGTTGACCCCTAACGAATGGCCATTCAGAGAGCTTGCCACACAGTCGCCGTATGACTACGTGGTGATTTTGATCAACACCGACAAAAACTGCGGCGGGAGCTTGTACAACACCTATATCACCACTGCAATACACTCACAACCAGACGATTACGTCATCAACCACGAGATGGGGCATCATATTGCAGGAGTCGCCGACGAGTTTTATCTCAACGACGATGCCCAGCCAATCGACTCGGTGTTGCTTTCGCACGACTACGAAGAGATAATCAACAAAGTTTTGGATTTATACACAAAGTGATATGTTGAGAGAGACCATTAAAAAAGCCAGAATGTACGCCTGTTTGACGCAGGAAGAGATGGCGGATCTTCTTGACATCTCCAAGACCAAATATCTCCGCAAGGAAAATGGGATAACGAAATTCGACCGTGATGAAGTGATAAGAATAGCTGGCATTCTCAAACGCGATGAGAACAAGCTCCTCACCTATTGGATGGCCGACAACATTTACGAATACATACAAAACGACAAAGCACTCGTGAAAGACGCGCTCGACCTTATTGAAAAGCATCTCGACGACTACGAGACATGTGTGATAATGCCACATAAATCAGACAGTTACAGCAGCAACAACGAGCGTCTCATTCATAGGTTATAATTTTTTTATAAAGAGTTTTATAGAAAAGATTTTTTATTAAATTTGCAATCTGATAAGTTTCGAAGAATATGACGTTCTACTTATTTCTAAAACTATTAGGATGCCTCGCCCTTCTGATGTATGGCATGAAGATGATGAGCGAGAGCTTGCAGAAACTGAGCGGTGGCCATCTCCGCGCCATCATGGGAACCATGACCAAAAACAGATTCACAGGATTACTTACTGGTGCTTTCGTCACCGCTTCGGTACAATCGTCAACGGCGACGACCGTTATGACGGTGAGTTTCGTTAATGCGGGACTCCTGACATTGGCTCAAGCCATCTCGGTGATCATGGGTGCCAACGTCGGAACCACAGTGACAGCATGGATCATGTCGGTGTTCGGCTTCCAAATCAACATGAGCAGCGTGGTGTTTCCTCTGTTCGCGTTGGCGATGCTGATGATTTTCCAAAAGAAACCAGGCACCAAGTCATTCGGCGAGTTCATCTTCGGATTCTCCTTCATGTTCCTCGGCCTCGCCACTTTACGTGAAAACGCCATCGAGATGGACCTTCCAAACAACCCGGGAGTGGTCGATTTCTTTGCGAGGACAGGGCAATGGGGCTTTTTGACAACTTTGTTATACCTCTTGGTGGGCAGCGTCTTGACCATGTGCGTGCAGTCGTCAGCGGCAATCATGGCCATCACCTTGATATTATGCTCCAGCGGCGTGCTCCCTATTTATCAAGGCATCGCACTCGTCATGGGTGAAAATATCGGTACCACGGTGACATCAAACATTGCGGCACTCAATGCCTCGACCAACGCCCGAAGAGCGGCTCTGGCACACATGGTCTTCAACGTGTTCGGTGTGATTTGGGTGCTGATAGTGTTCAAACCATTCATCAATTTAGTGTGCCGAATCGTAGGCTTCGACCCCGACTTCGTTCCTCAGACAGAAGAAGACATAGCCAATGCACAGGTGAAGGTGACATACGCTCTTTCAGCGTTCCACACAGGATTCAACGTATGTAACGTGCTGATTTTGATATGGTTCATCACACCTATCGAGAAGCTGGTGTGCCACATCATAAAGCAGAAGGAAGAAGACGAGGAAGGCAAACTGGAGTTCATATCCGGAGGCCTGCTCTCAACAGCTGAGTTGTCGGTCTATGAGGCACAGAAGGAAATCAGCCTGTTCTCTCAAAGGACCAACAAGATGTTCAACTTCATCCCCACCCTGCTGTTCGACACCAAGAATGACGAAGATTTCAGTAAGCTCTACGCGAGAATTGAGAAATACGAGCAGATCTCAGACCACATGGAGATTGAGATAGCAAATTATCTGAACAAGGTGACTGAAGGTCGTCTGAGTCCTGAGACCAAGACCACTATTCGCTATATGCTTCGTGAGGTCGGCGAGCTTGAGAGTATCGGTGACAGCTGCTACAACCTTGCACGTACCATCAACCAGAAGCACACGAAACACGAGCATTTCACCGACGAACAGAAGGTGCATATCCGCCACATGTTCGACCTCTGCAACAAAGCACTCGACCATATGCAGAAGGTGCTTGACGACGACCAAGGTCTGGTCGACATAAACGAGTCGCTGAACATCGAGAATGAGATTAACAACTACCGCTCACAGCTCAAGGAGTCGAACCTCAACGACATCAACGAGCACATGTACAACTACCAGGCTGGAATCCAATACATGGACATCATCACCGAATGCGAGAAACTGGGTGACTACGTGATCAATGTGGTTGAAGCCCACGCTCACAAGAAGTTGACAGCATAATCATAACCAACAAAAAAAAATAAGAGGCCGATTGTTTATAACCGACCTCTTTTTTTGTTTTGGGATTTTATTCCTCTGTGACATCTTGTCCCATTGTGACAAACACCTTGCCGACACCTCTCTGTTCGACGCGGCACGGTTCGCTGGTGATCTCAGTGATGTAATTTGCAAGTCCCTCACCGAAGTCTCTCGCATATTGGGCGACCATTGTGGTCTTGCCTGTTCTCTTGTTCTTTTTCTCTTTGTACAACGGGATGTGCACCTGTGAGTATTTGAGTTTGTTGGCCGATGCCTGGTCGGTCGAGAAGCCTGTGCCTTCGACCACTTCCGATTCGATGTAGTCGTTGATGAGCAGCGAGAGCTTGTCACCGTCGAACACTGTGTTGAAGCTGGTGCCGCAGGACTCGAATCTGTCGCAAATCACCACGATCTCACGGCCTTCGCGTGTCATGACAGCAAACTTCTCGTTGATCTGGCTGAGGAAGCTGTCTTGGATGTTCTGGATAGCCTCTTTCAGCTGGTTCACCATCTGGGCATCGCCGTAGACGGCTGTTCCGCGTGCCACGTTGGAGAACAGCGACTTGTTGGTGGCGGCATCATACACTCCGATGTTGAACTCCACAAACTGTTTGCCGGCCTCGTCTTTCACACGGTAGTCAAACTCGATACGCATGTCGGCATTCACTGTCGATGAGAGGAGGTCTTTCATCGAAGCGGCCTTCTCGTTGCCGTATTCCTCAGCGGCGTCGTACATCTTAGAGTTCTTGAAATCGTTGAGTTCCTGACGCAGGTTGTTGATTTCGTAGCCGTTTTTGCTCATGAAGCCTTCGAATGCTGCAATCATGTCGCGCAGGTTGTCGTCGGAGAGTGCCAAATCGTAGTCGATGTTGCCGTTTTTATCTACATAACCCTCGTTTTTGCACCAGTCGTCGGATGGGAAGATTATCATCTTCGGCTTGGCGACACCTTGAATATCGGCGGCAAAGCCCTTGATAATGTTATGGTCGACGAGATACTTCTTGAGGTCGTCGTAGCTCACCTGTACCTTCAGTCCCACCTGATAGTAGCCTTTTCCGAGGTTCACCACGTCTTTGCTTTCAGGTTTCAAAGTGCTGCGGTTGGCGATGAAGTTGAGGTACATGCCGCTTGGAGCGAAGAACTCATCGAAGAAAGCCTCGTCCTCCGGTTTCGGCTCAGGCTGTCCGTACAATGAAGGGATGCTCTCGGCGCCCGCTGTGCCAGGGATAGTCTTGAATATACAAGCATGGATGGCGTTGATCTGTGCTCTGATGATTGCGCCATCGACCTTCTTGCCGGTACCAGTCACGAAGAAATACTTCGTTCCTGTTGTGCCCACTGCGATGACATGTGCGTCGTAGTTCTGCGGATTAGCGAAGATTTCCGCACGTTGTCTTCTTTGCGCAAAGCCGTCGAGCGACAACAAAGCGAAAAGCGATACAAATGTAAATAAAGCGATTCTTTTCATATTTTTAAATTTTAAATTATTAAATTTTCGAATTACAATATTAATCTGACTCCGCCACCGACGCCAAGTCCGTTGGAATGACCGTAGCCGCTGTCTTTGAAGTAATTGTTCAGGATGTTATATTTGTCGCCACCCGTCAAAAGAACTGAGTAGTTGGCCTGCACAAAGAGCTGGACAGGATATACCACGTTGACAGTCAGACGGATACCTGGGTCGAGATAATAAGCGTTCGACGATTTCTTGAGATCGCTCTCGCTCTTGATGGTATAATTTTCAATGTTTGCCAAAAATTTCAAGTTATTTTCATCCAATTCGACGGTAGTGCTAGTGCTGACCATGTCGATACCGCCTCTGAGGAATGGCTGTATCTCAGCAAACTGCTTGATTTTTATGCCAAACATGTAACCGATATATACATTGATATATGAAGCGCCGTTTTTAAACACCGGCTGGTCTTGCGGGTCCACTATCATGCCATACGTTCCGAATTCTTTCTGACCTTTAGTAATATTATCGCCGCTGAATCTGTCGAATCCGGCACCAATCATGATATAGTGGCTGAAGCCGCGTTTATGGATGTAAGCGAGGTAGTCGAGGCCGACGTCAACCATCGAGAACGAGCCGAAAGTGCGGTTTTGTGTCGGTTCCAGATTGCTTCCGTTATAGTTGTAGTTGGCACTGATGCCCAGTCCGAGGTCGTTTCTCTGTTTGAGGATCTCGGTGCCGTTGAGTGACGCGCCTCCTGAAATCCTGTAGAAATAGGTGGAGTCGGATGTTCCGTCGGCCACTCTCCTATTGTCAGCGACCTCAGTGGCACGCACGTAACCTTTGCGTTTGAACTCCAGACGGTCGTTGCTTCTGTTGTATACCTGGCCGTAGATGCCATAACGCTGTCCGTTGCGTACGCTTTCTTTCTTTCCTATTTTTGCTGTGATAAACGGTTTTATCGTCTCGCAGTCGATGGTCACCTGCCATGCCGGAATCTGGTCTTCGAGTTTCGTCATCAGCTGTTCTTTGGCGTTGGCGATGACATTGGTTATTTCTTTGCCGCTTGAATGAACACCCACCGATGCCACCAGCTTCATATTGACTTGAAGCTCGTCATAAGCTCTTTTCTTGGCATCTTTTATTGAAGCGCTGTCGTGTTCGTAGATCCACATGTTGTTGAGCACGTTGGCAATCAACTCTTTCGCGTTGGCGATCTGGAAGACCATGGCTCCGACATCGCCCTTCCATGTCACGATGATATATTCTTTGCCGTTTTTGTCTTTGGCTTTTCTCTCGACTCTCTCAGGATTTTTAAGGTCGAAAACGATGATATAGCTGTTTTCGATGAGTTTCTCGCCATTCTGACCCATTGCATTGACCTGTGTAGCCTTTGACTCGATGTAGTCTTTGTCGTCGGCGTTCCATTTTCCGCGTGCGTCGATAATCTCACGGCTGAAACGGCCTTGCGCGTCGGGATTAAGGATATAATTGAGGATTTCCTTGCCGACATTATCACTATTGAGTCGTGCCAACACCGCCGATGTCGTGGCTACATCGGGAGTATAGCCCCAGCCCGAGGCGGTACCTTCGGGGAGTCTGCGGTTTTGTTTCACCGCGACGGTCTTCGTCACGATGTCGTTGATGTCAAACTTGCTGCCATAGTTAAATCCGTTGACAGTGCGATATACTACGTCGTCGTACTTGTCGTTGTAGCGCGTCACAATGACGGAGATGCTGTTACGGTCGTACGACACGAACTCCTCTGTCGACTCAACGGTTCTTTGGGCTAATGTTGGCAACCATATTGTTGCAACAAAAATCAATAATAATAGACTTTTTCTCATGATGGTATGTATTTAGTTATTTTCCTGTCAAATCATGATATCTGCGGCGTGCCGTCACGTAGGAGATCTCACGGTCGGTGATGGCGTTCTGAGCCTGAAGCAACAAGGCATTAGCCTCCAAAACGTCGGTAATCGTGTTCATTCCCGCGCGGTAGTTGACCTCCGCTATATGGTAATTTTCCTTCGCCATGTCGAGCGATGCCTTGTCGGATTCGAGCAAAGCCTCAGCCTCGACCATCTGGTTATAAGCCTGTTTCTCCTGCAACGACATCTTCTCTGTTAGATCTTGCTGCATGATCTCATATTCCTGAATCTTCAGGTTATGCTCCTTGATTTTGTGCGATGTCTCCCACCATTGTGTGATAGGCAGCGACACTTTTGCGAAGAATATTCCGTTGCCCTTGTAGAATCGCTGAATCATGTCGCCGTAGGTAAGCATCGCGCCTATGCCAATCTCAGGAAGGGCCTCGCCTCTTGCCAACCTCTTATAATACATCTCCGCATCGATCTGAAGCTGAAGCAGTTGTATCTCCGGACGGATAAAATCAGTGTTTTCAACAAACACATCGGTTTTTTCGAGGTCGTTGTCAAGGTTCAGGCCGTCTTCAGGATAATCGATGCCTATCTCCTGGCACAGCAGCTGTGATGCTAGAGATATGCCGTTGTTAAGCTGTAGCTGCATAGCTTTCAATTCGTTACGTTTTAAAGCAACACGCAGTTGGTCGTTCTTGGTGACGAGTCCTGCTTTCAGTGCCACGTCAACAGTGTGGTCGAGCGAGTCAATCAAAGCAAGTGCTGTTTCCAACGTCTCGACCTTTGACTGCAGCCCGAGCACTAGATAATACGTCGACTCGATGCTTTCCAGCACGTCGCGTTCAGATACCTCGGCTTGCAGCTCTGCCGCCTCGATGCCCAGCTTCGCCAGCCTGTTGCCGTTGACGATGCGTCCACCAGCATAGATAGGCTGGATCAAGGTGCCGTTCACTCCCTGACCCTTTTTCATAAAACCAATCTCAGACGGAATCGGGACGCCTGCGCCTTGTAAGTCCTCGATAATCGCCTTCAGAATCTGGCCGAACTCATCGGTACCGAACTCGTTGACGCCATACTGGATAAGCGGATTTATAGCATAATAGCCAAGGTAATTTGCCGTAACCTGTGGAAAATACTTCGTAAACACCTGTTTTTTGACCTGTTGTGCCTGCTCGATTTTCAGCTTGCTGGTCTTAAACTGTGCGTTGTTTTCTCTCGCCAAAGCGTAACATGAGTCAAGTGTCAAAACATCAGTGTTTTGCGCGCTCAAGCCGAATGTCATCACTGCGAAAAGTGCTATCAGCGTGGCTTTTTTCATATTTCTTCTCATGTTGCGTCTGTCGCGTTTGTCAAGGTTTTTCAGGAATCTCAAGTTGAGTCTATGCCAGAATTTCTTATCGCTTTCGCCTGCGTCGAAGGCGAGGCAGTAAGCCACAGGAAGCACTGTCACCACAAGCGGGAACGTGAGGATAGTGCCGAAGCAAATCACCACGCCCATAGGCTCCCACAGCAAGGTCTTCGCCAAAATCATTGGGATGACGCCGAGAGCTGTCGTGGCCGAGGTGAGGAAGATAGGTCTCATTCGGCGCAGACCGGCATCGTAAGCCGCCTGATGCACAGGGATATGATCTTTCTCACGCAGTTCAGCGGCGTAGTCATACATGATAATCGCGTTACGCACTATGATGCCGATGAGTGAGATGACGCCCAACATGGCGGTCACCGACAGATCGAGCCCGAACATCCACAAGCCAAGCATCGAGCCGAAGATGCAAAGCACTGACACAGAAAGCGACAGGAATGAGATACCGATTTTCCTGTAATGGATAATCAACACTATGAACATTACCACCACAGCGGCCATAATCGACATCAAGAGCGATGGCATAGTCTCTTTTGTCACAGCCATCGAACCGCCTTTTTCGATAATGATATCATCAGGGAGGTTCAGAGTTTCAATATACTTATCTATTTTGTCGAACTCTTTGAGCTGTCCTGCACCAGGAATCACATCGGCTGCCACCGTGATACATTTCATGCCGTTGCGGTGAGGCAGGTTGTTGTGTTTGAACTGCGGAACGAGCGTGGCCACCTGCCGCAGCGGCACCCATTCACCTGGTCTTGCAGTTGGAATCAGCATATCGCCAAGTCCTTCATAGTCAATATCATGGACATCTTCGGTATAAACAGTTGTGGCAAGATTATAACTGCCATCCCAAAATGACACGATACTGCTACCTGTCAGCGAGCCTGCCAGATAAACCGACAGCACCGACTGTGTCACGCCGAGACGGCTGGCTTCTTCTATATCGAGATTAACCTGGATAACCTTTTCTGTGTCATCAAAATCGGAATGCACAAAGAACAGGTTCGGGCTTCTCTTCATAAATGCCTCTATGGAGTCGTTTACAACATTAAGCTGGTCATAATCATCACCTTTGATATAATACTCCACAGGCGCATTCACAATCTGATAATCCATCTGTTTGAAGCGGATCTGCGCTATCGGGAAATAGTTCTCATATTTCTGCGGATATTCGTTCATCATCTCTTTCGTGGCCTTGTCCGACTCTGTTATCACGATAAACTGTGCGTAGGCGTTGGTCGGAGTAGCCTCCGGGGCGTATGTCATGTGGAATCGGGGCGATGCCATCCCGAGGAATGCCGTCACCGATTTCACACGTTTGTCAGTTTTCAAAATCTTTGTCAGAGAGTCGGCAACAGCGGCGGTCTGCTCTATCGAGCTTCCATTGGCGAGATGAATCTCAACAGCGAAACTGTCACGCTCGGCCTTAGGCAACATCTGGATATTGATTTTCGTCAAGAAAAACAGACCTACGAAGACCGACAACAACGCCACGAAGACCGTCGTCCATTTATGACGGAAGCAAAGGTTGAGAAGACGTTTGTATCCGTTTTGCAAAATGTCGAAAAACTTAGCCTGAATCATCTCGAAACGTGAGCGTTTGTTGGGATTTGAAGGTCCAATCATCTTTGCCGACATGAACGGAATCACCCAGATGGCATATAAGAAGCTGCAAGCCAGGGTGATGAATATTGCCCATGGGAATAGCTTGATGAAATCGCCCATATTGGTGCCATTCATAATTGCCAGCATCGGAAAGAACATACATGATATCGAGCATGTCGCGATGAGCATGGATGTCATGAGCTGCTTGGTCGACACTGCCGCCGAATACCAGCGTGAATGCCCTTCGGCGAGCATGTCGGAATATCCGTCAATAACCACCACCGAGTCGTCGACAATCATACCCAAAACGACTATGAGAGCTGCCAGAGTCACGGTGTTGAGTTCAATGCCCAACAGGTACATGATGGCCCATGCAGCAGCGATGCACACCGGCACCGATGTCGACGACACCAAGGCCGTCCTCAACGGGAACAGCATGAGCATCACCACGATAACGATGATGATAGCCTCGATAAGGTCTTTCAAAAACGACATCACCGACTTATTCACCACCACAGGCTGGTCGGTAATACGATGCACCTTGATGTCGGGCGGCGCTGTCGCCAGGAAAGCATCGATTTTCTTGTTCACCTCTTCGCCAAATTCCACCACATTGTATCCTGGGCGCATCTCCATCGAGAACATCAGGCAACGGTTGTTGTCAACGAGGCTGTCGGAATATTGGATATACTGCGAGTTCTCTTTATAACGACGTTCGAGACGTGCCACGTCACGCAGCTTCACCATCTGACCTGTGATTGGATCAGAGAAGACCACGATCTCACCAAGATCATACATATCGTCGATAGGCACCTCGACATGAATCAAGGCCTGTCCGTCCTGGTTTTCGACAGTACCGGTGATGGTGCGCAAACTGTGTGCCGCGAGCTCTGCCGTCACCATACTTGGCGAGATCGCATACTGGGTCATTCGAGCCGGATCCATATAAACGGCGATCTCCTCCTTCTGTTCGCCCACAATCTTGATGTTACCCATCGTCTTGATGGTACGTAGCTTCTCGGAGAGCTTGTCGGCAAACTCACGCAGCTCACGCGACGAGCGTTGGTCACTCTCGATCGCCAACAGCAACGACGACGCGTTTCCGAAGTCATCGATAACCACCGTGGTAAGCACGCCCTTCGGCAAGCTGGTCTGTCGGAACAGCTGTAATCCCTGGCGGATGCGCGACCATGTAATCTTGGAATCCTTGACATCAGTCACCAGATTGACCATGACGATAAGCATGCCGTCTTTCGAAAACGAATAAGTCTTGTTTTTATCGACATCGGCGAATGTGAACAGGAACTGTTCGGTAACGCCCGCCACTCTTTGCTCCACCTCTTCGGCAGTGGCACCCGGATAAACGACAGCCACCACGCCGGTACGTATCGTCACATCAGGAAACTCGTTCTTCTTCAAGCGAGGAAGAGCGATAAAGCCAAAGATAACGATAACAGCCATGAAAAAGAACACCAGATTGTTGTTCCTCATAGCCGCTTCTACAATATTTCTTTTCTGAGCCATAGCTTCTGATTTGTTGAAAGTTAATTATTGGATAGAAACTCTAGCTCCGTTGTATAATTTCTGGTAGCCTACCGTCACGATAGTGTCGCCATACTCCAGGCCATCGGTCACCAGCACGCCGTTCTTCACGTAATCGCCCACCTCGATGATGCGACGATACGACTTGCCGTTTTTCACCATCCAGACAGCTATTCCGTTGGAAACAGTACGAACACATGATGCCGGAACAACTATTCCTGTCTTGGCAGTCGAGTTGAGACTGACTTTCGCAACCATTCCCGGCAGAGGGTCTTCTCCGTCAAGGTTTATTTTAGCTTTCACTGTGTAGGTATGTCCAAAAGGATTTGATACAATAGCCTTGTCGATGATTGTCACCTCTTTCTCAATACCATTCAGTGCATGGACCTCAGCAACCGCCTTGTCACCGATGTTTATCATCCCGACTTCTTTTTCAGAAACCGAGAACTCCACAACAAGTTTATCCATATCAATCAGGTAGCAGAAAGTCGATGCAGGATGCATATTTTCGCCCACCACGCGTTCAGGCATGCTGATGATGCCGTCCTGCGGTGCGTAAATGGTGCAATCCTCAAGATGTTTGCGTGTCGAGATCTCGGTCTGACGTGCTTTCTCCAGGTCGGTTTCCATTTGGACCCAGCGCACGTCGCTGATGCCGCCTTCCTCATGCACCTGTTTCAGACGCTCATAGCCGTCTTCAGCCTGATTTAGCGATGCCAGTGCTGCATCATGCAGGCTCTTTGCCGTAGTCTCATCAACCTTTGCAATTATATCTCCTTTTTTAATCTTCTGCCCATTACGAACATATATGTCTGTGATTGTTCCGCCTAACGGGAACAACAATGAAATCTTCACCTCGCTTTGCAGCGTTCCCACATAATTGCGGACATTGCTGCCATCATTCATCTCGACAACAGTGACATTCACCGGAATAACCGGATCGTATTTCTGACTGTTGTCTTTTTTCTCACCACATCCTATCAATAAAAATGATAGTGTAAAAACAAGTAAACCTTTTAGTTGCATTTTAATAAAAATTATTAATTATGTTGCAAAAATAAAAAAAAGTCCACAAAAACTGCAGACTTTTTTTCATTTTTTTAAACTTTTTTGATATTACTTCTCGATACCCATGTTGTAAAGTATGAAAGCGTAGATATCTGCTTGTTCTTCAATGACTTTCGCCATCGGTTTGCCGCCGCCGTGACCAGCCTTGCTGTCGATGCGGATAATCTTAGGCTCGTCGCCTGTCTCGGCTGCTTGGAGTGTCGCTGCATATTTGAACGAATGTGCTGGCACCACGCGGTCGTCGTGGTCGGCTGTGGTCACCATGATTGCAGGATAATGCACGTCCTTGCCGCTCTGGATGTTATGCAATGGCGAATAGGCATACAATGCCTCAAACATCTCCTTACTGTCAGCGCTGGTACCATAGTCTGACGCCCAGTTCCAGCCGATGGTGAAGAGATGATAACGGAGCATGTCCATCACACCAACCTGAGGCACCGCCACACGCCATAAGTCAGGACGCTGGTTGATGCAGGCGCCCACCAGAAGGCCGCCGTTAGAGCCGCCGTTGATGGCCAGATAATCTGGCGAAGTGTATTTGTTATCAACGAGATACTCACCTGCTGCAATGAAGTCGTCAAACACATTCTGCTTCTGCAGTTTGGTGCCTGCGAGATGCCATTCCTCACCGTATTCGTTGCCACCACGTAGGTTAGCCATAGCATAAACACCGCCTCTCTCAAGGAACGGTATGCGCATCACCGAGAAACTAGGGTTAAGAGTGATGTTGAAGCCGCCGTAACCATAGAGCAAAGTAGGGTTCTTGCCGTCTTTCTTCAAGCCTTTCCTGTAGGTCAGGAACATCGGGACGCGTGTGCCGTCTTTGCTGGTGTAGAAGACCTGTTCTGTGATGTAGTCCTCCGGGTTGAAGTCGACATTCGGAGCGCGGAACACTATCGACTTGTTCTGTTCAATATCATAGCGATAGATCGTCGTCGGGAAAGTGAACGATGTGAAAGCGTAGAAAATCTCAGGTTCATCATAGCGGCTCACTATGCCTGTGGCACCGAATGTTGGGAACTGTATCTCGTGCTTCAGCGTGCCGTCGAGCTCATACACGAAAGCATGGTTAGCAGCATCCTGGTCGTAAGTGACGATAAGTTTGCTTGCACCCATCTGTGCCGACACCATAACATTATCATTTTCAGGGAGTAACACCTTCCAGTTTTCGATGCCCACCTTGCTCATATCGTTGACGTTGACCACGCAGATCTTGCCCTTCGGGGCGTCGTAGTTGGTCATGATGTACATCTTACCGTCGATGATGTCGATTGGCGAGTAGTTGTAGTCCATGTCGGAGGCAATCTGCACGAATTTGCCTTTAGGATCGCTCATGTCGCGCATCCACAAGGTGTGTCCTGCACCTTGACCGCTTTCGTAGAGAAACATGTAACGCTCGTCGTCGGTCACGCTCACGCCGTGGAAATAACGCGGCTGCTCAGGATTCTCATAGAAGAGTTCATCCTTGTCCTGCGGATCACCGAGCTTATGATAGTAAATCTTATGGTTTTCGTTGACATTCGAGAACTCCTTGCCTTCCACCGGTTTGTCGTAGGCGGCATAGAAGAAACCGTCTTTATACCATTCTGCGCCAGTGAACTTCGCCCATTCGATATGGTCAGGAAGCAGCTCCTTGGTGGCGATGTCCATCACATAGATCTCGACCCAGTCGGAACCGCTGCGCTGTATGGTGTAAGCGAGATACTTTCCATCGTTAGAGAGGCTCAGTCCGCCAAGTGACACCGTGCCGTCGTCCGACAGCTTGTTAGGGTCGAGCAGAACCTCAGGCTCGCCTTCAGGCTCCTGGATGTAGTACACGCTCTGGTTCTGCAAGCCGTCGTTTTTGCTATAGAAATACTTGCCGAAACGCTTCGACGGCACACCGTATTTCTCATAATTGGCAATCTCCGTCAAGCGGTTTTTCAAGGTCTCCCTCAACGGGATATGGCTCAGGTACTCGTCGGTAAGAGCACGCTCCGCCTCCACCCATGCCATCGTAGCCGCCGAGGTGTCGTTTTCGAGCCAACGGTAAGGGTCAGCGACCTTTGTTCCAAAATAATCGTCCACGACGGTCTCGTCGCGTTCTGCAACAGGATACTCCTTGATCTTGTAACGAGTATCGCATGAGGATAACATTACCATGCTTCCCATGATCAGTAAAGATGTTTTTAAGATTTTCATAGATTTAATTTTTTATCATGATACCATAACTGTATGCTATTAAACAGATTCTGCCACACCGAGTAAAGCGCAGGAAATATTGCGGCAAGCGGGTTCAGATAGGTGTTGGCCATCCATATTCCCATCGCCGAATTTTTCTGTCCGAGAAGCTGTCCGCCCGCGATGATGTCACCGTATTTGTAGCCGATAAACTTGCCCAAGCCGAACTGTATCACGCAGAAAATCACCGACGCGATGCCCAGCCATATTATCGGAGAGAGGTTCTCCCTCCCTTCCAAAAACATGAAATCGATAGTCTGGCCAAGGGTTATCGTCAATGCCATCGCCCACAGGTAAAACGACAATCCTTTTATTTTACAAAGGAAATTGTTGACCTTTGGCAGAAATCTCTGTCCTATCAATGCCACAAAGAACGGTAGCGCTATCACAATGCCTATCTTCTTGATAATCATCAAGAAAGAAGTCCAAAACGGAATATCCTGATGGTTCCCGATGAAAGAGAAATAAACCGGTGCCAGCACCGCCACCAAGAGGTTTCCTATGATGGTATAGCTCGTCACTGTCTCGCGGTTTGCGCCAAGCAGGCACGATATCACCACCACCGACGCCGCCACTGGACAAAGAACGCCAACGAGTATGCCTTGCGCTATCAACTCATTGACATTCAACGCCGTAAGCATATAATACATCCCGATACTCACCACAATCTGATAGAGCATCAGCCACACAGCCATCTTCGAAAACCGTAGTTTCTTCACGTCGACGGCAGCGAAATTCAGCAGCAAGATGCTGAAAATCAGGTACGGCACCATCACCTTCAACTGGCCGAACCATGTATGGAACAAAAGCCCGAGCACGATAGCTATCGGGAGAACATAAGGTCTGAACTTATGCATATTCGTTTAATACCGTCATTTCGAGCGTAACGAAGTGAAGTCGAGAAATCTCAAACAAATCTAATGAGATTTATTCACCAGAGGTGAATGCTTTCGCAAGCTCAGGTCTCCATTTCGCTCCGCTCCAGTCGAAATGACGTTGTTGATTAACGTTTTCCTTTCATTATCTCCACGAATGGGTTGTAGTAGTTCTCGCCCTTCGCAGTGACGCCTTCAAGACCTTTACCGCCGTTCTTCGGACGTTTCACATCACCGAAGATACCTTTTTCAAGAGCGGTGAACAAGCCTTCTTTCACGATTTCCTCAAGCAATGCTATTGTGTTGTTTAACACCAACTTAGCACGCTCACGACAGATGCCGCCCTCTTTGAACTCCATCTCCTCGCCTATGCTGTGCAGGTTGTTGAAGATGTATTTCGCGTTCTCAATCGAGAGGTAACGGTCGCTCATGAATGGGGTGTGGATAGCCTCAGTAGGCATACCGAGCAGCTGGATTCCCTGGTGTGTCCAGATACCGATGATGTTGAACAAGGCATCCTGGATATGTCCGCGGAAGATGTTACCTGTCATGAACTTGGTCGGAGGCATGTATTTCAGCGTTGCCTTCGGGAAAATCTCACGTGTCATTTGTGCCTGTGCGAGCTCGAGGAGGAAGCCGTTTTCAAGCATCGGGTCCATCTCGAAAGCGTGACCCAGACCCATCTGCTCTTCTTTCAGACCTGCACTGAATGCAAGCTGCTCGTTGATAAGGTCAGATGCCAACACGGTATGAGCTGCCTCCACAGCGTCGGCTGTTGTCAGGTAGTTATCCTCACCAGTGTTGATGATGACGCCAGCGAATCCGTTGATAATACGGCTCATGTACTGGTCGATCAGAGTACGCTGCATGTTGATGTCGCGGAACAAGATGCCGTACAAAGCGTCGTTCAGCATCACGTCGAGGCCTTCGAAAGCACCCATGACGGCAATCTCCGGCATGCAGAGTCCTGAGCAGTAGTTACACAGACGGATATAACGGCCGAGCTCCTCGCCCACCTCGTCCAATGCCTTACGCATGATACGGAAGTTCTCCTGTGTAGCGAATGTGCCGCCGAAACCTTCAGTTGTTGCGCCGTATGGCACGTAGTCGAGCAAAGACTGTCCAGTTGTACGAATCACAGCGATGACGTCAGCACCCTGACGGGCACCAGCCTGAGCTTGGACAACGTCTTCGTAGATGTTACCGGTTGCCACAATAATATAAAGGTATGGCTTCGGACCCTCGCCGATGGTGTTCAGATAATGGTCACGACGGTCGTGACGAGCGCGAATCTTGTTCACGTTCTCATCTATGACTGGCTGCAGTGTCTCAGCAATCTTCTTAGCATCTCTTGTAACGACTTTTGTGATATCGAGCTTGCCGGCTGCCACCTGCTCAGCAATCTGCTGTGGCTTCAAGCCAGTCTGAATCATAGCGTTAGCGATGAAGAACAGCACGCCTTCACCAAGCACGCCCTTCTCTTTCAGTGTGTCGACCACCACATTCGGCAGCGGCACCTGGTTCTCATCCACGCCGTCGATGCCCATCAAACGGCTCAAAGTACGCTCCACAGCGACGGTGGTGTACTGTTCAACGAATTCCTGCACCTGGTCGGCAATCTTCTTCGCCAAACCTCTTGCATACTCAACTTTCGTAAAATCAAGTCCTAATTTGCTTGTCATAATTGTATATTTTTTAATTTTCTATTATTTCCTTCGCAAATGAAAGCCATTCTTTATCAATTCCTAGGCTTTCTGCTATATTCAATGCCTCGTGCGGCACCTCACCATTCATCACTTCAATCAATTCGTAGTTCATCTTGCCGTTCTCGAATCCTTTGACTCTCAAACAACGAGCATCAGTAGTCTCTATATCGTAATGCGTCGTCATAACAAGGCTTACGTTCTTCACTTCAAGAACCTTCACCAAGGCCGAGACTAGTGCCGTTCCCTCCTTAGGGTTCGTGGTCCTCGCCGGCTCGTCAATCAACGCCAATAATTTTCGTTTTCCACGCGATGCCTTGATAACAGCATCGATATTTTTCATCTCCGCCGCAAACGACGACAAGCCTTTTTCAATAGACTGCTCATCGCCAATGCAGAAATATATCTCATCCTTGACGGCTATGTCGGCGTTCTTTGCCGGAATGCCAAACCCGTATTGGAACAGATACTGGCACAACGTCAAGGTCTTCAAAACCACGGTCTTGCCTCCCATGTTGGCACCCGTGATCAGTGTGGGCTTATGCCCGAAAGTCATGCTCACCGGCTGGAACTCACGTTTGCGTTGTGCCAGCGCGTCTTGCACCTGCGGATGGAACATCGCCTCGTAACGGCTGATGTCGTCCTTCGAAATCGTCGGGAAACACAGTCCCAACTGCTTCATCTGTATTGCTTTGGCAAGGTTCATGTCGATCTTTGCCAACGCCACCTGGGCTTCTTCCAAAGCCTTTGCGAAAGGATACAACTTCTTGCACAAATCTCTTCTCACACCTTCCTCAATCTCTTCGCATTCCGCCATGAGGTTCTCCTGCTGCTCAGGATGTTGGCGCATCTGCGAACGCAAGTCCTGGAGCTCACGGCAGTATGAGTCATAGACATAGAATGTCGCCATCTTAAGCCCATCGGGATCCAAAATAGTGATGACCTCGTTCAAGTCGGGCACAGCGACAGCCTTGTCCATGCCGTGGGTCTGCATGCGCTCAGCCACATCAACGGCCAAAATCGCCAGATGTTTCACCTCGAAAAGCTCGATGTCGTCTAAAACAGCTTTCTGTTCGAGGTTTCTGATGGTCGTGCGGATGTCCTTCAACCCTTGAAGGCGGAACTGGAGTGTATTAATATAAGGTATATCGGTCTCCTCCACGAAACGCACAAACTGACGCAGCACCTCATACGAACGGGCAATCTCATCCCCTGTCCGCATCATCGGCATGTCGAGCATCCAACGGCGCGTATAACCTGCCTGCAGCTCGAGCTGCTCGAACACATAACGCAGTCCGCAAGGCGATTCTATGTTGTCTCTCAGTTGCATTCCTTTTTCATTAAATCATAAACTGGAAGTTGTATAGCTTCCGATAGTCTGCTGCACAGCGTGTCGGAGTCGAGTGTCACGCCCAATGGCGAGGTCGGGTTCACCGTCACAGCTATGAGTTTGCTCTTCTGCAGGACGCGTATCATGCCTCCTGCCTTCAAAAACATCTTGTACTGCTGCTGGCTGACGAAAATCTTGGTGAAGTCGCGCACCACCAGCTCGCATGTCTTCAGTTTCGGATTCTTCCTCACTTTCTCGAGGAAGCCGTCAACCAAGGCGCCGGCCACATACAAAGTCTTGCAGCGATCCATGCCCTCGAAACGGAACTCCTGCGACAACGAGGAGATATTGCTCAGCTCGTGTAAAGCGCCTTCATCATCGACATACCAAACGCCTTTCTCAATGGGCATCAGCAGCTTCAAATTAGCCTCTTCCGTCAACGGAATCTTGATAAGATCCACCACGTAAGCTGTCTGTTGCACCAGCGTGTTCATGTTTGTTGAATACGCCGCGCCCGTAGCCAAAATCATGCTCTGGCTCACCGCCGGCGAAGCGAGACTCATGCGCGACAAGGCCCCGTCGATGATCACCAGGTCGAGCCCCACACGATGCATGTCTTTCATCCAGCGTTTCAGACCACTCGACGATGACGGTCCCGACAAGAGTATCTTGCCTCCAGTCAGTGCTTTGGCCGTCACCACACGTCCCAACGAGGTGTTCTCGTCGCTCACATCGATGAGCTCTGATACGAGACGTCTCTTGCGGTAGTGCATCTCCGATGTCCCGAAATACATCCCCTGACGCAAATAGATCTCCGGCTTCTTGGTGCGTGTCACCTGGTCGGTGGTCTCTCCATCGATGCCTATCGAAGTCACTGCGATGCGTTTGCTCTCAACAGGCAGACGGTCGAGCACATAGTTCAGACTGACGGTCTTTCCCGTGTTCTTCTGCATACCCACAATCGAGAGGCTGTCGTAATTCAATATGTCATCGATAAAACTCATCTTTTTGAACACACCGCTCTAACTGATTGTCCGAGAAAACGCAAACTCGAAGTCATCCTGGCTCCTTCCGAAGAGAAGAACAAACCCCATGCGTTATAAGGTGCCTCATTGTCAAGAGACTTCGTCAAATAAGAGCCACAGCTTCCGGCATACCAAAGCATGTTGGAGCTAAAACCAGCGGCGGGCAAGAAGATTTTTGCACCATTCGTTGCCGTAAGGAGAAGGCCATTCACATCGTTTGAAGTTGTATAAAAACTATGTGAAGTGTTGTTCATCAGCTCTTCCCATTCTTCAGCGGTAGGCATACGCCATTCTTCACCACAATTAACCGTCGCCGCGTCGTCATCTGGCAGCAATATTGTCAAATCATCGGTGAAACCATTGTAACCATAATATGAATCAGGGCAATACTTTGTCATGGAGATATAATTCATATCGTCGTCGACATCACAACCATGGCAATAACGATAATTGTCACAGTCATAATAACCCTTGGGTTCTGTTTCGCCCCATGCGAAATAGTCGCCATACTCATCAGGCATGTTGGCGCCCAAGTTGCATGACGCCCACAAGGTGCCGCTCGGCAAACCGAGGTCAACGTATGCAGGCAGGGCAAAGTTCGCAACAAGATTCCTGTTACCAGTCACATCAAATGTGTAACTGACACTATCCGAAACAACGGTATCGTTTTCAGTCCAGTTGGTGAATATATAAACAAAGCCAGGTGAAGCGGTCACTGTGCATGTCTGGCCTTCCTGATAGCGGCCGCCGCCTGTCACAGAACCGAATTCCTCAGGTTCTGCTATAATGTTGACATAGAAATAAACAGATCCCCCGCCATTGCTGATGAAGTTAGCGACAAGACTGCGGTCGCCACTCACTACAAAAGTATAATCGGCATCGACAGCCACCTCATCGCCATTCTCAGTCCAGTTAGTGAAGGTGTAGCCTGTGGCAGGTATGGCACTCACCGTGCATGTCTGGCCTTCCTGATAGCGGCCGCCGCCTGTCACAGTGCCGCCATCGGTGGGACTAGCCAACACATCTATGCTGTAGTGCTGAGGTTCCACCACACCGCCGCCGCTTCCGCCATCATTCACTGTATCCGATTTCTTGCAACTAACTGCAATAACCAAGATTAGCATTATGGCTGTCAGAAATCTTTTCATTAATTTCTATGTCCGCATTAATATTAATAATGTATTCACCTAAAAATACACCTCCTATCAAGGGGCAGATGAATAAACACCCGCCCCGCGATAGATATAAGGCATAACTTATTGAGCATCAATCATTATCAGCATCATCAGTTTTTCTCTTCTTGAAAAACAGAAGATAAAAAACATAGACCAACAACGTCAGTATTATCGTCTCAACCAAACTTAAAAATATGTTCGTCAACCATGTGAACATGAAAAAGTTGATTTGTGACTTGTAGACAAACGACATCAGGATGTTTATCATCCAAACAATCAGCATCAAAACCAGAATAAGCTTCCAGTTCGACACTTTCTGATAATTTTTCTCGCTCATACAGCTATTTTTTATTTGTTATTTTTCTGTCTCTCATGACGATACAGATGAGCAGGTTCAATGTTCATCTTTTCGCCTTCGAGCAATGTGATCACGCCGTCGACAGGTTTGTTACGGTCGACATCCTCCACTCTCTCAGCTTCGAGTCTCTTCTTAAGTGCCTGGCACTCAGGGCAGTTGCACTCGCTGTGGTATTCTGCCGGTTCGGTGTAGGTGGTGATGACGCCTTCAAAGTTACGCAACACCACTCTGCCTGGTGACTGTGAGATCACGTACTGTGGCATGACTGGGGTCTTGCCGCCACCGCCTGGAGCATCAACGACAAATGTCGGGACGCAGAATCCTGATGTGTGGCCACGCAAGCCTTCGATGATCTCGATACCTTTCGACACTGGAGTTCTGAAGTGTTCCAGACCCATCGAGAGGTCGCACTGATAGATGTAGTACGGACGCACACGCATCTTCACGAGGTCGTGTACAAGCTGACGCATCACAAACACGCAGTCGTTCACGCCACGGAGCAACACGCTCTGGTTACCTAACGGGATACCGGCGTTGGCCAGTCTCTCGCAAGCTGCAAATGACTCTGGTGTAACCTCGTTCGGGTGGTTGAAGTGTGTGTTGATCCAGATTGGATGATACTTCTTCAGCATGTCGCAGAGCTCAGGAGTGATACGCTGTGGGCAGACCACAGGTGTACGTGTTCCCAAACGCACTATCTCGACATGTTTGATCTGACGCAGACGGCCAATGATGTATTCCAACTTCTTGTCGCTCACCATCAAAGCGTCACCGCCTGACAGCAACACGTCGCGGACACATTCAGTCTTCTCAATGTATTCCAATGCTTTCTCGATTCTGTCGGCTGGCGACTCGTCGTCCTTCTGACCTGCAAAACGGCGGCGTGTGCAGTGACGGCAGTACATCGAGCACATATCAGTGATGAGGAACAACACTCTGTCCGGATAACGGTGTGTCAGTCCTGGAACTGGTGAATCCTCGTCCTCATGCAGCGGGTCGAGCAAGTCGGCGCGTGCGATGTGTGTCTCGGCAGCCGTAGGGATACACTGACGGCGGACCGGATCAGCCGGGTCGTCAGGGTTGATGAGGCTCAAATAATATGGAGTGATAGCCATACGCAAGGTCGAAAGGGTCTTCTTCACGCCTTCCTCCTCGGCTGGTGTCAACGCCACGTATTTCTTCAAGTCCTCAAGGGTCTCGATGCGGTTCTTAACCTGCCACTTCCAGTCGTTCCACTGTTCGTCGGTAACGTCCGGAAACATTATTTTTCTTCTTGATTCTCCCATATTTATAAGACTTTAGACTTTAG
>Ga0265298_10001128_pt1 | contig 39245 bp, 37 predicted proteins | sample AusTroGonzalo_MG_3_FD_193486 | JGI IMG/M metagenome (GOLD analysis project Ga0265298, IMG submission 193486) | Bovine rumen microbial communities from tropical cattle in Woodstock, Queensland, Australia - Gonzalo_01 | ecosystem: Host-associated > Mammals > Digestive system > Stomach > Rumen ... | reverse complement strand
GCCCCGACATCACGGCCAACCTGCATCACTTCAAAGTGCTTCGCTCAACAGGAGCTTACAAGGACGAGGTACTCGTCGCTGAAATCACTTACGATGGCAACAATAGCTACGATTACTTCGACAATACCTACGACCTGATTCAAGGCGAATGGGTTGTTTACTCCGTCAACTGCGTATATATCCGTGGAGAAGAGCAATGCGAATCGGAATGGTGGGATGTGGGGTTCTGGATCACCGATATCGAAGAGAATACCGATGAAAGTATCAATGTCTATCCCAACCCGACCAACGGCCTGCTCAACGTGAACGGCAACGGCATGATGCACATCACCGTGAGCAATATGCTTGGTCAAACGCTCAACAAGATGACTGCCGAAGGCAACACCACTCTTGACCTCAGCCGCTATGAATCAGGCATGTATCTCATCCGCATCGAGACCGGAAGCGGTGTGAACGTGCAAAAAGTCAACGTAAGAAAGTAAAGTTTTTTGTTTTTCATATTTGTTGAATGCCGCCTCGTTATTTCGGGGCGGCTTTCTGTTTTTGGGATTGCAGGGTGTGCACAGTTGCCATAAAAACAGATTCCCCTGCGGGGAATGGAGGGTCCATAATAATATATACTTCGGCGGCCTGTAACGTAAACAATCCGTCAACGCTACAAGCCGCCACTTATTAAACTATAGTTTTACTCCATTCCCCGTTGGGGAATCTTTTACCACTTCAAAATCTTCCTGAAATCATATTCCTCAGGATTGGGCAGATAAGCCTTGGCGGCTTCGTAGTCGGCGGGCATGATGTACTGCAAACCGTCGTTGAAAATCAACTCGGCCTTCGGGCCATTCAGGTTGACCAAACGCGGCTTGATCTTGCCGTTCTCGTCTTCCACATCTTTCAGATACAGCGGCTCCACTTCGCCTTTCGGGTTGGCAGTGACCATGGCGCCACTCACGCCCTTGTCGAAGAGTTTCTTCACGCCGTAGCCGAGCAAGGAGCAATAAGTCAAGTCGTAGCCGTTCGGCTCAACGCAACGGATGCCGTAACCGATTTCCACGGGACGGCTCTTCACGTTGATGCCCAAGGCCTTCAGTCTCTGTTGCAGCAAGAGATTGAAGATGTGCGCCTTACTGACATTACCCAATTCGGGATGACCGTGCTCGTCGTAGGTGAAAGCCACACCCGACTTCTCGATTTCGTCATCATTCATGAAGTGGAACACGCCCTCGCTGATGATGACCACGCCATATTCGACACCCAAGAGCTTACGCTTCACAATGGAGCTGACCACCAACTTGATAATGGAATCGAAAGTGACATCGGTTTTGTTGAACATCTCAGGGATGACCACCATCGGGCAGTGGCAGGCCGAGGTCATACCAAAAGCCAAGTGACCAGCCTCACGACCCATGGCAGAGACCACAAACCAGTTGCCGCTGGTACGGGCATCTTCGTAGATGGTCTGCACCAAATGCACAGCGGCATCCTTGGCGGAATAATAGCCGAAGGTCGGGCTGCCTTCAGGCAACGGAAGGTCGTTGTCGATGGTCTTGGGCACATGGATGTTTTGGATGTGCACGCCACATGTGGCCAAGAACTTCGAAATGCGATTGGCTGTCGAAGCGGTGTCGTCGCCACCGATGGTGACCAACAACTTGATGTTATTCTTGACGAAGAAATCAGTGTTAAACTCCTCATTCTTTGGTTTGTAGCGGCTCATCTTCAAGGCCGAACCGCCACGTTTGAGGATAGAATCGGCATAAATGAAGTCCATCTCAACCACATCGGGATTGGGCTTGAAGAGGTTCTTGTAGCCGTCATTGAGTCCGAGTACACGATAACCGTCCTTGAGGAAGGTCTTGGCCACGGTGCTGATGACCGTGTTGATGCCGGGAGCGGGACCGCCGCCGGCTAGGATTACGATACTTTCTTTCATATTTTGGGATTTAAAGATTTAAGATTTCAAATTTAAAGATTAAGATTCCCTTCGGGAATGGAGTTTGTTTGGTTTTACAAAGCGGCGGCCTCAAACACCATATAGTTCGTCAACGCTTCAAGCCGCCGCATTATAACAAATGTTCCCTACTCCATTCCCCGGAGGGGAATCTCCTACTCTATCACCAATTCATCACAGAAGATCCAAGCCTTCTGGCCAGCGCCGACATGCCAGTCGGGACAGGTGCCAATGTTCTTGGCCACCATCTTCACATAACGGGCATAGGAGCGCGGACGCACCGCCATCTCTTGGATGACAGCGTCTTCCTCGTCATCGGCAACATAGTTCTTAACCTTGCCCACGCTACGGAAATACTTGCCGTCGTTGGAAACGAAATACTCCACCTCGTGCGGCATCCAAATCCACGACTTCTGGTCCTGCAAGAAGCTGCCCGCCAAGCGGTTGATGCGTTTCGAAACGCCCAAATCGACCGTGGCGATGAGGTCAACGCCATAGTAGCCTTGCCACGAGCCAGTGCGGAAGTTCTCGCCGCCGCGCTGGTGGTCAATCAAAGCCTTGAGACCGCCGGCTGCATATTGTTCGTTGTAGTCGTTCACGAGTTTCACACTGTGTCGCGCATCAATGAGGTAATAATTGGCGTCCATCACGCGGCTCCATTTGTCGCCTTGCTTGGCGGCGGCTTTCACGGTCGTGTTTTGTTTCAGGCAGAAGGGTTTCCTGTAAAGCATACCACCGCCCGCATTAGGCTCGCTGCCGTCCAAGGTGTAGTAGATTGCAACGCCCTCAACGGGATGGCTCATGCTGACCATGATGCTGTCGAAGAAAGTGTCAGAGTTGGCGTTGATGGTCGGGACGATGACAATGGGGTCTTTCTTGATGCGCATCACGGGGCAATTCTCAGGCTGCGTGGCCCAAGTGGAGTTGCGCTGGTCGGTCATAGTGAACTCCAACTCGCCGCCTTTATACACCTCCTCAAAGGTGATGTAACTGCGTTCCAAAGGCTGGCCGTTCAGCTTGACGGACTGCACATAACAATTCTTATCGCTCAATTCTTTGGCGATAATGGTGAATTTCTTGCCGTTCTCAAACGTCAGCCTGACATTCTCGAAACGCGGCAGACCCAACACATAGTACCCCGAAGCGGGCGTGGCGGGATAGAAGCCCATGGCCGAGAACACGCCCCAAGCCGACATCTGTCCGCAGTCCTCATTGCCGGCATAGCCGTCGCGGCGGTCAGTGTAAAAGTCGTCCATCACCTGTTTCACATAACTCTGTGTCTTGGTCGGCTGGCCGACGAAGTTGTACATATACACGGTGTTGTGGCTCGGCTCGTTGCCGTGGGCATATTGTCCAATCAGTCCCGTGATGTCGGGCTGCTCGCGGCCCGTCAAGTTGGATGACGCATTGAACAAGGCATCCAGTTTGGCCTCGTAGGCGTTCCAGCCACCCATCAGGTCAATGTGGCCGTTGACGTCTTGCGGCACGAAGAAACCGTATTGGTAGGAGTTGGCCTCAGTCAAAGTGAAGTTGACTTGCGCTGGGTCGAAGGGGGTCATCCAACCGCCATTTCTGCGGCCTTGGAAGAACTGGTTTTCAGGGTTGTAGATGTTTTTGTAGGCTTGTGCGCGGGCATAAAACTCGTTGGCAATGTCCTTCTTGCCCATAGCCTCGGCCATGCGGGCCACGCACCAGTCGTCGTAGGCGTATTCGAGGGTCTTTGAAGTGGCCTCGCCTTCGGCTTCAATCGGAATGTAACCATATTTCATGTATGCGCCCATGCCACGGAAGTCCATTTTCGATGAGTTGACCATGGCCTGAAGTGCCTTTTCCGTGTCGAAGTCGCGGATGCCGGCAAAGTAGGCATCGGCGATTACGGGAATGGCGTGGTTGCCAATCATGCAGTAGGTCTCATTGGCGGCCAGTTCCCAAATAGGCAGCAGATGATGCGGGTTGGTCTCGTACTTATTAATAAAGGTGTTGATGAAATCGAGGGTGCGCTCGCGCTGCATGAGGCTGAAGAGCGGATGCAAGCTGCGGAAGGTGTCCCACAAAGAGAACACCGTATAAACAGGCCTCCCCGACTTGTACACCTTCAAATCGTGGGCGCGATAACGGCCATCGGCATCGCTGTAGAGGTTGGGGGCAATCATGCAGTGGTATAAGGCTGTGTAGAAAACGGTTTTGTTGGCCTCGTTGTTGTCGCTCACCTCGTAGCGTTTCAGCTCCTTGTTCCATTTGTCGTAGGCCTTTTGCTTCAAGGCATCGAAGTCGAAGTCGTTCTCGGCAAGTTCGGCATAAAGGTTGTTTTTTGCTCCTTCACCGTCAACGGCAGAAATGGCGATGCGCATCACAACAGGCGTTTCGACCTGAGTGTCGAAATCGAGTCTTATCTTCAGGCGGTCGCTGGCAGCGCAATCGCCCGGTGTTTCTTCATTATGATCATAAATCGCGTATGACTTGAAAGGCTGGGAGAACTCTGCATAGAAAAAGAGGGTTTGGTCATTGGCCCAGTCGCGGGTACGGCGATAGCCTCTCAGTGAGCGGTCCGACACCACATTGAGCGTTGACTCGTACACAAACTCGTCATTGACGCCTTCCACCATGTCGAGGAACATGTGTGCATCATTGCTCGTCGGGAAAGTGCAGCGCATCATCCCGACGCGGTCGCCGGTGGTGAGTTCGACCTTTACGTTGTAGTCGTCCAACAGCACGGCATAATAGCCCGCCTTGGCATCCTCGTTCTCGTGCTGGAAGGCCGAGCGGTAGCCCGTGGCAGTGTTTTCCTCCTCGCCTTTGTCGAGTTTCACTTCGCCGACGATGGGCATGAAGCGGAAGTCGCCGTAGTCGGAGCAGCCCGTACCACTGAGATGGGTGGTGCTGAAGCCGAGGATGGTGTGGTCGGAGGTGTGGTAGCCGGAGCAGCCGTCCCAATCGTTCATGCGGGTGTCGGGGCTGAACTGCACCATGCCGAAGGGCACCGTCGCGCCCGGGAAAGTGTGGCCGTGGCCGCCCGTCCCGATGAACGGGTCGACGTAAGCGGCGGGATTGCTGACATAGTCAGCCTTGGGTTGTGTGGTACATGCCGCTAAAGCAAGCAACACAAAAGGAAGTAATAATCGTTTCATTTCTGTATAGATTTTGTTATTTGTTTTCTTCTTTTCCATCTTTCAACTCTCCTGCATTCTTTTGAGCAGCAAGATTCTTCGCATTCATCGATGATACCACCGAATGTCCCAACTCCTTCTCAATGGCCGAGCGAGCGCCACGAGCTGCTTTGCCGCCTCGTTTGGCCACTTCGGCACTCTCCATAAATCCTTTCGGGTTTTCCTGTTGCGAAATTTCCGTTGCCGTTGCCTCAGCCAACATGTTCAGCGCAATTTCAAGGTTCGTCATGTTGTCTCGCAGATTTTCTTTCCGCAAGCCTTTGTATTGTTTGTAGTCTTTCGTCGTGAAGCCGCTCCACTGCCTTGTGATGATGTCAGTCAAAGAAGCATACTGAACACCTTCCTTCACTCCAGCGCGTTGCCATTCGTCAGTCAATGCCTTGCGAACCTCTATGGATTTTATGCGTTGGCTAATCCAAGCCTCTGAGTAACCCAACCTACGGTAATCGGCAACAGCTTGGTTGATACCCAATTCTGGGTCTTGCATTTGGTCGATGCGTTGGGCAGCCACTTGAGCCATCCACTGCTTGAAAGGCTCGGCTTTGGGCGACGGAATGGATTGGATGATACGGAAAAGCTGCTCTGTATCAGCTACATCTGTTGTTCTCATCTTTCCATCAGCAGCGCGGAATTTGAAACCGTGACAATTTGTCACGGTTTCATTTCCTTCATCTTTAAGGCGTTGCTTTAGCTTACGCCAATACGAAGTTGCATTTTTACTATCCGACAACACAGCAACGACATCCACAATGGAAAAATACCATTTTTCCTTCTCGTCGTCCCACACAGTGCGAACCTTTTTTTCCTCAAATAATTGTAATGCTTGCTGTTGTGTCATAATTCCACGAGTTTTACCCACTCCGTTGAGGGTGTAAAAGTAAGGTTTTTATCATTTCAAAATCAAAAATGCTGGCACAAAATTCATCACAAGACGAAAAAAATGAAAAAAATGCCTTTTCAACGGCTGTTATTGTCAAAATGTTTATATTTGCAGCCTAAATCAGACTTTTGAAAATACCTAAATAATTAACCATTTAAAAACACAAAAAGATGAAAAAAGTATTTCTACTTTCATTAAGCCTCGCATTAGGCTTCAGTGCTTTCGCACAACAGCGTATTGCCAAGGACGATCTCATCAAGGCCCAAGCCAGCGCCAAGAAGGCCGTTGTGGGCAAAGAGATCACCGCCCCTTCTGCTGAACAATTCGCTCCTCAAACCACAGAGAGCGTTGTCGTCAACAGATACCAAGATCTTGAATATGCCAGCACCATGTGGAGCTACTACGACCTCCAGTCGAACCAATTTGTAGCAAACCGCATGTTCCAGTTGCCCGATGGCAGCGTGGCAGTGACTGCAACCATGTCTCACGAAGACAACCAAACCGCATCAGACCGTGGTACGGGTTACAACTTCTACAATCCTAACGAAGGTTGGCAGGACGAGCCGGATACGCGCGTTGAGCCTTTCAAGACAGGTTGGCCCTCCATCGCACAATGGAAAGAAAACGGTGAAATCCTCCTTTGCCACGGCAACAGCGGCATGCAATGCTTCGTCAGAGAAGTGGCCGGCCAAGGCGAATGGATTCACAAGTGCACCCTTCCGCCTTATCCGGACGGATATCCTTACACCACTGAATACCCGACATGGCCGAGAGTGGTCACTTGCGGCGACAACCACGATGTCATCATTGCCGTTGCAGTCCTCCAACACTCCATCAGCTCTGACGAAACCGACCTTCAGACTGTGATGTGGCGTTCGGAAGACGCTGAAAACTGGGATGTCAGCTACGGTCCTCTTCATGAGTTTGGCTGGGACCACAACCAATTCTCGGCTGACGACTACTGCATGGCTTCTAACGGACACACCGTGGCCCTGCTTTATTCAGGCTGCCTCACCAACAGTGTTTGGATGTTCAAGTCGACCGACGACGGTTTGACCTGGGAATCCACAAGAGTTTGGGAAAACCCGTATGAAGGAAGAGAATTCGACGAAGAACCCGCTTGGGGCATGGAAGACACGCTCTATATGCCTATGAATGGTTCTGTCGTGGTTGACAACCGCGGTGTTGTCCATGTGGCCCTCAACACCTTCGAAATGGCCCACACTTTGGACAACGAACCCGGTTACTACACCTACTGGTCGGGCCGTGCCGTTGACGGTATCCTCTACTGGAACGACACCCAAGAGGCTCCCATCCAAGACACCTATCACCCGGAATACACCGATCCTACCCTTGCCGGCCCCAACCCGCACAATGCCGCCCGTCTGTGGTGGCCCATCCCTGACGAGCCGGGCTACGTCCACATGGTGCCCGATTCGACCAAATGGATTGGTTTCATCCCGATGTATGAAGGTGTCGAATGGAGCAACGATATGTACTATCACTCAGGCACTGAATATATAAGCAAGTTCTATGGTGCTTCTGGCCATCCCGCCCTCTCATGCGATCCTCAAGGCAACCTCGCCTGCGCTTTCTCATCACCTTGCGCCGCACGTGTTACGGCTGGTCCTTCTGGCGCTGGCGAATATTACTTCAGAAGCATCTACGTGAGCTATCGTAATGTTGACGAAGGCTACTGGCATCAAATTGAAGATGACTTCATTTCTGATATCTTCGAATTGGCATATAACGAAAACGTCTTCACCTTCGCTGTGAACAACACCATTAACGATGGCGAATTCTGGTTTGGTTTCGAAAGCGATGAGTCTATCGGATTCTACTGGGGATCCAACGCCGCCCAACCCCAAGCCACGATGAACAACATCTATGTCATCAAGGTTAATGCCGATCCCGAAATGGTGAGCGTGAATGACTACCAAGCCGTCAACCCGATAACCGCCAGCCGTGTGTATCCTAACCCTGCCACGGATGTGCTGAACATCGAAGTGAACGCTTCGCAAGCTTCCGAAATGAACATCAGCGTGTTCAACCTGATGGGCCAAAAGGTGATGGACCAAAACGTCACCCTCAGCACGGGCATCAACTGCCCGAGCATCAGCACCGCTAACCTGAACAGTGGCATCTACTTCGTCACCGTCAAGGCCAACGGCTTCGAGAACACCATGAAATTCATCGTGAAGTAAGTATCGCGCTATGAATCAACGAAAAGGAGGCTTCGGCCTCCTTTTTTATTGAAAAAAAATCCTGAAAATCGCTTGCGTTTCCGAAAATTTACTATCTTTGCCTCGCATAATGGCGCAAAAAACGCCGTAAAACAGAACACACAAACATCAATTTATTACTCAATTATTAATCAAACTCATTCAAAATGAAAAAGTTATTTACTTTAGCATTAGTCTTGCTGGTAGCCACAGCCGGTTATTCGCAAGTGAGAAAAGTGTCGCGCAACGACGCTAAGAACAAGGTTGCCACGATGCAGGTGACCAAAGGTATGGAAAGCTTTGAGAATGTTCAGAGCCAACCGAACATGACCCGCACTGAGGGTTACCTCGACAACTCCACCTATGACTGGCAATCCAATGCCGGTGCTCGTACTTGGACCATCAATTGGCCCGATGGCAAGGTCAACTTCGCTTTCACCTGCGCCACTGACAACAGCTTTGCCACTCGTGGTACTGCTATTGGCACCTACGATTACAACAATGACGAATGGATCCAATCAGGCGGCCGCGTCGAATCCGAGAAGACCGGTTTCGGCTCCATCGCCCGCTACAAGGAAAACGGCATCGTGGTCGCTGCCCACACTGCTTCCCAGTGCGGTGTTTACATCATTGAGAACAAGGACAGCTTCGCCCCCAATTCCATTCCTCCGGTCAGCTACCTCGATGGTACTTATGATCCCTGTTGGCCGTCCGTCATGACCTCTGGCGCTGACCGCGACATCATCCACGTTGTCGTTACCGCCAACGGTGCTGATGGTAGCACCACTTCCGTGCCCGGTGCCGAAGGTGCCAACACTCCTATCATCTACTTCCGTTCCACGGACGGTGGTATGACTTGGGACAAGCAAAATGTCGTCCTCCCCTACATGGGCTCCGAATACGGCCTCGACTGGGGTTCCAACATTTGCTACTGGATGGAAACCACTGAAGACAACTGCTTGGCTCTCGTCGTGAACAACGCTTGGAGCGACTGCTTCGTCATCCGCAGCTACGACAATGGTGAGACTTGGGAAAAGAAGACCTTCTGGCAACACCCCGGCATCAGCACCTCTATCAGCACTTGGTTCATGTATCCTCGTTGGACCTCCGCCCAGTGGGGTATTGACGGCGAACTCTGCGTGGCCTACGAATTCAACGGTTCAACTGGTGATCCCGGTTCGGGCAGCTACTATCCCAGCCTTGGTGGTGTCGCTTTCTGGAGCGAGAACCTGCCTTATGCTGATACCGAGACCCATGCCATCTATGGTTACGACCCGAACAACCCGATGCCTCCTACACCCGGTCAGCCTTTCGTGTTAGACTCAGGTTACATCTATTCCGATATCTATGCTGCTTGGCCGCGTTGGAGTGACCAAACTTGGAACAACCCTGCATACTTCGGTTACGTTGCTCCTATGGACGAGAATGGTGAATGGCAAAGCTGGGAAGATGCCACCGAATTCAACATCGAAGACTTCAGCTTGCACGGCGCCTACAACAGCGGCTGCGCTGGTATGCCTGTGCTCGCCATGCTTCCCGGCTGCAACGGCTTCGACATGGTTACCGTTTGGGTTGCTATGGATGAACACAACGTTGACGGTCACGACAACTACTACTACAAACTCTTCGCCTCCTACTCTGGCGACGGTGGTAGAACTTGGCAACAACCTAAGCACCTCACCAACGACTTCATGTATCAATACAGTGAGTGCGTTTATCCTCAGGCTGCCATTATTGGCACCACCCTCGTGGTTGCCGTCCAGATGGACCAAGAGACCGGTACCTACGTCCAACAAGACGATAACGATGCTGAAGACAACTACTACCAAGGCTTGACCTTCGAACTGAACGACCTCTTTGAAGGTGTTGGCCTGCAGGAAGAAGTGAGCCACAACGTTCACATGTCCATCTATCCTAACCCCGCCGTTGACCAATTGAGCGTCACCCTCAGCCAGAACGCTGAGATCGCCATCTACAACATCATGGGTCAACGCGTGATGACTCAGGAAGGCCGTGCTGGCGCCAACAGCGTCAACATCAGCAGCCTGAACGCTGGCATCTACTTTGTCAACGCTGGTTCTGAAACCCAAAAGTTCATCGTGAAGTAATTCACCTTGCAACATGCAATGAAAAAAGGGAGGCGATTGCCTCCCTTTTTTCATTGTCCCTTTCGGTGGTTCACCACGTCAAGCGCGAGGAACACCGCTTTCCTGAACGAGTCGGGCAAAGCTTGGTTGGCGTTGGTCAACTCGAAAGCGGGTCCATGCAAAGGCGCGGCACACACCACAGGCAAGCCCGCCCAATAGGAGGCATAACCGCCAAACGACATGAACTTCAAGGGCAAGACCCCTTGCTCGTAATACATCGCCAACACCGCGTCGTATTTCTTCCACAAGCCCGAAACGAAAAGCTGTGAAGCCGAGAAAGGCCCAAAAACGAACAAACCTTTCTTTTGCGCGTCGCCGATGGCCTTCACCACCTTGTCATCGTCGCCAACAGGAAGCGAGCCTGAATGCGGATTCAATCCCATGACGGCAATTTTGGGTGAGCTTACACCGAAGTCGTTTTTCAAGGCCTCCGCCAAAACCGTCATCTTGGCGACCAAGAAACGGATGTCGATTTGGCTTATCGCTTCGCCAAGAGGCATGTCGTCGGTGGACAAGGCGATGCGCATCGAGTCGTTGACCAACACGCGCAACGGCGTCGTCTCCTTGTGATAGGAAAACAAGAAATTGCGGTTGATTTTCGACACTTCACGGCTGTCGGGGGTCATCACCATGGCGTCCAAAAAACCATTTTGAAGGTCCTCAGTCGCCTTTTTCATCGACAGCACCGACATCTCCGCCGATAGGTCGGTGGGTTTGCCCGGTTCGATTTTCAACTCGTTTTCCACGATGTTGATGATGTTGAACTTCTTGTCCCACGACTGGCGCACGTCGCGAGTCAGGGAATAGTTAGGGCTGTCGAAGCCGAAATTCTTCTTGTAGTAGGAAAACGCTTTCGACTGTCCGTATAAAACTGGTGTCATGTTTTCCATCATCCGTGAGTCGGAAAAAGCTTTCAAGATAATCTCATAGCCGATGCCATTGATGTCGCCATGAGTGATGCCAATTCGGGGCGTTTGGGTAGTTTGTACGGAATCTTGCATAGTCGAAAGTTTTATTAAGCTGAATTTCAACGGGAAATCAGCCTTCAAAATTAGACAATAAAATTATAAAACAAAAGAAAACCGCTTTTTTTTATAAAAAAAGTGCTTTTTCGAAGCCTTTTAGAATCGTTTCGGTGGCTCCGAGCTGGGTTTTGAGGTAATTTCGGCACGTTTCAGAGGCCTTCGCGAAAGCCGCCTCGTCGGTCATCAACTGCGCGAAAACGGCCTCCAACTCCGCCGCATTCCTCACCGAGAACGCCCCCTGCAAGGCCACCAAATCAACGGCTTCCTTGAAACTCGTGTATTTTGGCCCGAAAACCACAGGGCAACCGAAAGACACTGGCTCCTGTATGTTGTGGATGTTCACACCAAAGCCGCCCCCGATATAGACGAAACGCGCGTATTGATAGAGTTGGGAAAGGATTCCTATGGTATTAATAACCATTACTTTGCCCATTGATACGCTCGACTGTGCCTCGGTATGACACGAGCAAAAGGCTGACCATTCAGTATACAACAACGCCTCGGGGAACTGCGCCCTGATTTGCGCCACATGCGAAGCGGAAACATCGTGCGGCGCGATGATGAGGCAGTAATCGTCGGGCAATTGGGGGAAGAAGTCCACCAACAAACGCTCATCGGGAGGCCATGTGCTGCCCGTGATGATGCACTTGCGCCCGTTGATGAAACGCTCGATTTCAGGGAAGGGCTTCACCTGTTGCGCAATGGCCGCCACACGGTCGAAGCGCGTGTCGCCACACACCGTGACGTTGCCGAAACCATGCTTTTTGAGCTGTTCGGCTGTCGTTTCGTCCTGCACAAAGAAATGCGTGACTGTTTTCAATTGTTTGCGGAACCACGAGCCATACCAACGGAAGAAATAAGAATCGGGCTTTAGGATGAGGGAGATGTAGAACAGGGGAATGCCGGCTTTTTTCAAAGCCCGCATATAGTTGAACCAAAACTCGTACTTGATGAAGAAAGCCGCCACAAAATGATGCCGCTGCACCCATTCGGAGGCATGGCGGGGTGTGTCGACGGGCAGGTAGACGACTTCGTCAGCCAAAGGATAATCCTTGCGGATTTCGTAGCCCGAAGGCGAAAAGAAAGACAACATGATTTTGTAATGCGGATGCGCCTCCTTCAAAGCCTCGATGACCGGACGACCCTGCTCGAACTCGCCCAACGAAGCCGCATGAAACCAAATCCAGTCTTCAGTTGGCTCTTCGACAGGCTCAGGGACCTCGGGGCGTTGTGTTTGTCGAAACGAACGTTCTTTCGGAGTTCGGTCCTTCGACAGGCTCAGGGACCTTTGTCTTTTACGCCCCTCTATCCACTGCTTTGCCTTTGCATGGCCAAACAAGGCAGCCACCCTGACGCCTAAGGCATACAAAAGGACCCCTATGGTGAACAAAATCAGCACACCTATTAATTATAATAGAACTCTTCAGGCTGACGCTGGTAGGTGGGAATGTTCCAAGTGACGCGGATGCCGTAATACAAGTCGTTGTAACGTTTCTTCGGGTCGGTGGGACCTACAGGCTCCATCACGCCAGTCTCTTGATTGGTGAAGACGCGAAAATCGTAGTCGCGGAGGTCGCGTGTGCGGGCATAAGTCACTTCGAGAGAGACCGATACATTGAGCAGTCGGGTATCGTTGAGCAAGAGATAACCCGTCTCCAAATGCACCGCCGGGCCGCCACGCATACGGTCGTAACCGTACTTGTAATCGCCATCCACCTGATAAGGCGTATTGAGCACGGCCTGCTGGTAATCCACGCGGATGCGGTTCCTCAAGTAGCCGAGGCCGCCCTGCACAAAGAAACCGCTGTTGGGATTGGGGCCATAAGGAAACAGCTTGCCCAACTCAGCTTGGAGATGCATACCACGCTGGCTAATCTCCAAAGTGGCGTAACTGCCGCTGCCACCGACGATTTCGCCCACATCGGTAGTGATGCCTTCGCCAAAGATTTCTACGCGGTCGCCCTTGAGCCGACTGCCCACAATGAAGTTGGCGTTGGCCGTCCAAAGCCAATTCGTAGCGGTCTTATAGACAAACCCGCCGCCCACATTATGGCTGACGCCGTACAACTTCTTGGTATCCATACCCGGAATGTGAAAGGCATAGGTGGCCTGAAACATTGACACGGGGATAGGGGTTTTCATGATGTCATCGGACTTTTGGGCAGTGAGCGACGCGGACACGCCCAACAGGAGAAATAAGGAAATAAAAATTCTGCGCATGGCTTCAGTTTTTCTATTCAAACGAAACTTGAAGGGTTTTAGTATTTCGATTAAAGGTGCAAAAGTAAGAATGTTTTCGCTACTTTGGCACGCCCAGCCAGCATTTTTGTATCTTTGCAGCCATTTTTCAGCTATGGAGCAAAACAAATACACCGAAGCCGTGCTTCCCAACGGCATCCGGCTCATACATAAGGAGAAAAAAGGCGAAATCGCCCACTTGGTGCTGATGGTGGAGACTGGCACCCGCGACGAACAAGCACACGAAAACGGCCTTGCCCACTTCGTGGAACACACCATTTTCAAAGGCACGCAAAACCGCAAGGCATACCACATCCTGAGCTGCTTGGACAACGTGGGCGGCGACCTCAACGCCTTCACTACCAAGGAAGAGACCTGCATTCAGGCCACTTTTTTGAAGCAGCACTACAAGCGCGCCCTCGACCTCTTTGCCGACATCGCCTTCCGCTCCACCTTCCCCGAAAACGAGTTGGCCAAGGAAAAGGAAGTCATTTTGGACGAAATCAATTCCTACTTGGACTCGCCCTCCGACGAGATTTTCGACCTGTTTGAGGAGATGGTTTTCAAGGGGCATCCTTTGTCGCGCAACATTTTGGGAACGAGTAACTTGGTGAAGAGTTTCAAGCGCAACGACATCCTTGAATTCATGGCGCACAACTACAGCACCGACTCCATGATTTTGGCCAGTTCAGGCAACATCAGTTTCAAGGAATTTGAGCACTTGGCCATGAAGTATTTCGGCGAACAACCCGCGCATCTCGTCAACAAGAAACGGGAGGCTTTCAAAAACTACGTTCCTGAAAACCGTGTAACCGAGCGCAAAAATCACCTGAGCCACTGCATGATAGGCGGCATTGCACCCGAGTTTTGCAGTCCGCTGAGAATGTCCATCGTAATGCTCAACAATATATTAGGCGGTCCGGCCATGAGCTCACGCCTCGGGTTGAACATCCGCGAGAAATACGGCTTTGCCTACAGCATCGAGTCGCAATACACCGCCTACTCCGATGTCGGCCTCATCAGCGTTTACATGGGTGTCGACCCTGATTCATTGGAAAAAGCCATCGAATTGGTTTACAAGGAATTGGAAAAGCTTTGCCAACAAAAGCTTGGCATCATGCAACTGCAACACGCCAAGCAGCAACTCATCGGGCAAGTCGCCTTGAGTTACGAAAGCGGCATGAATGAACTCCTGAGTGCGACACGCTCGCTCATCATGGGCGAACCCATTGAATACATGGACGACATCATCCGCAAGGTGGAAGCCGTCACCGCCACCGACATCCTCGACATGGCCAATCGCGTGTTTGACAAGAAACAACTGAGCCAAATCATTTTTAAAGGCAATACGGAATGATGGATTGCCCATTGGGGCTGATTTGAAATCCGCACCTTGCAAATGGGGATTTTTGATTAGTAGAGACGGCACACATATTATCTCCACTAAAACGGAAATTTTTCATATTAAAGCGGAATTTTTTATATTTAAGTTGCAATTCCTCAAAAAAAGTGCAATTTATTTCACGCTGACCCACAGCCTTTTATCCCCTGCGACAAAAAATAGTTGAAATTTTTCCTTGACAAATTATTTCCAGATTGTAATTTTGCAGTATCGAAACGGAAAAATTAAGTATCAAAACGGAATTTTTATAGATAAACAAAATCGAACAAAAGGCTTTTTTTCATAATGATTTGGTTTTAGTTGAGTTGTAGAGACGTTGCGTGCAACGTCTCTATTTTTTCCAACCTCAAATCAATTCGTCTTGAACTGATATTTCACCGCTTTCAGTTCCGCATTGGCCTTCGTGATTTTGTTCTTCAGATTCTCCTTATACTCAGCCACTTTGGCCGCCATTTCTGCATCGCTGAGGGCGAGCATCTCGGCAGCAAGGATGGCGGCATTCAAGGCACCGTTCACGCCCACCGTGGCCACAGGAATCCCGGGAGGCATTTGGATGATGGACAACATGGCATCGAGGCCATCAAGCATACCCTTAACGGGCACGCCAATGACGGGCAAGGTGGTGTTGGCGGCAATCACACCCGGCAAGGCGGCGGCCATGCCCGCAGCAGCGATGATAACCTTGATGCCGCGACCCTTGGCTTCGCGGGCAAATTGTTCCACCTCTTGCGGTGTGCGATGCGCACTCAAGGCGTTCATTTCGAATGGGATAGCCATTTCGTCAAAGAATTGGGCGGCTTTTTCTAAAACGGGAAGGTCGGAAGTGCTTCCCATGATGATGCTTACTATTGGAGTCATAATTTTCTGTTTTTTGTCACAAAACCGTCAAAACTTGCAAAACCTTTTTGTTGCTTGAGAAAGTCGCCAACTGGCTCCTTTCCTGCGGCGAGGCGGTTGTCGAGCCGCATTCTTTCATTATTGGAGTTTTGCATTGTTTTGAGAGTTTTGTGATTAATTACTCCGCAAAAGTAGTTTTTTTCCCAATGCGGTTGACCCAATGGAAGCATTTTGTATATTTGTGTCGCCTTACCCATAAAGGCAAGTAAACATTAACCCTTTGAAAATGAAAACGGTAAAAGTATTAGACAAGGAATTTGGGCTGTATATCCCCCAAGAAAAGATTGAAGCCAACATTCAAGCCGTGGCCGACCAAATCAACTGCGACATGGCGGGCAAGAATCCGCTGTTTCTCGTCGTGCTCAACGGCGCCTTCATGTTCGCCTCCGAACTGTTCAAGCGCCTGACCATCCCCTGCGAGATCAGTTTTGTGAAACTCACCTCCTATTCTGGCACGAAAAGCACAAACGTCATCCGTGAACTGATTGGCTTGGACCACTCCATTGAAGGCCGACACGTGGTCATTGTTGAGGACATTGTCGACACGGGTCACACGATGCGTTATACCATCAAGAAGCTCAAGGACTTGAAGGCCGCCGATGTACGCATCGCCACCCTGTTTTTCAAGCCCGACAATTTCCAATACGACTACCCCATCGACTACAAAGGCATGGACATTGGCAACGAGTTCATTGTGGGCTATGGCCTTGATTATGAACAATATGGAAGAAATTTACCAGACATTTATAAAATCATAGAATAAACGACGGCGTTTCGACAGGCTCAACGACCTTAGGTCCCTGAGCTTGTCGAAGGGCCGAACAAAACCAAATCAATATGCTGAATATCATTCTTTTTGGCCCTCCCGGGGCAGGCAAGGGAACCCAATCGCAGTTCCTGCGCGAGAAATACAACCTGACCTACGTCTCGACGGGTGAAATCCTGCGCGAAGAAATCGCCGCCGAGAGCGAATTGGGCTTACAGGTGAAGGAAATCATTGGTCAAGGCGGCCTTGTTTCCGATGAAATCGTTGCGAAAATCATTGAGAAGAAACTCTCTGAGAACATGGACTCGGCGGGTTTCCTTTTCGACGGCTATCCGCGCACGGTGCGTCAGGCCGAAATCCTTGAAGAACTGTTGGAAAAATTCGACATGCCTTTGGCTGGCGTCCTCAGCCTCGAAGTGCCTGAGGAACTGCTCATTGAGCGCATGTTGGAGCGCGGCAAAGTCAGCGGTCGCGCCGACGACAACCTCGAATCCATCAAGCACCGCTTTGAGGAGTATTACGAGAAAACGCACCCTGTGACGGACTTTTACGAGGCCAAAGGCCATCTGCATCCCGTGAATGGCGTGGGCGAAATCCCACAAATCTTCGAGAACCTCTGCACGGTGATAGAGTCATTGTGATTTTTTTCACGCAGAATCCGCAGAATTCGCAGAAGCCTGCCGGACGCAATCTTATTGCCGCTTTGCGCTTCCCATAGTTCTGCGTATTCTGCGTGAGATAAATTCGCACGAAATTCAATGCTCCCAATGAATCTCGTTTTTGAGGACGCTCGGCGGGTTGCCTCCAATCACTTGATTTTCACCCGAAAAGGCTGATTTCAGCAATGTGCCTGCCGCCAAAACCGTGTTGTCGGGCACTACGGCGCCTTTCAGCAACACGCACTTGCACCCAATCCAGACATGGTTGCCCACGACGATGGCCTTGTCGGGATTGATGCGCTCGTTTTCCATCTCATTTGACAAAGGACACGGGACTTCGGGACACGGGACAGGACTGGAGTCCCGCGTCTCGCGTCTCGTAGTCTCGTGTCTATTATACAAGGGATGCTCGTCGGTATCCATCACGAGGATGTCCCAACTCAGGAGACAGTCGTCGCCGAAACGGATTTCCTTGGCGCAAACAATGGTGCTTTCCGCCGTCATGTTGAAGCCTGCACCGAATTTCAAGTTGCCACGCACCGAGAGTTTGGAGCCATGCCCGATGCTCGCTTTGCCGCCAAAACTGACCGTGCCGCTCACTTGCCAGATGCTGCGCGAGCGTTTGCGGTCATAATGCCCCACATCGCCGAAACCGATTTTCACCATTGCAGTTTCCACTTTTTCTGGAAGCTCCACCTTGCCGTGCAACTCCCGCAAAAACGTGCGATGCGACACAACGACGGGCAATTTCAAGGCTGTTTTCAGCGGAAAGTAATGCAGGTTGAAGCGCAAGGTCTTCGGGATGGAACGGAGTATGTTGAAAAAATCGAAGGCGGTCATAACAATGGCTGTTTTTACGGTGCAAAAATAACAAATCCTGAAAAGTAACCCAAACAATGCTATTCATTATTTAAAACGGAAAATTTTTGCCTAAAACAAACAAATCTTGATTTTGAACGAAATAATTCTCTATTTTTGCGCCGATGAAACACTAAAAATAATCCTTATGAAACAGCTTCCTCTACTACTGACACTTTTCGCCCTCGGCTTAAGCTTTTCGACCACCGCCCAAGAACGCGCCATCATCCAAGGCTACTGCAAGGACGAGAACGGCAAAGCCATCGAAAATGTGAGCGTTTATGCGCACGACTCGCTGCTTGTTTCAGTGACCGACGAGCAAGGCCGCTTCACCTATGGTCATGCCCAAACGGGCGAAAAACTCCGTTTTGCCCACATGGTTTTTGAACCGACCTTTTACACCATTAAAGAAAAGGACATTAATGGTAAGAATTTGACCATCAGCATGAAAACCCGAAGCCACGAACTGCTTGAAGTGGAAATCACAGCCAACGCGCCCCATATTGCTTTCGACAATCCCGTGATGACCGTCCTTGACTACACCATTCGTGAAGACGGCATCTATCTGATTGTTTACCGCCGCCGAAATTCCGCCCTGCTCCATCTCTCTTTTGACATGGACACCTTGCACGAGTTGCCGATTTCGTCGCGCTACAAATACATCACCAAGGACGCTTTCGACGACATCTACGCCATCAATGACTACCAAGCCAGCCAAGTGGGATTCATCGAATACGGCAACGGGAACAAAGGCCAGATGAACTTCTATCATTCCATGTCGCGCAAGACTTTTTTCGATAAATTCTCCACCATCGTGGCCGCCTCCGACAGTGTTTTCATCACGGGGCAGTATTTCAATTACAACAAGGAGATGGCCTATTACCGCAATTGGTTGGGCAGCGACAAAGAGCCGGAATTGCTTCATTACATTGTGTACGAAGAAGGTCGCAATGACATTTGGCTGCTAACTCATACCAAAGGAGGCATTGGCGCCAACTTTTGGGTTGCCGACCCAATCTATAATCCGATTTACACCATCGACAACAAATTTTACCTCTTTGCCTACACCAACCACGAGACCATCGTCTTTGACGCCGCGGGCAACGAACTGGAACGGTATCCCTTGACTTTCCACGAATACCGCAAATGGAACGGCAAGATGGAGCCTGACCGTCGCTGGAAACAAAAGATGCTGCATGACGCGGCGCGGAAGGAGTTCTACACCTTCTTCGTCAACGACGGCATCTACACCCTCAAACTCATCGACCTGAAGACAGGCACCGTCACCTCTGTGATGGACCTCAGCGGCTACCCTTTCGCACAAAACATGAGAATTCATGATGGGGTGTTGTATTTCATTTATCCTACGGGTATTAATCGGCGAAAGGCGTTGTATCGGGTGGGGATTGAATGAAAAAATGATGCTTGAGTGTGTTTTGTCGTAAAAATGTTGTATTTTTGCTGTCGGAATTTTTTGATATAAAACCGACAAAATACATCAAAAACTATGTCAGAATCCATTGATGATAAGATACTTAAATCAATAAAGAAACGCGGCAGGGGTATAGTGTTTTCAACGGAAGAATATGCCCATTACGGCGACCCTGACACAGTGCAAAAAGCCCTCAGTCGCATGGCACGGAAAGGCACATTGCTGCATATATGCCACGGCATTTATTGCTATCCTAAAGTGGATAAAAAACTGGGATTGGGCGTGCTCTATCCTACCTTTGAAGCCATTGCCCAAGTCATTGCCAAACGTGACAAGGTCAAGATATTCCCCGCTGGAGCCTTGGCGCAAAACTTGTTGGGCTTGTCAACCCAAGTGCCGATGAATGTGGTGTATCTGACCGACGGTAGCAACCGCAAAGTGAACATCAGAAACGGGCGAGGCATCCTTTTTCGCCATGTTTCGCCCAAGAAACTGGCTTTCAACGACAAATTGGCCATGCTGATTACCACGGCGTTGAGGGACATAGGCGCGAAAAATGTGACCGATGAACACAAATCCCAATTGAAAAAGGTGCTGGAACGGCATCCTGAACCATTTTCAATACACGACATGAAATTGATGCCATTGTGGATTAGGAATTTAATTGCAGAATTGTATGAACAACTTTCTCCAACTCACTGAAGCACAGAAGCAAACCGTATTAGCACAATGTAAGAACATCATGGGTTTGCCTGAGCAGGCCGTCGAAAAGGATTATTGGGTGACGGTAATACTGCAATTGATTTTCGATTCTGAATTGCGCAAACACATCATTTTCAAAGGCGGGACTTCGCTGAGCAAAAACGGGAACCTGATTGAACGGTTTTCAGAAAACATCGACTTGGCGGTAAACTATGCGTATTTCGGCTTGAACGATGAGCCAACCAAAAAACAACTGAAAAAACTACGCAAGTCATCCTCGTTGTTCGTGAGGGAAGAAATGGCAAGTATCATCACTAATCAAATTGAACGGCTTGGATTACAGGATTTTCTGAGCATCACCGTGGAGCCTGACGGAGAAGGCGACAGCACTTATCCCGAACCTCGCCACATCTACATTCATTACCAATCCGTGTTGCCTGTTTTCATCGATTATGTCAGACCAATGATTGTGCTGGAAGTCGGCGCAAGGTCGCTCATGGAACCCACTGTCGAACTGCAAGTCAAAACCATCATTGCGGAAACGCTGCCGCAAATCAACACCGATGTCGTTCAAGTGAACGTCACAACAGCCGCGCCACAAAAGACCTTTTTGGAGAAAGCGTTTCTGCTTCACGAACTCTTTTCCATTGACCATGAATCACTTCCGACCCATCGGCGTTCAAGACATTTGTATGACCTCCATCGGATGATGGACAAAGATTTTGCGCTTGCCGCCGTTCGAGACGACGCTCTTTGGGAAAGCATCCGCCATCATAGGGAGATGTTCACTTCCATCGCAGGGGTAGATTATAGTGGTGACATTCGTAATCGAATCTGTCTTGTCCCGCCCGAAAAGTTTATGGATGATTGGCAAAAAGACTATCAAAACATGTGCGATTCGATGATCTACGGCCCCCACCCAACCTTCGCCGAACTGATGGACAGCATGAAAGAACTGGAGCAAAGATTCAGAAGCAGATAATGATAAAGAATATCTCTTTCCGTGTAGTTTTTCCGCTTCTTTTGCGTCTAATAAGCAAACGATTCTGAACCATACTTCGACAAACTCAGTAACTATGAAAGAGAAAGAAACGGAATTTGCAGGCATCGTGAAGGCGCACAAAAACACCATCTACACTGTGTGCTACCTCTTCTCGAAAGACCAAGACGAGGTGAACGACCTGTTCCAAGAGACGCTCATCAACCTTTGGCGGGGCTTCGACTCGTTCAAAGGGCAATGCGACGTGAAGACTTGGATTTGGCGGGTCAGTTTCAATACTTGCCTCACTTTTGAGCGTAAGAAGAAACGCAGCGTCGAGACGGTTCCCCTTAATATGGAAATCAACCTTTTCACCGACACCGACGACGACACCCGACAAATCCAGCAACTCTACCGCCGCATCAACAAACTCGGCGTAGTCGACAGGGCCATCATCCTGCTTTGGTTAGAAAACTTGAGCTACGATGAAATCGGACAGATTATCGGCATTAAGCCCAGCCATGTGGGTGTCAAACTGGTCAGAATCAAGGAACAACTGAAGAAAATGTCAAACGAATAAAACGCAAAGCGATGGAAAACAATGAATTGGAAGAAATGCGGGCGCAGTTAGCCACCTTGAACGAAAAGTTGGAGAACGAAAGCATCGTTGACGAAAGGCTTGTCAGTGAAGCCACAAAAAAACACGTTTCCGAACTGCAGCGGAAACTGATTGGCAGAATCATCATATTCAGTGTGTTGGCTCCTTTTTTATATTATTTTCTTGGGTTGTATTTCGGACTCTGGTGCTTGGGAATTGTGATTTTTAGCATTTATGTTTCCCGAATGACCAGCAAAACTTACTCCGCCTCCATGACTGTGACGGAATACACGCAGCGAATCCGTAAGGCTCTGAAAATTTACAAAAAAGCAAACAAATTCATGTGGATTCTATCCATTTTGCTTAATCTGACCCTTGGAACATACGTGCTCATATACGCGCTCGTTTCCCATTCGTCGAATTTAGGACAAGCCTTTGTTGTTTTCTTTGTGTGTTGCTTTATCGCCCTCACCATGTGGGTTTCCTATTATGTCAGCAACGTATATATGTCGCCCGATGTCGAGCTGATGTTGGAGAGGGTTTTGGAGGATTTGGGTAAAGACAATCAGGAAGCATAACAAACAGTTTTCCAACTTGAAACCAAACACTTGGTTTTCTTTGAAAAGTTGTATTTTCGCAAACCAAAACATAATTAAAATATATGAATGAAGGATTTGGCAAAACGATAAAGCTGTTTCTGCTTTGGTGTGGCTTGTTTTTGGCTCTACCAATCATCGGTGCAATCATAGGGCGCTTCTTTACGAGCCATGCGAACTATGAAATCCTGAAATGGATGCAACTATTGGGATATGTCCTAATAATTATCGTTTTTTTCGGCAAGCGCTATGTTGAGCTGTCGTTTGGCCGCATTGAGCGGCGTATGATTTGGCCTGTGGTTGGCATGTCTGTCTTGATTGCCGCATCTCAAGCGTTTGTTTTATTCACAGCATTGTTTTTGCTTGGTGTTGACCCTTCAGATCTAGGCGAAGATTTAGAGCGTCTTCAACGGCTTGTTTCCGGAACTGCCGGAATACTCAATGGCTGCATTTTTGCCCCAATAGCAGAAGAGATTGGTTTTCGAGGCCTTATTCTTGGTGGTTTGCTGAAGACACGATGCCGTCCGTGGATAGCCATTCTCATCTCTGCCCTTGTCTTCGCTTCGTTTCATGGGTTTGGGGCGCATTTTGTCACGGCCATGTTGTTTGGAATTCTTGTCGGCTGGCTCTACTGGCGCACGGGAAGCATTATTCCGGGCATTATAATCCATATTGCCAACAATTCTCTTACTGCCATAGATATAAGCGGTCAACCTCATGCCATCCTTTGGCTTATTCTTGTCGTCAGCCTTTTGCTGCTCGTTTATTGCATTTGGTGGTTTGGAAGGTCGAAATACAACGACTCGGAAAGTGAAATAATCACTTAAGATTTCACCATTTGGCGAAATTGCATTATCTTTGCAGGCAAAAGAACAGCTATGTCAAAAGAGCAATCGAACATATTGGAGTATCTGATTTGTGTCATTGGAGCATTTGCCCAAAAGTTTGCTTTGAGTAATGCGAAAGCATATCAGTATTTGCGAGAGTTCAAGGGATTGGATTTCCTTGTCAAGCATTATGAAGCGGAGCATACGTTGTCAATTGATGATGCAGTAGAAGATATTGCCGTAATTTGTCATCGCCACGGGGGGGCATTAGCGTTATGAAACTCTATCACGGGTCGAATGTCAGCATTGACGAGATTGATTTGAAATGCGGTCGCCGAGGAAAGGACTTCGGCCAAGGTTTTTATTTGAGTACCGACAAGGAGCAAGCACGGTTAATGGCCGAAAGAACCGTAGATAGAGAGGAATCAGGTGAACCGACAATAACGACTTATTTGTTCGATGACAGCATTTTGCATGATTCTAATAACTTGAAAATAAGAGTCTTTGAAGGTTGTTCCGTTGAATGGGCGGACTTCATCATGATGAACCGACAAAACAAGTCGTCCATTCAAGCGCATGATTACGATATTGTTTATGGCCCTATTGCCAATGATAAAGTCGGATTGCAAATCAGTCGCTACCAATTGCAATACATCCCTATGGAAGAATTGATTCGGCAATTGTCGTTCATACGGCCTACATTCCAATATTTCTTTGGAACTGAACGCGCAATTTCATTGTTAACCAAAATTGATTCATGATGGAAGAACAAGCAGCAAGAGACCGGCAGTTTCAAATAGAGCATCTTACACAAGAACTCGTAACGATGCTGATGGATGACCGAAACATGACGATGGAACAGGCATTGGATACGGTTTATCGGTCACACACATACAAGAAAATCGAAAAAGCCAGTACGGGTTTGTTCTATCAAGGAGCAGTTTATGTGATGGATATGCTGGAAGAAGAACTTGGAGATTCTCTTCAAAAAGGCGAAAATCATTGATTTCCCAACTTTTTTGGAACGATTTTTGTATCATTTAATCATCTTATTAGATGGTTTAACTATCAAAAATCACGTTCTATGAAGAAAATTTACATTCTTGTGCTTTTGACAGCACTCTCATTCCAAAGCGCCTTGGCGCAAAGCGACAACCTGAAACATCCTTCCGCTGTTGCCAAAGAAGACGGATTCAATTACCGCTCGCTCCTAAAACTGCTCGATATGGATAGCGTTTACATCGGCTCAAAGTTTGAAAGCGGCTACCATGATTGGCTCAGCATTTTGTATTCGCGGATGGGACGATACAAGGAAGCAAGACGCGAGGCCGAGGCTTGTGGGACGCAATTCATCGACAACATGAGATTCAAGCATAATTACAAAGATGCGAAAGCCATTCCTTTGTCGGAAATGATGGACAGCATCATTGAGAACAACCGTGTCATTATGATGAATGAGATGCACTTCAATCCTCACAGTCGAGCTTTCGTAATCAGTTGGTTGGAGAAATGCTACCAAAACGGCTACCGCTATCTCGCTGCTGAAACTTTAAGGGCATCAGACTCGCTCCTGAATCAAAGACGCACTGTATTGAAAGGTGAGACCGGATGGTATAGCGACGAGCCTGTGTTTGGCGATCTGTTTAGGACAGCCCTCAACTTGGGTTATACGCTTGTGCCTTACGAAGGCTCCGGTTTTGGTGTTGACCGTGAAGTGAATCAGGCAAAAAATTTGGTTCAAAACATCCTTGACAAAGACCCCGAGGCAAAGTTCCTGCTTTTGGGTGGCTTCGGGCATATCGCCGACCGAAACGGATGGTACGCGATGGGCAGATATTTCAAGGAACAATCGGGCATAGACCCGTTTACGATGAGCTGTATTTTCTTTGACGATGCTTACGGCGAAACCGACTCTTTGCAAACCGTTTATTATGACTTGATTGATGCCATGCCTGTCCGCGAGCCCGTTATTATTTACGACACGGTAAAGCATATTTACACTAACCTTTCGGGTATGGATGCCACCTGCTGTCTGCCGCGCACACGCTTCATCGAAGATAATATCCCCGATTGGAAGCTTTACAATGGCAAGGTACTTTTCACTATCGACCGCCGCTTCATCGACAAAAACGGTTTTCCCGAAGGCTGCGTGAGTGCGTTCCTGAAATCGGAGGGCGAGCAATGCGTCCCCATCGACCAATATATGTACGGCAAGGATGAAAAGGAGTTCAAATTGGCGCTTTACAAAGGCGAATATTTGCTGCGGTTTGATGATGGGAAGGAGTACAAATATGCTACCATTGAGGTGAAATAAGAAAAAAAAGCCTCTACCTTTTGATTTATAACAGTTTGAACTGCAATATGTTGTAATTTTCTTTGCGGCAAAAAACTCTACTTTGCTCTTTCGCTTAATTTCACTGCGTTTTTTTGATGTAGTTTTGCAGAAATTCAAAACCATAACGCGATGAAAAATACTCAATTTTTTATTTTGCTTGCGCTCCTGCTGACGGCGGGCAAGGTGACGCTGCAAGCGCAAGAGCTTTCTACTATTCCAACGGAGCAGAAAGTTTACGAACTTTCTATGCTCTGGAAGGAAATGTCGTATAACTTCGGGAATATGGACAACTGCCATAAATTAGATATTGACAGCCTTTACAGGATGTTTCTCCCAAAGATAACGGAAACCAAGGATGACTTTGAATATTGGAAAACGCTTCAGCGGTTTATGGCTTGCTTCAACAATGGGCATACCAAGATTTTTGGTGCGTCAGATCATCTGGTGAAACATCTTGCCTATCCGTTGTTGGCCACCGCTTATCATGACGGCAATGTCATCATCGAGAATTTTGGCACCCGTATGGCGGATTCATTACATGTTGGAGATACGATAGTGACTATCAACGGAATGAGTGCCTTGGATTATTTCAGGGAGTATCATATTCCATACGTTACCTGCTCCAACGAAGAATACAAGATGCACGAAGCCATGTTTTATTTCGGTAACCTCAACTGCTGCTTGATGAAAAGCGACGAGAAAATCTGCTTGGGCATCAAAGACCAAGACAAAGTGCGCGAGGTGAATGTGTATGCCGACTATTATCTTGGCCAGAAAAAGTGAAATCTTAACGTGAAGGGGGCTTTATTTATGCTAACGAGATTTTTGGATTACGAAGTTGGAGGTGATGATGGATGTTTTTTTGGTGTTATTATGCAATACAACCGCAATAATATGCAAAAATTGATTACTTTTGCCGCTGTATTGCAAAAATCATAATAAGATGAAGAGTAACGATAGAAGTCTTGGAAGTTGGGTCACTGGAAGGGTGTTGAGAGGAAACTATCTGTTTACAAAAGAAGACCTGACGAAAAACTTTGAGGGCATAAGTCCCGACTATATGAAAAACTCCATCAGCAGACTGATAAGACGGGGTGTTGTGATGTCACCATGGAGGAGTTTTTATGTGGCCGTGCCTGAAGAGTACCGCTTGAATGGTCATGTGCCTCCCTCGTTTTACATTGACAGGCTCATGTCGTTTGTCGGTAGGCCTTATTACGTCGCGTTGCTTTCAGCGGCTTATTTCCACGGAGCGTCGCACCAAGTGCCTCAATCCTTTATGGTGATTACGGAGGGGAAAACCTTGCGCCGTGTGGAAAAAAACGGGGCAAGGATTGTTTTCGTATCGCGAAACAAGATACCCGAGGGACTGGTGGAACAAAAGAGGATGCAGACTGGCGATGTCAACATCTCGTCGCCGATGCTTACAGCCCTCGACTTGGTTGAATATGAAAGCAAAATTGGCGGTATCAGCCGAGCGAGTGAGGTGTTGGCAGAGTTGATGGAGGATGTGGATTTCAGCCAAGCGGAACAGGAGTTCTATCTTGCATCGCAAGCTCCAGTCTATCAGCGGCTTGGTTATATCATAGAATCAGTTCTTGAAATGAAGGATCAGGCCGACATGCTTTTTGACGGATGTCAAAAGGCAGGATTGAAGTTTAGGAAAACACCCTTGAAGAAAGGTAAAGAATGCGGCGGCCTTGCGGCAGAAACCCGATGGAAGATACAAGTCAATGTAAAAATAGAAATGGATGAAATATGATACCTGAGGCATACATAAGAGGCTGGCGTGAAAACGCTCCGTGGTCGGAAAACGCAATGGTTGAACAGGATTTGCTGATTTGCAGGGCTTTGGTGGCGATATTTGGCGATGCGTTTTTGTCGGAGCAGATGGCTTTCAGAGGTGGCACCGCATTGCACAAGCTTTATTTGCGTCCACAGCGGCGTTATAGCGAGGACATTGACTTGGTGCAGATTCATCCTGGCCCGATCAAGCCAATCATCTTCAGACTTGGAGAGGTGTTGTCGTACATGCCTGACAAGGTTGTGAAGCAGAAACGGTACAACAACACGTTGCTTTTCAGAATTGCATCGGAAACGATACCTATGGTACAGATGAGGCTGAAGGTGGAAATAAACTGTTTCGAGCATTTCAATATAATGGGTTTGAAGCACGAGCCTTTTTCGGTGAATTCGGGTTAGTTTTCTGGGAGTTGCGACATTACCACATACGCATTGGATGAGTTGTTGGGCACAAAGATGCGAGCACTATATCAACGCAAGAAAGGTCGAGACTTGTTTGACCTGAGTTATGCGCTTACCCATGCCAATGTGAATGACAATGCTGTTTTGCAATGTTTTGAAAAGTACATGTCATTCGTCGTTGATCATGTTCCAACCTACAAGGAATATGTGTTGAACATGGAAAATAAGATGCAAGACGAGGAGTTTTTGACGGATATGGATACGCTTTTGCATCCTGATATGAAATATAATCCGAACGAATCATACGAGATTGTCAAAGAGAGGTTAATCAACAGGTTACCTGGTGAACGTTGGGAGTAATATTTTTGAATTAAAAACGATACAAAAATGAAAAACATTAGGCTTTTTACTTTGCTTGCTCTCCTGCTGATGACGGGAGGAATCTTCGTTTCATGCAGCACAAAGCCAGCCGAAAAGAAACTTGCCGACCAATTCATGGCATTTTCAGAGGAATCTGCCAGTTTCGAGCTAATCAAGGCTGCCGTCAAGGACAAACGCATCGTGATTTTAGGCGAGGCTGGACATGCCGACGGAAGAACCTTTGAAATCAAGTCGGAACTGATTGAATACCTCAACGCGGACAATGAATATGATGTCGTGCTGGAAGGCATGGGCTTCCTTGATGCCGCTGTGTTGCAGGGTGTTCTCCCTTCGTTGTGCATCGACAGCAACTATCTTGATGTCGCCAATTGCTGGAATGCTTTATGGAGCCAAACAAAAGAGGCCTCCTCTTTGGTGAATGCCATGCGCAGCGGCAAGGTGAGGTATTGGGGCATGGACTGCCAGCCTTCCTTGAGCGACTATTTCCTTATTCCTTATTTGCTGGCTTCTTCGCCAAGTGTTTCAAGTGTGTTGGAAGGAAACGTCTTCGATTCCCTGATGGCCATTCACGACCGCATTATAGGGATGTATGCCACATTGACTCATAACGAATTAGATTACTTTGATGCAAAGATGAATCGGATTCGGAAAGCGTTGGAAGACGAAACTGACTTGGAAAAGAAAGCCATCCTTGACATGACCATTGACAACGCTTTGGCGTTTTCGGGACAGGTTAGGCTGGGATTTACCGAATGGGAGGCACAAAACAAAGGCATCAACATCCGTGACCGACAAATGGCCGAGAATGTGATATGGTACTTGAACCATTTCCCCGAAAGAAAAGTCATCATTTGGACAGCCAACTTCCACGGTGCCAAGCAAATCAGCCAAATCAATTACGGCAAAGAGCCTGACCCAGATTTGTACAACAAATATGTGCTTTGTGGCGAGCATCTTGAAAAGGCTTTTCCCGGGCAGGTGTATTCCTTGGCATTCACTTCGGGAGGAGGTAGCGAAAGCTATTTCTATACGAATGACAGCACGGCAATTGCACCAGACTCAACATCGATGGAGTTTCAACTGAGGCAGCGCGGGATGGAATACGGCTTTTGTAATTTGAGCCAAAGGAAAGATTGGACTGACTTGGTTTTCAATAGCACTCTGTTAGGCTATGATTGCAAGCCGGGCAAATGGGTGAGGACTTTCGACGGCATCTTTTACATAAAAGAGAATCACAAGGCGCACGAGATTGATAGATGATAAAGCACAAATCGGCATGGTTTTTGCAGCGGTTTAACCTGTTTTTTACACAGTTTAATCCTAAAAATTTACATTCTATGAAGAAAATCTCTATTTTAGCTTTGTTTATCGCCTCGTTTTCCTCCGCCCTCTTCGCCCAAACCAAAACCACCGTTTGCGGCAACCTCGGCGTGGAGAACGTGAACATCAGCATCGTCAATACGCCATACGGCACCAGTACGGATGCCAAAGGCCGCTATGAATTACCCATTTTTGACCGCACAGAGGCTATCAACCTGTATTATTCTTGCATCGGCTATCAGGACACGGTGGTGAGCCTTACGCCAAAGCAGTTGCAGCGCGACTCGCTCAATATCAGCTTCAAAATGAGGAAGATGAGCTACGACCTTCAGGAAGTGGGCGTTACGGCTTATCAGGATTTCTACAGGTCGAAAACCAACCGCAACATTGCCGACATGGCCTTTTTGGACGGGAAAATCTACCTGCTCGAAAACCGACCCAAGACTTCCTCGATAGTCGTCTTAAACACCGACGGCGTTGAGCAAGCCCGCAAGGATTATGACCAACTCTTTGAGAAACTGCACATTGACGTTTTCGATAACCTCATTCTCGTCGGGCAGGACAGTTGCTTGCAGGTCTATCTTGATGAAAAACAAGGGATTCAGTCAGTTTCTACCTTTTCTCGGGAGGACTTTCGCAACAAACTGCTCAAAATTGTGTGCGAGTTCAACGGGGCTTACATCGTTAAGACCATGGTACACGACAAGGGCCTCTATTGGCTCAAATACAACCATGGCAAGAGCCAAGACTTCTATTATGTGAAAAAAAACGATTCGGACGCAAAACCACAATACCTGTGCAGTTTCATCGACACCCTCGGCTATCGCGCCTGCCAGTCGCAATGGATGTCCATCCAAAACGAATACCACCAAGTAGTGGCTGAGAATAACGGCATCGACCTCATCAACGAAGGCACTTGGGACGGCAATCTGGTGCATTTGGCCGAAAACTCATCACTGCTCGGCAAAATACAATGGTATTGCTCCATCATGGCCAAACAAGAATACCATATCACACCATTGATATTCAATAATTTATTGCAATTCGTTGACTTAGATAATTGCGAAATCGTGGAAATCGGCGACGACTTCAAGATTGCCGCGAGACGGCCTCTCAAGGTCACTTCGGGCGAGAAATACTTCCAAAACGAGTTTTTGAAAGACCAAGCCACAGGCAAGACTTATGGCCTGTTCACCAAAGACGGCATGAATTACCTCGGCCTTTACGACCCCAAGGCGGGCACCGTAAGCATGGGACAGAAAGCCAGCAAAAAGATTTACCCTAAGGTTTTCAAGGTGCATGATGGATATGCCTACAGCGTGTTTTTCGATTCGGGGAGCAACCGTGGGGTCATTAATCGGGTGAGGATAGACTAATCTTTCTCACGCAGAATACGCAGAATTATGGGAAGCGCGAAGCGACGCAAAGGAAACATCCTGTAGGTTCTGCGAATTCTGCGAATTCTGCGTGAAATAATTTCCTACTTTTGCGGCATGAAAACCTTATTCAGATTACGATACGATAGCCGCTGGGGAGAGGAATTGTTCCTCACGGGAAACACCTCAGAATTAGGCCTTTGGAACCCAAACAAGGCCGTGAAAATGCAATACGAAGGGCCATGCGTTTGGTCTGTGGAAACCGACGTAACGACGACGACCGAATACAAGTATTTCATCCGCGAAAACGGCCAAATCCGTTGGGAGGACGGCCCCAACCGCATCCTGCCCGAGGGCAAAGACCGCGTTTGGGATTGGTTCGGCCTCACCGAACGCGAAACCATGAAAGGCGTTGCCGTACCGCTGTTCAGTCTGCGCTCGGAGAATGATTTCGGCATCGGAGAATTTGCTGACTTACCCAAATTGGGTAACTGGTGCGTGGCCAACGATTTGAAAATCATCCAAATTCTGCCCATTAACGACACGACGGCGCATTATGACTGGCATGATTCTTATCCTTACAACGCCATTTCGGCTTTTGCGTTGAATCCGATTTATTTGAACCTCAAACAATTGGGAATCAAGGAAGATGCCGCTTTCAAGAGGACACGAACATTGCTCAACGGAAAGGACTTTGTTGATTATCCCAAGGTGCTGAAAGCCAAATGGAAATATTTCCAAATCGCCTTTGAGCAGCAATGGGAAACGCTGAAAAACAGCGATGATTTCCAACAGTTTGTCAAGGAAAACGAAGATTGGTTGCCCGACTATGTTCAATTTTGCGCCGAACGCGATGGCAACGGCACAGAAATCCACCTTTTCCTGCAATACCACTGCGACAAGCAGCTGCACGAAGCCGTCAAAGCCCTGCACGACAAGGGTTTGCTGCTGAAAGGCGACATTCCTATCGGCGTGAATCCTTCAGGTGTGGACGTGAAATCGCATCCCGAATTGTTCAACCTTGATGTACAAGTGGGTGCACCGCCCGATGACTTCTCTGCCGAAGGACAAAACTGGGGCTTCCCGTCCTACAACTGGGAAGCAATGGCCAAGGACAACTACGCTTGGTGGCAACGCCGCCTGCAAGTGATGGCGCGCTATTTCGATGCCTACCGCATCGACCACATTTTAGGTTTTTTCCGCATCTGGGAGATTCCAAAAACGGCTCCATCAGGTTTGTTAGGGCACTTCAGTCCAGCTCTGCCGCTGAGTGTGGAAGAGATTGAAAACCAAGGTTTTCTTTTCGTCAAGAACAAACATGTGAAGAAAGGCGCAAACACCCTTTTCATCCCCGACCCAAACGAAAAAGACAAATACATCCCCCGCATCGAACTGCAAAAAACCAAGGCTTACCAAACCCTGCCCGACGACCAAAAACAGGCCATCAACAACATTTATGAAGACTTCTATTTCCATCGCCATAACGAGTTTTGGAAGCAAAAGGCCTTGGAAAAGTTGCCCGCTTTAATTAATGCGACAAAGATGGTTGCCTGCGGCGAAGACCTCGGTATGATTCCCGCTTGTGTGCCTGAGGTAATGCAGGAATTAGGCATCATGAGCCTTGAGGTGCAGCGTATGCCCAAAGTCTTTGGACACCACTTTGTGCAGACTGAAGACCTTCCCGAAAACTGCGTCTACACTACAGGAACCCACGACATGCCCACCCTGCGCGGATGGCTGGCTGAAGACCGCGTCCGCACCCGCCAGTTCCTTGACAGCCTCGACCTTGATGACCGCAAAGTCACGGCCAAGACTATCAAAAAGGTGATGGACAAGCATTTGGACAGCCCATCGAAATGGAACATCTACCCACTGCAAGACCTGTTGGACAGGGACGAAAAGAATTGGTCGCCTAACCCAATGGACGACCAAATCAACGTGCCGGCAAACGCCAAGAATCAGTGGAAATGGCGGATGAAATTTTCTTTGGAAGACTTGCTGCATTGAAAAATTTGCCTATTTTTGCAGCGAAAATTTCGTCGCGAAAATTTCGTCGCGAAAATTTCGCGGTAAAATTGAAGAAAACCACGCTGTAAAAATTGAGCAATATGGCAAATAAAACTCAGGAAATCAATCCGTTCTCCGTACTCGCCTATCTTGGAAGCGACTATTTCTGTGACCGAGAAAACGAGACAAAAAAGCTTCTTGAAGGCCTAAAAAACGGGCGAAACATCACCCTAATCAGCCCAAGAAGGATGGGAAAAACAGGATTAATCAAGCACGTTTTTGAGGAATTTGACCCAAAAGAAGCCCTTTGCTTTTATGTCGACTTGGACCAAACCACCAGTCTCGCCGACTTGGTGCAAGCCTTCGGCAAAGTCGTATTGAAGCAAATCGGGATGCCTTCCGGACGGGTTTGGAAAGAAATACTGTCTTGGTTCAAGTCGTTGCGCCCCGTCCTGAGTGCCGAACCCGCCACCGGTGCGCCACAAATCAGCCTCGACGTCAAGCCGACGGAAGCGGAAGCCTCATTGGACGAGATTTTCGGTTGGTTGGAAAAGTCGAAACTGCCTTGTTATGTGGCTTTCGACGAGTTCCAAGTCATCACCGACTATCCCGAGCCGAAGATGGAGGCTTTGATGCGAAGCCATATCCAGCACCTCACCAATGTCAATTTTATCTTTGCGGGTAGCCAAAAACACCTGATGACGGAGATGTTCTTGGCCGCTAACCGCCCGTTTTTCCAAAGCACGCAGATGCTCCCCTTGCACGAAATCCCTGAAGACGTTTATTTCGATTTCGCGCAACGCCATTTGGAGCGCAACAAACAAACGCTGCCGCGAGAGACTTTTCACGAGTTGTACACAACCGTTTACGGCCACACATGGTATATTCAATGCATATTGAACCGACTTTATCAATACGGCACACGCCACATTGACAAACAAGCCTTGACCTTGACTGTGAACGACATTTTGGAAGAATATAAAGAATCGTTCCGAACTTACTGCAAACTATTGACTTCTAATCAATTGTCGCTTATCAAAGCCATCGCCCACGAGGGCAAGGTGAAAGAAATCGGAGGGCAGGAGTTCTTGCAAAAATACCAACCGGGGCCTGCCAGCACCGTGAGAAGCGCTCTTCGCGTCCTTGTCGACAAGGAATTGGTCGCCGAGGACGAGGACGGCTATAGCGTTTATGACCGCTTTTTCGGGCTTTGGCTGCGGCAATAAAAAAGCCAGAGCCTCTTGCGACTCTGGCTTCAAATAGTTCAGATTTGCACCAAATCACAGCCCTTCAGGGTGATGAATTATGCTTGAGCCGCCAGTAGTACTACCGCAGCCCGAAGAAATGCCATTACCCGTATAATACAAATTGCTGGCTCCTGAAAGGTCGACACAGACCCTGCTGTCGCAATGGATGTAAGCCTCGCTGCCGCCCGACATCGAGCCTTCAAGACAGTCGCAAGCGAGAGCGTATCTGTTACCAAAGACCTTTTTAACGATACGGCTGGCACCCGACAGTTCGATTTCCAGCTTGACAACTTCGCCTTCAAGAATGGCATCAGAGCCACCGCTCAAATTGACGTCAAGGTCGATGGCGCTCACATAGCCCTCGATGCTGGAACTGCCCGACAAATCCATGTCGATTTGGTCCGCGTCAATGTCGCCGAAGAACTCGGAACCACCCGACATATCAATGTCCACTTCGTCAGCGTAAATGTCGGAATAGAAACCCGATTTGCCCGACATGTCAACATCAACCTCTCCGCCAGCAAGACCATAATCTGAATGGAACTCCGAGGCACCTGACAGATTAACTTTCCTCAAATCAACATTGTATGGAATTTCCACTTTCAAGTCCAGCCCAGTGTTGACAGTCAAAGGCTTGAGATAGATTTTCAGTTTTTCGCCGACTTTCTCCACCACAACCTTCGGCATGACATTTTCGTCGGTTGTGACGGTGATTTGGCTCACTGCATTGTTGACGGTGACATCAAAACCATTCGACACCTCAAGTTCGGTGTAGGTGCCATTGATACTGAATTCCTTCGTGATATCATGACCCGAAAGCGTGATTTTGTTGCAACCACAGAAAACCACCAAAGCAAAGGCTGCAAGAATGACTAAGTGCTTTTTCATTACAAAACTGGCCACTGTTATATACCATCGGGGCATCGGTTTTTTAGTTTGGTTAATAATGAAATCTGAATTTTTCAACGGCAAAAGTATCGTTTTATTGTTGTTTGATTATTTTTGATTTACACCTTGAAAAACTCCACATTTTTTGACTATTTTTGCAGCATAATCAAACAAAACCACCATGCAATTCAAACCCTACAACCATAGCGAAGAGGCACTGAACGAGCGCATCAGACTCATTCTCAACGAAGAGAAGAAAAATGGCAACGAAAAAGAAGCCCTGCGCACCATCTTTCAAAGTATCGATTTCACGACTTTGGAAGCCTTTGATAACGAAGCGAAAATCAAGGACTTCTGCGAAAAGGCTTTGGCTTTCCCGAAACAGGAACCACACCTTTCGGTGCCCGCCATCTGCATCTATAGTCCCTTCATCCGTCAAGCCAAACAATTACTGGCGGGCAGCAACATCCGTGTGGCCACGGTGGCCTGCTGTTTCCCTTCGGGACAAATGCCTTTCGACTTGAAAGTCAAGGAGGTAGAATACTGCGTCAATGAAGGTGCTGATGAGGTGGATATGGTCATCTCGCGCGGCACGTTCCTCGCCGGACGTTATGATGAGGTTTTTGAAGAAATCAAGACCATCAAGGCGACTTGCGGTGACAAAGCGCATCTGAAAGTCATCCTTGAAACAGGTGAGCTGAAAACCGTCGAGAACATCCGCAAGGCCAGTGAGTTGGCCATCCTCGCGGGCGCCGACTTCATCAAGACTTCGACGGGCAAGGTGCCGGTGGCCGCCACGCCTTTGGCCGCCATCATCATGATCGATACCATCAAGGAGTATTATGAGGCTACGGGCAAGAAGGTCGGCTTCAAGCCTGCGGGCGGCATGAAAACGCCCGAAGATGCCCTCACCTATTATTATTTGGTGAAAAACATCCTCGGCAATGACTGGCTCAACCCGAACCTCTTCCGTGTAGGCACGAGCCGCTTGGCCGGACTTATTTTGGAACAAATTCAATAATCACAAAACCCACAAAACATTGCAAAACTTTCTTCTTGTTTGAGCGGCACGGCAACCGCCTTGCCGATAGGAAGCAGCCGGTTGGCGGGCTTCCCTACCCCAACAAAAGGTTTTGATGGTTTTGCAAGTTTTGTGACAAAGACAAACAATATGGCAACAATCAAAGGAACCTACAAAGGCAATCTCCGCAATGAGATGACCCACGTGCAATCGGGGAACACCATCCTGACCGATGCACCCACCGACAACCACGGCAAAGGCGAGGCCTTCTCGCCCACCGACCTCGCCTGCGCGGCCTTAGCTGGCTGCATGATGACCATCATGGGCATCAGTGCGCAAGGTCACAAATTCGACATCGACGGCACCACCTACGAGGTGAAAAAGACCATGGCCGCCGACCCGCGCCGCATCGGGCAAATCGACCTTGTGTTCAACTTCCCCGCAAAGGAATACACTGAAAGACAGAAATCGCTGCTCTGGGCCGCCGCTGAAAGCTGCCCCGTGGGTCGCTCGCTGCACCCCGATGTCATCGTCAACATCACCATGAATTTCCAAGGCTGATGGAATACGACATGCTGAAAGGACTCCGCCACAGCGAACAGCTCGTGGTGGAGCATAAGGACACCGCCGCCGTGTACGGCTCAGGCGCGTTGGAAGTGTTTGCCACTCCCGCCATGATTGCCCTAATGGAAAAGACCTGCTTGGAAAGCGTTGCCGACAAAATCGGGGAAGGCAACACCACTGTGGGCATTGCTGTCAACATCAAGCATTTGAAAGCCAGTCCCGTGGGTTCCACCATTCGCTGCGAGGCTGAACTCGTCGAGGTAGACCGCCGCTGCTTGGTCTTCTCAGTGAAATGCTTTGAGGGCGAAACACTTGTTGGCGAAGGCATTCATGAGAGGTTTGTAGTTGATAGCGAGAAGTTTATGTCAAAATTTTAATTACGGCCCTTCGACAAGCTCAGGGACCTGCAAAATTTAAAAGTCGTTGAGCCTGTCGAAACGCCGACATAACAAGATAACCCATGAAATATACTTACAGAACCCAAGGCACATGCAGCCAAGCCATCGAGTTTGAAATCGTGGACGGCATCGTCAAGAATGTGCAGTTTTATGGTGGTTGCAATGGCAACACACAGGGTGTCAGCATCTTAGTTGAAGGCATGAAAGCCGAGGAGGTCATCCAAAAGTTAGAAGGCATCCGCTGCGGCTTTAAAGGCACCTCCTGCCCCGACCAACTGGCCCGAGCCGTCAGGCAGGCATTGGAAACTAAAGTTTAGGTTTGACGACTTGTGGCATTTATTTCACCACCTTTACAATTTACCGGAAGAAAACCCGTTATCCTGAAGAAAACACTAAAAACATCACAAAAAATGAAAAAACAAATCGTTTCAATAGCCGTTTTGGCTTGCGTTATCCTGATTTCCACCTTCACCAGTTGCAGAAAGCCCAAGGCTGAGGACAACACCAAGGCTCCTGAAGGGCTTTATTTGGGCATTGTGGGATTCAACGACCAGCTTTACACCATGCCGTTGGGGCTGCTCAACCAAAACACGAAACACACTTTTGAGACCTTCGTCGATGGTTTGACCATGCAAAACGGCACCATCCTCTACCATGCCGTCAACACGGGCATCAATAGCCTCGCCGCGGCCAAAATTCCGGAAAACCTCATCAATGTTTCCGTTGTCACCTTCACCGACGGCCTCGACCTTGGCTCATACGTGCTCGCCGAAAACAACTACAACTCCAGCGCCGAATACCTTGCTGCAGTCAACTCGAGAATCAACAACGAGATTATCGGCAACTCCCACATCTCGGCCTATTCCATCGGCCTGCGCGGCTCCGACGTGACCAACATCGAGAGTTTCCGCGATGGACTGAAAAAGCTTTCCAGCGACCCCGTTCACAACGTGTATGAGGTGACCAGCATGAACGAAGCCTCGGAGAAATTCGCCGAAATCGCCCAACAGCTCTACAACCAAAGCACTTTCTACAACGTCTCGCTCAGATTGCCCGCTCCCGACCCCGAAGACCTGATTCGTTTCACCTTCGACAACGTGAGCGATGTGGAGCAGTCGAATTGCTACATCGAAGGCAAATACATCCGCAACAATGGCCACGGCCAGCTTATCAACCTGCGTTATGTCGGCCTTGAATGCCTGACGGGCAGTACGGCCACCGCTATTTCGGAAGGTATTTTCGACATCTTCTCCTTCAAGAATCTCACCGACCACAACGGCAACCAAATCTCCACCAATTTCGTGAAACAATGGAAAAAGACTCCTTCCTCCACGGAATGGCAGCCCAACAGCGAATTTACTCCCTCGGGCAACACCGAAATCGTCAACGAATATAAGAGCGCAATGATTATGCTGGTGCTCGACTGCTCCAGCTCTTTAGGCTCCGATTTCGTGAACATGAAGACCGCCGCCAACCAGTTCATTGAGACCCTGAGCGGCAACTACAGCGGACGTTAAACCATTCAAATACCTAAATGGAAAACGGTGCCCGAATCCCTCAGGCACCGTTTTTCGTTTTGTCGTGGCCAAACGAATCAATCGATGACCATCTTCTGCGTCCTGACGGAATCGCCGTCAATCAGGCGCAAAATGTACACACCCGCGGGCATTCCCGCCGTGGATATGGCGGATGCATCCGATGCGTCCCTACAAACCAATACGCGTCCCATCGCGTCAATCACCTGCAACGTTCCTTCGCCGTTGATGACGATATTCCCGTTGCTGATGTAGGCAAAGGTCCCTGAGCCTGTCGAAGGGCCGTCCGCGTCGTTGGTGGAAAACACCAATTTGAAACGCGAAGCGTAATCCGTCGTCTTGGCGGTGAAGGTGTAACTGGTCACTGAGCTTGTCGAAGGGCCCGTTTCCGTTGCCGTTTCGACAGGCTCAACGGCCAACAGATCCACATCCGCACCAGTCAGGTTATCAATCAAATGCAAGTAGTCGAAATCAACGTTCTCACTGCTGAAGGTTAGCGTGTAGGTGCCGTTCTTCGCGGCCTTGAAATTCACATCCATTGTAGAGACGCAAGATTTTGCGTCTCTACTGGCGGAAACGATAGCATAGTCCTTCCCGCCCTGCGGGATATAAACCTTCGTGTGGC
>Ga0265298_10001127_pt1 | contig 39282 bp, 34 predicted proteins | sample AusTroGonzalo_MG_3_FD_193486 | JGI IMG/M metagenome (GOLD analysis project Ga0265298, IMG submission 193486) | Bovine rumen microbial communities from tropical cattle in Woodstock, Queensland, Australia - Gonzalo_01 | ecosystem: Host-associated > Mammals > Digestive system > Stomach > Rumen ... | reverse complement strand
ATGAGTCAGGAAGAAATCCACCAGTTCGAAAAGAACAACGGCACCCATTTGAATGTGGAGGGCGTTGACGTCGAGCTGACCCTCGAAGACGCTCTGATTTCGACGCAGGACATCCCCGGTTGGGCTGTCACTTCGCAGGATGACCTCACCGTGGCTCTCGATATGACCATTACCGATGAACTGTTGCAGGAAGGCCTCGCCCGCGAAATCGTGAACCGCGTACAGAACCTCCGCAAGACGGGTGGTTTTGAGGTCACTGACCGCATCGAACTCATCATCGAGAAGAACGACAAAATCAATACCGCTATCGAGCAATTCGGCGACTACATCTGCACTGAGACTTTGGCCACCATTACTCAAGTGGAGACCTTGGACGGTGTTGATGCCGAAGAACTCGTTGAGGGTGTGAACGTTAAGTTGAAAATACAGAAGAAATAAAATATACGCTTTACGTCATTGCGAACGTAGTGAAGCAATCCAGATAGATGGCCACGCTTTGCTCGCAATGACAGAACAAAAAATAGTACGACCATGGAAAAAAAAGAACCCCAAGTACGCTATTCGGATGAAGACCTTGAAGAATTCAAGGCTCTGATTCTTGAGAAATTGGAACAAGCGCACGCCAGTCTGGAGACCTTGCAGGCCAACCTTTCTGGCGGAGAACATAGCACCGACGACACAGCCCCGACTTTCAAGGTGTTGGAAGACGGTTACGCTGTGGCGCAAAAGGAAGAAAACGCCAAACTCGTGGCCCGTCAGGAGAAGTACATCCACAACCTCGAACTTGCCCTCATGCGTATCGAGAACAAGACCTACGGCATCTGCTGCGAGACGGGCAGACTCATTCCTAAGGAAAGACTGCGCTGCGTGCCCATCACTACACGCTGCCTTGACGCCAAACTGAAGAAACGGTGAAAAAGTCCAGCAACCACGGCCTGATGTGGTCGTTTGTGGTGATGTTCATTGTCCTGCTCTTGGACCAAATCCTTAAGATTTGGGTCAAAACGCACATGACTTTGGGCGCGGAGATTCCCGTTATGGGGAACTGGTTCAAGCTGTTGTTCATCGAGAACGAGGGTATGGCCTTCGGCTGGATGGGCGGTGGTGGTATCATGAAGTTGATTTTGAGCCTGTTCCGTATTGTAGCGGTCATCGCGTTGTTCATCATTATCTGCCGCTTGACAAGGAAAAACACCAAGTTCGGCGTGATATTCGGCCTTGCCCTCATCACGGCGGGCGCGATGGGCAACATCATCGATTGTGTGTTTTACGGACGCATTTTCAATGAGAGTACCTACCAACAAGTAGCCACTTTGTTCCCCGATGGTGGTGGCTATGCTGGCTGGCTGCACGGGCGCGTGGTCGACATGCTCTATTTTCCTGTCATTGACGTGGCCAAGGAAAATGCCGCTTGGCTGCCGAATTTCTTCTTCGGTCCCGACGGGCATTTCATCTTTTTCCGACCCATCTTTAACCTTGCTGATGCCGCTATCACCATAGGCGTGTTCTATATGCTGATTTTCCAGTGGAAGTGGCTGAAAAACTTGTAATTATGCCCAAATTTGAAATCCGTCCAGCCAAGCCTAACGAAGCCGGCTTGATTCTCGACTTTATCAAGCAACTCGCTGAGTATGAGAAATGTTCTGACGAGGTTGTAGCCGAAGAAGCTACAATTTACCACTCCATTTTTGTGGAGAAGGCCGCCGAAGTCGTCTTTGCCGAAGAAGATGGCGTAGTCATTGGCTTTGCGCTGTTTTTCCACAACTTTTCCACTTTTGTGGGGCGCAAGGGCCTCTATTTGGAAGACTTGTTCATCATCCCCGAAAAACGCGGTTTGGGCTATGGCAAGACGATTTTGAAGTATTTGGCCGACATTGCCGTGGAACGCAATTGCGGTCGCATGGAGTGGATTTGTCTCGATTGGAATGCACCATCGTTGGCTTTTTACCGTTCCATTGGTGCGGTGCCTATGGACGAGTGGACGGTGCAGCGCATGACGGAAGGCGTCATGAAGCGAATCGCATCGCAATAATCTATTTTACAGTAATTTACTTCAGGATTTCCTTTACTTTTTCTCGGTCTTGCTCAAGCTGGGCTTTCAGTGCTTGTAGACCATCGAATTTCACTTCATCACGGATGCGGTCGATGAAGCGCACGCGGATTTGCTGGCCGTAAAGGTCGCCGTCGAAATCAAAGAGATTCACTTCGATGAGCATGTCGCCTTCGGCGCGGTCGCCGATGGTGGGTCGGTGCCCGATGTTAGCCATCGCCTTGTAAGTCAGATCTTTGTAATCCACCAAACAGGCATACACGCCGCCTTGGTTGAAAAGCATGTATTCCTTCGGCAACTCCAAATTGGCTGTCGGGAAACCAATGGTGCGACCGATTTCGTTGCCTCGCACCACTTCAGCAGTCACGGAATAGGCATAGCCAAGCAGTCGGTTCGCACTTTTCACGTTGCCTACAGCGAGGGCATTGCGAATCTTTGTGGAACTGATGGCGATATGTTCAACATCCTGAGCAGCAACGCGTTCCACTTTGAAATTGTACTTCCTTTTCAAGTCGCTGAGCAAGCTGAAGTCGCCCATGCGGTTTTTGCCAAAATGATGGTCGTAGCCCACCACGACATAGGCCGGCTTGAGGTGGTCGATGATGTAGTCCTTGATGAAAACCTCTGACGGCGTGCGCGAAAACTCCTTGGTGAAGTTGATAATCACCACGTTGTCAATGCCGAACTCCTCAAATTTGCTCAGTTTTTCCTCGGGTGTCGTGATGAAACGCAAATGTGAACTGTCGATATTGAGCACCTGACGTGGGTGTGGGCTGAATGTGACAACAACCGTCTGACCGCCAACAGCTTGCGCCAAGCTCTTCATCTTGTTGAAAATGGCTTGGTGCCCAAGATGGACACCGTCAAACGTGCCGATAGTGACCACGGCGTTCGGGATATTGCGGGCTTCTATGATGTTTCGAAAAACTTTCATTACTTAAGGAACTGATTGATAATATATTGCGCAATCTGCACGGCATTAGTGGCGGCACCTTTGCGGAGGTTGTCACTGACAATCCACAGGTTGAGGCCGTTGGCCACGCTGGAATCGCGGCGGATACGGCCCACGAAAACTTCGTCCTTGTCGTAGGCCTCGATAGGCATGGGGTAGAGGTTGCGGGTAGGGTCGTCCTGCACCACCACGCCAGGCATGGCTTCCAAGAGTCGACGCACTTCCTCAAGCTCGAAAGGTCGCTCCGTTTCCACATTGACGGCCTCGCTATGTCCGCCTGTGACGGGTACACGGCACACTGTTGCGGTGATGGCTATATTGTTGTCGCGCAGTATTTTGCGTGTTTCGTTTACCAATTTCTCCTCTTCGGTGGTGTAGCCGTTTTCGCAGAAGTCGCCGCCGTGGGGAAGGATGTTGCGGTAAATTTGGTGAGGATAGGCGGGCTTCGTCGTTGTAGAGACATAGCGAGCCACGTCTTTACCAGCGTCTTCCTCGTTATTCAATTGATTAATTCCCTTGATTCCGCTCCCGCTCACACTTTGGTAGGTGGCAATCACCAATCGTTTGATTCCGAAGGCTTTATGAATCGGAGCCAAAGCCATCACCATCTGCATGGTTGAACAGTTGGGGTTGGCGATGAGGCGTGTTTCCGTCGTGATGGTGTCGGCGTTGATTTCAGGCACCACCAAAGGTACGTTGGGTTCCATGCGCCAGGCCGAGCTGTTGTCGATGACGAAGGTGCCGTTTTCAGCGAACTTTGGGGCGTATTGCTTTGAGGCTGAGGCTCCTGCCGAGAAGATGGCGATGTCAGGCCGCAAGGCGATGGCCTCATCCACACTCACCACACGATGTGTTTTTCCCTTGAACACGATTTCCTTGCCCACGGAGCGTTCCGAAGCGGCCACAATCAATTCGTCTATCTGAACTTGCTGTTCATCAAGCACTTGAAGCATCTTTGAGCCTACCAAGCCGGTGGCTCCCACCACTGCGATTTTCATTTTTCCTTTTGTTGAGATCAAGCCGCAAAAATAGGAAATTTTTTGAATCAGAATTGGGAATGCGGGATTAGGAATGCTTTCTCATTCCTGTTGTTTTTATGTTTCTTTTCACATATCCCGATTTATCTTAGTTTTTTCCAGGATAGGAGATGCCAAGTTCTTTACAGATTTCCTTGACAAGATAGTCATTGATGTCTGGATGGCGGGGTATGGCCACCTTCTTGAGGTTTGCGTTGTTGATGAAAACACTGTGCCTGCTACCTTCCCTAAATAGGACGCAATCTTGGCTGGCAAGGTAACGTATGAGCAGGTTCCGTTTCATGCTAAAGCCACTTTCCTGTAAAAGGTCTTTTCACCAGCATAGGCTTGGCGAGCCTCCTCTTTGTAGCAATCAAGCATCAGACTTATTGCATCCTTCATGTTCTCGATGAGTTCGTCAAGGGTACGGCCTTGGCTCATTGCACCAGGCACTTGAACACATTTTCCCGTGTACCAGCCGCTTTTCTCGTCCTTGTGGATGATTACTGAATACTCCATGATAGGTATTGATTTACAATTGTCAAGTATTTGCAATGCAAAAGTACACATTATTTTTCGTTTCGCAAGCCGCAACGCAAAAAAGACCATAGTTTGACCTTCTTCTATTTTCCTCGTTCATCTTATACAAATTTGTTATTTTTGCGCCAAAATAAACAGCATGGCAAAAGACCTCAAACCTCATATCGGAATTTTTGGCCGTCGCAACAGCGGCAAAAGCAGCCTCATCAATTTGTTGACGGGACAGCAAATTGCCATCGTGAGCGACACCGCTGGCACTACCACCGACCCAGTCAAGAAAAGCATTGAGATTTTCGGCATTGGGCCTTGTGTGCTCATCGACACTGCCGGCATCGACGACGAGGGCGAGCTGGGGTGCCAACGGGTGGAAAAGTCGATGAAAGTGTTGGAAGAAATCGACTGCGCCATTCTCGTTCTCACGGAAAACCGCATCGACGAACCCGAAAAACAACTCATCAGCCGCATGAAGGCCTTGGCCGTGCCTTTCCTCATTGTCCACAATAAAGCAGACAGAGAGTCGCTGAACGATGAACTAAAGGCAAAAATCGAAAAAGAATGTGATTCCAAGATATTGGATTTCAGTGTTTTGAGAAACGATGACATTACTCCGCTCGTCGAATTGCTGAAAAAGACGATTCCTGAAAGTGCCTACCAAAAAGTTTCCTTGCTCGGCGGCATTATCCAGCCGAACGAAGTGGTGGTTTTGGTCTGTCCCGTTGATTCCGAAGCCCCCGAAGGGCGCCTGATCTTGCCCCAAGTGATGGCCATCCGCGATGTGTTGGACAACGAGTGCATCTGCGTGGTGCTGAAAGAAACCCACTTGCAGCAATACTTGAACGAAATGCCTCAACCCGCCTTGATAGTCACTGACAGTCAGGTGTTTGGCTTTGTCAGCAAAATTGTTCCGCCCGAAATTCCGTTGACCAGTTTCAGCATTGTCATGGCACGTTTGCGCGGTGACTTCAATCATTACCTGCAAGGAACGCCGCATCTTTCACAACTGAAAGACGGTGACACGGTCTTGCTGCTCGAATCGTGCACCCACCACAGCACTTGCGAGGACATCGGGCGCGTGAAGCTGCCTCGAATGATACTGAAATTTACGGGCAAAGACATCCACTTTGAGTACGTGGCTGGACTTGCGCCCATTCTTGAGCCTGAAAAATACGCTATGGCCATCCAATGTGGCGGCTGCATGAGTACGCGGAAACAACTCCTCAACCGCACCAATCTCTTTGTGAATCAGGGTATTCCCATCAGCAACTACGGTATGGCTTTGGCCTACATGAACGGCATTTTCGACCGCGTCCTGCAACCCTTCATGAAATAAAAAAGGACAATCCGCGTTTGAAGAATACTTATTCAGCCTTTGAAACAACTGTCTGTCATATTGTTATTGTTGTTGTGCAGCATGGCCGCCTTTGCGCAAAGCGAAGACGAAAAGCATGGCCGTATGCCTTATTTCGGCTATGTCGTCTCGGCTGACAGCCTGAGGCCAATACGCAATACACACGTTATCAGTAAGATGGCACATTGTGGTACCGTCACCAATATGCAAGGCAAGTTTCTCATCTCGGCCAAGAGCGTCGACACACTTTGGGTGAGCTGTTTGGGCTATTCGCGCCGCCTCATTCCCATCGACTCCACGAAAGCCTTCGGCGGTGATACGCTTTATATCCGCCTGCGCAGCGACACCATCACCTTGCGCGAGGTGGAAGTGTTTCCTTTCTATAACTACGAGACTTTCAAGGAGATGCTCATCACGATGCCGAGCATTGAAATGCCTCGCGAGATTGCAAAGACCTACGAAGAATTGGATAATCTATGGCTGAGCCGCCCGATGGGAGGCAGCAACGGAATGGTGACCATTACGGCCAGTCCAATACAGTATTTGTATGACAAGTACAACAAATCCGCCCGAAGGCAAGCCACCCTTTTGCGCAACCGGCGCACATTCAACGAGGTGCTTCGCGAACAAGGCCGCCTTGACGAACTGCTTCCCGACTCGCTTGACTATACCATTGACTATAAGGTTTATGAACTCGACGAAGCTGCCGAAAAAAACAAGCCCCTGATGCACAAGTGGCGTACGTATAACGAAATGCTCCGCGAACAAGGTCGCCTTGATGAACTGCTCCCCGATTCGCTCGACTATCCCATCGATTATAAGCTCTATGACCTCGATCCTGCGAGCAAAGTGGGCAAAACCAAGCCTTTGGTTCCGAGGAAAAAATACATCCGTTTGGGACACTAAATCGTTTTATCATGACATTCCGCGATTGGCTTGACAGCGTTATCAACTTGTTTTATCCGCGCATATGTGCGGCTTGCGGCGAGCCATTGCTCAAGGACGAGGAGACGGTGTGCTTGAAATGCCGTTTTTTGCTTCCCAAAACGGGCTATGAGATGAATCCCGACAACCTTTTGGCGCAAACTTTTTATGGCCGCGTCCCGTTCCATGCGGTGACGGCCTGTTTTTTCTTCGCCAAATCGGGGAAGGTGCAGCATCTCATCCACGAATTGAAGTACAAAGGCAACAAGGAAACGGGTGTTTTTCTCGGCCAACAGCTTGGCGAGAGCATCAAGGAAGCCCCTCTGTTTCAAGGTATTGATTATCTCATTCCCGTTCCGTTGCACCCAAAGCGCGAGAAGAAACGCGGCTACAACCAAAGCCTGATGATTGCCCAAGGCATCCACGAGGTGACGGGCATCCCGATTGGCGACAAATACCTCATTCGTGCGGTGAACACGGCCACGCAGACCAAGAAATCGGCAGAAGAGCGTTTCAAGAACGTGAAGGACATCTTCGAGGTGCGCCATGCCGAAGAATTGCAAGGAAAGCACGTGCTTCTCATCGACGACGTGCTGACTACAGGAGCGACTTTGGAGGCCTGTGCGCACCAGTTGGAAAACATTCCTGGCATCGTCATCAGTGCGGCCACGGCTGCCTGCGCTGGAAATTGAATGCCTCGAAATCACTTTTTTTCCGTCCGTTTTGTCGTTTTTCCTATCTTAGCCGCCGCAAAACGACCCGAATCGTGCTCAAAGAAAAGATAGACCAATGGATTGACCGCTTCAATGCGTGGCGGACGACGCACATGACAGACCGTCGTTTCATGCTGATTATCAGCATCCCGACGGGTTTTCTGGCGGGGGCTGCCGCTGTTGTCATCAAGAAATTGGCGCACGGCATCCGCGATTTGGTCATCAACGCACAGTTCAACTATTCCCACTTGCTCTATTTTGTTTGTCCTGCCATCGGTATCCTGCTGACCATCCTGTTTTGCAAGTACATCCTGAAAAAAGACGTGGGGCACGGCATTCCGGGCATCCTTTACGCTATCTCGAAGAACAAGGGTAAAGTGGACCGCAGCAGCACATGGTCGAGCATCGTCACCAGTGCGCTGACGGTCGGTTTCGGAGGTTCGGTGGGATTGGAAGGTCCTTCCGTGTCGACGGGTGGCAGCATTGGTTCCAATATCGCGCAATTGCTGAAGCTTGACTATAAGCATACCATCCTGCTCATCGGTATGGGCGGCGCGGCGGCACTGGCGGCCATTTTTCAGGCACCCATCACGGGCATCGTCTTTGCCCTTGAAGTGTTCATGATAGACCTATCACTCAACGCGATAGTGCCCATCATCGTCTCCTCGTTCACCGCCATCTTGACGGCCTATTTTTTCCTCGGCCAAACGGTGGAATACCCTGTTGCCATTACTGAGGGCTTCATCCCCTCCAATGCCTTGTATTATGTGTTTTTGGGCGTTTTCGCTGGTTTTGTGTCAGCTTATTTCCTAAAGGTCACTTTCAGCGTGGAGAAGCGTTTCAAGCGGGTGCAGTCGCCTTGGATGCGTTTCCTCGTCGGAGGCTCGCTGTTGGGCGTCCTCATCTTCCTGTTTCCGGCTCTATACGGCGAAGGCTACGAGGCCATCAACTCGGCCTTGCGCGGCGACTACAGCCCCATTTTCGGCAATCCGTGGTTCGACCGTTTCAAGGACTTCGATTTCGTGGTCATCATTCTCTTTGCGAGTATGATTCTGCTGAAAGCCTTTGCCACGGCCTTTACCTTCGGTGCGGGCGGCGTTGGTGGCACCTTTGCTCCGGCCTTGTTCATCGGGGCTTTTACAGGGTTGTTTTTCGCCACTTTGGTCAATTATTTGGGCATTGCCGAATTGGATCCGGCCAAGTTTGCCCTTGTTGGGATGAGTGGTTTGGTGGCGGGGATGCTTCATGCGCCGCTGACAGGCATCTTCCTCATTGCGGAAATCACCAATGGCTACGCGCTTATCGTCCCGCTGATGATTGTCGCGGCCTTGGCCTACGTCATCAACAGACTGTTTTTCAGGCATTCCATTTATACCAATGCTGTGGCCGAAAAAGGCGTGGAAGTGACCCACAACAAGGATAAGAGCATTCTTAATATGATGGCTATCAATCAGTTGATAGAGACCAATTTCAGCCCTATTGACCCTGATTGCCTTTTTCGTGACCTATTGCCTTTGGTTTCTTCCTCGAAGCGCAACATCTTCCCCGTGGTCGACAAGGAGGGATTCTTTTGCGGTCATGTGCTGTTCGACGATGTGCGCGCTATCCTCTTCGATGAGAGCTATTACGACCAGTCCATCCAGAATTTTGCCGTCCTTCCCGATTATGTCATCCACCCTGAGGAGCCGATGGAGGAGATTGTGCACAAGTTCCAGAAGTCGGGCAAATACAACATCCCTGTGATTCAAGGTGGAAAGTATTTGGGCTACATCTCGCGCGCCAACGTGTTTTCGGCCTACCGCAACATGATGAGCGAGATTTCGGAGGATTAACGGGTGGAATGGTTTCACGAAGGCGGAATTATTCCAAAAAAATCAGAAAACGCTTTTTCTTTTTCGAAAAATTCCTACATTTGTTTCCTAAAATGTTGGGATTGAATCCTCTTTTTAAACATAACTTATTCATTATGAACAAGAAAATTATACTTTTTTTCTTCCTTGCATTGACATTTTTGCCTTTTTCCACTTTTGCACAAACGATTGTGGTGAGTGGAAAAGTCGTTTCGAGCGACGACGGTTACGGCTTGCCGGGTGTCACCATTCAAGTAAAAGGCACCTCAGTTGGCTCCGTGACAGATATGGATGGCAACTACAGCCTCAGTGCCGACAGCCAAGATGTGCTGGTTTTCAGTTATGTGGGCTATAAAACCCAAGAGTTGGCCATCAAAGGCAAGGCAAAAATCAATGTGACCCTCGAAACGGATGCCCAAATGCTTGATGACGTGGTTGTTACGGCACTTGGTATAAAGCGTCAGAAACGCGAATTGGGCTATGCCACCGAGGAAATCGGTGGTGAGATGATTGCCAAATCCGGTTCGGGCAGCGTCATCAGTGCCTTGAGCGGTCGCTCGGCGGGTGTGCAGATTATCAATCCCAATGGTGTCGATGGCGGATCGTCGCGTATCACTATCCGTGGTAACAACAGCATTTTTGGTGACAACCAGCCGCTCATTGTAGTGGATGGCGTGCCCATGTCGAATGAAGGCGGCGTCACCGAATGGAGCGGAGGCCGCGACTGGGGTACTGCACTCAACAACATCAATCAAGAGGACATTGAGAGCATTGACATCTTGAAAGGCCCTACAGCAGCAGCCCTTTACGGCTCGCGTGGCGGCAACGGCGTGGTGCTCATCACCACCAAGAAAGGTTCGAAACAGAGAGGTCTTGGCATCAGTTATTCGGCTGGTTTCAAGATAACAACGCCATATCTTTACCGCTCGGTGCAAAACAAATATGGTGCAGGCGGCCCCATCACCTTCAACACGCCCACGTTGACACCTATTGAGGGGATGTACGATGAAAACGGCAATCAAGTCTATGAATATCCGGGCATTTACAGCGTCGATAATGGTCCGGCGGGAGAACCTACCAATACCACCTTCGGCTACTATGGCGGTGCCCAAAGTTGGGGACCTGAGATGAACGGTGAGAGCGTTCTTTGGTGGGACGGCGTGGTGCGTGACTATTCGCCCCAGCCCGACAACCTGAAAATGCTCTTCAAGAACGGTCACACGATGAACCACAACGTGGCCTTCCAAAATGCCGGCGACTTTGGCAGTGTGCGTGTCTCCTTTACCGACTCGCGCACCGATGCCATCATCGACAACTGCAATATGAGGCAGACCACGGTTAATGTGGGTACATTAATAAATGTGTCGGAGAAAATCAAGGTTGACGTGGCGTTCAATTATTTGGATTATTATCGTCTTAACTCGCCTGAGATTGGTGAATCGAACAGCAATTTCAACAAGGGCTTGCTTTACAGTTGGCCCCGTAGTTGGAAAGGCATCGAGACCACGACCTACGAGAACGAGGACGGCACGATGAACCAATTTGACGACTATCCTTATCCCTACATCAACAGCAACACCTTTTGGACATTTTACAACAACAATACCACCCTCGATCGTGACAAAATGTACGGCTCGGTACGGTTGCTTTATGATGTGACCCCTTGGCTTACCGCTACCGCTAAAGTGGCTTTGGACTGGACCGCCGACAATTATACCACCAAGCATAAACCCACCACCACTGACGGCATGGTGGGAGGCTATTATTCCAAGAGCAAATCCACCTCGCTTACCCGCGACATGGATTTCCTGCTTACCGCCTTCAAGGACAAGATTTTTGGTTCGAAATTCAATGTGCGTCTTTCGGCTGGTGGTGAACAATACTATGGCTATCGCGACGGAATAAACGGCACTTCCGGCAATTGGGCATACGCTAACCTTTATACGATTTATAACTACTCAAACGCTACCGAGCGTATCTTTGGCGAGTCGCTGTGGGAGAAGCAAGTCAACTCTTTGTATGCTTTCTTCAACCTCAGTTATAGCGATTGGCTGTTCTTGGATGTAACAGGCCGCAACGACTGGTCGTCCACCTTGCCGATCTCCAATAATTCCTATTTCTATCCATCGGCCACCTTGAGTTTCGTCCCGACTTCTGCTTTCAAGAATTGGAAGTGGGGGCCTGTCAACTATTTGAAACTGAGAGGCTCGTGGGCACAAACCGCCAGCGACACAGAGCCATATCAACTGACTTACACTTACAGCACCGGCTCCTTTGGCCATCAACTTACGGCTACTTTGCCTACCATCGTGCCACCGTTGGAGCTGAAACCACAACGCCAACGGGCATTTGAGTTGGGCTTCGACCTTGGATTGGGTGCCCGCTTCAATATGGACTTCACATATTACGACATCTATTCTTGGGACCAAATCCTTTCCTCACCCCTTGCTCCCTCGTCAGGTGCCAACAACGTAACCATCAACACAGGTGTGGTGACCAACAAGGGCATCGAGGCCATCATGACCTACGACATTGCCCAAGGTAAAGACTATGGCGTTCAGGTGGGCTTGAACATTGCTCGTAACAAGAACAAGATTGTCGATTTGGCGGGTTCAAACATGTACCTGCTTTCCGAAATCTGGGGTTCCAATGGCCCGGCTATCGCTGTGGAAGAAGGGGAGGAGTATGGCACCATCTATGGATGGGACTATGTTTACGAATACACGATGCCCGACGGCACCACCGTGGGACCTTTTTATGATGCCAATGGCAACGCGCTCCCGCTTCTCAACGAGACGGGTACCACTTATTTGAAAACCGACAACCGCGTGCCCATAGGCAACTGTGCTCCTTTGGTGACGGGTGGTATCAATCTGAGAGCTTCTTATAAGAACTTGTCGCTTTATGCCTTGATTGACGCTAAATTGAGAGGCCAAATCTATTGTGCTTCATACGTGGTGGGCATGCAGACAGGCCAAAGTTTGGCGACGCTTTACGAACGTGATGGCAATGGCCTGCCTTATTATGATGCCGATGGTAATTTTGTGGGCAACTATGGTGTCGTTTTGCCAGGATATTGCATCAACACAGAAACGGGTGAAGCTGTTGAAAACGAACATGTGGTGCATTACCTTTACAAATACATGCCCAACTTCGGTGGATGGGGCAACATTCTAAGCACCCCTGGCATCGTGGAAAACACATGGATTAAGATGCGCGAACTTTCGTTGACCTACGACTTCCCGCGCAAGTGGTTGGACAAGCAGAACCTTTTCAAGCAGGCTTCCATTTCCCTTGTGGGGCGCGACTTGTTCTATTTCTACAAGACCCTGCCCGACAACATCAACCCTGAAGGCACCCAAGGAACGGGTAATGCCCAAGGCCTTGAATATGCCTCTTATCCCGGTACGCGGTCCTTTATGCTTAATTTAAAAGTCAGCCTCTAATTCGAAACACCATGAAAAGAAACATCATCATAATTTGTGCAATCACATTGGCATTCGCCTCTTGCACCAAGAAGTTCGAAGAGATGAACCAAGACCCGTTCTCTCCAACGGGAACGACCATCGAAGCACTGTTTAACGGCGTGGTGAGTTCGCTGCAGCAGAGCATGAACGAACAGTTTTATCTACAAAACGAAATCTGGTATCCTGAAACAGAGCTTGGGGCGTTGACTTCCGAGTCTTGGGGTAATTCCCAAATCGGAACCTCGAACCTTTGGTCAGACTATTACCTCATGCTGGCCAACATACGTGAGTTGGAAAAGCGTTTCGAGGATTATAGCGTGGAGCAGGCTGACACAGCCGTCTGCGACAAAGTTCGCGCCCAACTCAACATCATGAAGGCTTATCAGACCTTTAAAGTCACGGATATCTTTGGCGACATACCTTATTCTCAGGCTGGCCGAATCTGGGAAAACGCCACTTCTCAAGCCGCAATGAAACCCGAATGGGACACCCAGGAGAGCATTTACAAATCGCTTTTGGAAGAGCTGGCATGGTCGCGCAACGTGCTTTATGCCGACTCCATTACTACGCCTGCTGGCAACGAATACTACAAGTTGCCCTACGATGTACTGCTCAACAATGATTATACGCTTTGGGCTGAGTTTGCCAACTCGCTCATCTTACGCCACGGCTTGCGCATGTATGACAAGGATCCGGAATTTGCTACTCCTTTGTTGGTCTCAGCATACAATTACATATACTCAAGGCTTAACTCTTCAGGTGGTATGGCAACAGGCGGAGGCATCTGCTTATGGCCTAGTATGTTAGGTACAAGTTGGGACACCAACTGGTCATTTCGTGAGCACAAGCACCTTCGCATGGGCGAAACGGTTTGGAGTGTCCTCTCCTCGACCGATGACATGGATGGAAGCGGTATTTTCGATTACCGCGCTTTCCTCTTTTTCGACACAAGCCACAAGACCGACAGCTTCCCCGATGGCGCTTGGCACGCCTATCCGCAAATCCGCACGACAGAGACACCTACTGAAGGCGGTTCGCCCTATGCCCAAAGCCGCGATGGCAGTTATACTTTCAAGGGTCCATCATGCTTGTATTCCCCTTTCAATTACTATCTTACAAGGGATGAGAAGTATGTTCCACAGATTTTAGTGACCTATGCCGATGTGCTCTTTATGAAGGCAGAAATCGGTGCGCGAGGCATTGGTGGCATTGTTTTGACCACCTCGGAAGTCGACATGATGCTCTATCAAGCCATCTACCAGTCCTGTATCTTCTGGGCACACATGCCACAAAATACGAGCCGCTGGACTTATTTCTATCCTCAATACAACAGCTTTGTTGGCAATCTTGACATTTGGGCTTTGGGCAATAAGATGGCATCCAATGTGATGAATTATGCTGTATGGATGAATCCTGAATATGAAGACAGTCAGGAGTTCTACTTGAAGATGATATACCAGCAACGTTGGCTCAACCTCTTCCGTCAACCTTGGGAAGCTTGGGCTTTGGCGCGTCGTACCATGGCGACTCCCACTACCACCAACCACGCCAAGTTGACCTCTTTCCGTATGGAATATCCTCAAAAAGAAATAGAATACAATTATGAAAACTATACCACCCAACTCGCTCGGATGTCGCATGGCGACACGAGGCAGACCAAAGTATGGTGGAACGAATAATAAGTTAATATTCAGTAATTTAAAATTTTAATATTATGAAAAAACTATCCTTAATCCTTATGCTTTTGGCTTTCTCCTTTGGGATGAATGCCCAAGTTGAAAAGGTTTTCAGCTTCAACGACTATGAGTCTGGTGAAAATCCAAACCATCTCCTCAATGGCCAAGACGGCTGGTATGTTCGTGTGCACCATGCGGGCAACGGTGGCTTCACTCCATTGTACACCGACTACATGGGCCATTTCTGGGGCACCACGCCACCCATTCCGACACCCGATGAGACCATCGGTGTGTTTTCGGATGCTTCTGGAACTGCCTTTGGCGACATTGCCACACACGACCTCACCCAGTATGGTTTTGATTTCTCTGATGGCGGTGTCATCGAAATCGAATGTGATATGTTGCGTGAATGGTGGGGTACTATGTTTGGTATCGGTTATGACGCCGATGGCGACGGCTCCGTTCTGCCTCCTTTTTCTGTAGCTCCCCAGTTCCCTGGCCAAGACCACAGGCTTTGCGAACCCCTCTATCCTGATGTGAATAGCACTTCGCCCGAAGGTGGTGTATATATGCTTCTCACGGGAAGGCATGCAACAGACCCGTATTTCCAATGTGGCGTGGTGTTGCCGAGCAACGAAATGGCTTGTGACATCGAACCACTATATCCGGACCATAATTGGATGCGCTGGAAAGTCTCCATTGACCTTGATGCCAATGCCGTCACCCTCTATGTGATGTACGACCTGCCTGGCGGCGAATGGGAAGCCATTCCGGAATGCCAGGGCGTCAATGCGGGTCTCACTCCCGGAAGCGGCGACAAATACGACCCAGCCACGTGGCACTACATCTACATGCTCAATAGTGGCTGGGGCGGTTTCGATAACTTGGTTGTACGTCATTTCCCTGGCGGATTGGCTGCGCAGTTCATCGACTTCACTGAAATCCCCGACCAGTTGTCTTATAATGCGCCTATTGCCTTAGAAGCTACCTCCACTTCAGGACTTCCCGTGACTTTTGAAGTCGCCCAAGGCCCTGCAACGATTGAAGGCAATGTCCTGACACTCACTGGCGAGGAAGGCCAAGTGAGAGTCCGTGCCATCCAACCTGGCGACGGTACGCAATGGCAACCTGCTCCTGCTGTGACACGTTCTTTCTATGTGGTTGATCCTGAAAACTATGAGCCTGAGATTACCATCCGTCGCCCCTACGAAGGCACCATGGTATATATGCCCGATTTCGAAAACCCTGTAATGATTGTGCTGAGTGCCTATATCGACCATGGCAATGTCCTTAAGTTTGAACAGGTGAAATGCAACGTCGACGGCCAGTCGCTGGATTTGAAGACAGACTATCCCAACGACCCTGATAACGGTTATTGGTATACCACTTGGACACCTTCGGGACCAGGTACTTACAATATGACAGTGTCCATCACCCAAACGGGTGGCAAGGTCACCACGGCATCCAACACTTTTGAGGTGACCACAAATTATGGTGACATAACGGTTTCGGCATTCAATGGCGAGTTGGTGGTCACGCCGTTGGATTTCACCACCCATGGTGAATTTCCCTTCCCGACTCACGTAAATGCTTTCGATTCTATCAGCATGCATTATCTCCACAATTGCGTGAACGGCGACTGCGACCCATACGACCGTGTAAGCTATTGTCGTGTGAAAAACTGCCGTGGCGAATGGGTTGAACTTTACCGTTATTGCACTCCTTTCGGCAGAGAATGTGAAGACAATTTGGATGTAACGGATTTCACCACCTTGCTGCAAGGACTTGTTGAATTTGAATTGAATTTAGAGAGTTATGATGGTTCTGGAATCGCCCCCACTGCAATTTTTGAATACAGAAAAGGAACACCGGACTATCCCTATGTGGACATGCAGGAACTTTGGTTTGGAACTTATTCCTTCGGCGATTACGCAGACCTTTGCCCCATACCGACACGTACGGTCAAGTTCGATCCTTGTGTGGAAAAAGCCAACTTGCGTATTGTGACCTCTGGCCACAACTGGAGTAGTTATGACTTTGGGTCCGGACAAGCGCATAACACAGGCAATGCTGCCGAGTTTTATCCAGCCACACATAACATCAAGGTCAATGGTGCTACGGCCTACACCCAGTATCTCTGGCGCACTTGCAACCCCAATCCTGCTGGTTGTCAACCACAAAGTGGGACATGGCAAGGTAGTCGTTCCGGCTGGTGCCCGGGGAGTTTGGCTTTGGTGTGGAACTACAGCTTGGATGACTATCTTGCTAATGGAAGTGCCGACCTGTTGTATGAATTCGACCCGACTTACGTTGATGAGTGCCATCCTAACTATCCCGACTGTGTGAACGGACAAAACGGCTGCCCGTATTGTGAAAATTCAGAAAACCCGATTTTAAGGGTTTCAGGCAAGCTGGTGACCTACAGCCACAACACAGATATCCTGACGGATGTACCAGAGTTGCCCAATGTGGACGAAGAACCGTTCGAGGTGACCATCACTCCTAATCCAGCGAGAAACAATATGACCATCTCCACGAATTATGACAAAGGCAAAACCAGCGTTCACATCATCAATTCACAAGGCGTCCGAGTACGCAATTTCAGTGTGGATGGCCAACGCACCATCGATGTGAGCGACCTGCCGTCGGGACTCTACTTTGTCCATGTCGTCGGTGGCAAGGTGGTGACAAGAAAAGTAGTTATTCAGAATTAAGAACGACAAAGCCTTCAACAAAGATATGTTATTCACTTCGAATAAATACTTATTTTTGCACCCAGAACCCGAACCTTCGATGAATTCAAGAATCTTCGATTGTTGAGCTTGTCGAAATTGCAGATTCATTGCAATAAAATACCGATATTATTCTGAATATTAGATTTTTAATTTTAAATATAGAAATTCAAAATGGAGAAAAAAGACTTACTGAAAGATGTTGTCGAACACATCGACATCAAGAGTTACGACTCGACCCAACTGATTGACGCCATGCGCAAAATGTCGTTCACCTCGCGCGACACGGCCCGCGCCGCCGACATCCTCATGATGATGTGCAAGGAAAAGACCTGCACCAACATCCTCACCATCGCCGGTTCCACCTCGGCTGCCGGTTGTATGCAGGTGTATGTTGACATGGTGCGCAACAAGATGGTGGACGTTGTCGTTTCCACTGGTGCTTCCATCATCGACATGGACTTGTTTGAGGCTCTCGGCTTCAAGCATTACATCGGCGAGAAGGAGAACGTCATCCCTGACACGACGCTCCGTGAACTCTACATCGACCGCATCTACGACACCTATATCGACGAAGAACAACTCCAGGCCTGCGACAACGCCACCTTCGAGATGTCGAACATGCTGGAGCCGCGTCCCTACAGTTCACGTGAGTTCATTTGGAACCTCGGCAAATGGCTCCACGAAGGCCGCGCCGTGAAGAAGGACAGCCTCATCCAGACCTGCTACGAGTGCGGCGTGCCGATTTTCTGCCCCGCTTTCAGCGACAGCAGCGCAGGCTTCGGTATCGGCAAGCATCAATGGTTGCGCCGCAAGGAAGGCAAACCCTACGTCAGCATTGACTCGGTGCGCGACTTCGTCGAACTGACCGAAATCAAGATGCAGGCTCCCGAAACGGGCTTGTTCATGGTTGGCGGTGGCACGCCCAAGAACTTCGCTCAGGACACCGTGGTTTGCGCTGAAATTCTTGGTTATGAGGTTCCTATGCACAAATACGCCATCCAAATCACCGTGGCCGACGTACGCGACGGTGCCTGCTCGTCCTCGACGCTGCTTGAGGCCGGCTCGTGGGGCAAGGTGAGCGAGAAGCTCCAACAGATGGTCTATGCCGAAGGCACCACCGTCATCCCGCTCATCGCTTCCTACGTCTACCACAACGGCCCGTGGAAGGAGAGAGAGTACAAGAACTGGCAGAAGATTTTTAAATAAAAGCAGAATTAAGAATTTGGAATGCAGAATTGGAGCGAAGCCCTGTAACGCATTGCGCCATTCTGCATTCCACATTCTACATTCATCATTAGAAAATGGACATCAATCTGTTCCTCGACCCTGTTCCTGAAAAGTGTTTCAGCGAGGTGTTCCGTCCGGGCAAGAAGACCTTGGGCGAGACCATAGCGATTTATCGTTCCGACGAAACGTTTCCCGCTCTTGAAGGTGCCAATTTGGCCATTCTCGGCGTCAAGGAAGAACGCGGCGCCATCGACAACAAAGGTTGTGCCGATGGTGTGGACTATATCCGCAAGGCACTCTACCAGCTTTTCGACCATTGGCCGCAACTGCGCATCATCGACCTTGGCAACGTGAAAATCGGGAAGGAAATCAACGATACTTATTTTGCCGTCAACCAAGTGCTTACGGAACTGCTGAAGAACAAGATTGTGCCCATCATTATCGGGGCGGGGCAAGACCTCACCTACACGATGTACCAAGTGTATGAGCCAACGGGCAAGCTCATCAACATTGCCGCCGTCGACCCGATGTTCGACATTGGCAACGACCAGGAAGCCCTCAACTCGCATTCCTATTTGAGCCATATTATCCTACACCAGCCCAATTTCCTGTTCAATTTCACCAACCTCGGATACCAATCGTATTACGTTGACAATGAGAATATTGAACTGATGAAACAACTGCTTTTCGATGCTTATCGTTTGGGTAACGTGAAAAGCAACATCGAGCAGACCGAGCCGCTTATCCGCAACGCCAACATCATGAGTTTCGACATTGCGGCCATCCGTGCCGCTGATGCGCCTGGCGTGAAAAATGCCTCGCCCAATGGCTTCAATGGTGAGGAAGCCTGCCGCATGGCGCGTTATGCTGGGCTGAGCTTCAAGCTTTCATCCATCGGCTTTTTCGAATATAACCCCCATTACGACATCAACTCGCGCACAGCTAACCTCATCGCCGAAATGATTTGGTACTTCATCGAAGGCTTCTCGAACCGCCAAGACGACATCCCGACCTTGGAGAGCAACGATTTCAAGCGCTACAAAGTGCAAATCGGTGAAGGACAGAACGATGTGGTCTTCCTTTGCCACAAAATCTCGGGCAAGTGGTGGATGGACATGTCGTTTCTGCAAAACGGGGACAAGCGCTATGAGCGGCATCATTTCATCCCCTGCTCCAAGGAAGACTACGACCAGGCCATGCGCAACGAACTGCCTGACAAGTGGTGGCAGTTTTATCAGAAGTTGATGTAGAATCAAACAGCAATGCCTGTCAGCATCACATCCTCATAAAGAGGCGACCATTGGTTCTCAATCATAAGGACGGGTTCGATGCGCAGGTTAACTTTTCGTACATTGCGGTTTAATGCAACAGATAGTTTCAGCCAGTCGCCTTCCAATGTTGGAATAATGACAGCTACATCTATGTCGCTCCAAGGGTTTGCATTCCCTTTGCTATAAGAGCCGTAAAGATATACTTTAGCCTTGCCGTCAAAAAGCGGCGCTATCACTTGTTTGTATTCTTTCACGATGTCAAGGGCTTCAGCTTGGGTCAAAACTTTTGGAGTATCCATTGCTTAAATTGTTTGGTTTTATCTAATATTTCAAAGCTCGTCTTTTCATTGAGATGTGCCGAAAGATTTTGTTTGTATTCAGGATAACGAGCCTCAATGTTCATAGGTACCATAAAATCAACGAATTCCAGTTGCTCTTCTGACATTTGGTTCAACAGTCCACACTCATCAAGCAGTTTGATGTGACTATGTGTATATGGGGGAAGGTCGTCCCGAATTTGTGACCAATAGGCCTTTAGTAGTTTTTCCATAACTTGGTGGCACATGAAAGCAACATAAAGCCAATGTTTGGTCTTATGCATATCTTCAGCGACATCCAAATCTTCTTCGGCAATACCTATCCAATATTGAACCTTTTCCTCTTTTTCCATGAAGTCAAAATGGTTTTCTGACTGCAAAAGTAAACATTTTTCCGAATAACCGTTTGTCCAAACCAAATTCTTTGTATTTTTGCCCCTGCCAATTCGGGAGAAATCGATTTGGCCAGAAAGCGCATTCTTCGCTTTGTTCCTTGAAGGTGAACTTGCACAATTCACAAAAAGCAGGAATACGGGGTCGAAAGTTGCTTTCATTGTTATGATTGTATATCGTTATATACTCTCATATACAGTGGAGCGCACCCTTGTCCATTATTTTGCTTTTTATGGGAGTGCAAGCCCAACCTTCGGAAATAAGGATAAGTTTGGGAGGCTCCGCTTTGTCTGCAAGTTTATATTCATGGTTTCATGAGCCTTGGGCCAAAAACTCTAACAAATTCAACAAAACACATTAAATTCAATTCACTATGAAGAAGTTCTTTCTTATCACGCTTTTGGCGGTGTTCAGTATTCAGGCCATGGCAGAACGAGTGCCCAGTCCGAAGAAATGTGCTGTTTCAGCAGGTGTCTTACAAGGCGGTGGTGGCATCGTTGGTGCCGATTTCGAGTACATGTTCAGCAACCATTTCAGTGCGCAAGCTGGTATTGGTTTTGTCAGTTTCGGCGCTTCTATCAACTATCACTTCAAGCCATTCATCAATAGCTCGATGATTTCTTTGGTGTATTGGAACCAAGGCATTGGTAACAGTTTTACGCAAGGAGTGGTCGGCCCTGTCTATACTTACAGGGCACCCAAGGTGTTCCAGTTCCAAATAGGTATGGGGGCACGGGTTGCAAAAGGTCCAGCACTCAACCCCGACACGAAAGTTCCAGTCATGTTGCTTTATAGCATAGGCGTGTATTTCCCGCTATAAGTTTGGAAATATACAGACGGTAAAAGGTCGCCCAAACGGGCGACCTTTTATTTGTCTGCCAAAATTCATCATTTTTCCGAGTTTTAGCAGAATTTCTTACCTTTGCCGCAAAATTTTCAAATTAGAAGCAATGAAAAAAGTATTATCTATTTTTACCCTTTTGCTCCTGATGGCTGCAACCATGCAGGCCCAGGACAACAAGAAACCCGACTGGATGAGATGGCACTATCTCTCCGAAGAAGAGATGTACGACACCTCGCGTGGCATGAACTTTGTCGAGACCGACCCGCCGGCGGGCGAGCCGCGCTTCGTAGCCGAGTTTGAGCCGATGCAGGGCGTGATGATCCGCTACCCCTTGGGCATCCCGACGAGTCTCGTCGCGCAACTTTCCAACAATTGCATGGTGTATTGCATCGTCAGCACTTCCTATCAGAACCAAGCCCAAAATAGCTTTCAAAGTTCGGGTGTCAACATGGACAATGTCACCTTCGTGAACGCCCAATCCGACTCCTATTGGGTGCGCGACTACGGCCCGTGGTACATTTTTGAGGACCGCAATCCCGCCATCGTCGACAACATCTATAACCGTCCGCGCCCCAACGATGACAACATGTCGGGTGTGTTTGCCAACTTCTGGAACATCCCCATGTACGGCATGAATCTCCAGCACACGGGCGGCAATATGATGGAAGACGGTCGCGGCCACGGCGTGAGCGACGACCTTGTGCTGCAAGAAAACGGCAATAACGAGACCAACGTCCGCAACAAAATGCGCGACTACTTGGGCATCGACCCGTACCACATCACCATCGACCCGCAAGGCGACTACATCGCCCACGTGGACTGCTGGGGCAAGTATCTCGCCCCCGACAAGATTTTGATTGCGCGCCTGCCTGAAAGCAACCCACGCTATCCTTATTACGAGCAGGTGGCCGAGTACTTCGAGACCACTAATTGTTGCTGGGGCTATCCCTACCACGTGTATCGTGTCGATGAGCCTGGTGGCTACACCCTCGCACCTTACACCAATAGCCTCATTCTCAACAAGACCGTCTATGTGCCGCTTGGCTCCAACAGCACCTACAACAACGACGCCTTGGCCGTCTATCAGGAAGCCATGCCGGGCTACGAAATCATTGGCGTGCCCAGCAGCGGTTATTCGGGTTGGGAGAACACCGATGCCCTGCATTGCCGCACCCGTGGCGTGATGGACTTCAACATGCTCTTCGTCGACCACCGCGACGTGCTCTTCGGTGAACAGGCTTGGCAAGACTCCATTCCTGTGGTTTCCAAGTTCATTGCCTATAGTGGCGAGAACCTCAAGCAGGACTCGCTCCTTGTTTATTATAGCATCGACGGCGGCACCTACCAAGTGGCCCACATGACCGCCACGGGCAACCCCGACGAGTATGTCGGCTACATCAAAGGCTATCAAGGCGAGTCGGAAATCAATTATTACGTGTTTGGTGCCGACGAATCGGGACACCGCTACACGCAGCCCGTCTTCGCCGAACTCGACCCGCACCATTTCACCATGGAAGCGCATGAACCCCCACAACCAGGTGAACTGATTATTACGCCTGATACGCTGCGGTTTGAACAAATGGGGATATTCCAGTATTTCACTATTGATAACCAAACAGCCGAAACGGTTACTATCCAAGATATTATTCCTGACCCGAATTCATTCCTTGACGTGACATATCCGTATGACTTCCCTTATGCGCTTCCTGCCGGTGAGTCTGTTCAAGTGGAGATTTGGTTCCAAATGCTTCCTGCCAAGGAGTACACACCTTTTGACATCCGAATCTTGACTTCCGTTGGAGAAAGAAGAGTAGTTGCCATGATTGATGATTCTGCCATTACCGACTACGGACTTATCATTGTAGGAATGTCATCGTTATGGTTTATGGTTCCCGAAGACAATCCGCAAAGAGGTATGTTGTTGAATCAAAACTTCGCCACCCAAACGCCTATTAAAATTATTTCCATCGAGGAAGACGACACGGATTATTTAGATATTGAGCCTCAACATGAGTTGCCATACGATTTGTCTGCTGGAGAGTATTTTTGGATAGACATGTATGCCCATTTAGTACTGAAAGGCGATGTGGGAACTACGGTTACCGTTGAATCGAGCGCTGGGCAAAAACAATTTAGTATTGTCATTAATGAAGACCTGCTCAATGTCACCGAACTCTCCGCTGAAACCAAACTTTACCCCAATCCGACCACAGGCCAATTCACCGTAGAAGGTGCGAATCTAGCCAAGGTGGAGGTGTATAACCTCGTCGGACAAAAAGTATACGAGCACCAAGGCAGCAAGGTCGTCAACATCGACGCTACCGAGTGGAACAAGGGCATTTATCTCGTCAACATCATTGAGGAGAATAGTGCTGTTGTGACCAAGAAATTGGTGGTGAAATAATGTCTCGCACTATAGAGACGGTGCGTGCACCGTCTCTATTGATGCGCTTTTATGCTATCGAGCTGTTTTTGATAGACCTCTAAAGTATAAAGGTCTTTTGCCTCAAGGAACGGGGTGTAGAAATCGTCATTGACAGGCGCTTGCTCCTCAATGACGATTTCTTTATGATACTCTTCCATGAACTCCTTCAGTTCTTTCTCGGAGATGCCTATCACGCTCATATTTTGCTTGTTGGTGTAGCGCATGTATTCTGCTTGATAATGCAGCCAGCAATTCCAGTTGTGTTTCATTGCCATTGCTTGACGCACATTGTCGTTACGCAACCATTTTGTCCAGGTATATTTTCCAGGATATTCTCCAGGGTTTCTGCTAATTTCATCAAGGGCTTTCTCCTCCTCTTTCACCCTGTTGTTCCAATATTCCTCGATGTTGTGCATTCGTGTAAAACAATCACCTACATTGTTGATAAACTGGAAATTACCCAAGTTTTTCCACGTTTCAAGATTGTTGGAAAAAATGTTTTCAGCGGCTTTGTCGAACGAGACAAAGCTGTTGCTCATGGCATCATACGTCAAATCCGCCAGTGTTTCTTTTGGCATCAGCTCCAATTCGTCAACAGGCACACTGAGGAGCCAGACGCAAAGTGAGTCGCAACGCATCTGGCTTTCAACAATCTCTTCGATGCCGTTTGCAAAGTCCTCTATCGTGCCCATGACCATAAGCGCCGACAGCCTTCGGTCGTTGGCACGCTCTCTGAGTTCAAGCGCCATACTTGCACTAATGGTGAGCACCAAAGAGATGGTGGTACCGATAATAATCATGCCTATCTGTTTCCAAAAACCGGCATGTTTTTTTATTTCAATGTTTTGCGGCAACTCTATTTTCATGTTTTCTGTTTTTTGACCTGTCTACCATGATTTCTACCTCAACAGCCTCCTTTTGTTGGTGTGCGAGGAAAAAAACATGTAATGTCCGCTTACACGTCAAACTTGAACTCGGCATCAAACCAGCCGGTGTCTTCCTTCAAGAGGTCATATTCTTCGCCTGTGAGGTGGTCGACGACATGCACGGTGCCTTTGATGTCGTCGTAAGTGAATGTAAACTGGGAGTTTACGTCGTCTTTGGGTACGTCCATTTCAGATGTTGTCTATGGTTCTTACGCTGCAAAAATACTAAAGTTTTTCATATTGTCGCCAAATACCTCATTCCTTGATGATTTTGTGGCGGATGACGGTGCCGTCTTTCGTGTGCCAATTCAGGATGTATATCCCTGAAGGCAAACGGGAAACGTCAATCTGCTGAGTCTCAGCGGCAAGGCTGCCCGAAAGGACGGTCTGGCCCATGAGGTTGGTGATGATATATTCATTTTCTGTTGGTAGAGACGTGGCGCGCCGCGTCTGTACAAAGAGAATCCCATTAGTCGGGTTAGGATAGATATTCAATTGGTTTTCAGATGTTTCAGAAATAGCTGTCAAGTTGTAGCCCAAGGTCCAATTTTCAGCGAGGCTGTTGTCCAAGTTCAAGTCGATGAGTTGCATATATGGTCCTTCTCCGTCGGCTTCCCAAGGCCAAGGGTCGCTGTCGGAGTAAGGCACCTTGTCAATGATGTTGCCCCAAGCGTCGGCGAGGACAAGGTTCTGCGACTTGTTGGAGAGGTTGCGCGTGAACTGCCCAAAAGGTTGGGTCTGATAGAACTCACTGAAAACCAACGAATCGGAGCAAAGCAACAAGGCTTCGCGCGGCCCGATGATAGAGCCTGTCGGAAAACTGTAACTGACGCCCAACTCACGGAAATAAACACCCGTCAAGTCCACTTCCTCGTCGCCGTTGTTGGTGATTTCGATGAACTCGAAGTGGTCACCGTCGATGCCCCAATAGTCTTCAGGATGGTAATGGATTTTCGAAATGACCAACGGCGGCAGTTTCTCGTTGTTGCAAGCCTCGCACGAGCCGACATTTTCATTCAGCCAATCAATACGCATTTGTATCCAATCCTTCATGTCGTTGAGGTAATTGCTGTGCTGGTACATTTGTCCCCAGCGTTGGTTGTCGCGCCCGATGGCTTCAGTAATTTGGGCATCGATTTCGTCCATGCGGCTTAGGAGGCGGTCATAGTCAAAAGGCATCCCGTTTTCTGACAGCTCGAACCAGCGTTTGGCCAAATAGCAGCGGAACAAATCTGTGTCGAACAGGTCTTTCCAAAAACGCGGTCCCGTGTTGTCACCATTGTCGAACTGCCACACGTCGTAGCGGCTGCGGTCACCGAAAGCATCGTAGCCAAAGGCGAGGTTATAGTCCCAAATGGGGCCTGCCCGTAGCTTGCCGTCGCGGTCTTTGTGGAAAAAGGTGCTCAGGTGATAAACATCGACGTTGGAGGAAAACTCGGCTATCATCATGAAGTCAACGAAGGCTGGGATGTCGATGACCGATGGAATGCCGGAAGTGATGTCGATGTTGTGGTTGTGGGCCACCGACTCAAGGTCGAGAAACACGTTGTGAATGTAGTTGGCTTGCGCTTGAGTGATGTTTTCGTGCTTGGGATAATGGTGGATGAACTCGGTATAGACAGGCCATCCCCAATTGTGGAGGTAAGTCTCCATCCGCCAAGCCAAAGGGTCGTTGTCGGCGCGGTTGGCCTGCACGATGTAGCCACCTGTCACTTCAGGCGGTTGGTTGCAGGTCTCGTCCATCTTCTCGATGTTGACGCGCCCTTTGTCGGGCTTGATTTTCTCCATGAACACATAGAGGCCCCTGTAGTCGCCGTTGAGGACCAGCTCGCAATATTGGCTTCGCGAGGCGTATTGCCCGATTTGGTTTGACAGTTCGTAAGAAATCACATCGCGCATTCCGGTCTGGTCGAAAGCCAAGGAATTGAGAATCCAGTCGTTTTCAGCGGGCATTCCGAGGATGCTGACGTTGTTGTGGCTCACGTCGTCGGCTTGGAGGGTGGTCAGGCCGTAAGGTTTCTTGTTGGAGGCCATCTGTGAGGAATAGCCGCGTCTTTCGATGCCGATGCGACCGTCGTAGTTCAGGAATTGCGCCGAGTCGATGTCGGTCAGGTAGTTGCGCGCACCGTCGGGCCGGCAGATGATTTTCATGGTGGCCAAGACCTTCGGCTCATCGGGAATGGACACGCCGCCGTCTGTCTCAATGACAACGATGGGCAGGTTGCTGTCGGTGAGGATTTGCGCCGAAACCGCTGTGGCTATCATCCAAAGGATTAATATCAATATTATTCTACGCATTGTGTTTTGTATTTTCCCGACGTTTCGGGTCAGATTGAGTTAAACCGCCCTTTCAGGGCTATTTTCTTCTTCGTCTACCTTTCCTTCCTTCCACCACCTTGGCAAACTTGTTCTTCGATTTCCTCATGGTGCTGAATTGCGTCACTGTGCCAGCTTTGGGACCTTTCAGGCTCAGGATGTGGGAGCGGGCGGCCACGAAACCGTTCTCGTCGCTTTCGTCAATCTTGCCGTACTTGTTTTTCTTGGCGGCGAACACAATCACATTATCGATATACCAACTGTTGACATAAGCCCCTTCGCCCGTGAAATAAAGGCAAAACTGCGGTGCCTTGCTGGGCCATTCCTCCATGTCGAAGGTGAGCAGGTATTGGCTTTGGACGACACTCCCCGTCAGGGTGTCTTCCCAGATGCTTTCCCACGTTTCGCCGTCTTGCGAGATGCCGATGCCGATTTGGGCGTTCAACTCGCCGTTTGTGGCCTCAAAGCAGTGGTTGAACTGGAAGTTGATGAAGTCGTATTTGCCTAATTCCACAACCGGTGTTACGAGGCGTGTGGTGCCCACGAAATTGTAGTCGAGATACATTTGGATTTCACGGGCTTTTCCGCCAGCGTTGGTGGTGTTGGAAAGGTACCACACGGCCCAATTGTCGCCTTTCACGTCCCAGCCTTCCTCAAGCCATGGGTTGAAGAAGCCTTCGCAAAGCACCACATCGCCCTGCTGCGCCCTCAACGGAAAGGCGAAGAGAATCAGGAGGATGAAAGTGCCAAGGCGTTTCATGCCGCAAAGGTATGAAATGTTTTCGGAAAATCAGTGGGCTTCTTGTTTCTTTTCGCGTTGGAACAAAAAGAGAATGATTATCATCAGGAAAATGGAGACGGGAACGCTGATGACGATGCGCAACAGCACTTGCAAAATGAGGCGGAAACTGAACGACTCAAGGAAAAAGAGCGCGAAATGGTGGACCAAAACCATGCAAAGCATGTAGCGCAAAAACCATACGCCTCCTAATTGGCCCAAGTTCGGCTCCACCACGTTCTCCAACTTCTGGTGACCCGACACCAATCGCAAAATGGCTGGTCGGGAATAGGCCATCAAGGTGGTGGCTCCGGCATGGAGTCCAGGCGTGCCGGTGAAAATGTCGACGCACAACCCCAAGCCGAATCCCAACAGCAGCAACTGCCAATCGGGAATGTTTATGGGAAGCAACAGAATGAAAATCAAGTAGATGCAAGGATGCACATAACCACCCAAGCGGATGTGGTTGACCACAAGCACCTGGAACAGCACAAGTGCGACAAAACGGATGATATAGACGACGTTTCTGTTCATTGCTTATTGAAATTGGCTTGGAGCGAGTCAAGCTCGGCCTTGTAAAGGTTTTTGATGACGTAGACATGCCGCAACCTTGCAAAATCGGTGGCAAACCGGATTTTGGCCTTGTTGAGCGCATCGCTCGAAGCGGCCAACGGGTCTTCAACGGTGCCCACCATCATGTCTTCGGGGAAGATGAAGGAATAGGAGCTGGTGAGCACGGTGTCGCCTTTTTGCAGCACGACGTGGGTGGGGATGTCCTCCACCATGCCGTAGCGGTAGTTGTTGGTGTTCCATCTCAGGCTGGCAATCTGTTGGTTGTTCTTGAAGCGCACCCCGACGAACGATTTGCTGTGGAGCAGGCTCATCACGGAAGCGTAGTGGCGACTGACGTCGGTCACCACGCCGACAATGCCCTCTGACGAAACCACGCCCATGTCGCGCTCGATGCCGTCCAACCTGCCCTTGTTGATGATGATGTAGTTGTTGGCTTGGCTGATGCTGTTGTTGACGACTCGTGCGGGGATGTATTCATAGATGGTGTCACTCTCCAAGGTCGAATAGAGGATTGTCGAGGTGTCCGCGACGACGGAAAGCTGTTTTCTGAGCAGGGCGTTTTCTTCGGCCAATTGCTCGTTGGTCTTGCCCAAACGGAAATAGCCGCCCACGTCGCTGCCCCATTTGTATATGGTTCCCACTACATCGTTAGTGCTGCTCACCAATCGATTGCGGTGAAAATTCTGGCTTCGGGCAAGCAACAGGATGGAAATCACTTCGAGCAGGATGAACAGAATGACGAAGTGATGTTTCAGTATGAAGCGCCGAAGGTTATACATGGTCAGTTTTTAATTCATAATTCCGCATTTTACTTGATAAGGAACGTAAAGCGGTCAAAGTTCTTCAGGGCGATGCCGGTGCCACGGGCGACGGCGCGCAACGGGTCTTCGGCCACGTGGATGGGCAGCTTGGTCTTGGCGTTGAGACGTTTGTCGAGGCCACGCAGCAAGGCACCACCGCCGGTGAGGTAAATGCCTGTGCGGTAAATATCTGCCGACAATTCGGGCGGAGTCTGCTCCAAGGCGTTCAACACAGCGGTCTCGATTTTCATCACGCTCTTGTCTAAGCAGTGCGCGATTTCGGCGTAGTTCACCTTGATTTCCTTTGGGATACCGGTCAGCATGTCGCGGCCCTGCACGGCGTAGTCGTCGGGCGGGTTGTCGAGTTGCGGAATAGCGGCACCGACCTCAATCTTGATGCGTTCGGCCGTACGCTCGCCCACAATGATGTTGTGCTGCTTGCGCATGTATTCTTCGATGTCGGCGGTGAAGTCGTCGCCGGCGATGCGGATGGACTTGTTGTTGACGATGCCGCCCAAGGCGATGACGGCAATTTCGGAGGTACCGCCACCGATGTCGATAATCATGTTGCCCGTCGGCTCAAGTACGTCGATGCCGATACCGATGGCGGCGGCCATAGGCTCGTGAATCAGGCGCACTTCCTTGGCACCGGCCTGCTCAGCCGAGTCTTTCACAGCGCGTTCCTCCACCTCGGTGATGCCTGAAGGGATGCAAATGACCATCTTCAGGCTGGGCGGGAACAGGGTGTTCTTGAAATTGATCATCTTGATCATCTCGCGCATCATGTATTCGGCGGCTTGGAAGTCGGCAATGACACCGTCGCGCAACGGGCGGATGGTCTTGATGTTCTCGTGGGTCTTGCCGTGCATCATCATGGCGCGCTTGCCCACGGCGATGATTTTCTTTGTGTCGCGTTGCAGGGCGACGATGGAGGGTTCGTCAACGACGACCTTGTCGTTGTATATGATGATTGTGTTGGCCGTGCCAAGGTCAATGGCGATTTCTTTGTTGAGGAATGAAAATGCTCCCATATTTTGTGTTGTTTAATTGTTTGTTGTTGAATCGTTTAATTGTTTGTTTTGTTTTTCGGCTGCCACGATACGACAGCCCTACTCCTAACTACTCACTCCTAACTCCTAACTGTTTTTCAATGTCTAAAATGTCTAAATCCCGTAAATACCATGCTGATTCCGTGTTCGTTGCAACAGTCGATGGACTCTTGGTCGCGGACGGAGCCGCCAGGTTGCACGATGGCGGTGATGCCCGCTTCGTGGGCCAATTCGACGCAGTCCTTGAAGGGGAAGAAGGCATCGGAGGCCAATACTGCCCCTTTCAGGTCGAAGTTGAACGAACGGGCTTTCTCAATGGCTTGGCGCAAGGCATCCACGCGCGAGGTCTGCCCGATGCCGGAGGCATAAAGTTGTCCGCCCTTGGCCAAAACGATGGCGTTGGAGCGGCTGTGTTTCACAATCTTGTTGCCGAAAATCAGGTCCTCGACTTCGGCTTCTGTGGGCGCCTTCTCGGTGACGACCTTGAAATAGGCGGCGGTCTCCGTGTGAAGGTCGCGGTCTTGCACAAGGTAGCCGTTCAGCACCGTCTTGACGGTCACGGGCTTGTATTCGCTTGACTTGAGACGCAGCACGACGCGGTTCTTTTTGGAGAAAAGCAAGTCAAGCACGCCCGCTTCATAGTCAGGCGCCACGATGACTTCGATGAAAAGCTTGTTGATTTCCTCGGCAGCCTCAAGGTCGATGGGACGGTTGCAAACCAACACGCCACCGAAGGCTGAAACGGGGTCGCCGGCCAAAGCCGCAAGATAGGCCTCTTTCACGGTCTTACGGCAAGCCAAGCCGCAAGGATTGTTGTGTTTCAAGATGGCGAAAGTTGGCTCATCGAACTCGCGGATGAGGTTCATGCCTGCGTCAAGGTCGAGCAAGTTGTTGTACGACAGTTCCTTGCCGTGTAGCTTCTCGAACATCGCGTCGAGGTCGCCGTAATATGTGCCTTTCTGGTGCGGGTTCTCGCCGTAGCGCAAGGTGGTGGCCTTGTCCTCGCTGATTCTCAGCGGTTGGATCTCGTCGTCCTTGACAAACCAGTTGAGGATGGCGCTGTCGTAGTGCGAGCTGACGCCAAAAGCATAAGCGGCAAAACGGCGGCGGTCGTCAAGTGAAGTTTCACCGTTTTGGTTTTCAAGCAGTTGAATAAGCTCGGTATAATATTTCTGCGAAGGCACGATGAGCACGTCGTTGAAGTTCTTGGCTCCGGCGCGGATGAGCGAAATGCCGCCGATGTCGATTTTCTCGATGATTTGGCTCGCGTCGTCGGTCTTGGCCACAGTCTCCTCGAAGGGGTATAAATCCACAATGACAAGGTCAAAGGGCGGAATGTCGTATTCCTGCATCTCGCGTTGGTCGGAGTCGAGTTGGGTGCGACCCAAAATGCCGCCAAATACTTTAGGATGCAGCGTCTTGACACGTCCGCCGAGGATGGAGGGATAGCCTGTCAGCGACTCCACCGTCTTCACCGTCGGGTCGAGTGGCTTGATGAAGTCGTAGGTGCCTCCCGTGGAGTAAATCTGCACCCCGTTTTGCTTCAACAGGCCGACAATCGTATCAATGCCCGTTTTATAAAATACTGATATTAAAGCAGTTCTAATCTTTTTCAAAGTCGTAAAATTTAGCTGATTTTAAACTGCAAGATTACCAAAAATCTGAAAACCGTGCAAGGGGTTGAAGCATTTTTTTTGAACAAAAATTTCAACATTTTTTTCTACATTTGCACCCATGAAAGCGAAACACGTCATCTTCGGATTGTTGCTCTTGGCCTTGGCCGCCTGTTCCCCTGTAGAGACGCGCCATGGCACGTCCCTACCGACCGACATATCGCCCGAATTGGCCGCCGTCGACAGCCTCCTATGGCAGCGCCCCGACAGTGCCTTGGCCCTGCTGTTGCCCTATTTCGACACCTGTAGAGACGCAATGATTGCGTCTCCTACGGATGATGCGGACAACGCGTTGGAGACGCATTCAATGCGTCTCTACAACGGGCATTATTACCAATTGTTGTTGGCCGAATTGTTGTACAAGAACGATTCCGCCCAAGCCAACCGCGCAGAATTGCAGCAGGCCGTGGCGTATTTCGATTCGTTGATGGCGGGTGCGGACACACCGCGTGCGTCCGCCGACAACGCGACCATCGCATTTCTAGATGCCCGCGCCCATTATATTAATGGTGTGGGCTTTTACGAACAGGACAGCTTGGTGGAGGCATGCCGCGAATATTTAAAGGCCTTGGAAACCATGGAAGAACGGTTTGGGGAAAAGGAACTGACGGGGAAGAAGGCGAAGTTTATGGTGTATATATATAACCGTCTTGGAGACATGTTTGAGGGTCAATTATTGGCTGAGCCTGCCATTATTTGCTATAAACAAGCACTATCTTACTGTAGGCGAGAGCCAACTTCTAAATATGGTATATCTGTTTTACTATATCATATAGGAATTCAACACGACATTGTTAACCAAAAAGATAGCGCATCCTACTATTATGATATGGCATTGACAAACATGCCTGATTCTAACAATATTCATTATAGAGATGTTATTACGGCAAAGAGCGTGTTAGACTTTAACTTGGGTTTTTGTGTGGATTCAATCATTAAAAATTTAGAATATGTGATTTCACTTACCTCAGATAACCAAGAAAAAATATCAAGGTATTTGACACTTGGAAATATTTTGTTTGAAAGCAAACTATATGGGCCTTCGCGTTTATATTTGGATACTGTGTTTGAACAGCAAGATGACATTTCATCCAAAATAGTTGCTGCTGAGAACTTGTGCCGCATGTATCAAATAGAAGGCGATTCTGCAAAAACTCATTATTATTCTTCATATCTTGCCAGTTTTACTATGGCAGAGATTGAAAAGAAGAGAGATGTTTCAAAGATTAATGAAATTTTTAAAACCTATTTGAACCAAAAGCAAGAGAAAAAGGCCGCTCAAGAGAAAAGAAATGCCGTATTGAGGACGGTTAAAATACTGATTCCGATAGCTTTGTTGTTTGCTGCCGTCATTATCACAGTAATCAGGAAAAAGGGAGAAAAGCGCTTGATTAACCAAGAATCCGAAGCCAAAAAGGAAATGGAGGAAAAAGCTAAGCAACATAAGGAAGCTATGGCAGCCGAGCGGCAGGCCCACAAAATGCAGCAGGCCGCCTTGGCGAGCAAGCTGAAGAAGAGCAACGAGACGCTTCGCGAGCTTGAAAATCTCGTGGCTTCGCAAAACGCAACGCGAGAGGAAGCAAGGAATCAGGCTGATTTCAGTGCTTTCAAGGGAAGCCCCGTGTGTAGCCATATCCTTGAAGTGGTCGGCGAGCAAAACTTCAAGCCGAAAATGGATTGCGCGATTTACAAGGACTATGCGCTCGATAGAAAGCAATTGGAGGCCTTGGTGGAGGCAGCCGATCGGCACCTTGCACAGTTCACCGTCCGCGTTCAGACCCAATATCCCAAACTGACCGACGACGACATGAGGTATTGCTGCCTCTATTTGCTCGGCTTGAAAGAGGCCGACATTTCCGCCTTGATGCAGAAGGCCTATTCCACGGTTTGCGAACGGAGCCGGAAAATAAAAGGCATTTTAGGAACGGAAGGCGAGCTTTGTCCCGCGCTTCGAAGCCTGATTTGACGATTGCATGATTCTCGTTTTCAAGACGTTGAATCAAAAACCCATACTTTTCCATACCCTTTTTTCCTTGACAATTCATTATGGTTGGTTTATTTTTGCAGCGAAAATGAATACGAACCATAAAACACATAGCATCATGAAAAAGACAATCTTAACGCTTATCAGTGCCTTCATGGCCTTCAGCACGGGTCTTGCACAAAACACGGACAACATTGTGGCCCAACCGACCCACGTCGTCGGCAAGAGAATCGATGCCAACGGCGAAGTCATTAAGGAATATGTGGCTGACTTCACCTATTATGATGACGGTAAATTAGCGCATTACTATTTCCCGGAGTTTTCCCTCAACGCCAACTTCCATTATTCCGACGATTATCTTATCAAGGAGGATATCTTCAACTACTCGGGACACCCCATCTCCAATGAGAGGACTAACTACACTTATGAGAACGGAAAAGTCAAAACCATCGCCTTTTATGACTATTGGGAGGATGCCTCGTTTTGGCTTTACACCTACAATGACAGCGGCCGGATAGAACGAATAGACTTCAACGAAGATACGTATTTGGAATATCACACGCACTGGCTTTACGACTATGAGGACGAAGGCAAGACGGTCATCGAATCGTATTGCACCTCTTGGGCAATTCAGGGGTGGGTGCTTTGGAAAAAGACCACCAAGCATTATGACGACAGCTACCAACTGCTCACCTATTGTACCGAAAACTACAACGAGGAGGGAGAGATGACATCATCCGCGCTGGCTATCTATGCCTATACCCCAGAAGGCAAGCAGGAAAGTGTCGTCAACCAAACCCTCGTTGACGGCGAATGGGTGAACACCAAAATCACACAATATGCCTACGACGACAATGGCCGCCTCATCGAGCAGACCAGCGGCACCTGGGACAACGAAAACGGCGAATGGGTCAGCACCAGCATCACGCAATTGTCTTACGACGATGCCGACTGCCTCAATCTGCGGCTCGAAGGCGTTTGGGACAACGAAAACGGTGAATGGTATTTCAACCGTAAAATCACCTATGAATACTCAGAGGATGGAGCCACCTACACCGTCTCGTTTTACAAGAAAAACGGAGGCGAATGGGTGTGGAACACTTTCAGTGGCCAGACTGTCCTGTTCGGAAACAACTTGAAGAATCAACAACGGATGATCAACCGCATGGTGAACGATCCACTATGCAGCCCGGCACACATCAACCAAATCGAGTTCACCCTTGAGTACATGGAAGAGCCTTTCTATCTGCACACCGAGGAACGCACTGGATTGTCCGCCAAGGTCTATCCCAACCCAAGCAGCGGCATAATAAGGGTGGAGTCACCCACCAATGATGCCGTCATCCGCTTCTACGACCTGCAAGGCAAGCTGATGCTGGCCCGTCCCTTTGACTTCGGCACTGAAATCAACGCGGAAAGCTGGCCTTCAGGCGTTTATCTTTGGGAAATCTGGCACGACAACCAAAAGGAAGTCGCTGGCAAGTGGGTGAAAAAATGATGCGAAATTAGGCTTTTTTGGTGGGCAGAGGTGTCAAAAGCGGGTTATCGTTTGTTTTTTCCGAAAAGGTCGGCATGAGTGCCTGTGTCAACCATCATAAGCACGAGTTCGTCGTCCTTCTTGTCCCATATCAGCAGCCAATCAGATTGGATGTGGCATTCCCAATAGCCTTCATACTGGCCATGAAGAATGTGGGGGCGGTATTTTTCGGGCAAATGGCCTTTCTCTACAAGAAGTTCAAGAACCTCTGTCAGCAGATGCTCATCATATCCGCGCTTGAGGCAACGCTTCAATGAACGCTTGAACTCACCTGTAAACTTGAGCCTATACTTCATTGCTTGCACTGGTTGATAAGGTCTTCAACACTTGATGCCTCATACACACGCCCGTTCTCGATGTCTTCGATGGCACGTTCCATTCCAGTTTTCGGTTGGTGTTTCATGGTCACCGAAACCACGCCGCGCAACATACTGATTGCCTGCTTGATTTGGTCAAGCATCGAAACATCTTCTATATTTACCGTCAATTGAGTCATGGCCTTCTCGTTGTTATGTTATGGTCTGCAAAAATACACATTCTTTCCAAAAGGGCAAGAAGGTGATGGGAAAAATGTTCGTGGAGTTGGGGTTGCTGTTGGCTCCAAAGCCATTAGAAGGTCGGGGTGGTGTTTTCGGAGAAGGTGGTAAAGAATTAGTCTTGTAGGGCTGTCACACCGTGGCAGCCTATTCACGCGGCACCCACGGCTCGGCCTCGGGCAGCCTTAGGGTCGTGTCGCTGATGAAATTCCAAATCACGTCGGGAGGGATGTTGTAGGTGGTGTTGCCCAACACGGCGAGAAAACGGCAGTGCGCCACGTCGCGGATGACGGCGCTGCGGTAGCCTTTCCACCAACCATAGTGGAAATATGCCCCCGGATGCTCGCGGGTCAAGCGCCAGCCGAAACCGTAGTTTTCGTTGTTCTTCCATTGCTCCGATCCTGGCTTAAAGGCTTCAGCCTGAAGGCTGTCGGGCAAAAGCACGTTGGCATTCAAGGCTTGGTTGAACTTCCAGAGGTCTTCCACCGTCGAGAACATGATTTTGTCGCCCATCACGCCGTTCAGGTAGTCGTTTTGCACTTTCAGCGATCCCTTTTTCTGTAGTTCGTGCCCCTGGACTTCGGTGGGCATGTAGAGCGAAACAGAGGCGTCGTCGCGCATGGAGTAGATGTAGGAACGGGTCATGCCCAATGGCTCGAAAATGTTCTCGCGCATGAAGTCCTCGAAATGCTGTCCGGTGACCCGCTCCACCACCGAAGCCAATAGTGCATAGTTGATGTTGTTGTAGAAATAAGTGGCGTCAGGCGCGGAATAGGGTTCGGGCTTGCGTTCGGCCAGCATGTCAATCATCGCCTCGTTGGAGAAGGGCTTGCGACGGTCGGGCCAATAGGTGTCAGCCATGGCATCGTAACGCGGCAGTCCCGAGCGGTGGTTGAGCAGCATCCGGATGGTGATGCCCTCATAGGGCAGTTCGGGGATATACTTGCGTACATTGTCATCGTAATCGAGCTTTCCCTTGGCTTGCAGTAGCATGACGGCCTCGGCGGTGAACATCTTCGAGTCGGACGAAAGCTGAAAGGCGTCGTCGAGGCGGAGCGAATCTTTGTGTCGTGTGCACAAATCGCGATAACCGAAGGCCTTTTCGTAAACGATTTGTCCCTGCTCGGCGTAAAGCACCACGCCGTTCAAGCCGTTGCGCTGCATGTCGGTGAACACCCTGTCGGCGCGCTTAACGCATTGGGCCACGATTTCCTTGTTCAAGTCGATGAAAAGGCTGTCGGTATTTACCACGACATCGCCACGCCCGTGCCGTCTTCCGCAGAAGAAGACCGTGAGGGTCACGAGCACCAACAAAACCAGTATGAAAGCAAATCTCCGTCTCATTTCGGAGGGCAAATGTACGAAAAATCGGCTTCGCATCGCGGATTTTGCGGCAAAATGAAGATTAATTCACGTTAATCCACTAATAATTACTACTTTTGCAGCCCAATTTACAACCAAACAACATTATTTTCATGTCACAATTTACAGATTTTGGATTGAATCCCGCTCTGTTGAAGGCTGTTAAGGAGCTGGGGTTTGAGAATCCTATGCCGATACAGGAAAAGACGATACCTGTATTGTTGGAGAAAGATGTTGACTTTGTGGGCCTTGCACAGACGGGAACGGGCAAGACGGCTGCCTTTGGCTTGCCGCTGTTGAACAAAATCGACGAGACGCAACGGTGCGTCCAGGCGTTGATACTTTGTCCGACGCGTGAGCTTTGCATGCAGATTACCCGTGACTTGCGCAACTATGCCAAGTACATTCCAGAAATCCTGATTGTGCCCGTTTACGGCGGAGCCAGCATCGAAATGCAATTCAAGGACTTGGCCAAGAAGCCGCACATCATCGTGGCTACGCCAGGCCGCCTGCGCGATATGATTCGCCGCAACCGCGTCGACTTCAGCAACGTAAGGACGATGATCCTCGACGAGGCCGACGAAATGCTCAACATGGGCTTCCAAGAGGAAGTCGACGACATCCTCGAATACATGCCCAAGGAAGGACGCCACACCATGCTCTTCTCGGCCACCATGCCGAAGGAGGTGGAGGCCATCCTCACCAAGTACATGACCGACCCCGTGAAAGTGGCCGTGGGCGAACGCAATTCAGGCACCGCCAACGTCGACCACATCTATTACATGATGGCCGCCAAGGACCGCTATATGGTGCTGAAGCGTATCATCGACTACACACCCTCGATTTACGGCATCATCTTCTGCCGCACCAAGTTGGAAACGCAGGAGATTGCCGACAACCTCATCCAGGACGGCTATAACGCTGCCGCGCTGCATGGCGACCTCTCGCAAGGAATGCGCGACAATGTGATGGACCACTTCCGCAAGCGCAGCTTACAACTGTTGGTGGCTACCGACGTGGCCGCTCGTGGCATCGACGTGAAGGAACTTACCCACATCATCAACTACAATCTGCCTGACGACATTGAGACCTACGTACACCGCAGTGGCCGTACGGGTCGTGCCGACAAGCGCGGTATCTGCCTCAGCCTCATCAATTTGCGCGAGAAGAGCAAAATCAAAAGGATTGAAAAGATTGTAGGCAGACCATTTGAAAAAGCCATGATTCCCACGGGTAAGGAAGTGTGCGAGAAGCAACTCTTCAACCACATCGACCGCATCGAGCATGTCGATATCAATCGCGAGGACATCGACGACTATTTGCCCGTCATCCTGCGCAAGCTGGAATGGATGAGCCGCGAGGAGCTTATCACCCGCATGGTGGCCCTCAACTTCAACCGTTTCCTCGACTATTATAAGGACGCTGTCGACCTGAATGTCAACGAGAAAGACGAAAAGAAAGACCGCAAGGAACGCAAAAAGGAGCGCGACCATCAGGACGAGACCATGAAGCGCCTCTATTTCGGCATGGGCAAGAACGACCACATCCTGCCGCAGAAGATTATCGGCAAGATTAATGACGTGACGCATTCGAAGAACATCCCGATTGGCCGCATCGACCTTTATGGCGACTATTCTTATGTTGACGTTGAAGAGAGCTTCGTCCCGATGATTCTGGAATGCTTCGCCGACCCGCGCAACAACCCACGCGGCATTGTGGTGGAAGTGGCCAAGGAGCAACCCGAGCGCAAGAAAGGCAGCAGCGAGAAGAAGGACTTTGGCGAGAGAAAGGAACGCCGCGACCGTGATGATTTCCGTGGCGAGCGCCGTGAGAAACGCGACGATTTCCACGAAAGCCGCCGCGACCGTGACGATTTCCGCGAGAAACGCGACCGCCGCGACGATGATTTCTTTGAGAAGAAATCGAAGAAGAAAAAGAAGGATTTCGACGACGACAAACCGTTCTACAAGTCGGAACGCTCCCGCGACGGCCACGAGTGG
>Ga0265298_10001126_pt1 | contig 39286 bp, 41 predicted proteins | sample AusTroGonzalo_MG_3_FD_193486 | JGI IMG/M metagenome (GOLD analysis project Ga0265298, IMG submission 193486) | Bovine rumen microbial communities from tropical cattle in Woodstock, Queensland, Australia - Gonzalo_01 | ecosystem: Host-associated > Mammals > Digestive system > Stomach > Rumen ... | reverse complement strand
TATAATCCAACCAATAAGCAATCGAACGTAGTAATGACCAAGCAAGAATTAATAGATATGGCTAAGTATGTTGTACTACCGAAAGGTAAGGAGTACAGCATACCGAACGCCTTAAGGCTAGGGGAGGGCGAGCAATATAAAGGTTGGAGTTCGAATGAGCATCATTATACAACTAGATACCATCGAGAATGCTTGTTTCCAGCCCTAGAATCGCTTCTAAACTTCAAGGTGGACAAATCATCATTTGAGGTAAAAGAAGCCTTTGTAGGGCGATTTGACATATCGAATTGGTACCCGAAATCAGATGATTATCTATTCGACACCTACTGCATAAATGATGGCTCTAGAGAGCATAATGTAACGTTCGAAACACTAGTTACAAACACTTATAAAACATCTGACATTACCGAGTACCATAGGCTTTATAGGTATGGACATAAATGCTCGAATGTAGTTAACCTTAATGGTGGGAATGGTAGGACATTACTCATAAGTGGGGACAGCCAAATGATACCAAGCATACCAATACTCTGTACAATATTCAATGAAATATGGTATATTGATAATCGCAATAAGATAGAAATATGGAGTCATATTAAAGATGTAGAGTTTACAGACGTATTGATGGTGATGCATTGGAACCCCCAGAACTTCTATTTAGATACTAATTTTAAAGGCGCATAGAAATATGCGCTTTTTATTTATAAATATGTTTAAATAAAATAATATATAAATAAATATAAATAAAATGAGCAGGACGAAAGGCGCTCTAAATAAGCCAAAACAGAATGGTGGTGTATACATTACATCCTTTCTAGAGAAACAAATCCAAGGGGCATCAGTGAACAAGGAAAACCCTATGGGCTGGATAAACTATGGAGCGAAGAATAACTTCCCATATCTTTTGCTAGATTTATACGCTAACAGCCCGACACATCATGCGGCTGTCGATTTCGGAGTTAACTCCATCGTAGGTGCTGGTGTAGATTATGAAGAGATGAAAATAGATGGTAGCCAAATAATGCCAAATCCATATGAAACTTGGGAAAACTTGATACGTTCACTTTCTCTAGATTTCATACTCTATGGTTCATATGCTTTACAAGTTATTATGAACAAAGATGGCAAGACATATTCGTTCTATCATACGCCATTTGAGAAGGTTAGGTTTGCGCCCTATGATGAGGATGGGCAGATTACCAAGTATTTCATCTGTAGCGACTGGACACAACCATCCAAGAACCCTCCAATAACTATTGAAGCGTTTGATATGCTTGACTCTAATAAACTGAAGAAGGGAGTACCTTACCTATATGTTTACAGACCATACAGCCCAACTAGCAGTTACTACCCAGCACCTCACTATACTGCTGCTATTAAGGCAATCCAGTCAGAGGTTGAGTACCTAAACTATGACTTGAAATCCATCATAAATGGTTTTGTACCTAGCGGTATGCTTATCCTTAATGAAGTTGAAAACGACCAAGAGCGAGACACCATCATTAGGAACGTACAATCAATGTTTACTGGTTCTGAAAATGCCAACACCCTCATGATTTCATTCAGAAGAAATCAAGAAGAAACGGCACCACAGTTCGTTCCATTTAACATCGATTCGAAGGCTGACAAGTACAACTATGCAAACGATAGGACAATCAGTCGCATATTGGCAGGACACCAAATACCATCTCCATTGTTGGTTGGATTACCAGACATCGGCAAGAGTGGCTTCTCTAGTGAAGCAGATAAACTTGAGACTTCGTATCAACTATATAACAGACTAGTAGGCGATAACAACCGAATTGCAATTGTTAAGACACTGAACGTTATGTTGGCAATGAATGGCGTTGATGTTGAAATCATTCTGAAACCTCTTAAGTTTAATGATTTCGGGGCTGAAGATGACAAGTCAACAGAGACAACAGCAACTGAGAAGAACATTGATACGAATGAAGGCAATATTGAAGAGAAGGTTGAATAATTAAGCATTAGGGGTTTCTAGAGGTTCATAAGACCAACGGAAACCCTTATGTGTTTTGTAACAATACTTTCTTCTACAGCAATTAGATATGTTGTTTGCAGCATATCCATTTCTGCCACATTCTGCTGTTGAGTTCCATACCTTAACTAGTTCTCCAGTTAAGGTATATTGGTATACTTTCTTGCTGCACTTTTCAGCCCTACGCTGCAATGAAGTTCCATAGTTTATGTTGTATGTTCTGTTACACCATTCAAGGTTTTCTACTTGATTGTCTGTCTTATCTTCATTTTTATGATTTACTTCTTTAAGGTTATCTATATTTTGGATGAAAGCCTCTGCCACTAATCTATGAACTTTATGAGTATTTTTTTTCCCATCCTTGTGTAAAGTAATTTCTAAATACCCACAATGATGTGTTTGCGCTTTCAGTATCTTACCTTTCAATCTATGAGGCTTCCCGTAACCGCTAATAACTATCCTATCCAAACTCTTTATCCTGCCTTTATCTGATACTTGATAAAACCCTTCGTATCCTTCAATATCTTTCCAAACTTCATCTTCCATTGTTATGAATATGTTTATATAAATAAATATTTTGTATATGCAAAGATATATAAAATAATTTTAAAAACGAAATATAGCAATGCTAATCAACGAAAAATATTTAAAAGAATATGGTATTTTCCCTGCTAATTACGATATGACTGAAGTAATGCAGTACGTACCTATTGCTGAGGCTATTTGGGTCAAGCCCGTAATTGGAGATGACTTGTATGATGACATTCAAGAGCAAGTGGACGAGGATGACTTATCTGAAGAATATGGAACCCTTCTAACCACTGGTGGTTTATGGCGTTATCTAGCCCAAGCAACTGCCCTAGAAATGCTTCCTTTGCTTTGGGCTCATCTATCTGAAGTCTCCATAACCAAAGGCAAGAGCGATAACTCAGAGCCATTGTCACTGAAGGATATGACTTACATCGAACAACACCTTAGACGCCAAGTGGAAGTGCTCAAGGAAGAACTCATCAAGTTTTTGAACGACCATTGCGATGCATACCCTTACTACTCGACGTCAGATACTTGCCAATGTTCCTGCTGTGCAGATAAGATGCTAGGCTTAAAGAAACCTAATCCACTATACCAAGTGTACAAAGCAAGAAACAAAAACGTAGACATTAAGTAAATAAACAAGCACCTCCAAAAGGGGGTGCTTGTTGGCTAATAAAGCAATTACTAAAATAGTAACAAAGTGGCATAATCTATCTTCACAGACGAACTATACCCGAAAAAAGAATAACAATTTCACTTATCTTTTAATGGATGTCAGATATTTATTCATATGCAAAGATATATTCTTTTTTTAAAAAAACCAAATAAATATTAAAAAATGTTAATCTTTCCGATAAAAAAATTGGGAGAGTTTCCCCTCCCAAGTTCTCCATCAACTATCTTCACAGACCATCGATGGTAACAATTTTAAAAATGACAAAATATTAAATTAATACTACATTCATAATTGAAGCATTGTCTAAATCTGGACAATTCTCTAAACGTTCCCCTTATTTAGGTGTTATTCGTCAACATCCTCTTCATAAAGTGGTATGTTATTTGTCTTGTTCAGCATTAATGCATTAAATATCTTATCTTGCAAATCAGACCAAGAACTAATGTACCAATACACCACCTTATTATAACACTTGTCATCGGCAACTTCAACGGCAATGCTATCAACCCCAACTTCTAGCCCTACGATGACAATGTCCCCTTCTTCCTTTCTGAGGAAGCCAACATTGAAGTGGTATCTTCCTTCTCTTAGCCCATTTGCAGCCAATACTGCTTGGACTTCTACTGCCCTTCGAGCAAGGGCTTCAATGCTCTTTATTTCTGCCATTTTTGCTTATCTTTTTTAACTTCGAAAATCCAAGGTATGCTCTTATCCTTCGAAAAAGTATATTTAGCGTTATGTTTAGAACGCCAGCGATAGCAATCAATCTTGTCCGCTTCTTCAATGTAATAAACATATCCACTTTCCGTTATTATTCTAACGAACCCACCTTTAGGCAAACTAACCAACCCAGCCTCATATGGGATGACATAGTACTTGCCTCGTTTGCTAGCGCATCTAATCTCTAGCCCCTTTTTGCCATCAGAATCGGACACAAGTTCATATACATACTTGTTAATTCGTTTTACATAATCTATCATATTCTTATTCTTTTTTGGTTAAACAATCTTTTTTTTTATGGAGGTGGGGATTAACCCACCACCTCCGCTTCTGCTTCTACTTAGTTTAAACATTAAATTCTTCTGAAATAGGGTAGTCACCCTCGTCTTTTATCTGGTAGTATACTTGCCTTAGCACACTTTTACAACTGCTGCCTAAGTAGCGCTCAAACGTTTCTTGATAAATCTTCTTAAATACATGAGCGTCATCAACGTTATTGATGTCCATATCTACCTCAGCATCTGAACTCACTACACCCCTTCGCCAATATACTACTCTGATGTGCATACTTTCGCTATTACTGTTACCACACTCATTGCTATAGGTACCCACTATGGTTGTTTCACCTAAACAAATTCTAAAATCCTTTTTCATATACTTATCTTTTTTTATTAAACTTATTTTCCCTGCGATTTGGATAGGTGGGTTATCCCACCACCCCCACAAAATCCATTTTCAGCGCAAGCGCTCCATTGAAGTACTCTTGCCCGAACTCTGTTATGATATCACTCACTAATGTAATGACAGTAGATGGTGTACCTATGGAATGTACTCTGTCTATGTCAATCAGTCTGCCATTAAGTACCACATACTCATCAGTCACCTTAACTTCCCATCCACAGTAGGGCTCATCATCTTCGTTAGCAATGGTGAAGAAATCACCTTCCCAAATGCCTTCCATACCTTCGTCTCTCATAAAATTGCTGATTCTAACAATTTTCTCAGCCATTGCCTTCAAACTTGTAAAATTCTCCATTTTTCTTAATCTTTAATAGTTATCGTTTCATTTAACGTTGCAAAGATATATGCTTTTTTTGAGAAATCAAAATTAATTAAGTCTTTTTAACATTTTTCCTATTGCATATGTCAGGATTTTTATTATAGGGGCTCCCATACCTTATTTATATATAATAGGAGTCAGCCTTGGAGGTGTAGTAAGCAGCCAAGCCCCTTGTTGATATGTTTATAGTCATTAATCTTTCCTTGTCCATTTCATTTTTGTACAAAGATATATCCCATTTAATTAAAAAAGAAATACTTTAACATTTCTTAACAAAATCGTATTGGAAAAGTTTGAGAGGGGCTTATTTTTCATTAAAATGTTAAAAAGTGTAAAATAATTTTCTTTTTTCAAAAAAAAGACTATATTTTTGCATGCGAACATATATTTATATATTGGCGAATAAATAATATCATATAAAAATAGGAACAAATGGCGTACAAAGTAAAAGAAGAAGAACTATTGAGTTACTTGCCAAGTAACATAGTAGAGACTGAACTACTAAGTAAACAAGCGAAAAGGGTGCTCGGCGCATTACATCACTGGATTCTGCACTCTAGAGCCCAAGAAACAAAACGAATAATCATTGGTAACAGCGGACTTGCAACCATCGCTGGAGTATCATCAGATGGAAAGAACTTCAATGGTTACATAGATGAACTCATCAACTATGGGCTCATCAAGAGAAAGGTTGGGAAACGTCGTACTGCTGGTGAAAAGAACCAAGCAAGTGAGTATTTTATCTGTTGGAATGCTTTAGAGGAACCACTGGTGAAAGTAAGTAAGGATGAACTACTTGCAGACTTCAAGCGTTCAACGGGCTTCATAGATAAGAATAGTATAGTACAGAATAGTATAGATAAGAATAGTTTAGATAAGTATAGAAAAGATAAGAATAGTATAGTTGAGATAAGTAAAGATAAGTTTAGTAAAGATGAGAATATTAAAGAAGAAAATGATATTAATAATGATAATATTATAACATTAAAAGAAGATTTTCTTAAACCGATTAATAATAATATTAAAGAAGATGATGGATTTGATTTTTATTATAAACATTATTACGAAATAGACCAGATAAAAAATAAAAAAGAATTGGAAGAATTAATTAATAAAATAGAAGAAGATAGAAAGATAATGAAACCAAACCCTAACGGGGAACATACCATTCTTCTTAATAAACTTCTCCAAGAAAAAGAAGAAGAATTATCACCAAAGAAAGAAGAAACCTTTGTCTATCAGGACAGAGAAGCAATGGAGGATGCAAGGTTGGCAAGGCAAGTGGCATCCCAATCGATGTTCTCGGAACCAATAGACGACCTTCCGTTCTAAGGTGAAAATATTTTAAAAATAATTAACCAATTATTTCTTTTTTTAAGATTTTTTATATATCTTTGCAATGCTACGGTACTAACGAGGGAGGGACTTGGGCTCGTCACCCTTTAGGAAAGTCCCTCCATGGATAGGTTGTTTCATTCAATATATACCTCTAGCGTCGGAGTCTTCATCTTAGAAAAAGAAAAACGAGGGAAGGGACGCTCCTTCCCTTTAAAAAGAAAAAGTTTAAGTATAAAATAAAATACCAATGGAAAAGAAAACCTTTAGACTAGGAGAAGTCACCATCGTTAAGGTAGCCAGCAATGGGCAGAAGTACTATGACGTCTACGTTACTGATGCATATACTCTACCACCAACTACCTGTGATGGTGAAACCTCTTGGCGATGCTATGACGATGAGGCGTTGGAAGAACTACTAGATGAGTTTAACGACTCACCCTTGACAACTGAAGAGTATGTAAAACTTATCATCAATGACACCAGAGAAACTACAGAAACTATACGCTGAGGCGGCTGCAAGGAGCCAAGCAAGGTTACAAAAGGAAAAGGAAGAAAAGGCAAGGCTCCGTTCAATAGCCTCTGCCGAGATACGCTCCAAACTTCGAGAGAAGGAGTTGGAAGCGGAGCGAGAAAAAATGGAGAAGTACCAAGAGCAAATGAACCTGCTAATAGGGGATGCTGATAGGTACCAGCGACGAATCAAACTATATGAGGATTGGCTCCAGAAACTCAACCAACGCTTCGAGAAAAAGAAACTATGGAGTTGGAGAGCCTATGCCAACAGAATGATGGCAAAAGCCTTGGAAAGGGATATCCCGAAATTGAGAGTGGAATTAGCCGAACTCCAAGAACTCATTAAACTAAAGCGTCGGCAGCGGCTGTGATTAATATTCATAACAATGGAAGATGAAGTTTGGAAGGACATAGAAAACTATGAGGGACTCTACCAAGTGTCTAACTTAGGGAATGTAAGGAGTTTGGATAGGGTAATTAATTCTTGCTATAATAGCAAGCAGTTAATAAAGGGTAAGGTTAAAGTCCAAGAGTTGAAAAATGATGGGTATATGAGGGTTACTTTGCATAAAGACGGTAAAGGAAAACACCATTACGTTCATCGTCTAGTTGCTGAAGCATTCATACCAAACCCAGATGACTTACCCCAAGTGAACCATAAAGACGAGAACAAGACTAACAATAACGTTGATAATCTTGAATGGTGTACCAACGAATATAACCATACTTATGGCACAATAAACAAGAGGATTTCTGAATCACAGATAAATGACCCTCAGAAGTCAAAAAAAGTATACCAATATACATTGGATGGGCAACTTGTTAAAGTGTGGGCATCAACAAAAGAATGCGGTAGAAATGGGTACCCATCTAGGTGTATTTCTAATTGCTGTTTAGGTAAACAAAAGCAGCACCAAGGTTTTCGCTGGTTATACGATAATATCAGCAGCGGCTGTAATGTCTGATTCCTCTGTTAACTGGTGCACATAAGTCCCAAGCGTATTAACACTTCTTCCTAAAAGAGTCGCCAAAGCGATTGGATTGGCATTAGGCGAATGTATGTAAGCCATCGCATAGGAATGCCTAGCAGCATAGTAGTTCACCTCGTCAACATTGATTATTGGGACGTTATCGTTATTCGAAACGTTATGAGCAATGATGATGTCATTAACCTTCGACAACTCTTCTCGAAGCAGTGGACGCAACGTAGCAAGGCAGTATGACAACCTACTTCTTACCTTCTGTTGTTCATTTTCATCGACACCATCAAGTATGGGCAGCAGATACTCTGAGTGGCGAAACATCAACATTGTTCGAATCATCACTTGATTAAACACCCCATCTTGGCGAATGCGTATCTTGACGCTATGGCGAGTCTTTCTTCTGAACCAATCAATAGCCCAATAGTTAGCGTCACCAACCCTTACGTTCCCGATATCCTTTATCTTAAGCAACGCACAATCGATAGGCGCCAAACCTTGGAATAGATAACTGAACAACCATAGGTATATGGCGAACAATGATGAATGAGGGTTAAGCAGTTCCTCATACCTATCATCCTTATATGTCCATCCACCTTTCTTCCTAATGGTTAACTCGTTCAACAGATACTCCTTGATAAAGGGGATGCTTCTCCAGTGAATATAGACTAGAGAGTTGCCTTCAGCAAGGCGCTTCCCGATTTTGCTGTCCAACTTCTCCACCTTGTACCCCTTCTCAATAGCATAGTTAACGAGGCTGTTAAGCATTCTGTAGCATTGTTTCATATAGCCCTCTGTACCTCCATTCCTTAGCCTATGCTTAATCATTCCTTGGACAGCCTCTGTCGTTACTTCGCTAATGTCAACATCTTCTCTGTCGAAATACTTCTCAACCATCCTGATAACACTTCTCCTATTTGGTATACTTTGGGGTGATATGGCATTCTCACTCTCATACCTCTGCTCAACATCCATAAGCCTAGACGAGTTTTTGACTTGCTCCTTGGCTTCATTGTAATGGATTACCATAGAGGCTGTGTAAGGCTCTCCAGAAGCCTCTAAAGCGTCTTTTGCGTCTTGGTAGTATCTTAGTACTCCTCTGAGCGTAGAGTTGATTATAACGCAATTCCTGACATTCTTCTTAACCATCATATTCTTGGCGTCCCAATCCCTCTTCCTACAACTGCAATGGGTGGATACCTCTTTCATACCGTTATATGACACCCTTAACATTATAGGGTGTGAACCATCTGCCAATGTTTTGTTAGTCCTAAGAACCAACTTAATTACTGCTGAATGTACCTTCATTTTAGTGCCTCCTATGGTGCTAGTTATTTAATATTTTTGGCAAATATAGTGCAAGTTTACCAATCTACCAAATATTAACTATTCTTTTTTCTTTCAATGGGTTATATTTTCAGTAGAAAGTTACTCATTCATTCATAACAAAGTAATACCCAATACCGAATAACTAAACTGAAATACAATACATTACAACTGCATAAAAAATGAATGGTGCTAGTAATGGTGCCATTTATTATTTTTATGAAAAAAAATCATCACTTTTTAAAACAACGGGATATTTATAGATGTAAAGGAAAGAAAACAATGAGAGAACTATTATTCATATTATGTCTGTATCTATGGGTTGCTGAGTATTACAACATCAAGCGTTCGGTACCCCTAATAGTAGATGACATGACATCTTTATTCAAGGACATAGTAATAGGTGTATCGAGGATACTTGGACGTATTACTGGAAAAATAATTAGATTTCTAAAATATCAAAAGTGATGGACAAAAACGACAAGAACAATGAGTACTTCGAGAAGATGGAAGACTACTGCTATTCAATCTTGGAGAAACTAAACGATGACCAAGACATCTTTACCGCAATGTCGAGGACTCCACAATTCAGTTGCATTGATGCTAGTGGAGAGACAAAGGGAGGTTGCATTGCAATGATGGAACTCAAAGCAAGAACTGGAGATACTCTCCATCTATCTGACTTCTTCATCGAAAGTAAGAAGATAGCGTATTTATTGCTAGGATGGGTAACCAAGGGTTATGTACCTCTCTACATCAACTACATCCAATGCCAGTTAGGTGAAATGCCCAAGAAGATATTAGTATGGCGTCTAGATAGGCTTAATGAGTTTGCGTATCATCCTTGGACGGCAACATGGAGCGAGGGGTACCAACAAATCCAGAAACAAGAACGTTTCGGACTATATCCATCGGATGCTACCATCTATGAATGGGATGAGAAGAATGAGACTTACAAGATGACCAAGAACGCCAACAATGTATACAGAGGTTGCTAATAAATACTTACAATGGCTAGCAGAAAACTATGATGAACAGAAGGCTAAACTTCAAGCCTTCTGCCTCTCATCTGGTTTCACCTTTGACGAAGACGTATTCTCTGACACTACATTAAAGATATACGATAAGATAACGAAGAATGGGATGGATGACCCAACACCCAATGGTTTCGATAAATACTTGTTTATGTCGTTTAAAATCAATACCATAAGGGAAAGACAATATGCTAGAAACGCTAGAGAAGATGATAACTTAGCAGGGGAAGTTGATGGGGCTTATGAAGAATGGTATAATAAGAATTATTCGACTGAAATAGAGAAACTTCGAAAGGACTTATGGCTTGATTATGCTTCTCTATATCTTATAAGCAAAGTGGATGAAAACTTCGACGAGGAGCATTCTTATCTGTTTAGACTGAAGACATTTATCCCGAAAATGACATATAAGAAACTCCGAAGGGAAACCAATATTAAGAATGTTCGACAGAAAGTAGTAGATGTCCGTAATTGGTTGAAAGACAATGTAAATAAGGATGAAATAAAGAAAGCATTCAATGCCAAATATGGCAATTTGCTAGAATAGCGTATGTTTATTAAAACTTAAAATTGTACTTTAATGATACTGAAGATATTAGAGATAGTTATAGTTATTTCAGTTTTTGCCATATGCAAGCATATTGTATGGTGGTGGACTGAAGTGCAGAAGGATTACCCAGAATGTCTAGCGTATGCTCCTTGGTGCTGTAGGAAATGTCTAGGCTTTTGGTTTCCGATGGCTGTCTATGCCGCTATTTGGTGGATATTCAATCTACCAATGGCGATGATATTAGGTGGAATACTAACAATACTAGATACGATTGCATTTGCAGTCGATGAAAATAAACGATTTAAATACGAAAGAAACGATGACAAACGAACAGATTGAGCAGATTAAACAGTATGACGAAAAGATGCGTCATGGGTATACCGTTAATGGTGGTGCTGTAACCCAGTTATACAACGAAGTGCTAGGCAAAAATGTAGCACCAACGAACTGTGGAAGTTGCATTCGTCGCAGGATACAAGAAATGACAACTGCGATGTATGAGTTCCTAGAGAAACAGGAACTTGAGGTTAAGAATGGTGATGCTTCAGTGGTAGCGCCAAAGGATAAGCCTAAGAAGAAGACGAAGAAGGAAAATGGCGACTAAACCAGTCATATCGCAGAAGCATCTGTTGCCTCCAGAAGAAAGGAAGTCAACAATGAAGGGTAACTCCACCAAGTTCAAAAAGGTGGAGTCTATCCTTGCTGACATTTATGCAGATATGGCTAATGGTATGACTAGGACTGAAGTCATTTCCAAACTTAAGAATGGGTTGTATGAAGGACAAAGCAGAGCGATAAGCCATGTTGCAGCAAATGGATATGTCCAGATTGTGGAGCAAAGGCTACAGCAAGATTTCGAAAACCAAAGGGGCGAATTAAGCAATAAGATAGCATTAGGATATATGACAATATATCAAGATGCACTTAATAGTGGTGATAGAATGAATGCTGTTAAGGCATTGGATGGGCTTACCAAGTTAATGGGTGGCAATGTACCTCAGACAGCAATACAAATAAACGGAACCAAGGATGGAAGCGTAATAGTTAATTTCGGGTTCTCTATGCCAACGTCAGATACTGATGCCGACGATAAACTTTGATATTACATTAACAAAGAAACAGAAGGAAGCATATGATATTCTTCATAAAGATGAATGTCAATTTCTTGTTGCTCGTTGGAGTCGTCAGTGTGGCAAGACAGTATTGGCTGAATGTTGCTTAATTGAATACCTATGCAAGAAGGGCACATACAACGCCTACATTAGCCCAACTTTTTCGCAGGGTAGAAAAGTATACTCAGAGATAGTTAACCTCTTAGAGCCAACTGGAATCATTCGTAAAGCCAATGCATCGGAACTGATGTTAGAAACAATATATGGGAGCACTCTAAAGTTCTTTACCATCGCTTCTCCAACTAGTATTCGAGGTTATACAATAGATGGGTTATTGGTGATAGATGAGGCAGCGTATTTTCCAGTGCAACTACCCAATGGAGAAGACCCATTCTATAATGTAATATTCCCGATTGTCAAGGCAAGAAAGCCAAAGGTGCTATGCATATCGACACCATTCGGTAAGCAAGGTATGTTCTTCGATTTATGGAACAAAGCAGAGATAGGTGAGAAAGGATATTATTGCATTAAAGCATCAATATATGATGATGAGTTAATCCAGAAAAACGACATAGAGGAACTCAAGAGAAACTATCCTACAATGGCTTGGCGTCAGGAGTTTGAGGTGGAGTTCTTGGACAATGCCCTTACCGTATTTCCCAACTTTGAAACTTGCTTCGATATCGCTGTCTATACACCAACGAAATGCTGGTGCGCTATCGACCCTTCTTCAGTGGGTGAGGACAATACCATCATAACCTTCGTCAACATTCTGAACCAAGTAAGGCAATTCAAGATAGAAGGAAGTCTGGATTCCAAGTATGCGCAACTGGCTCGACTGATTAACCAATATAACCCTATTGCAACGTATATCGAATCAAACTCCATTGGTGAGGTAATGGCAAATGAAATTAAGAAACAGTTAAGAAACAAGTCAAAGTTTTTTACCTTCGCAACTACCAATGAGACTAAGAAAGAATATATTAGTATGTTGGCTGTTGCTATAGCCAATAATAATATTCATTTCGAAAAAGATAATAAGTTATTATATAGCGAATTATCTACATATACATTTAAACTTACAAAGTCTGGAAACATCACCTATGCCGCTAGGGATGGGTTCCATGATGATACAGTGTCTTCACTAGGTATTGCGCTCCAATGCAAGGAAGACTATAAATATAGCGGCAAACCTAACATAAACTACGTTCAGAGCAATAACCAATGGTTGCATTAATTGTTTTTTTCGTTTTTTTTACATATCTTTGCATAAAATACAGAATATATGATACACAAACAATTAAAGATTTTTGATAAAGAATACATTTTATACTCTAACGGTAATTTGTTTAGTATTGATAGCGGGGACTATATAAAGGCGAGACGTTCACCTAAAGGATATTTGAGATATTCTTTATACGACCAAGAAACTGAAAAATGTAGAGATTTTTTAGTGCATAGACTAGTTGCTGAAGCGTTTATACCAAACCCAGAGAATAAACCTCAGATAGACCATATTAACACAATAAAAACTGATAATAATATTCATAATCTTCGTTGGGTAACGGCTAAAGAAAATATGAATAACCCTATTACTTACAAAGCAGTAAATGATGCTAAACTAAAACCTATTATGGGCATGGATAAGTACGGTAACGAAGTGTGCAGATTTGATTGTCTTAAAGACGCTCGAAATGCGGGATATAGTAGCCATATTGCCGAAGTTGCCAATGGAAAAAGAATAAGAAGTAATAAATTATATTGGAGATGGTTGTAAGAGAGAACGGTGTAATAGATTTTCAAGAATGGAATGTTCCAACTTCTTGGGATGAGGTAACGTTAAAACAATTCCAAGAAATAGAAAAGTTTTACGAAGGAAAGGATAAGGACTTCAACGTAAAGGAAGTACTCCAGATATTCTGTCAGAAGACAGAAGATGAGGTGAATGAATTACCAATAGAGTTCACTGAAAAGATACTAGAGCATTTACAGTTCGTCAACACCAAGTTCGATTGGGGTGAATCTAAAAACTGGGTTGAGATAGATGGTGAGCGCTATACCATACACTTCGAAAATCAATTAAAGACTGGAGAGTACATTATGGTGGACTCCATCATCAAATCAGACCCTCACAATTATGCTAGCATCCTAGCGGTGCTTTGTCGTAAGGAAGGTGAAATATATGACTCCAAGTTTGAGAATGAGATACTGCCTAGCAGGGTGGAAATGTTTGAAAGGATGCCAGTAACCAAACTGATGGGACTTGTCGCTTTTTTTTTCGACTTGTCTCTTCTCTACATGAACAATTCCCAATTGTTTACTCAAACAGAGGCAGTTCTAAACCACATTCGCAAGCATTACGAGACTTCCATTCGAAATGGGCGATGGTGGGAACTTTGTACTCTCTTGCAAACGAAGAAATTACAAAAGTTGCTGAAATCTATCAAATATACCTCCTAGACACACTCCAGTTCCTATCATATACGATAGAGAAACAGAGCGTTGATGATGAAGAGGAGAAGTTCCAACAACAACTGAATAAAGCGAAGAAGGGAAGACATTAAATCTTCCCTTTTTAAATATGTTTATGTAAAGCAAATATAAATGATAAAGGATTTAGTTGGAATAATAAAGGATGTAAGCCTTAAGCATAAAGGTGTCAAGACGTTTAGATACCAGAACAAGACGTATAACAATGCTCAGAATAACTATGCGCCATATCAAGTATATCTAGACTCAGTATCGTACCATAACCTCAACATTACAACGAACATATTCACCGTTGAGTTCAATATGTATGTTTTGGCGCAACCAGATAAAACAGAAGAAGGCGTATTGGATGTACAGAACTCTGCATATACCATTGCTGCTGATATAGTGGCATATCTAGACTACAAGAGTGAATACAAGGGAGTGGTAAGTATGCATGACTATTCGCTGATGACTATTGACCATTATACCGATGATGATTCTGCTGGGGTTCGTCTATCTCTCGTTCTAGAAGCACCTAGTCCAATAGACTTATGCAAGTTGGATGATAACTTCAACGAGGAACCATATAGCGGCGACACTGACACTAAGATAACGGTAGATGTGCCAGAAGAGCCAAAGTTGAGTGATGTGAAGACCATAACCCTTCCAAAGGGATGTAGTAGGAAGAAATAATTGATATGGAACTTAAGAACGCATTAAAGGAACTTGCTGAAGCAATCAAAAAAGAGATTCTAAGGCGTCTTCATTCCCCTCTTGGTACCAACAATAGGGTGGGAAGAAATACGCTCGTAGGAAGCAATCTAGAGGCATCTATCGACGTCTATCAGACTGACGATGATAGCATCGCATTCACCATTGCTGACTACTATATGCCAATAGTTGCAGGGCGTCGAGCAGGATGGAAAGGACGTCCAAAAAGAGAAGGTACCGATGGCATCATCAAGGCAATAGAGAGATGGGTGCAGAGGAAAGGCATTAGGTTCGATGGATGTACAGAAACCCAGACAGTATGGTTGGTACTAGAGTCCTTAGAGGTTAGAGCAATAGCAGCAAGACCATTTATAGGGTATGACCCAAAGGAATATGCTGAATGGACGAAAAGCGCTAGTAGTGACTATGTTGGTGACGTATCATTGGTTTTGCCTTTCTTGGATGCATATTTCGATGAGTGGGCAGATGAGGTTTATAAATTAATAGTAAATAAATTAGACAAATATTTTCAATAATGGCAACAGTAAAATTAAATGGACAGACTTCGCCTTCCAATATGCTTTGCTTTTCAGATAGTATAAATATTGTTGAGTATAACGATAATATTTCTGGTACCAAAGCCACTATTACCCTAACTTTCAGTAGTGGACTAAGTAGTACTGTTACTGCTGATAGTCAGTACTACATAACCATCTTGGATGAGACTATCACCAACGTAATGTCACCTAAGAATGCTACCAATAAGCGTTTTTATATATCTTCTGGTGAAAGTTCAACAGCGGCATATGTTGCTAACGCTTTATCTGCTTGTGAGTCACTTGTTGCTGATTGGAACATTTCTAATAATGCTGGCTCTGTATATATGACAGCCAAAACCATTGGACAAAAACTAACCAATGTACAATCTGCTATAACAACTAATATAACGACTGGATTAACCATTTCTTCTGGTGATGGTTCAGTTTCTTCTTCAGTGTTTGGTGGTAAAGTATTAGTACAAATAAGTGGAATGACTGATATAATTAGACTAGAGAAAAGTATATACGACAATTATGTCCAGTTTAACATTTCTCCTATATTATCTTCTTTCGCTAATTATGGTAGTGATGTGCCATTTACAATGTCAACCAATACGCTAGGTAGTGATGGCACTTATCTTAATGTGGGTGCTGGCATTACCAATTACACCACATATGGCTACCTAGCGAATCAATCTGTACCATATATGTCCGTAAGTAATAGGATAATGATTAACGATAAAAGAGGTAATAACGACCAAATACTATATACATATTCTAACACCATACCATTTACTGTAATGAGCACTTCTGAAAATCCTAATGGTTCTTGGACTGCATATAATTCAGCATTAGGTTTTATTGCTAGCGGCAATACAGCAGCAGGAACATTGAATGGACACCTAGCAGATTTGCAAGCGGTTGTACCTACAACAGCGTTCTCCCAAGCATATTATATCGATATTTCATTCCAAGGACAAACAGTAAGGTTTAATGTTATCAAACCAGTTAAAATGGCTGAAGGTTATACTAGAGTGTATTGGAGAAATGAATATGGAGGCATTTCATTCTTCGATTTTACAGGACAACGTAGCGAAACGGATACTGCTGAAGTGGAAACGTATAACAAGTCATTCTATTCATTCTACAATAATTCCAATACGTTTGACGGGAAGGCTCCTTATACCACCAAAGCAACAAAAGAAGTTAAGGTTACATCACACTTATTAGAGGAAGATGGAAAGTACATATCTAACTCGTTAATCAGAAGCAAGAGAATGTGGACATACGTTAATGGTAATCTTCAGTATATTGTCCAGAAAGCAATTGAGGTGAATGAAGACCAGAACTACAACGGTGTATATACCATAACATTTACATTTGAATATAGTCAATTATCATGATAATCACAGATAAACATTATGTATCATTATATATTAATGATAAACTAGTTGAATTGGAGGATGATGCAAGTCTATCTATAAGATTGAACAATACGTTATTCAATCCAGAACAAACAAAGACAACCCAAGCAGAGTACTCATTCACCTTTTCCATACCATCGACGCCAACGAATGATAGTATATTGAACCATTCAAACGCTATCGATAAACTAAATAAGTTCAATGTTCGGTATGATGCTAAGGTATATGCGGATGAGACGTTGGTATTCGATGGCTCTGTTATTGCTAAGGGTTATGACCATTCTAGCAAGGAATACAAATGCAACCTTGTAAGTAAGAAGATTTATTCCCTCGAAGAGATTTTCGGGGATATGGTTCTTACCGACATCGAATGGAATATACCTTTTCTTGGAGCAGAAACCATTAACGCTGTTAACGCTAGTGGCAGTTCAAAATATTACTTCCCATTGGTAAGTTATGGGGTGTTCCAGAAAGACCCAATAAGTTGCGATGATGTTGGCTGCGAGTACTCATCCAAGTTTGCCATCGATAACTATAACAAGTGGTGGATTGAAACCTTCTATCCATCACTTAATACATTGGAAGTTATTAAGAAGGCGTTCAATCAGAAAGGTTATAGCGTAGGTGGTACGGCATATAACGACCCAGTAATCACCAATATATATCAGTCAGTTAATTTGTCTAATGAACAACAACCAGCATATAATCTAGGTAATGCTAATTTCGGTGTTGTTAGTATGAGAGGTACATTCAACAACAGCGGTACAACTACTGGACGTTGGATGCAAGACTTAGCGTATCCATACTTAAGGGTTGACCCAACCAATGACCAAGGCACTTCAACTAAGTATAACCTAGGTACTGTTGATATCTGGAATATGCTAGATTCTACTCAGAATAGCGGTTCTGATATTGAAACCCTTAACAGCCCTAACTATATCTATGACCCTAGTGAACATTTATTTGTGGTACCTAGGAGTGGATGGTATAAGATTAGAGTTTACGCCGATTTATCCGTTGTAAGTGCAGGAACAACCTTCAATGCGTATAACTACTATAACAATGGCGATTGCGATAGTACCATCCCGAAGGCTAATATGACGTTTACTAGGGACATCGATGAGGATTGTCCAATAGAAGTACAATTGGTAAAGAATTATGACAATAATGCTGAATTAATTAAGGGTAAATGGAATGTTAGATATCTAAGTGGCGATAAGAATGAAACTGGATTTACTCAGCATGGATGTGGCTTTACTAGTAACACCATTGCCAATAAATATGAATGGAAGACTGAGTTTCCCCATGAAGAGTTATGGAGTGCGTTCCCGCCGACAGAGACATCATCCATAATGGAGAAGTCGATTGACCAACAAACAATCATACAGAGGAACTATGCAATGTATGGTGGATTTACAGAAACGGCTCCTGAAGGCATAAGAAGGATGACAAGACAGCGTCCATTGTCAGCATATACTGTTGGTTATATGACGCATATCGGTGAAACAATGCCATATGACCAAGCAGTATCAGAAGCATTCATTTGCGGTATATCATCTTGGAAGGCATCTAAGCAGCCTAGTGGTGATTGTTATGTAGGAAACGTAGCAGTCCAGAAGAACGGATACTCATGGAGCAAGGCAAACATCATCAAGAATGAGGTATTTGCTAGGGTTGAGGGTATGGACTATGTTGATACTAGTGATAATGTATCAGCGACGACATATAATCAAAACACTTGGACTAATGCTCCATCAACTGGTAACAATAGTAACTATGCTTGGGTATATTCTACTGGTGATACACTCAATAACCTTGTCGGTAACGTAAGTTGTTGTGTATGGCTTAATAAGAATGATATGCTAGAACTATTATTGTTGCAAAGGAATTATGATGATAGTAGGAGTGATACACCAAAGTATGCTGTAGATGGGCGTTATGAACTAGAAATTAGGGCAATAGATGACAAGTCCTATGAAGATATGAAGGCGTCTAACTATACTTATGACACCCTTGTTAGATACTCCAATGAACTATCACTAACGCAGTATATGAGCGATGAGGTTAAGGTAAGTGATTGGATAGAATCAGTCTTGACAGCATTTAACTTGCAGTTAACGCAATTGGGTAATGATGTGTACATAGATACCAACCGAGGCTTAAAGAAAACCATTACCTACGCAATAGATATTGACAATAGGGCTTCAGAGGAAGACGCTGAGACATCTATGATTGACTACCCAAGGACTATGTCTGTTAGGTATAAGATTGACAAGGATGAATGGGGCTTCGAACAGACGGTGCCACAAGAGTACATTAACCTTAAAAACTGGTATGAGTATGGTGATAGTGGATATACTATCATAAAAATGTCAAATGACTCATATAATACCAAAGAAAGCAATATATCTACCAACTTCTCATATACCTATTATGACAACTTCATAAGTGGTGGAACGAAGACGATTAGGATTCCAGTAATTGAGAAATCTGAATATATGGCAGATGGTTATGGATATGAAGAGGCTGCTAAGCATGATGGGTATTCAATGACACAGAGGTTTTGGTTCAGACAACCGCTTACAGAAGACTTCGTTTACCTATCATCATATAGGAAGCCTACTGTATCAAACCCAAACCCAGAAAAAGTATACTTGACTTACCCAACGAACTCATACAATACTGTCAGTCTATCATATAAGGATAGCGAAAAGTCATTGCTTACAGAGTATTTTAACTTCGTACCATTGTTGTCTTCTAACTATGTTACTATAGAGGTGTACTTAACTCCAGAAGAATATAAAGAAATCAAATGCGGAGCGAAGGTTAAATATTGCACTGACATCTATTGGGTATCTGAGATAAGTGGCTTCGACCCAAGTGGAGCAAACAAAACAACCTTGAAACTCATCAAGCAAGTCTAATAAAGTATGTTTAAAGAAACGATAATATAAGATGGTTAACGGGACAAAAGTCTATAACATTAAGATAAATGGTTTGCAAGAGAGCGTCACTGCTGCTGACGCTCTTATAAGCAAATTAGATGCCTTAGAAAGGCGCCTAGACGCATTATCTAAGAGTGGGTTAAAGATTGGCTCTAGTAGTGGAGGTGGTTCAAAGGACTTGGACGCTCAAGCATCCTTATTGGATAAGATTGCAAAGGCTGAAGAAAAGGTAGAAGAGGCAAGGGATAGAAACTACCAATACCTTTTGAAAATCAAGGATGAATTAAAGGAAGTCACTACCTTACAAAAGGCTAATACTGCCGCATCTAAGTTGAATGATAACAACTATGCCTTAGATACTATGGAAGGTATGAAGGCGAAGTTGAAGGACATCAAGGCTTTGATGCAAACCACTCCTACTGGTTCCACCCTCTTCGCTGAACTAGTAAGTCAAGCAGACCAATTAACGTCTGATTTGAAAAAAATAGAGACTGCTTATGGGCAGTTCGGACGCAATGTCGGGAATTACTCATCTGCTTTCAGTGGACTAACAGAGATTACTGTTACCATTGGTGATACGGAGCGAAAGTTCAAGAACGCAACCTCAGCCTCAAGAGAACTCAAAAACGAGTTAAAGGCGTTGTATAATGAAGGCAAAGAGAATACGAAAGAGTTTAAGGATTTATCCAACGCAATTGACGAGTTGGATAGGAAGACTAAAGGTATGTCTTCTACTATGGACTCCCTTCTCAACGTAATGCAGTCAATCGGAGCGATTGCTTCGATTAGTGGTGGTTTGGGTGCGTTGTTTGGCAATAAAAACAACGATATACAGAAATCCATACAGCAACTTGTAGCCCTTCAGAACGTCCTACAAGGCATTGAAACATTAAGGAAACAGATGGATACCAATAAGGGTATTGGTGCCATTCTAGCGGCTGGAAACAACTCTGTTGACCGCTTTGTCGCATCCCTTACAAAGGCAAAGATTGAGACTGAAGGTTTGACAATGGCTTCAAGGGGTGCAACCATTGCAGTTCGTTCATTGAGTACTGCTCTGAAGGCAATTGGAGTTGGTGTTGCAATTGCAGGAATTACAGCCCTCTTATCATTATTCTCCAAGGCGTCCAAGGCAATGGCTGAAGGTGTTAACCAAGCAACAGCATTCAACACTCAGTTGGAAACACTTAACAAGAACTTTGCAACAAGGAATGACCAATTGATGGCTCAATACATCGGCAATGCTATTAGTAAAGAAGAATACTACAATGAGGTATTGAAAAACCAAAACAAGTACATTGCTGAGAATATCAAACTTCTCGACGAGAGAAGCAGAAGCAAGGGATGGGCTAGCAGTATTGGTGAAGCAATAGGTGGAGAAGGTTTCAATAGGGATAGTCTTGAAGTTCGTATCACTGGCTTAACCTCATCTCAAACCATTAGAGGTATTGATGAATTAAGAAAGAAGTTCTCAGAACTCAATGGAGAAATGAGAAAGGGAGTTGGCTTCTTCGATGATATATTTGGTGTAACTTCTAGAAATCTTGTAACTACTGGCAACAGAATACTCGGTGATTACATCAATAGACTAGAGGATGTATCAAGGGCATATCAGAGCGTTGACGCCAATGCAGATGATGCTAGCGCAAAGTTCCAAGCAATTGGTAAGAATGTCCAAGGTTTGATTGATGAATTAAACTCAGATGAAATATTGCAATCAATTGTTGTTAATTTGGATAAATATATTCCAGATGAAGCAACAAGACAAGCAATACAGAATATCATTGGTTATGTCACCAATCTGAATGATGTTCTTAATACTGGTTCTACCAAGTTCCAACAATCAATGAACCAATGGCGTATCGATGCAATGAAGGATGGATATGCCAAGTCGTTGGCTGAGATTGACAAGGCTCAGAAGGAAGAGGAAGCCAAGTGGGTTGGAAACCAAGAGGCTCTAAATGCAATAGAAGCCAAATATGCAAGACAACGTCAAGAGATTTGGAAGCAAGAGAAGAAGGCAAGGCTTGATTCAGACAATGAGTTGATGAGACTCCGCATCGAGAAGATGAGGGATGGCTTTGCCAAGACAATGGCTGAGTTGGACAACGAGGAAAAGCAGCGTATCCGTCAGGCTGAAGAATCCGAACGCAACGTCCAAGAGAAGGTAACCGCTATTCAAGAGTTGTACACTGAAAAGCGTCTACAAGCGTATAAGGAATATAGGGAGAAAGTACTTGATACAAATAGGGAGTTCAACGAAGAATTGCGTAGGTTGAATGAAGGCATTGGTTCAATGCAGTTTGACACTGCTGAGATGTTCAATAATAACCAGATGAACGAAGACCTTAAGCAGTTCATCAAGAACATTACGACAATCGAAAATATGTTCTCTAGACTTCCTAACGCTATCAATGCAAACCAATTCTCGAAGAAGACTATTGAGATGCTTGGTTTAAAAAAGGAAGACGTATCAAAGATATCAGAAGACTATAAACTTCTTCTTGAGACATCTGAAGCATACTATGGTAAGATGTTTGAAGTCGAAGCCAAATATGCTAAAGCCCATCAACAAAACGAAGAGAATAGGCTTAAGTTTGACTTGGAGAACAGAAAACGAGAATACGAGGAAGAGTATAGACTCCAGAAAGAAAGATTGTTGGAGGCAAGGCGTTTCGAAATCGACTCATTGGAGAATGACGAAACTTATGAAATGAGAAAGCAACTTATCCTTGATAAGTATAACCAGTTCGAACTGAAGGCTGAGGAGTTGCATAAGGAAAGAATGAAGGCGTTGGAGGACAACTATCAGCAACAAATCATAAATACAGTAACTGAAACCAATGAGAAGATTCAAGAATCAAATGCCCAGAGATTCCAGAGCGAGATTATAAACTATGAGAGGTTCTATGCTCAGTTGGCTACGCTACAAGCAAACCAACCAACCCTTGATAGAAGTGGATGGAACATTGTTGACATTGCTGCAACTAAGAAGAACTACAAGGCAGCATTGGATGGGTATAAGGAACTATCTAACGGCATCAAGAATGAAAAGCAAAAACTTCAAGATGCATTGGAAAAGAATGAGATATCATTCGGTGACTTCACCCAAGCCAATATGGAACTTGACAACTTGCAAGACTCAGTAAACAAGGCAACTGACAACATTGCCAAAAACTCCAAGAACTTGGTAGGCGACTTCATTTCATCAATCAATACCTATGTACAAGCATTGGGTAGTGGCTTACAGAATGTTCTATCTTCTGTTTACGCATATGAAGACTCAGTCTACAATAAGCAGAAGGAAACTCTCGAAAAGAATATCCAGGAGTATGAAGAGGCATTGCAGAAACAGCAAGATATGACTCAGAAGTATGCTGACAATATCAATTCAATAGAAGATGAACTATCTACCGCTAGAGGTGATAGAAGGCAACAATTAATAGATATGCTTAACCAGCAAAAGGCTGCTCAAAGGGCTTCTCTGAATGAGGAGAAGAAGATTGAGAAGGAAAAGGAGAAGATGGAGGCTAAGCAGGAGCAGTTGGAGTTGGAGCAGAAGAAGAGAGAGCATAAACGCCAAATAACTGATGCCATCATATCCGCTGCATTGGCAGTTGTCAATGGTTTGGCTACGAAACCATTCGTTCCAGTTGGTATTGCAATGGGTGCCTTGGCAGGGGCATTGGGTGCAGTACAAGTTGCCCTTATCAAGTCGCAAAAATACGCTAGCGGTGGTGTAATCGAGGGCGCTTCTCATAATAACGGGGGCGTTAAGGTACTCGGAGGTAGAGCCGAAGTAGAAGGTGGCGAGTATATTACCAACAAGCAGACAACTCAGAAGAATGTCCAGTTATTGGACTTCATCAACTCCAAGAAGAAAAGGATTGACTTGGATGACTTGGTAGAGTTTTATGGTGGTGGTTTAAGAAGGCAAGTAAAGGCTGTCAAGTCCAAGTTTGCTGATGGTGGACAATTGCCAACATTACGAGGTGATATTTCTATAAACGATAGGTTTGTACGAGCATTGGAGGCTTATGAAAACAAACCAACGGTTGTTTCAGTTGTTGAGATTATGGACAAGACAAAGGATGTCAGGAATGTCCAAGCAATTGCAGGTTTAACTGATGAATAATAGCATCACACTTTTGCTTTTAATTATTTTCTTTCATTTTTGACTTTGGGAGTAGGTTGGACTGCTCCCATTGTTTTTTAAGTATGTTTATTTAAAATGATAATGAAATGCCAAATAGGTTTAAACCACTAAACAATAAAGAAAAGTTAACCATTCAATTATGGCTTGGGGTGGCTCTAGTCGCTTGTGGTATAGCGCTCTTATGGACTGGAATGTTCCTAGTCCCAATCGGAGAAATACACCCTTCAGTACTTACCGCTGCTGGTGAAGTCCTTACATTCAGCGGAGCCCTCATTGGTATAGACTACTCGTATAAACTCAAGACGCTAAGATATCGAGACGAAGAAAAGGATGAAGTGGAAGAGTAAATACATACCCCTATACGCCTTTCTAATCGCTTGTTTAGCCCTTACCCTTACTACTATACTTAAACAATTAGAAAGTCCAACAGAAGGCAATTCTAGCCCTCTGAGGGACACTATTACACTAATACATACTGACACCGTTTATGACACCATCGAAATTGTTAAATGGCGACCAAAACCGATTAAGGAAACTATCATCAAGACTGATACCGTCGAAGCAGGAACTATCCTCGAAACGGAAAGGAAACTCTATGCTGATACAATCAAGAACGAACTGGACACCATTTCTTACTCGGCAGAGATTGAGGGCATAAACGCAAAAATGAATTACATAAAGTTCAACGTAAAGAAAGCATCCATTAATACAACTGAAACCAATACGATAACAATAACGAAGCGAAAGGGTGGTTGGAGGCTCGCTCCAAATGTATCTGTTGGCTATGGGTTGATAAATCGAAAGGTAGATGTTTACGTTGGCTTTGGACTAACATATATATTTTAACAATGGATAATAAAAGATATAAGATAACACCACATACCTCTCAAACGGTGAGAGTTGAAGCAGAAAAAGGTTGGCACTTTGAGAACATGAAAGGAGATTACTTGGGCAATGTCATATTCGACGCTCTAGGAGTTAGAATAGAGGACAAATACAGATTGGTTCAAGATGAAAACGAAGATAACCAAAAATATTTAAAAATATTTGACTAATGGAAGATGATAGTATGATACGTCTAACTTTAATGAGAATAGCAAATAAACCTACATATACAATAGGTAGGCTATACCTCAATGGGGAGTACTTCTGTGACGTTCTAGAAGATACAGATAGAGGCTTGAAAAACGAAATGAGTGAAGATGAAATCAAGTCATTGAAAGTTTATGGAAAAACTGCAATAGGAACTGGCGTATATAACGTTATTCTCAATTACAGCCCCAAATACAAGAAGGTAATGCCATTAATTCAAAATGTAAAAGGCTTTAGTGGTATTAGAATACATAGTGGCAATGTTCCAGAAGATACGTTAGGATGTTTGCTCGTAGGTAAAAACAAAGTAGTAGGAAAGGTTGTCGATTCTAGGAAGACATATGATGCTTTGTTTAAGCGTTTGCAGCAGCATGGGAAGGATAAAATAGTACTCCATATCGTTAGGATGTACCATCTGTAAGTATATGCACCGTTTACAATAGTCTAGGGATTTCGCTATGGACGGCATTCGAGGGATAGAAGGCGAATCTATCCCTCACTTTTTAACTTTTCGTTTGCCATATCCACATATTTCTTGAATTTTTCAAAACCAATGTAGTCACACCCATTGGCTATTGCAGATATGGCAACTGTACCACTTCCCATGAATGGGTCTAGTACAGTTATTCTTTCTCCTTTAGAGACGCAAGGAATGATATTGTTTGGCAGTTCAATTGGAAATGGCGCTGGATGTTCCGTTCCGACTTCAAATCTAAACCTCCAAACTTCGTTTTTGAAGAGTGTATCCCTTCCCCTATCAAACCTAGGTCTTTTAGATTTGACTAGCCAAAATATTAATTCTGTAGTAGGTATATATCTACAACGATTTACGTTCTGACCACTTCCCCTATCCCAAATTATTTCTTGTCTTATTTTGAATGGAGATTTGAAAATCCATTGGTATGGCGTTATAATTTCGCCCTCATGTATCCTGTTCTTATGGTTATAAAACATACTACCATCTTTCTTCAAAACTCGATAGCACTCTTTTAATATTTCTACTTGCCAATTCTGATAGTCTTCTTCTAGCATGTTGTCGTTGTTTGGGTCGTCGTTGTAGTCAATGGTTTTATTCCATTTTAGCCCCTTTTGCATACCATTCAGTCCAACTTTGTTATATGGAGGTGAGGTGATTATCAAATCAATGGATTCATCATCCAATTGCTTTAGCCCATCCAACACATCAACATTATATATCTTATTCAGTTCTAACATATTTATATAACATATCCTATATAAAATATAGTCTAAAACTCAAGTTTAGAACACTTTTTTAATATAAGTATGTTTATATAAAATTGATAAATCTGAAATGGCTAAAAATATCAAGAAATATAAGGTAGGTATCGACTCTGAAACCTATGCTGTAAGTTTGGTTGAAAACCCAGCAATTGAAGAAACGTTCGTATATATGAACGGAGAAGAGGATAAGATGAAGGTTCTCCTAGATTCAGATGAGAAATATATGGTGTATGGAGCCATATTGGTTCCAGATAAACCAATATACAGAGTAGCAGATGATGGTACCGAGTTTTACGTAGAGTTCACCAAGGACTCCATCGAAAAGATGTCCCAAGACTATTTAATCAACTACAGACAGCATTCAGTGACGCTTGACCATTCGGTTGAGGCTACTGAAGTATGTCTAGTAGAAAGTTGGCTTAAGACATCGATGACTATGGACAAGTCTGTAGCATTGGGTTTGAATGCTGAACTGCCTATCGGGACTTGGATTGGTGGCTTCAAGGTTAACAACATAGAAACATGGAACAGAATAAAAGACGGTTCTCTAAAAGGCTTCTCAGTTGAGGCGATGATTGACCTTGAGAACTTTGACTTCGCTAAACATATTGAAGAAATGAGCATAAATGATTTAAAAGAAAGTGGCTTCATCGACGCAATTAAGAATGCGTTCAAGGAAGCAATGAGGGAAGAAAAGAACCCTGACATTGAGGCAGTAACTCAAGTTTTGGAGAATACTGAAGTAGCATTGGAAGAACAGACTCCGACAGCAGTTGAGACAGTAACTGAGACGGTAGTAGAAACTCCTGCAACCCCAACAGTTGAAGAGGTAACAACGGTTATCGAAACTCCAGTTATCGAGGAACCAAAGGTAGAAGAGCCAAAGGGTGAAACCCCAAATCCATTGGACGAGGTTATCAATAACCTTAAAACTGAGGTTGAGTCATTGAGAAAGATGAACGAAGACTTAATCGCAAAGGTTGCTGATATGAGCAAACAGCCTAGTACAAAGCCAATTAACACTAATTCGTCAAGTGGTGGCGTAGGCAACTCCAACTTCCAAACTTGGAGGGAACAGATGGCTAAATGGTTGTAATTCTACTTACAGGAACATACATATGTTTATAAAAAACAATAAGAGAAATAATAACACAAAATAGAAACAAGATTTAAAAAATGGCTAGTTTTATAGACGTTAGTGGATTGACCTATTGTGGTCAAGAGGCTCAAGAAATCTTCTCTAAGGATATATACGACATCGATTTGCGCCAGTATGGTGTAACATTTATGGACGGTGTTAAGGGTAAGATGAAGATTTATAATGGTGAAATTGGCGACGTATGGCAAGAGTATACTTGTCCTTTCACTCCTGATGGTGATGTTGTATTGGCTGAAGCATTTATCGAGCCAGCAGCAATCAAGGTAAATATGGAAGAGTGCTACGACAAGTTCTGGAATACCTTCCTCGTTGAACAAACTTCAATCACCCTTAATGGTGGCATTCCTCAGACTTTCTCTGAGTGGTTCTTCGACAAACTCCGTAAGAAGATGGCTAAGGAATATCAAGAAATCGCTTGGATGGGTGACACTGGTATCACTTCCGCATCTACTGGTTATCAGTACAAGAAGGTTACCGATGGTTGGGAGAAGCAATTGGCTTCTGCATTAACTGGTGCTACTCTCTCTGGTAACGTTGTAACTCTTTCTGCTCTTACTGTAGAGAATGTAATCGGACAAGTAGAAGACGTTATTATGAAGGGTATCGAAGTGGCTGCTGCTCAAGGTGTAGACACTGAGAACTACAAGTTGTTCATGAACCATTCTGACGTTCGAGTATTGGAAGTTGCTCTTGGTAAGGTTTGTTGCCCTAATAGCGTTAACCAGATATTCGGCAACTATGCAAGGGAGAACGGACGCATCTATGTAATGGGTTACGAAGTTGTTCCTACTATGCAGTCAAGGGATAAGATGATATTCGGTCCAGCAAGCAACTTGGTATTGGGTTATGATACCTTCGATAGCCATATCGAGTACAAGTTGATTGATATGCGCAACACAACTGGTGACAACACCTTCCGTATCCTCGCAATCAGCAACATCGCTGTAGGTGTGGTACTCCCAGAGTTGTTCGTATTGGGAAAGAAATCTGAGTAAGGCTCATTTGTTCCTTCATATAAACCAAGGGGAAGTGAATAAAGATGTAGTAACTTCCCCTTCAATTAAAGAATAATTAAACACAAAATAAGAATACTAAAATGGCTGTTTGTAAATTAGCACATAACTTGACTCGTACTCAGTCTTGTGGTTACTCACTTCCTGAGATTGTCGACATATATTTGGCTAACTACGAAGATGTATCTGCAACCACTATTTCAAGTGGTGACTGCCAAGAAGAAATCTCTAGCATTACTTTGGCAAGTGGCGCTAAGTACTTGCACATTGAACCTGCAAAGAATAGTGCTTCTTTCGAGGATACTCTAGTGGTAGAAGACAATGGTAACAAGTATCGCAATGCTAGCGTTACCTTTAACGTAAGCGGCAAGTACGACGCCTGCATGCATGACGCTCTTGACGCCCTTTCATTGGGTAGATATTTCGTTGTAATTAAGACTGCTGATGGCAACTATCTAGCATTAGGTCGAGTTGCTCCATTGGAAGCAGAAACTGTAACTCTTGCTGGTGGTTCTGACAACAATGGTCTATCAGTAACCCTCAGTGGTAACATCGCTGAGTCTCCATTGACTCTTTCTGATGCTGCTGTAACTGCATTACTAGCAAATGTTGCATCTGACTCTAATAATGGGTAAGTTCTAGCGTTAGAGCGTTCATCGCTCATACCTTTCATTACGCATAATCTTTAAAGGGTAGGAAATCCATTCCTATCCTTTATTTTTTTCTCTTGTAATATGTTTATATAAACTAAATAATATGGCTGTAAAGGCTTTTTCTAAAAAAAATGGGTACTACTTAGGAAAACTAGATAAATGCGTTTTCCTAGTAAGTGATACGGCGATAAAACTTGTTATCACCGACGATGGTGCCATAGTTAATTATATATCTGAGGCTCCATTGATGGTGAATGCAAGCGATGTCCAGTTAGAAGAAACTGAAACATTAGATGACAGATATGCTTTCTCTCATCAAGTATCGTTTTCAGTTAACGGGTACGCCGACTATAATTTCTTCTTGAACAAGTTGTTCTATGTCTTAGTTAGAGACTTGGACACCAATACACTATGGCTTGTTAACCCATTCTTCCCTTGTAAGGTGACATATAACTATACTCTTGATACTCTTATGTCAGAGACTAGGTTTGTGATGTCTACTGTATCTAATCACCCGCTTTTGAAAGTGGTCGGTTTTAACGATATGGCGACAGTAAACCCTTGCAAGTATACTCTTGAAAATGCTGTTAAGTTATCGCTTAACGAAAGTAACTACTCGATGAAAACTAACAATGGGGTTGGTTACACAAATGACGGGTTTAAGACAATACATACAATGGATAAAACCCTTAACTATCAAGAGTCATTTGATGGTGATGAGTTAACAGTGACAGTTGGGTTTAGTGTAATATTAGATACATCACAGAATGACTGGCATATCAGTTTAATCGAGTTCTTCAATAACAAGTATGCTGCTGTGGTGGAAACCAATATGGGCTCTAAGATAATGGTTGGCTTCGGCAAGGGACTGCAACCATCATACCAGATTGTGGGTAGTTCTGAACAAGGTACACCTAATGCTATTAGTGTAACTATGTCAGAGCAAGCAGACGGTGCTGACGCCAATGGTAGATATGCTGACGCTAGCGGAGGTGGAGGCATAGTACCAGTTACATCCAAGACGTTTATTTATACCTCTGACTACGATGGTTATGAATGCGTAGATAACGGAGTTGCAATGTATCTGCTACAGAAGGAAGTTGATGCTTTAGGTAATGAAACTGGACGCTTTCGCTGTAAGAGTGGATATCAGAATCAGTTCCCAGATTTGAATATTGTTGGTACGTTCAATGACGTTGTGACATTCTCTACATCGTTATGCTCTGTATTTGCGCCAACCACTGGTGGTACCCTACCTTCTGTAATAAGTCTATCTGAGAGTGGTGAATGTAAGAACTATACATTTTCTTCTTCTTGCGATTGGAGTATCAGTATATCAACAGGACAAGGCATATTAAAAGTAACACCTATGAGTGGGTTTGCTGGTGTCCTATATCCAATAACAGTCTGCATTGGACAAACTCGTTGGGTAGAGAGCGGATATACTTGCGATGGTTATGATAAATATGTACTAGAGATTGAGCAAGAATCATTCGATAGCGGAACCACTTGGACTGCTACTGGTAACGAGCGAAAAGGTAGTTTGATTGAGGCTGATTCAGAGGATTGTGGATATGAGCCTCCAGTAGAAACCATCTTCGAGGTGTTAGACAACCCTATAACGGCTGTGGCTACAAGTTCAACAATAGTTAGGGTTGTTAGTGAGGATGTATCTGGAAACCCAATACCATTTACCATAGTAAGCATTTCTAGCCATTTGAGTGCTAACGTAATTACAAGTGATTCCACAATAGAGGTGATAGAGAAGCCAGATAAAAACTATAAAGTTGGTTCAATCGTAATTTATCAATCTGGTACCAACAAGAATGTAACGATTAACGTTGAGGGATACTATTTCTCTGATTGGTCAGATGACTCATCATCTTATGATTATTTCTATGCTGACTTCAGTAACTCTACAATTGGCAGTGAAGTGTTTGTTGTCCCAATATCTACCTTTGGCAGCGCTAGTACGACAGTAGAGTTTGACGTTGCAAGTTATGATGGAGGGGGCTTTTTTGAGGCAATTTATGATTCCACTGGTAGTTGGATTGACCCACCACCATCAAGCGGCGTATATCCAGCAGTCAAGTTGATAGGAACAAGCAACTTAACTGGTGAAGGCAGTGTAACTCTTCGTCAGAGAGGTAGCGGTAAAGTATGCTCGTTCAAAGTAATAAAGAACTTCTAATTAAAACGATATAAATGGCTGAATATTATTTTACTATTTCATATTGTGACCGTTCGAAAAACGTTAGGGTTACTACTTCGTCTGGCACTAGTAATAACTACCTAGTGAACGGTGACGAATATACTGCTGCTGCAAGTGGTGAAACTTTATCGATACCATTTGTGGGTTGTGCTAATAGCGTAACTGGAGATTCTGGCTTGTCTAATTTCGCCATATATGGACAACTCATCTATATAGATGTACCAATAAATAATACTTCAGGACAACGACAATTCAATTTCACTGTTACATGGTGCGACAACACTACTGAAGAGGCTGTCATAACTCAAAGTTATGTAACTACTTACAAGGCTAGCCTTCAATATCAATATGCTAGCGGTAGGAGGGTAATTCCATGTGATAGTAGTACGGTACTAGGTGATGTAAGCACTGAAATCTATCCTAAAACTGGTTTAACTAATCTAGAAATAGGCGAATGTGTAACCCAAATAGGTGATAATGCATTCAGTGGGTGTGTTAATCTAGGTGGTGAACTGATAGTTCCAGACAATATTACAAAAATAGGCAATAGTGCATTCAATCAGTGTGCTATTCTTTCAAGTCTTACCATAGGTGATAGTGTAACTACTATTGGCAACCTAGCATTCTATTGTTGTAATGGTCTTACAAGCATAACCATACCAAACAGTGTTACTAGTATTGGGATATATGCATTCTATCAGTGTAGTGGTGCCACAAGTCTTACTATAGGCAGTGGTATTACTAGTATTGGAAATAGAGTATTCAGTGATTGTAGAAGTCTAACAAGTATTACCATTCCAAATAGTGTTACTAGTATTGGGGAGTATGCATTCGCTGTTTGCCCTAATGCTACAAGTCTTACTATAGGCAGTGGTGTTACTAGCATCGGCAAGGAAGCATTCTATCATTGTGATAGCCTTAGAAATATAACCATTCCAAACAGTGTCACTAGTATCGGTGACTATGCATTTGCTAATTGTAGAGAACTTACAAGTTGTACCATAGGTAGTGGTGTTACTAGTATTAGAGAAGGAACATTTGAACTTTGTGCGAATCTTTCAAGTGTTATTTTTGTTGCGGGAACTCATTTGTCTAGTATTTATCGGTATGCATTCAGATATTGTAGTGGACTTACAAGCATAGACATTCCTGATAGTGTTACTAGTATTGGAGATAGCGCATTCAATGGCTGTAGCGGCATCACAAGTTGTACCATAGGTAGTGGTGTAACTAGTATTGGTAGGAGCGCATTCCGAAATTGTAGTGGTTTGATAAGTATAGACATTCCAAATGGTGTTACTAGTATTCAAAGCGATACATTCTATTTTTGTGAAAGACTTACAAGTTGTACCATAGGTAGTGGGGTTACATATATTAGTAGTGGTGCGTTTCGAAGTTGTGATAGTCTTACAAGCATAACCATTCCAAGTGGTGTTACTAGTATTGGTAATAATGCATTCGATTATTGTAGTAGCCTTACAAGCATAACTTGTTTAGCAACAACACCGCCAACATTAGGATATTATACATTTGACCATACCAATAACTGCCCAATATATGTACCATCAGCATCGGTTAGCGCATATCAATCTGCTTGGGGTGCTGCATATTATGACAGGATACAACCTATTCCAACGCCATAACAAACTTACTTTGGGGAGATATTCAATATCTCCCCTTTAAGTATGTTTATATAAAAAAATATAAGACAATGATAAATAGAGATGCAGTACTAGATTTTTGGTGCATTTGCCCAGCAACTGCAATTGCGGATGCTCAGAACTACTACACCAAGAAACAAGTCGACGATATAGTTATAGAATCTGGTGGTATGACCTCTGGTATCGTTCAGTCAATGATTGAGGAATATACCTATGATAAGTTGACGATTGACTATAAGATAGCAACCGTCCAAGAAAGCGTATACAATAAGCAAGAGATGGATGTATTGCTTGGGGCAAAGAATGACGTCATCTCTGTTGATGGTATGACATTAATAATCAGTTAAATAAAATACATTTATAGAAATGGCAGCACTAGACAAAATTACCGTTAGTGGAACCTTATATGACATTCAAGATACAACTGCTAGACAAGGACTAAGCGGAAAGCAAGATACATTGGTATCTGGTGAAAACATCAAAACCATTAACAATAGTTCGATATTGGGTGAGGGTAACCTAGAAGTTAACGTTACAGTTGACCCAACACTAGATAGTGGCAGTACAAACGCTGTAGCAAACTCAGCCATTACAGCAGCATTAAGCGGAAAAGCAGACGTCTCGTCTACAACCAACTATTTCGATGCGGCTGTATATGATAGTGGCACCACTAGGATTAACTTCTATCATGGTGGCTCTACTACTGGAACCATCATTTCTTGGATTGATGCTTCTGACTTCATCAAGGATGGTATGGTTGACAGCGTTACGATAACTGGAGGTAACCTCGTTATCACCTTTAATACGGATGCAGGAAAGCAAGACATTACCATTGCCCTAACCGACATCTTTGACCCTAACGACTACTACAATACTGCTCAAACTTACTCTAAAACAGAGATTGATACAGCATTGAGTGGAAAGGCAGATACAGCGACAACGTACACCAAGACTGAAGTGGATGCTGCATTGTCTGGAAAGGCTGACACTGCTACAACCTACACCAAGACAGAGGTTGATACAGCGTTAAGCGGAAAGCAAGATACCCTTGTTAGTGGCACCAACATCAAAACGATTGATGGGACAACTCTATTGGGTAGTGGCAACATAGCAACCACTCAAGTATGGAAAGGCACTCAGCAAGAATATGAGGCAATTGAAACCAAAACAAATAACACTATATACTTTATTATAGCATCATAACTAATATAATGGCAAGCATTAACGAAATATATTTAAGTGGCGTTGGCTACGACTTACAAGACGTAAAGGCTCCAGAGGCTTGGGTTACCACTGCTGCAACTGTAGGTAGTGGTGACTACAGCGGAGTGCGCTTGTATGAGAAGCGAAGGGGAAGTGGCAGTACATTGTACAATAATTTTGAAATGATGTTTGCCAACATAAACGGGACTTCCGTTCTTGGTTCCAATTCGTTCTCGTTGCAGCCAACTCTTTCCGCTGGTACTGGTATCGACATCACCAACAATGTCATCTCCGTTACTGGTGGTGGCGGTGGAGGTGGCTCCAATGTTGTAGAGTTAACCCAAGCGCAATACGATGCCTTGGTCACTGGTGGTACTGTAGACGCTGATACCTTCTATATCATAACGGATGCAACTGAAATTGATGCTAGCAGTTTTTACACTACAGCCCAGACTAGTTCATCTACTCAGATATCTACAGCATTGGCATTGAAGGCTGACGCTGCAACGACTAGTTCAGCAACTGAAGTGTCTACAGCATTGGCGGCAAAGGCTGACGCTGCAACGACTAGTTCAGCGACAGAGGTAAGTACAGCATTGGCAGCAAAACAGAACACCCTTTCAGCAGGGACTGGCATCGACATCACCAATGACGTTATATCAGTTACTGGTGGTGGAGGTGGTGGAGGCACCATCGACTCATCTCTTGATGATACTTCTCCAAATGCAGTTGCAAACTCAGCAATTACCAATGGTATCAATGCAGTGTCTGGAGCCCTAACTGGCTACGTTACAACCAACACAGCCCAAGATATAACTGGGCAAAAGACGTTCGTTGGCACTAAGATGGTTTATTTTGACCAGTCAGCAACAAATGATAAACTTGGATTTACGCTACATGACAAAGATGGTGGCGAGTTCGGAGCATTCGAATTAAATCCTAGTGGAATCACCATAGACAGTGTTAAGCGTCCGCTTATGACACTTAATCATTATCGAGGTAATGGCGCTATCAGAGACGTACAGACTACAATAGGAATTAGGCAGTATGATTCTGTTTCTAAAGGCGCTTATAACTTGGTTGCCCCATTGCCAGAAAATGCGAAGACGCCATTCTCATTGACAACTACAATAAAGAACCTCTGGATACCAATAGGTGTTAAGACTGATTCATCCACTATCTTACCAGCAGAAAATAGTGGCGTCATTGACTTATCATCTGCATTCGCTGCAAAGCAGAATACCCTTTCAGCAGGAACTGGCATTGACATTACAAACGATGTTATCTCCGTTACTGGTGGTGGCGGAGGCGGTGGAGGCACCATAGATGCATCGCTTGATAGCAGTTCGCCTAACGCCGTTGCTAACTCTGCAATAACAAACGCAGTTAATAGTAAAGTAAGTGATATTGCTTTTGATGCTGATAGTGGCGTTAAACGTTTCATAAGGTTTTCAACCCCAAATACGTTTAATAAGTTTATACTTCAAAACTTTAAAATTAATGGAACACCAGTACTGAAGGATGGCTATGTAGCCACAAGTGATATGGATAATTACCAACTTGTTGAAACCTCAGCCATAACCACTACATTATCTAGCAGTTCAACGGATTCTCAAGTACCATCAGCAAAAGCCGTTTACGACATAATTGGGGACATCGAGTCTCTTCTAAGTAATATTTAACAATGAGCATAGCAAGTGAAATAACAAGGCTCCAGACAGCCAAAGCAAGCATAAAGACAGCAATAGAAGCGAAGGGGGTATCAGTACCCTCTTCTGCTACGCTAGATACCTACGATGACTACGTTGCAGCCATTGTAACTGGTGGTGGAGGCGGTGGTGACATTCCAATGCCATCATCAGCATCTTCTTTAACGCTTGATGATTTCGGGCGTTTAACATCCATAGCAATCAAAAGTGGTGTTACTTCTATTGCTAATGGTACATTTCAATATTGTTATAGTCTAACAAGCGTAACATTACCTGATAGTGTTACAAGTATTGGATATAGTGCATTCCAAGGTTGTACTAGTCTTACAAGCATAACCATACCAAATAGTGTTACAAGTATTGGATATAATGCATTCCAAGGTTGTACTAGTCTTACAAGCATAACCATACCAAATAGTGTTACTAGTATTGGCAACTATGCGTTTGATTCTTGTGAAAGACTTACAAGTTGTACAATAGGCGATAGTGTTACAAGTATTGGGGATAATACATTCGGTTGGTGTACTAGTCTTACAAGCATAACCATTCCAAATGGTGTTACAAGTATTGGTAATTATGCATTCAATGTTTGTAGTAGTCTTACAAGTATAACTTGTCAGCCAATTACCCCACCAACATTGGGCAGTGGTGTATTTAATAGTACTAACGATTGCCCAATATATGTACCATCAGCATCAGTTAGCGCATATCAGTCCGCTTGGAGTGATTACACCTCAAGAATACAAGCAATACAATGATTTACTACGGAGAAGATAATATATATGACTGGAACTATGGCACCTCTAACCTAGTTAAGGTATACAAGAACGGTGCCATATGTTACTATAAGATTGTGAGTGGGTCAACGCCTTCTCAGGAACCTTGTTTTGCTGTTGTCGATGATATCGAACAATACTCATCAACAGAGTTCGTTGACGTTTTCGATAAGACAACAGAGAAATGGTATAAACTGAACAATCTCAATGAGTTCGAAGAATATGGAATCTATGCTACAACCACTAGTACTACATACTACCAAGGGAAGTTGGCGATAGTGTCTGAAAGTTCGTCAAGTTCAGAGAGTTCATCAAGGCTTCCAAACGGGTATACAGAAGTTGAATACATTGAGAGTACTGGACAATCATCAGTTAATCTAGGTGTAGCAGTTAATACTGTTGGCAATTCCTATGAGATTGTATTTGACAATGAAATGACTTGGCAAAGTGGTGGAGGAAACCTTCAAACATATGTTGCTTGCCAGAATGAGCAGAATTATCATGGTTGGTCATATCGCTTTAACAATAGTGGTGAATATGAGTTTTCTTGCGCTAGTGTAGTTGCTGCTACTTGTAATAGGACAAACGTTAGTGGTTCAGTATACCATAACGTCATATCTTGCTCTAACGTTGGAAGCAGTTGTAATTGTACTTGGCCAGTAGTATTGTTTAGCGGACTAGACTCTAGCCAAACGCCATTCCGTTTCGTCAAGGGTAAACTATACACTATGCAAATAACCCTTAACAATCAATTGGTAAGGAACTTGGTTCCAGCGAAAAGGGATAGTGACAATGTCTATGGTGCATACGACCTTGTTAATGATGTTTTTTATACATCTACTACTAGTGATGCATTATCTGGTGGTACTGCTGTAACTCCAACACCTACAACAACCAAAGTCGAATATATGTACAGCGGCTCTACTTGGGTAAACGTTGGAGAAGTCAGTGGTAGTTCGATGGTGATACAGAGTCCAGAATACCTAGAAAAGGATTCTTCTCATCAAGGCGCAATACCAATCGATAAGAAGTTTACTCCTGATACCAAGATACAAGTTAAGATATATCCTACCTATGCTGGTGGACAAGCCTTCATTGGTGACTATGGCTCTAGTGACTCCAATGACTTGCGTATGTTTTGGGCTGGTAGTACTCTATACTTTGATATGACTAGTGGTCGTATAAGTAAGAGCAGCCAATCAGTAAACAAATTATATGAATTAGAGTTTGGTAATTACTACATCAAAAACCTTTCGACTGGAGTTAATCTAGTAACTGGTTCCCCACAAACCTTTGAACGCAGTTGTACACTGAATACCTTCTCTGCTATGGATAGTGGATGTGTACCAATGACTAATACTGCCGACAGAAACAGAATATATTACATAAAGATATACGAATCAGACGTCCTCGTTAGGGACTTCATACCTTGCATTAGTGGTAATACTTATGGTTGGTTCGACAAGGAATCATTGGCTTTCTACCCTCAAGTCGGGAGTCTTGGAGCGTCATCTACCATCAACGAGGTTGAAGTTGGTGGCGGTGAGGAATATCCAGTTTATTATAGTGAGAAGCAAGACCCACCAGCATCAGTTGAGTTCGAGGATATGGCTGAAGCATTGGCTTATGAATGCCCTTATGTAGGTTTATACGCAACCATCGATGGCGACCCATACTATTTCAATAGCAACTATCATTGGCAAGAGATTCTATATCAATGGGTAACTGTTAGCGGAGAATATGTATGCGATGATGGCGATAAGTATACCCTAGAAAAGGAACAAGTTAGTTATGATGGTGGAACTACTTGGGCTGACACTAGCAATACTAGACAAGGTACTCTAATTGAGAGTGGTTCTCTAGATTGTGCTATACAATGCTCTTATAACTTCTGCGGCGAGGATGCCAATGGCAACGCAATAACAGTCGACAATGGTACCACTACGTTAAATAGTAATAATCTGAGCAACACTAATGCAGTGAATGGCATTGTTGGTCAGGCTACCACTACAATAGGCGCATACTGCTTCCAGAGTGTAAAGACTTTGACGTCGTTGACATTAATGAATAGCGTTACAACCATTCAACATGAGGCGTTTATGGAAACTAGTGGATTGACAACATTAACAATACCTAGTTCAGTAACGCAAATTGATTTCTGGGCATTTACTCGTTGTAGTGGACTTACTGAGGTGATATTTGAAGGAACAACACCACCAACATTCACCAACCAGATTAATGGCGTATTCCATGACTATTGTCCAACGGTGATATACGTTCCAGATTCCGCAGTATCTACTTATAGAGCAATTGGCGGTCTTGTTTGGACTAACAAAACTTGGTCAGATACTATAATCCAACCAATAAGCAATCGAACGTAGTAATGACCAAGCAAGAATTAATAGATATGGCTAAGTATGTTGTACTACCGAAAGGTAAGGAGTACAGCATACCGAACGCCTTAAGGCTAGGGGAGG
>Ga0265298_10001125_pt1 | contig 39291 bp, 32 predicted proteins | sample AusTroGonzalo_MG_3_FD_193486 | JGI IMG/M metagenome (GOLD analysis project Ga0265298, IMG submission 193486) | Bovine rumen microbial communities from tropical cattle in Woodstock, Queensland, Australia - Gonzalo_01 | ecosystem: Host-associated > Mammals > Digestive system > Stomach > Rumen ... | reverse complement strand
ACAAGCGGCTCTGCCGCCTGGCGATGGAAATCCAGTACAAGTGCCAGCAGTTCTTCTTCGGCGAGATGGCGTTCAACTATTTCGCCGACCAGAACAAGGAGTTCGTGGTACGCCGCCGCACTACCCGCTACGACGAATGCTATCGTAAGTTGCCCGAAGAGTTCAAGACTCAGCAGTTCATGGACTGTTTCGGCTGTTCCCAGTCTGCGGCGTCAAGGGCTATCGAACGGTTCCGGAAAGACGGCCTTGTGGCAGATGTGAAATATGGTCTCTACAAAAAGACCGTTTCCGAATTGCCGTAATCAGTCCTGAACTTATTCACTTATGCAGTTATGCACTTCCGACATTTATAATTTCAAAATCATGAATCAACGAAGAAAGACGATGTTTATCAAATGACCTTCAACAATAATCCCCGCCAAGCCCGGCGGGGATTATCGTTAGAATTGGATGACGTCGGGCTGGAGCGTCGGGGACTTGGCGGTGATGGATCCCTTGCCCGTCACAACCACCATACACTTGCCGAAGAAGGCCTTGCGCTGGGGTGACTTGAAGTTCTCCATCGAGGTCTGACAACCGTTGTCGGTGCCGATGATACGGCCTGTACCCTCGCCGATGAAGACAATCTGGTCCTCAGCCCAGGGACAGAGGTTGCCGTCCTTGTCGACTACCTCGGCGGTGATGAACGTGGTGTTCTTGCCCTTGTAGTCGATGGAGAGACGTATCTTCTCGGGGGCTCCGGCAGTCTTTATGGTCTGAGAGCCGACTTCCTTGCCGTCCTTGCGGGCGACGACCTTCACCTCACCGGGATCGAAGATGACACGCCAGCCGACGTGGTATTCGGTGTTCAGGGGGACTGTCGCGTTGTGCATGTTATAGCGGCCTTCGGGGTTCTCGCCCGTCTTGCGGCGCACGCCTTGTGACTGGCCGTTGACGAAGAGTTCCACCTCGTCGGCATTGTTGTAGTAGCACCACATGTCGATCTCGTCGCCTGCCACCCAGTTCCAATGGGGGAAGAAGTGCAGCACGGGCTTCTGGGTCCACTCGCTCTGATACATGTAATAGGAGTCCTTAGGGAAGCCTGCGAGGTCGATGATGCCGAAGTAGCTGCTTCGTGCGGGGAAGCCATAGGGCGTGGGCTCACCGATGTAGTCCCAGCCTGTCCAGATGTACTGTCCGCCGACGAAGGGATTGTGCTTCACCACGTCCCAGGTCTCTTCGTGGGTGGAGCTCCAAGAGGCATGGAAGTTGTCATAGGAGGAGCACATGTACGTGGGATCGGTATAGGGCAGCCACCACTCCTTCGGTGCCCAGGTGACGGAGTCGGAGGGCATCTTGTAGTAGCCGCGTGTTTGCAGGGCCGAGACGCTCTCAGAGAAGATGAACGGCTTGCCGGGGAAGTTCTGCGGCACGTCCTTCACCCACTGATGGTGGTAGTTGAAGCCGATGACGTCGATGGCGCCGCTCTTGAAGAGGTGGTTGTTGGGCGACGGCTCGTTGCAGCCTGCGAGGATGGGACGGCCTGAGGGGTCGTTGCGCTTGATGAGGTCCGCCAGATGGATGGTGAGGAGCGAGTTGGGGCTCAGTTCACCGTCCTTGGCGAGTGTCGAGGCATCGCGGGCGGCATTGAGGAGGAGGTTTGCCTGTTCGAGGGAGAGTTCGTCGTTATCGCTACTCGACCACTGCTCGAGCACCTCGTTGCCTATGGACCACATGAGGATGCAGGGGTGGTTACGGTCGCGCAGCACCAAGTCGGTGAGGTCGCGCTCGTGCCACTCGTCGAAGAAGCGGGCATAGTCGTTCTGCGTCTTCTTGCGACGCCACATATCGAACGACTCGTCCATGACGATCAGGCCCATCGTGTCGCACATATTCAATAGTTCGGGGGCGGGAGGGTTGTGAGACGAACGGATAGAGTTCACACCCATCTCCTTCAGCTTCAGGAGCTTGCGGTGGAGGGCGTCTTCGTTGAGAGCAGCACCCAGACAGCCGAAGTCGTGATGCTCGCAGACACCGTTGAGCTTGAAGTTCTTGCCGTTGAGCCAGAAGCCGGTCTCAGCATCGAAACGGAAGCTGCGGAAGCCCGTAGTGGTCTCATAGGTGTCGATGACCTTGCCACCCTGTACCACCTCGGTAAGCACCGTGTAGACATTAGGCTGCTCGCAAGACCAGAGCAAGGGGTTATTGACAGTGATGGTCGATTTAGCACCCTTTGAGCGACCAACGATCTGACCATTGGGAGCTATCAGGGAGTTCTTGATGGTAACCTTTTCCCCTCCTGAGTTAGGAGGGGTGCCGGTAGGCGGGGTGGTCTGAACAGCCTCCAGTTCCACCTCGATGTCTACGCGCCATTTTCCCTTGTTCTTGCGTCCCTCTGGTAGCAAGCGTCTTTCGGCCGAGCGCAGACCACCCCTGGCCCCTCCTAACTTAGGAGGGGAACAAGTTACATTGGTGCCCCAGTGCTTGATATGCGTCTTGGCGGTCTTTGTGAGCCAGACGTGACGGTAGATGCCACAGCCACTGTACCAGCGGGAGTTGGGCTGATCGGAGTTGTCCACACGTACTGCCACCACGTTTTTGCCCTCACGGACGTAGGGCGTGATGTCGTACTCGAAGCTGGAATAGCCGTAGGGACGGTTGCCCACCTTCTCGCCATTGACATAGACGGTGGAGTTCATATAGACACCGTCGAACTCGATGAAGAACTTCGTGTCCTTCATCGGTGTCTCACAGTCGCCTAAGGTGAAGGTCTTACGATACCACCCGATGCCGCCGGGCAGGGCCCCCCCACCCGCTCCACTGGGATTACCCACGAAGAAGTCGCCCTCGATGGCCCAGTCGTGGGGCACGTCGAGCAGGCGCCAGCTGCTGTCGTCGAAGTCTGCCTTCGCCATGATGGCCGAGTCGCCCAGCAGGAACCGCCAGTCCTTGTCAAAACACTGTCTCTCTCTCGCCTGAGCCGTCAGTCCCACGAGGGTCAGCAGCAGACCCGTCAAAAAGCATACTGTTCTTTTCTTCATGTTCTTAATGATTACTTGCACATGATGCCGCGCTTGGAATGCTCCAAGAAGCTGATGATGTTGCGGATCTCGGTACTGTCGGGCACCTGGTCGCGGATCTGCTTGATCACGTCGAACACGCTCGTCTTGCCGTGGAAGAGCAGACGATAGGCGTTGGCGATGTGGCTCTGCACCTTCTTGTCGATGCCGGCATAGTCGAGCATGGTGGTATTGGGACCGCCGTACTCCATCGGGTTTCCACCGGCAATGACGTAAGGGGGCACGTCGTGCGAGAAGGCCGTACCAGCCTGGATCAGCGAGAGGTCACCGGCACGGGTGTTGGCATTCTGGATGGCTCCGCTGGAGAAGATGACACCATTGCCGATCTCACAGTCGCCGGCTACCTTCGTACCATAGCCGAAGACGCAGTTGGTGCCCACCACCGTGTCGTGGCTGATATGGGTACCCTCGAGCAGGAAGTTATGGTTGCCGATCTTCGTCACACCGTCGCGGTTGGTACCACGGTTGATGACGACATTCTCACGGATGATGTTGTTGTCGCCGATCTCGACATACGACTTGGCGCCACGGAAGCTGAAGTCCTGCGGCAGGGCAGCGATGACGGAGCCCTGGTGGATCTTGTTGTTTTTGCCGATGCGCGAGCCGCTGCAGATGCTGACGAAGGGGAAGATGATGCAGTTGTCACCGATCTCCACATCGTCCTCGATATACACGAAGGGGAATATCTTGCAGTTTTCGCCGATCTTCGCCTTGGGCGAAATCTCAGCTTTTGGACTTATTTCACTTGACATACTTGTACTTAATTATTTGGACATATACATTACTTTTCTTTTCAGACATAAGAACAAAAGAACATACTATTTCTTTTCCTTTTGAAGCGCAGCTATTATGTTCTTATGTTCTTCTGTCTAAAAAGTTCTTCTGTCTATTTAGCACCGCCACCGAGGGCCTGGTAAAGGTTGACGACGGACTGCATCTTCTTAAACTGGTCGCTGACCTCGTTGATCTCGGCATTGAGCAGGTTGCTCTGGGCTGTGATGACCTCGAGGTAAGTGGTGTTGGACGATGACTCCATCAATTTCTTCGTGTCCTCGACATTCTGTTTGAGCACAGCCACGCGCTTGGCGTCGAGCTCCACCATGTCTGTGTAGCCATTGTAGGAAGACAGGGCGTTAGACACCTCGTTGCCAGCCTTGTAGATCGAGTTCTGCCAGGTGTTGAAAGCCTGCTCGTACTTGTCCTTGGCCACTTTCAGGCCAGCTACGATCTGTCCGTGCTGGAAGATGGGCTGCACCAGACTACCTACAGCCTGCCAGAGCCACTTGCCAGGATTCACCAGGCCATTGCTGTTAGTGAAGGCAGCAGTTCCGGAGATGGTGATGCTGGGATAGAAACGGCTACGGGCTGTCTCGACATCATAGAAACACTGGGCCAGTGCCATTTCGTTAGCATGTACATCGGCACGGTTGGCCAGCATCTGAATGCCTACACCTGTGGAGAACTCAGAGGGCAGGCTCTGATCTGCGAAGACGCCACGGGGGATGGTCTGTCCTGGCTGTCCGATCAGCAGTGAGATAGAATTCTCGATCTCACGGGTTTGGCGCAGGATATCGATCCTCTGCGTCTGCACCTGATAGTAGGCGGCCTCAGCACTCTGCACGGCAGTAGAACGGTAGCCCACGCGGTTCTCGTGCATGAACTTCATCTTCTCCCAGGTCTCCTTCGTCAGCTGCTCCATGTCGATGACAATCTCCAGCTGGCGGTCGAGCATTAGCAGCGTGTAATAGAGGTTGGCAATGGAAGAGATGATGTTACACTTCACCACCGTCTGATAGTCCTTGGTGGCGATGAGCTGCATCTGCGTCGAACGCTTCACGGAGAGGAGGTTGCCGAAGAGGTCGACATTCCACGATGCTGTGACGGGCAACGTATAGGCGTTCGTGTTACTGCCGTTGAACGATTGGAGCGTTCCTTGAGGACTCACTGCTACGGAGGGCAGGAAAGCCAGCTTGGCAATCTTCAAGGCCTCGGTGACCATGTGGACATTGAGGGCAGCATTGAGCAGGTCTGGATTGTTGTCGAGTCCCTGCTGGATGAGTGTCTGCAACTGAGGATCGGTGAAGACACTGCGCCAGGGCAGATTGCCAAACGATGCGGTATCTGCCACGGCGAGGGTATCAGTGACCGACACCGTGTCGCGCACCAGTCCCTTCGTGTCTACCTCAGGACGCTCGTACTTATTATATAGTCCGCAGCTCGACAGTAGCAACGCTGCAAAAGACATTAATACTATTTTCTTCATATTCTTTTCTTCTTTACCACGAATTACACTAATTTCACTAATTTTTAATTCGTTTAATTCGCGTAATTCGTGGTCGTTATTATCATTTCTCCAATTCGTAGTCCACTGGTTTTGCGTGTGCATACTGGGCCAGTTCGGCAGCGACTTCCTCGTTCGTCTCGTCCTCGAACTTCAGCGGGCTGATCTTCTCCTGCAGTGACTGGAAGATGACGAACAGCGTGGGAACGACGAAGAGCTGGAGGATCGTACCGATGAACATACCACCGACGGCAGCGGCACCCAGCGTCTGGTTACCGTTCTTACCCACACCCGAGGCGAACATCATCGGCAACAGACCAACAACCATAGCCAGAGAGGTCATCAGGATAGGACGCAGACGGGCAGCAGCACCGAGGACGGCAGACCACGAGATGGCCATACCCGTCTGACGGCGCTCCAGGGCGAACTGCACAATCAGGATGGCGTTCTTCGCCAACAGTCCGATCAGCATGATCAGCGAGATCTGCATGTAGATATCGTTGGCGTGGCCGAAGAGCTGTGTGAACAGGAAACAGCCTGCCAGTCCGAAGGGCACTGAGAGTACTACCGACAGCGGCAGGATGTACGACTCGTACTGTGCCGACAGAATCAGATAGATGAAGATGAAACAGAGCAGGAAGATGATACCCGTGGTATTCGAAGCCTTGGCCTCCTCACGCGTCAGACCAGAGAAGTCGTAGGTGTAACCCGTCGGCAGCACCTCCTTACCAACCTCCTCGATGGCCTTCAAGGCCTCACCGGTGGAATAGCCGTTGGCCACCGTACCCGTCACGTTGATAGAGGTGAACAGGTTGAAGCGGTTGATATTCAGAGGGCCATAGACACGCTTCAGCGAGCAGAACTCCCCGACAGGAGCCATTCCCGCAGGCGTGCGTACATATATACTATTGAGAGACTCTGTTGTCATACGCGTCTCAGGCGAACCCTGGATCATCACACGGTAGAGTTTACCGAACGAGTTGAAGTTTGAGGCATAGAGACCACCATAGTACCCCTGTAGCGTAGAGAGCACGGCTGTCGGCGAGATGCCAGACTGCTTACACTTGGCCACATCCACGTGTACCATATACTGGGGATAGTTCGGGTTGTATGAGGTCTGAGCCGTCTGGAACTCCGGACGCTTGTTCAGCTCAGCCAGGAACTCCTTCACGATGCCGAAGAACTTGTTCAGGTCGCCACCAGTACGGTCCTGCATCACGAGTGAGATACCACTGTTGGCAGAGAATCCGGGAATCATTGGGGGCGAGAATGCCAAGATCTGCGCATCCTTAATGTGAGCCGTCTTGATAAATATCTGGGCAATCACACCCGTTGCATCGTATGGACTGATGAAGAAACGGTAGATACCGTCGCCCTGCCACAATCCTGACAGTTTCCACCAGAATCCTTTCTGACGCTCACTGAAGTCCTTCAGTTTGATAATGAAAGTACCCTGGTCGGAACCTGCACCTGCGATGAAGTTGTAACCCTGCACCATTTCACGGTTCTTGATGGCAGGGAGTTTCGACAGGATAGAGTCCACCTGCAGCACCACCTGCCTGGTACGAGACTCTGAGGTGGCAGGAGGCATAGTGATGGTACAGAACAGCGTACCCGTATCCTCGTCAGGCACCAGACCAGACTTGGTGGTATACGTCGTAATCACCAATACCACAATACCGATTACCACCATACCGATAACCAGCAGCGGCTTGCGCACGAGTTTCTCGAGCATATTCTTATATTTGCCGATCGTCGTGTCGAACGCAGTGTTGAACGACTGGTGGAAACGGTCTATGCGCGACAGTTTCTTCTCATGGCCGTTCTCGTCGTGGGGCTTCAGGAAGATGGCACAGAGAGCAGGCGACAGCGTCAGGGCGTTCAGAGCCGAGATGATGATCGAGATGGCCATCGTCACACCGAACTCACGGTAGAACGTACCACTCGTACCGCCGATGAACGACACCGGCACGAACACGGCAGCCATCACCAGCGTGATGGAGATGATGGCACCAGAGATCTCGTTCATGGCGTCGATAGATGCCGTCAGTGAACTCTTGTATCCCTGGTCCAGCTTCGCATGCACGGCCTCCACCACCACGATGGCATCGTCCACCACGATGGCAATGGCCAGCAGCAAGGCGGAGAGCGTCAGCAGGTTGATGGAGAAGCCCATCACATTCAAGAAGAAGAACGTACCAATCAGCGACACAGGCACAGCAATCAGCGGGATGAGCGTCGAACGCATATCCTGCAGGAAGATATACACCACGAGGAACACCAGTGCCAGCGTCATGAAGAGCGTGAACACCACCTCCTCGATTGACGCGTAGAGGAACTCCGTCACGTCGTAGTTGATCTTCACCTCCATGCCCGGTGGCATCAGCTTCTTCTGATCCTCAAGCTCGGCCTTCACCTGCTTGGCAATTTCGTTGGCATTCGAGCCAGCCACCTGCTGGATCATGGTCATTACCGATGGCACACCATTGTTCTTCATCGATACAGAGTAGCCCTCACCACCCAGCTCAATCTTGGCCAGATCCTTCAGTTTCAGGGTCTGTCCGCTGGCATCACTCTTGATGATGATGTCGCCAAACTGCTCTGGCGTACGGAAACGACCTGTATAACGCATGGAGTACTCATAGGCCACATCGGGTGCCTGCTCACCAAACTTACCTGGTGCAGCCTCAATGTTCTGCTCAGCCAAGGCAGCCGTAATGTCCGATGGTATCAGGTTGTGCTGCTTCATCACGTCCGGCTTCAGCCAGATACGCATGGCGTAGGTCTTTGAGCTGAATCCCGAAGCATCACCCACACCCTCGATACGCTTCAGGGCAGGTACGATGTTGATGGCGTTATAGTTGGTCAGGAACTCATCATCGTAACGACCGTCAGAGGTCAGCGAGTACATGATAACCTGCGACGACTGTCGCTTCACCACGCGCACACCGATCTGGTTTACCTCGGAAGGCAGCAAGGCCGTAGCCTGGCTCACACGGTTCTGAACGTTCACGGCACACATATCAGGATTGATTCCCTGACGGAACATCACCTGGATCATAGCCGAACCCGGCGAAGCGGTAGAGGTGATATAGTCCATACCTTCCACACCGTTGATACTCTCCTCGAGAGGCGTTACAACGGCATTCTTCACCGTCTCGGCATCGGCACCAGGATAGCTGGCGATCACCATGATGTTAGGCGGTGCGATATTCGGATACTGCTCGATAGGAAGCGAGACCAGTCCGATGAAACCCAGCAGTACGATGACGATGGAGATCACCGTCGACAGCACCGGGCGTTTAATGAAATTCGTAAAAGTCATACTAATTTACAATTTGACAATTTACCATTTACAATTTAATTCTTTTTCATGGCTCCGACGATGTCACCGGCAGTCATTTCCTTGGCCTGATCCTTGATCTTCTGCTCATACTTCTCAGGCGTGATGGGAACGATCTCCATGCCGTCGGAGAGTTTGGTAATGCCGTTGGTCACATACTTGTCGCCCACCTTCAGACCCTCAGTCACTATATAGTTCTTACCATCGTTCTGCGGATCAACCTTGATCTCCGAGTACTTCACCTTGTTACCCTCGCCCAGCAGATAGATGAACTTCTTGTCCTGCACCTCAGAGACACAGCCCTGCGGGATCACGATAGCGTTCGAGTTGCTTCTCGGGATGACGATGGCACCAGAGCCGCCGCTCTTCAGCAGCTTCTCGGGATTGGGGAACAGGGCGATGATCTGCACAGAACCCGTGCTGGCATCGATCACACCACTCATCTTCGTCACCTTACCCTCGTGATTATAGATGGTACCGTCAGCTAGACGCAGCTGCACGGAAGGCATCTCACCCAGCGAAGCCTGCGTCATATTCATGGCATCCTTCTCTGTCAGGGAGAAATACACCTCCATCGACGAGTTGTTAGACACGGTTGTCATCACCGTCGAGGTATTCACGAGCGTACCGATTTTATAAGGCAGCGTACCCACCACACCGGCAGCAGGGCTCTTCACATAGCAGAAGCTCAGCATCTCCTTGGCACTGGCGAGGCTGGCCTGAGCTGCAGCCAGACTGGCTTTTGCCTGCTCGTACGAGTTCGTGGCCGACTTGAGTTCGAAGTCACCGATCACACCGCTCTCAAACAGTTTCTGTGAGTTCTCGAAATTCAGCTTCGACGTGTTGCACGAAGCCTCAGAGGTATTCACCGATGCCTGAGCCTGGCGCACCTGCGACTGATAGGTCACATTATCCAGCACGAAGAGCACCTGTCCGGCACTCACCGTCTGACCTTCCTTCACGTTGATCTGGGTAATGAAGCCCTGCACCTTCGGGCAGATCTGCACATCCTGTACACCCTTGATAACAGCAGGATACGTGGTCTGCATCCGGGTGCTCGACGTACCCACAGCCAGTACAGGATACTCATTGTCGCCAAATGTCGGGCGACCACCGCCACCGCCACACGATGCCAACAGCAGCGTTGCGGCAGCAAACATCAAAATCTTGTTCTTTTTCATACTTTATTAAAATGTTTATTTGTTGAATCTTAAGTCTTTTACCGAAAAACTATTCATGCTCAATTCGGTTTTCAAGATGCAAAGGTACGAAAAATATATCTTAAGATATATCAGACTTGTCAGATTTTTAACAAAGTTTATTGGCTATTAGAATTGTTTCATACGAGTCCCATCTGCCTTGCCTTCTCCATGAGGAGCTGCATGAGCGGTTCACGCTCGTTCTCCACGCGGTTGTCGAGGACGGCATCCTTCAGGAACTGTTTCAGCACACCCACCTCACGGCTGGGCTTCAGGTGGAACATCTCCATGATCTCGTTACCGTCGATGACGGGCTGCAGCAGACGGACGTAGTCTTTCTCCTTCAGGTCGGCCAGTTTCTCGCGGACCATACGGAAGTTTTCGAGAAAGATCTTCTTACGTACTTCGTTTTTCGAAGTGATGTCGGCCTCACAGAGGGTCATCAGGTCGTCGATGTCTTCTCCGGCATCGTTCATCAGACGGCGCACGGCAGAGTCGGTCACCACGTCGTCGGCAATGACGATGGGACGCATGTGCAGGTCGACGAGTTTCTGCACATACTTCATCTTCGCATCCATCGGCAGCATCAGCCGGCGGAAGATGACGGGTACCATCTTGGCACCGATAAGGTTATGGTTATGGAACGTCCATCCAATAGCGGGGTCCCAGCGTTTCGACTTGGTCTTGCCGACATCGTGGAGAAGGGCCGCCCACCGCAGCCAGAGAGTATCCTCACTTTTCACTCCACACTCCTCACTCCTCGAGACAACATTTTCCAGCACCTCCAACGTGTGGTAAAAGTTGTTCTTATGTGCGCGACCGTTCTTCTGTTCGACGATATCAAGGGCAGCCAATTCGGGTAGGATGATGTTCAGCAGCCCACAACGCTGCAGATACTCGAAGCCGATGCTGGGATGTGGGGCGAGGATAATCTTGTTGAGTTCGTCCTTGATACGCTCGCCACTCACGATTTTGATACGGCCAGCCATCCGTTCCAGCGCCTCATAGGTATCTTGTTCTATCTCGAAGTTCAGCTGCGTGGCGAAACGGACACAGCGCATCATGCGCAACGGGTCGTCAGAGAAGGTGATCTCCGGATCAAGGGGCGTGGCGATGATACCGTCTTCAAGATCCGCCAGGCCGTTGAAGGGATCGACAAGTTCTCCGAAACGGTCTTTGTTCAGACAGATAGCCATCGCATTGATGGTGAAGTCGCGACGGTTCTGGTCGTCTTCCAAGGTACCATTCTCGACGATGGGCTTCCGTGAATCGTGGCTGTAGCTCTCTTTGCGGGCTCCGACAAACTCTACCTCGTATTCAACGCCTTTCTGACGGAACTTCAACTGTGCCGTGCCGAAGTTCTTGAAAACAGAGAGATGAGCCTTGCGACCAACCATCCGTTTCAGTTCTTCTGCCACTGCGATGCCGCTGCCGACGACCACCACGTCGATATCGTTGGAAGGCCGCTCGAGGAAGATATCCCTCACGTAACCACCCACGACATAGCACTCCAGACCCAAGCGGTCTGCAGCCTCGCTGATCAGCCGGAATACCGCCTGATCGAGTATCGTCGCCAGTTCTTCGTCGGAGTATAGTTTCATCCTTTCTCCTTGTTTCGGGGTGCAAAGGTAATAAAAAAAGGTAAAAGGTAAAAGTGAAAAGTGAAAAATTTGCTTCCGCTCTACATAATTTTTGGTGGTGGAAGCATTTTTTTTACCTTTCACTCTTCACATTTCACTATTTTGTCGTACCTTTGCAGCTGAAACTGATGACAACCAATGTTATGAACATTAAGTTTTTGACATACGTTTTGATTGGAATGACAACCGTTCTCTGCGCTCACGCAGAAGATTACACGCATATGGAGCCCCTGAAGCTGGAGACTCCGGAGATGAAGCCAGAGCTGGTGGAACTGTCCGCGAACCCCTTCACTTCGTCTACTGCATCGCACAGCATGGCAACGACAGCGCATAGTATGAACTGCGGTATGGACTTTGATTTCTTCAAGTCGAAGACCAATCCCGGTCTGAAGCCCTATAAGTTCCTGGACGACTTTACGTTTGCCGGTGTGCCCCTGTTCGTCGCAGGACTGGCCATCAAGGGTGACAAGAACATGTTCCGTGTCAATGACAAGAACGCCAACAGGAACACGCTGCTGCTGTCGGACTTCAAGACAAGCATCGATGACTACACCCAGCTCTTCGGTCCAGTGATGACGATGGGTCTGAAGCTGGCAGGTGTCGAGGGCCGCAGCGATTGGCCACGCCTGCTGGCGAGTGCCGGTATGTCGTATCTCATCATGGCAGCCCTCGTCAACGGCTTTAAATACTCCACCAAGGAAATGCGTCCAGACGGATCGACGGCCAACTCCTGGCCCTCCGGCCATACAGCCACCTCGTTTGCTGGCGCCACCATTCTCCATAAGGAGTATGGTATGACCCGCTCGCCTTGGTACTCTGTAGCCGGCTATGGCGTGGCTACCGCTACTGGTGTGATGCGTGTGCTGAACAACCGCCACTGGGTGAGCGACGTACTCTCGGGTGCCGGTATCGGTATTCTGTCCGGTGAGCTGGGCTATGCCCTCTGCGACCTGATGTTCAAGGGCAAGGGCCTGCTTCGCAACGATTTGGAGGCGGATTATAACAATCCCACATTCTTCGCCATTTCGATGGGTCTGGGCATCGGCAGTAAAGACATTGAGTTCACCAGAGACGACCTCATCGGCAGGGAATTATACAACGAGAACGTGCGGAGTATTGTCGAGGATGACCCCATCCATTTCCATGCCGCTACGGTGATGGACGCCGAGGGTGCCTATTTCTTTAACAGATATGTGGGTATCGGAGGCCGCCTGCGCGTCAGAGCCATGTCGGCCAAGTCATTTGGCGGATTCTCGGAAATCACAGGAGATGACGGTTTGAACGCCTGGGCCAGATTAGGAGGCATCTACCATGTGGATGATTACGAAAGCTACAAATACGACTATGCCGCGCAGTATGCCTTCCTCAAAAAGATTGGGTTCGGCACGCCTGACGCACCCATCACCGAGATGGGGGGTATCGTGAAGAGCGACCACCTGACAGAGTTCTGCGGCAGCGTGGGTTTCTATTTCAACATCCCGCTGGGCACGCGTTTCTCCTTGGGCACCAAGGCCCTCATCGGCCGTTCCATCACTCAGGAACTCGACATCGACGGCTATGCGAGGGGTAACGTGATGGACATCGACTACACCCTCACCCTGCATAACGGCTACTACGAGAATCCGGACATCGCACTCCCTGTCAACACTGGCCATACGTATGATATTGAATGGAAATATGTGACGTTGGGTGCCGACAACTCCACCACTTTGGGTACGGGACTGTCGCTCACCTATCAGTACAAGTCGAACTTCTCCTGGCGCGTTTTTGCCGATTACGACTACAGCAAGAAGACCTTCACGCTGAGGTACGACCCATTGCATTTCATGCAGTACGGACTGACAATCGGCACCTATGAGCTGGCCACACTCTCGCCCATTGCCTTTGAACTCTATCCTCTGGAATACCAGAAAAAGAAAAAGATGTACTATGTCACCCTCGGTCTGTCGTTTATGGTCAACCTCTAATCCCTATATTTGTATGATGAAACGAATTATTATCTTTCTCGCGGCCGTCTGGTTCGTTGCCTGTGGAGAAAATCCTCAGCAACAGGCGGAGCTGTTGGCTCAGCAGGCAGCCGCATGTTGTGAGGACGGACGGCTCGACGAAGCCCGGATGCTTATCGACTCCCTCCGCCGAACCTTCCCCGACATCGTCGAGGCAAGGAAGGCAGCACTCAGGCTGCATCAAGACGTGGAACTGAAGATCGCCCAACAGGAACTGGCCCGTACAGACAGCGTGCTGGTGGTGGTCAACCGGCAACTGGACAGTCTGCAACAGCAGGTCGATGCCCACAAGGCAGCCCTGAAGGCAACCGCCGAAGAACTGACGGCGCTCACCCTCACCCGCGTACGCCGCGACTCCATCCGCACCCAGTTTGAAGCCCTCGGCATGAAGATCCGCTATATCCGCCAGAAGCAGGAAGAAGGTAAAAGTGAAGAGTGAAAAGTGTAAAATTTGCTGCCGCCGTATAAAATTTATGTAGAGCGGTAGCAAATTTTTCACTTTTCATTTTTACCTTTCACATTTTTGTTGTACCTTTGCACCCGATTATGGACTATCAGGAGAAGACAAACGCCCAATTTGAGCAGGCGCTGGCAGAGTGCAGGGCCCTGTTCGAGAAGAAGCTTCACGACTACAAAGCCTCGTGGCGCATCCTTCGCCCGACGGCGCTCACCGACCAGCTTTTCATCAAGGCCAAGCGCATCCGTTCCCTTGAAATCAAGAAGGAATCGATGGTGGGCGAAGGCATCAGGCCGGAGTTCATCGCGCTGATCAACTACGGCATCGTAGGCCTCATCCAGCTCTCGAAGGGCTTTGCCGACACCGTCGACATGGACAATGTGGAGGCGATGAAACTCTACGACCATTTCGCCCACGAGGCCCTGGAGCTGATGAAGAAGAAGAACCACGACTATGACGAGGCGTGGCGCTCCATGCGCGTCAGCAGCTATACCGATCTGATCCTGACGAAGATAGAGCGTATCAAGGAGATTGAGAACCTGGGGGGCGAGACACTCGTTTCCGAGGGTATCGATGCCAACTATATGGACATCATCAACTATGCGGTCTTTGGCGTAATTAAACTATCGGAGTGAGGAAGACAGCCGTCAACATCTGCCGATTGATACTTGCCCTGACGTTCATCCCCTCAGGATTCGTCAAGGCAGTGGATCCCCTGGGTACCCAGTACAAGATCCATGACTATCTGACGGCGATGGGATTGGGATCTATGGTTCCCGACATCCTGACGCTGACGGCAGCAGTCCTGATGGCAGCCCTGGAGTTCATCCTCGGCATCTGTCTGCTCTTCGCCATCAGGCGGAGGCTTGTGTCGAAGCTGGTGCTCGTCATCATGCTCGTCATGACGCCGCTCACGCTCTGGCTGGCACTGACCGACCCCATTACCGACTGCGGCTGCTTCGGCGACGCACTGGTGCTCACCAACTGGCAGACGCTGTGGAAGAACGTCGTGCTGCTCTGTGCTGCCGTCGTTGTGTGGAAATGGCCCACCCTACAGTCACGGCTCATCGGCGAGACGAACCAGTGGATTGTCGTCAACTACGCAGTGGTCTTCATCCTGTTCTTCATCATCGGACGGAGCCTCTACACCCTGCCGCAGTTCGACTTCCGTCCCTATCACGTGGGCGCAGACCTCAGGACAGGCTGGCAGCGGATGATGGACGGTGAGGAATCGCCCTACAGCGAGTTCTTCCTCGAAAGCACGGACGACGGCGAGGACATCACCGAGGCGGTGCTCAACGACAGCGGATACACATTCCTGCTCGTAGCACCCCATCTGGAACAGGCCGACGACTCACAGCTCGACGAACTGAACCACGTGTATGAGTACAGTCTGGACAACGGCTATCCGTTCTACTGTCTCACGGCCAGCACAGGCGCAGCCATCACCCGCTGGCGCGACACAACGGGTGCAGAATATCCGTTCTGCAATACCGACGACATCACGCTGAAGACCGTCATACGGTCGAATCCGGGACTGGTGCTCCTCCACGACGGCGTCGTCATCCGCAAATGGAGCCACAACGCCCTGCCGTCGGAAGCAGAACTCACCAGCCGACTGGAAGAGAGTGCGCTGGGACAGCTGCCCGCAGAGACTGTCACAAGCAAGATCCTATGGATGCTCACATGGTTCGTGCTTCCGCTGTTGCTCCTCACCCTCGCCGACCGACTCTGGGCATGGACCCACTGGATCAGGAAAAAGAAAAGAAATGATAGAATTCAAAGTTTAAGGTTAAAAGTACAAAATCAAACAGTTATGAGAAAGAAAATCGTAGCAGGAAACTGGAAGATGAACATGAATCTCCAGGACGGTATCGCTCTTGCAAAGGAGCTCAACGAGACACTGAAGGCTGACAAGCCCAATTGCGGTGTGGTCATCTGCACCCCGTTCATTCACCTCGCTTCTATCGCACAGTTCCTCGACCAGGACATCATCGGCCTGGGTGCTGAGAACTGCGCCGACAAGGAGAAGGGAGCCTTCACCGGTGAGGTTTCTGCCGAGATGGTGAAGTCTACTGGTGCCCAGTACGTCATCCTCGGCCACTCTGAGCGCCGTGAGTACTACAAGGAGACACCAGAGATCCTGAAGGAGAAGGTGCTGCTCGCCCAGAAGAACGACCTGAAGGTGATCTTCTGCATCGGTGAGAGCCTGGATGAGCGCGAGGCCGGCAAGCAGAACGAGGTCGTGAAGGCCGAGCTCGAGGGCTCAGTGTTCAACCTCTCCGAGGAGGACTTCCGCAAGATCGTCATCGCCTACGAGCCCATCTGGGCCATCGGTACCGGCAAGACCGCTACCGCAGAGCAGGCTGAGGAGATCCACGCTTACATCCGCAGCATCATCGCCGAGAAGTACGGTCAGGCTGTGGCCGACGACACCACCATCCTCTATGGCGGTTCGTGCAAGGCCTCTAACGCTCCCGAGCTGTTCGCAAAGCCCGACATCGACGGTGGTCTGATCGGCGGTGCCTCGCTGAAGGCCGCAGACTTCAAGGGAATCATCGACGCCTGGAAGAAGTGAGACGACTCGCATTGACCTTAGCACTGTGTGTCGGCTGCTGGCTGGCAGCCGACGCGCAGTCTACCTTTACCGAACAGCTCCAGCAGAGCAAGGCCGGTGAAGGCAAGGTGACTGTTACGCAAGACAAGGCCATCGAAGACCTCGTCAACACCCCGACGACCACTACGACGCCCACTACGCCTGACAAGCCCCTGCAGTACGGCAAGCAGGCTGACGACCTTCTGGACGACACCTCTGTTGCAAACGACTCCATCGACCACAGCAAGAAGATCATGAAAGGCCAGAAAATCAACGGCTGGCGCGTGCAGGTATTCGCCGGAGGCAACAGTCGTGTAGACCGTCAGAAGGCGGAGCGCACGGGCGATGAGATCAAGACGCTCTTCCCCAACGAGCCCGTCTACGTGCATTTCTACTCCCCGCGCTGGATCTGCCGCATGGGCAACTACCGCACCTATGAGGAGGCGCACGAGATACTCACGAGGGTCAAGTCGCTCGGCTACCCGTCGGCCGTTATCGTCAAAGGGAAAATAACCGTTTTATACCCATGAGTCAGGAGTCAGGAGACTGGAGTCAGGAGACTGGAGTCAGGAGTCAGGAGACTGGAGTTGAGGAACTCGCTGCACACTATCATCAGATCTTGACGCTGTTGGGCGAAGACCCGGAGCGCGAAGGACTGCTGAAGACCCCTATGCGCGTGGCCAAGGCTATGCAGGTACTCACGCGAGGCTACCAGATGGACGCCCACAAGGTGCTCACCGACGCCCTCTTCCGGGAGGACTACTCGCAGATGGTCATCGTCAAGGACATCGATTTCTTCTCCCTCTGCGAGCACCATATGCTGCCCTTCTACGGCAAGGCCCACGTCGCCTACATCCCTAACGGCTACATCACCGGACTGTCGAAGATAGCCCGCGTGGTTGACATCTACGCCCACCGCCTTCAGGTACAGGAGCGTATGACTCAGCAGATCAAGGACTGTATCCAGGAAACGCTCAAGCCCCTGGGCGTGATGGTCGTCGTCGAAGCCCGCCACATGTGCATGCAGATGCGCGGCATCGAGAAGCAGAACGCCATCACCACCACCAGCGACTTCAGCGGCGCCTTCAATCAGGCCAAGACACGGCAAGAATTCATGAACTTAATTCACAATAATCAAATTTAATAGCAACTATGAACCCATCCGACAACCAAGGTTACAGAACAAACGAGAGCGTAGGAAAGATGTTTCTTCACAGCTGCCTCGGCAAGTTCATCATCTTCTTATGCATCCTCGCGGTGCTCTTCATCCTCGCTGTCCTCACCAAGCCCTCTGACCAGGAGATGCGCGACGAGATGAACGACAACATCATGCAGTGCATGGAACAGAACGACAGCATCCGAGGCGACCACATCGACGACTTCGTCAACAACATCGGCTTCATCTTCACCAAGGCCGACACCACGAAGGCCGGTAAGGAGTGGCGCGAGGTGTTCGACAAGTACAACCGTCTGGAGATCTTCAACCATTCGTTCTTCCGCACCGCCTACGTCTACAACAACGTCAAGACGGAGGGCACGCGCGTAGGCTTCGGCATCTACGGTGTCGTCATCCCCACGGCCAACTTCAACGACTTCCTCCTCCGCATTGGCCCGATGCGCAAGAGCTACAACCAGAAGCTCATCAATACCACGACCATCGGAGGAGACCTGGGCACGAACCCCAACATCCAGGAGTTCCACTACAAGCGTAACCCCGACGATTGATTAGGTAACGGTGACATCCTACTGATTCTCTTCCTTGATAACCATCGTCGGCGGACAGTCGTACATCACCCGTGCATGATTGGTGCGGATGAGCTGGCTGTCGAGACATTGGCCGGTAGTACGGTCTATGATGTCTCGAAAGACTTTGCCGTTACGATAGACCACGCCGCCCTCTCGCGAGAAATACTCGTCCTCGGCATGGATGTGGAACGTATGCGGCTGCTGCGCCGTGGCCCGCAGTTCGCCGCATAGGTATTCCTCGTCCGTCCAGAGGCGGAGCTGATAGGTGTTCCGGGTGTCGTTCCTGAACCGGTAGTCGATATAGTTGTACGAGATGCTGGTGCCAGTGCCGAAGGGAATCTGGCGCCCGAAGTCGGGAAACAGGTCGAGCCCGTCGTGATGATGATGCTCGGTGATGGTCAGTTCGCTGTGCAGCACGAGCCAGTGTATCAGGTTCGAAAGCTGGCACATGCCGCCGCCGATGCCCTGCGAGGGCTTGCCCTTGGCGATGGTCAGCCCCTCCTTGTAGCCCTTGCGCTTAGTGGTGCGCCCGATGAGCTTCCAGACGGAGAATGTCTCACCGGGACGTATCACCAGTCCATTGATGTGCTTCACCGCCAGGGCCAGGTTCGTAGCCTTGTTCTCCTGCAGTTGCATGTTCACGTTGCCCAGCCGACGGCGGATGAGTGAGTTGTGGCGATAGACCACCACTGGCAACGTCTCCTCCGTCCGCTCCTTGGCGAACTGTGTCTTCCGCAGCAGGTCCTGAACACGGCGCTTCAGGATTTCCTTCTCCATCGACAGCCGGTAGGTGAAGGGCGATATCTCGCAAAACAGTTTCCGTTCCATGTCTTTGTATGACTATCCCTATTTACGTCAGTTGCCCATGATGGCGTTCACGATGCCGTCCTTCGTACTCGCTGAGGATGTCCGAGTTGACGCACAGGCTGATGCGACCTGCCATCACCTCAGTCCATATTTTATGATACGGACTGCACGAAGGCAGCGCCTGCAGCAGGCAGTTGGTGTCAAGAACGATGCGCCTCATAATCGTAGGGGGTGCGCATGTGCTCTTCGCCCCATTGCTCGATGGTTTCCTCGTTGATCACTCCCTCGTCCCACAACTTGTCGATGGCTTTCTGAGCCTTCAGCGCAAAATAGTGGGCCAGAACGTTCTTGAATTCATTCAGCTCAGCCTCGGAGTTGATGCTGTTCAGAGCGTTCAGCAGTTCCAATTGTGCCATTTGTGAGTAACTCATATGCAATCATTTATAATTATTCCGCTGCAAAGATAATGAAAAATTCCCAAACGGCATAATAAATTAAGATTTATTTTTAGGTCGGATTTGGCACCAAAAGAAAGCACCCTCATGCTGTTTGGGCATGAGAGTGCTTAATGTCCACTTTCCGCATTTCCGCATTTCCGCATTTATATCGTCGGAAGTTCGGAAACGAGTTTCTTGTAGTGGCCGCGCATGGTACGCTCGATGACCTTGTCAGCCTCTAAACGCTGCAACGGCTTCTGGGCTGCCCGGTTATTTGCTAAGCCGAATACTTGTGCAAACTTCTCGGTGGTGAATTCCTCCGGCAACTGGCGGAAACACTCCTGGTACTTAGTCGTACGACGGCACTGCTTGGCTGCATCCCGCAACTGGTTGTCATAGTACTGACGGTGCAGTTCATAGTACCAATAGTGCTGCGTCCGATACTGAATGTCAAGCACTAAGTCTACCAAAGAGAGGTCCACGTCGTCTGGAGTGTAGGTGCCGGTCTGCTCGCGCTCTTCCCAATGTCGCATATCAATGTATGGGGCGCTGACGTTGATGCCATAGTACGGCACACGCTTGATGAGCAACCAGTCGGCCTTGTCCCTGTCGTTGAACTCGGCAATGGCACGACGGTCATCACACCACTGGTGGACGTGCTCCACCAAAGGCCAAAGAGGCAATTCACCACGGCGCTGATCCAGGCGGTACGACCACTGCTTCAAAGTATTATTATATTCAGCAGTCTTGGGGTCGTTTTTCTCGCCCAACGGAATCATACGGAAATCGTCCTCGCCCATAGGAATCGACCCAGTACGTGTATCGAGCCCTGAATTGACCGACCTTTCGTTCACGAGCTTGGAAAGCGTGGGCGGGGTAAACGTCTCCACCATGTTCCAAAATACGCGGTAACGGCCACTGACCGACTGCTTGTTAGAGTAGTGCTGGTCATCGTACTCCCCATGGAAACTAAGCAGTATCATGTTAGATTTCGAAATCCAGCTGCCAGACTTGCCTATCTCGAGGTCTTTCTCTGACGACACGGTTACCATGTGGCGTCCCATCATTTCACCGTCCACCTCCTCCTTGCAGTTTATCAGGCTGCGTATGAACTCTGAGTTAGACGTGCGGTAGCCAAACATCCGGTTATAAATCTCTGGTCTGAGATCCTTCTCTTTGTTGGCTCCCTTGGCATCTGTCTCACCCTTCCAGGTGTTGGTGCTCTCGTCAGCAATCTCGCTCTCCGCAATGATGGGGGCCAGCAGATTAACCATCAGTCGCTCCAGCGTGTGCTTTCCCGACGTGGGGTCACCTATGCCCCAGATGATGTAATTCAGGCGTGTGCGCTCACCTCTGTTGGCATAGAAATAGTAGTAAGTCAAATCCATGCACGTGCCCATCATGGCAGCCGAGGCATAGAGCAGGAAGGGCCACAGACGGCGCGGATGGGGTTCGCAGACCTCGCGCAGACAGGGGAACACATCGAAGAAACTCTCTATCGTGTCGCACCAGCGGTCGAAGGGCAGAACGGCCATCGGGTTGACATTCTTCGAAGTTGCCGCAGACTGCTCCAGATTGATGCCAGCCTTATCCATCAGCTCTTTCAGCGTCTTGGGATAGCGCGTCAACAGTTTCTTCTTGGCAGCCGTCTGGCACAGGTCTTCCACTTCGCCTGGCTTCGGATTCCATTCCTTCACCCAGTCAAGGCAATAGGCCATGGCAATGGCTTTCTGTGCGTCGTTGTCGTTGAAATAACAGAGCCAGTGTGAGGTCTCTGTCTGCATACGGTCGTGCTTAGTGTGAGGCGGCAAGCTGGGCCCATAGTGTTCGTTGAGAACCTTGATCAAGGCCTCGTCCTCCTCCGAGAATTCCACTGGCGTTTCCGTCTGTGGCTGGGCGACTGCGGTGGGCTGCGCTGATGTCCTGCTTACCACTCCTTTTCTCGCCTCCTTGCGCTGGCGTTCCCATTCCTGCCAACGGGGCTGGGTGGGGTCTGACTCACCACGGCGGTAAGCCTCACCGTAGCGAGCCTCAAAGGCGGGATTCTCATAGGTGAACAACGCCTCCCAGTCGATGAACTTCACGTCGTCGGCCTTAGGGATGAAGTGAGCATGGTCGCTGTTCTTCGTCTGAGAGTCACAGTAGTCCAAGATACCCAGCTTTTCTGCCATGGTGTAGGCATTGTCCTGCAGGTTGCCCCAGTCCTCGCTGGCTTTGAAGATCACCTTCACGCCTTCGCCGCTTGGAGTGACGAATATACAGACGATGCCCAGTTCACCGAAGTCCTCACGCTGGAGCCACTCAGCTATGACGGACTCCACGTTCGGCACATGGTCACCGTCCACCACGGCAAAGCCCGACAAGTAGCCGTAGGCCTGCAGTCGCCACAGCCCAATGCGTCCCCATCGGTCTTTACTTTCGATAAAGTAAGCGATGGTGGGAATGATGGCAGGCAGCGAAGTCTTAAGCTGACTAATGTAAAGCTTCACTCGGTCCTGGTCTGAAGAGGGCACCTGCTTCTTCCTACGACGCTCATCCTTCTTCAGTTCCTTTGCCAACCACGATTTGTAGTCGTCGAGGCCCAGTACACCGTTAACAAACTCCTCTACAGCCTGACGTGCCTCGGCCTCAGCCATCTGGCGTTTCATCTTTCGGTAGTTGTCAACGAGCTCGATGTTTGCAGGATGCTCCATCATGCCCATCAGAGCCTGTTCGCAGAGTTCCTGCGTCGGCTTGTTAATGTTCGTTTGAAATACAATCATTTTTTAAGTCCTCCAATATTTTTAAAGTTGCTAATTACCTTGTTGAATCTCTCTGAGGCGGGCAGTCGGCGAACTACCAGTTGCACCTGACGCAGCACCTCAGCTTGCCAGTCGCGGCTGTGACGTGAGAGGTCGACGGTGCCCGTAAAGGTCATCTCGTTCTTCTCCTCGTCGAGCCAACATTCCAGACCATTCTCCTTGACCACGCGCAGGCTGTCGGGCAGCGTCACGGGCTTCTCGGGTTTCAGGTCTTTTGTCAAGGCGTCAAACTGTCTTACGAAGTCGGCATACTGGTCGGGAGAGCTCTCCTTGCTTTTCAGACTTATCATCTTCGAAGGGTCAGAGCCCGTTGTCGTCCAGCGTTTGCCACCACCACTACAAGTTTTCACGTTGGTCTGTGAACTGGGGCCTTCTTCAGATGGCTTGAAGGTAAAACCATCACCCAAGTAGATGCCCGTACCCCGCACTTTGCGGGGCTTGGGCTGAGGATTAGATGTCTGCGTCATACCTTATTAATTTTTAATAAGTCGTTAGCAACAACCTCCTCATAGAGGCTTGAGTTCACCTCGTGCACCTGAAAACGCAGCGAAGCCACAACCAGGTCACCTTCGCAAAACTTACACAGAGCTAAATTGCCGAACACGGTACATACGTACTCATCTCCGAACTTACCACCACCAAACTCTTTGAGCCTGATGATACACTTGGCCAATTGACCACCTTCAGCCTTCTGAGAGGCTACGTAGGTCACATCTCCCTGTGACACAACTTGACAGATAATCGTCTTCATCTTTCTTTTACCTTTCTTTTTTTGTTAATTAATAAAAAGATGAGACCCGGTCTCCATGCTCGCTCTCAATTTGGTGCACCAGAAAGTTTGCATGGCAGTCTTCGATTTTTCTCTGAACTGCGATACAAAATTAGTGAAATACAATGATATATGAATTATCCCTTAACATATATAAAGCGACCACTTGCAGGGTCGCAAATGGTCGCAAAAATAAAGAAAAACCTTCTAAATGCGGGCTTTATGAAGGGGTCGCTAAATAGTCGCAAAAAAATCCTTAATATTTTTGCTGTCACTCGAAAGATACTCTCTTGACTTAGACAAATGTATCATTTCACCCTTTTCATCTACAAACACCTGAGAGCAAATTGCCTCCATCTTTGCCTTCCTCAGAGCCTCCTCAGCAATGAGTTTCACAAACCAACCCTCAAGCATCTCCCGCAGGAGCTGTTTACTCTTCAGCCATACGATAGGCAGAACCTTTTCTGGGCGTTCGTGGGTGCATCCCATCTGGTAGAGAAAGTTCATCGGGTCAGTTGCCTTTGCCACAAACCCTCCATCTTTCAGAAAATTCAATACCTTCGTTCCCTTCTCATAATCAAGGCAGGCAGGAAAACGTGCGGGCTGCTTGCTTACCTTCACTTCGCCGCCACCAACGCTCAAATTCACTACTTCATTATCGTGAACATCTACATATTCACCATAGTTGATAAAATCACCCTTTACTTCCATTTTTGTCTAAATATACGTTATCGTTGTGGTTTATGTCGTTTACAGCTTCTGCGTGGAGAGTGCCCACTTCCATCTTATCAGGCCTGATGATGGGCTTTTCCTTTGCAGCGACGACGGCCATCACCTCCTCTACGATGCCTGGCGCCACTTGTTCCCAGGCTGTGGCGCGAAGTATCTCATTCAGGTTCAACACAATCGAGTGGAGCAAATTGCTGTTGCTCGAAGTGAATGTTTTGGCATGTTTTAGCAACCTTTCCTTAAGGTCTTTCATGTCAATGCACTGTTTGTTGGCCTTCTCCCATTTTCTGCGTTCGGCTTTGTATTCGTCACTATCACGCCAGGCTTCCTGCTTGGCACGAAGTTCCTCGTTCTCCTTCTGGAGTTGCCAGCTGTCCAAATAGGCTTCAATGGCTTCTGTCATTATTGACGGGTCGTCAATACCACCAGCCTCTAAAATATCTGCACCTGTATACAACTCAGCAGCAATCTTATTGCGCAAATCTTGCCAATCATCGTACCAGGACTGCAGACGGTTGACTTCTTTGACAAGCTCAGTGCACCGGGCGTCGCTTGCATTCTTTTCCGCCTCAAGTTCTTCTACTCGCTTCTGCAGCCGTGTTATGCTCCCATCGCGCATGCTTTCTATTTCCTTCGTGATGTTCTGCGCTCTGTTGGTAGCGTCATCCACTGCTGCCGACAGTTGGTTCATGCACATGCTCATCCAATCCTTCAGCATGCCCTCTTCGTCAAGTAACTGAGGAATGGACGCTGCCTGTTGTACAAGAACCAGGGAGGGCTGAGCGGTTTCCTCCCCTGCTGTTATTGTTTCGCCAAAGGCCAGCGCATTGTCCCAATCTTCGAAATAGGATGGTAGTTCACGTTCATAATTAAAGCCATTATAGTCTGTATAGCAATAATCAAACCCTTTCCTGATAGCATCAAGCAGTTTTCTCTGATCGCCATTATCTGTAACTTTTGACAATATGAGCCGCGCGTAGCGTTCATCAAAATCACAAGTAAGCACCTTGAAGTATTTGCTTTCTAATGCTACGATTTGCTGAAGCGACAGGCGCTCTATCCTGTCAATCGTCTTCTTATCAAGTGGTTCGTCCATATTTCTGTTCTCAATTTATATTCCGTTTTCTTTCATGCTTATTCCTCCTGTTGAACTCCGTTCGAGAAACCTCACGCTCGGCAAAATGAACGGGTTAGGAACTTCTGTGTACGCATTCCTCGTACGCGATATCCCACGGCAATGATCATCTCCAAGGAGTAGAACACCACGTTATAATTCTTGCCATCAGCGGCAGTAGTCAAATATTCTTTGACAACTGCATCTTTGTATAATTCTCTCTCTTTCAGCATATTAGCCGTATGCATACTGATATTTGGCTTCGAGGTGGCAAAAAGTTCTGCCATCTGTTGCTGGTTCAGCCATATTTTTCCATCTTTGGCGTATAGCGCCACCGAAGCTTTGCCGTCTGCCGTCCGATAAATGATGATATTCTGTTGTTCGTCCATAATTGTTTCTTTTATCCTTCCTGTTCATAATAATATGAGTAGTCGATGCCCTTCATAAAGGTCTCGTGGTCGTTAATCTTGTCGGTCAATGCCTGTTTCAGCAAGGTGCGTATTTTTGTGCTGTCCGTCTGGCTCGCAATCATTGCATCCAGATAGTCATGCTTACCTATCTTGCTCCAGTCCACACATAAGCCGAGACGTTTCTTGAAGATGAGGTCGAGCCATATACGCGTACTGCGTCCGTTGCCCTCCATAAACGGATGGGCCACATTCATCTCAACGTATTTATCCACAATCTCGTCGAACGTCGATTCCGGCATCTGCTCAATAGTCTTCAGGTTCTGCTGCAAGTATTCCGCCAGACAGAACAGCGTATTACCCTTAGATATGGTCTTAGTCCGGATCTTGCCAGCAAAATCGTATAGCCCACCAAACAGATAGGCGTGAATCTGCTGTAGAGCTTTGATGGTGCCAGGCTTCAGCGAGTCCAGCAAACCACATTCAAAGAGCGTATAGGCTTTCTTCTGGCTTTGTCCGTCGATGGTATTGTCGCTATAGGTAAACCAATCCAGAAAAGCGCTGGCACGGTTATTGGGATAGTGTTTGGCCAACGTCTGCACACACGCAGCATCCAAGGCATCGGCGAATCGCTGTTTCCCATCAGGAGCCTCGAATTTGAAGTCGTGAGTGACACTCACGAGTTGAATACCATCACCTGTTAATTTCTTTTTCAGCCATCGCCAGTAGTTACCAGCCTTCACATAGTCATCCTCATCGTTGATGGCACGCACAATGTCTGTAGCCGAGAACCACCACTTGCTGTGTTCCTCGTCCCATACGGCACGCACTTCGCGGTCGTTGAAGAATCTAATCGACTTTTTGCTCATCATTTATATTGTCTTTTGGATGTTGGCCTGGATATCCTCGTTCAGGAAGTAGCCTTGATATTGAGCCCAAGGCTTAGCTATCTGCTCTTCATTGACCAGATTCAGGAACTTCTTGACGATATTTCTTTGTAATAGCATAATCTATTTGCCTTAAGTGGTTCGCAATACTTCTACATGCTGTAGTGTGCAAAGATACAAATAATCTTCGAGAAAAAAGCGATATTCTCCATTATTTACACATTATTAATATATAACGCATCGCATTTTCTGAGAAAGTAGGAAATGCGGAAATGCGGAAAGTGGACATAAAGGTATTTTGAGGTAGGATTTTTAGAGTAGTAGTAATCATTAATATGGTATTAATAATTATATATAATAATAATTTATAAGTAATAATTATTTATATATTAATAATAATATTATTAAAAGAAATTATACTATAAATGTCTCTTTTCCGCACTCAGAAAATGCTTAATGTCCACTTTCCGCATTTCCTACTTTCCGCATTTCTACCACCGGTCATCGTCGGCAAAAAGCATTGACAACAAGAACCCGTGGTTATCGTCCAAAAACCTTGGGTTATTGCGGAATAAAGCAGGGTTTTGATCCCGTTACTTTTTTGAAAAAAAGTTGGGAAAATGTTTGGTAGTTTCAGATATTTTTTGTAACTTTGCACCATAGAAATTAAGGCGGGAAGGACCACCCGATGTAGTTGGTTCACTTGGTATTCTAACACCACAAAAAACACTTACAGAAATGTTAGAACTGTATCTTTCAAAGGTTTCGGAGTCTTCGGAGTCCGAGTTGGCGGGCAAGACCTACGCACGCGTCGATTACAAGGAGACGCTGACCGTACAGGACATGGCCCGTCACATGGCGGGGCACAACACCGCCTTCAGTGAGGGAACGATCACGGGTATCCTGATCGATTTCGTGAAGTGTATCCGCGAGCAGGTGCTCAATGGTAACACGGTGAAAATCAACAACCTGGCCATCTTCAAGGCCTCTGTTGAGGGTAATGGCCTTGACGTGCTGTACGATCCGGAAACGGACAAGACCGTGACAGCCACGATGGGCACGCTGAAGCCTGGCGACAAGACCGGCCCTGCCGTGAAGGTCGTGAAGCTGCTGGCTCAGAGCACGGGCGACTTTACCCGCGATGAGCTGAAGAAGGACGTGAAGTTTGCCTGGACTGACAAGACCAAGGCAGAGATCGCAGCTGCCAAGGGTGGCAACACTCAGAGCAACAGCGGCTCGCAGAACGGCGGCACCCAGAACGGCGGCACCTCTGGCGGTGACAACGGCGGTACCACTGGCGGCGGAACCACTGGCGGTGACAACGGAGGCAACTCTGGCGGCGGCGACAATGGTGGCGGTGGCAACAACGGCGGAGGCAACGACGTTAACTGATGAAGATGGGGCTCGCAATGCGGGTCCCATTTACTTTTGGCCGCGCCACAAACTAAAAAAATGATGATGTTTTTTTATCAAGATGGCGGATTTTGAAATTTTTTCATCCCAATTATGACGAAGACAGGATACACTATGACCACATTGTGGAGGTCTACGATATCCTTGAATACAGAGACGACACAAATCACCCTGATAAAAAGAAAAAGACTGAAAATCTATTGATTCTCAGCCTTCCTTCAGTCGGGATTACTGGACTCGAACCAGCGACCTCGCGCCCCCCAGACGTGTGCGCTACCAACTGCGCTAAATCCCGATCCTTTTAAGCTTGGCACCGACCCTAATTGTCGAATGCGGGTGCAAAAGTACACAGATTTTTCGGAATATCCAAATATTTGAGGAACTTTTTTAAAAAAAAGGTGAATTTTACGATTCTTTCTTGCACATACATATAATAATATGTACCTTTGCACGTTTATTATAATGTAAAAAAGTAAAAAGGTAAATAAGTAAAATAGCAAAAAGGTAAAAAAGTGACAACATACAGACTTACGGCGCCGGAGCGACTGGATACGACCATCGACCTGCCGGCATCAAAAAGCATTTCAAACAGGGCTCTCATCATCCACGCACTCAGCGGCGGGGAGGTACTCCCACGGAACATCAGCGACTGCGACGACACGGAAGTGATCGTCGAGGCCCTGCGCCACATGCCCGAAGAAATCAACATCAAGGCGGCCGGTACGGCGATGCGCTTCATGACCGCCTACCTGAGCCTGATCCCGGGGACACACGTGCTGACGGGTACGGAGCGGATGAAGCACCGTCCGATAGGTACGCTGGTGGACGCCCTGCGACAGTTAGGTGCCGACATCGAATACGTAGGCGAACCGGGATTCCCGCCCCTGCGCATCACCGGCACACAACTGCCCGGCGGCGACCTGGACATGGCGGGCTGCATCAGCTCGCAGTACATCTCGGCCATGCTCATCATCGGTCCCCTGATGGAAAAGGGACTGAGGCTCCATCTGACGAACGACATCATCTCAAGGCCCTATATCGACCTGACGCTGTGGATGATGGGCGAGTTCGGCGCCGACGCGAAATGGATATCAGCAGACACCATCGTCGTGGAGCCGAAGCCTTACAAGACCAGGGAATACTTCATCGAGAACGACTGGAGCGCTGCCAGCTATTGGTATGAGATGGTGGCCCTGAGCGACGACCCCGACGCCACCGTGAGGCTGACGGGACTGACCGACGGCTCGAAGCAGGGCGACTCGGTGACGAGATACATCTTCAGCCTGCTGGGCGTGAAGACCAAGTTCGAGACGAAGAAACAGGGTGTGCCGCAGACGGTGACACTGAAGCGCAACGGACGCTGCGTGCCGAAGCTGGAGTACGACTTCGTGAACTCGCCCGACTTGGCACAGACGTTCGTTGTGACCTGTCTGGCAAAGGGCATCCCCTTCCACTTCACGGGGCTGGCAACGCTGAAGATCAAGGAGACGGACCGCATCGACGCCCTGAAACGGGAGGCAAGGAAGCTGGGCTACGTGGTGGAAGACCGCAACGACAGCGAACTGCTGTGGAACGGTAAGCGCTGCGAACCTACGGGCGAGGCCATTGACACGTACGAGGACCACCGCATGGCACTGGCATTCGCGCCCTTCGCCATGAAACTGCCTGGACTGGCCATCAACAACCCAGAGGTGGTGAGCAAGTCGTATCCGAAGTTCTGGGAGGATGTCAAAGCCGCAGGATTTGAAGTGAAAAGTGAAGAGTGAAAAGTGAATAATTTGCTACCGCAGTAGAGAGATGGCGTTCGCGTGGGTGTGCATAGGGATGATCGTGGTATTGGGGGTGATTGCCGCCATAGCCAATAAGTTCGATAAGGGGAAGGACCAGATCGAACAGGGACACGATTGTTCGACATGCACGGCGGCAAAAGACGAGTCGTGCAAGCTGCACTGTTTGATGGAAGATGTTGAGAAGTTAAAGAAGTTAAAGGAAGTCAAAGAAGTTAAAGGACAAATGACTGGCGGGCAGACTCTTTCTCTCCTTCTCTCCTTAATTCTTCTTTCTTCTACTATTTTCTCCTCCTGCAACATGAAGAAGAACACGGCCACGAACCGCCTGTACCACTCTTTCACCGCCCGCTACAACGTGTACTTCAACGGGCAGCAGGCCTTCATCGACGGTAATCTGGAGAAGGAGAAGGGCAACAAGGACAACTATACGGAGATGATACCCCTCTACATGGTGGGCAACAAGCAGAGCCGCGAGCTGGGCAAGGGACAGTACGAACGCGCCATCGAGAAGAGCGAGAAGGCCATCCGGCTGCACAGCATCAAGGGAAAGCCCGTGTGGAAGGGCAACAAGCGGAAGACCGCCAAGGACCGTGAGTGGCTCGGACGGAAGGAGTACAACCCCTTCATCTGGCGGGCGTGGATGCTGCTGGGCAAGGCACAATTCCAGAAGGGCGCCTTCGACGAGGCCGCCGCCACCTTCTCGTATATGACCCGCCTCTATCAGACACAGCCCGTGCAGAACGGCCTGGCACGCGCCTGGCTGGCCAAATGCTACACGGAGCTCGACTGGATATACGACGCCGAGGACGTGATCCGCAATATGAGCCGCGACTCGATGGACTTCCGCACCGTGAACGACTGGGACTACACCTACGCCGACTATTACATCCACACGGGCGACTATGAGAAGGCCGTGCCCTACCTCAGGAAGGTGATCAAGCACGAGCGGCGCAACGTGCAGAGGGCCAGGGAGTGGTTCCTCATGGGACAGATACAGAACCGGCTGGGCAACCGAGAGGCCGCCTACAAGGCCTATCAGAAGGTGGTGGGGTGCCATCCGCCCTACGAGATGGAGTTCAACGCCCGCATCGCACAGACGGAGGTGATGGCCGCCAACGACGGCAGCAAGATGATCAGCCGCCTGAAAAGGATGGCGAAGTCGGATAACAACCAGGAATACCTCGACCAGGTGTACTACGCCCTCGGCAACATCTACCTGAACCAGGGCGACACGCTGCAGGCCATCGGTGCCTACGAGAAAGGCAGCAAGGAGTCGGTGAGGAACGGCATCGAGAAGGGTGTGTTGCTGCTGACGCTCGGCAACCTGTACTGGCAGATGGAGAGGTTCGGCGATGCCCACCGCTGCTATGGCGAGGCCATCGGACTGCTGGATCAGGACCGCAAGGACTACGAGGAACTGTCGTACCGCTCGAAGGTGCTCGACGAGCTCGTGCCACATACGGAGGCCATCCATCTGCAGGACTCGCTGCTGGAGCTCTCCGAGATGCCTGAGGCAGAACGGCTGGCCGCCATTGACCGCGTGATCGAAGCCCTAAAACAGAAGGAGAAGGAAGAGCGCGAAAGGCAGTTGGACGCCGAGGCCGAGGAGCTGGAGCAGAAGATAGAGCAGGAGCAGGGTCCCAACCGCAATCTCCCCAACACCCCTACAACCCCTACTCTCCCAACCACCCAGGGCAACGGCCTGTGGTACTTCTACAACCCGATGGCGGTGAGTCAGGGTAAGACCACCTTCCAGCAGCAGTGGGGCCGCCGTGAGAACAAGGATAACTGGCAGCGCATCAACGTGACGGTGGTGAGGAATGAGCCGGATGATGATGTCACGGAAGAAGAAACGAGTAACGAGGAAGGAGGAACAACCGAGGCGAAAGATTCCCTAAAGGCCGGGAAACCGCAGAACATCGGCGGGCTGCCCGAGAATCCCGCGGACATCCCTAACGACCCTAACCACCCTACTGCCCCTAACGATACCCTCGCATCAGCCTCTCCTGCCGACTCGATCGCATCAGCCAACCCCGCTGACTCCCTCGCCAACGACCCCCACGAACGGGAATACTATCTCGCACAGATTCCCTTCACCGAAGACCAGAAGGCAGCCAGCCACGCCATCATACAGGATGCCCTCTTCCATGCGGGCGTCATCTTCAAGGACAAGCTCGAGAACCTGTCGCTCAGTGAGCGTCATCTGCGGAGGCTGACGGACAACTACGATGCCTACGAGCATCTGGACGAAGCATGGTATCACCTCTATCTGCTCTATTCGCGATGGAGGGACTTCGAGATGGCCGACTCCTGCCTGAACCGGCTGGCTGACGACTATCCCGATAGCGAATGGACCATCCTGCTTACCGACCCCTATTATGAGGAGAACGCCCGCTTCGGCGAACATATCGAGGACTCGCTCTATGCCGCCACCTACGACGCCTTCAAGAACGACCGCTACGAGATGGTGATGGCCAACGCCAGACTGTCGGAGACAAGGTTCCAGCAGGGCGAGCACCGCGACAAGTTCCTGTTTATTGAGGGTCTGAGCCTGTTGAACGAGGGCTACGGCGACAGCTGCATCGTCAGGCTGAAGGAAGTGGTAGAGCGCTTCCCCAGCAGTGAGGTAAGCGAGATGGCCGGCATGATTATCAAGGGCGTACAGGAAGGACGGCGCCTGCATGGCAGCAAGTTCGATATCGGCGACGTATGGTCGAGGCGTGACATCACCCTCTCGGCCGATTCCACCCGTCAGGACACCCTCGACGCACGCACGGACCAGAACTTCCTCTTCATCCTCGCCTACCAGCCCGACTCCGTCGACGTGAACGAGAACCAGCTGCTCTTCGAGATGGCACGCTATAACTTCACTAACTTCCTGGTACGCAACTTCGACATCCAGATCGACGAGGACCGAGGGCTCAGGCGTATGCTCATCAGCGGATTCCTCAGCTACGGCGAGGCGCTGCAGTATGCCCGCCAGCTCTACGACGACGAGCGGATGAGCGAAAAGGTGAAGGATTGCCGGAGCCTCATCATCAGCGAGAAAAACCTGCCGCTATTGGGTACGGCCTACAGCTACGACGACTATCTGAAGTTCTACGAAGAGAAGTTCATCCCGCTGAAGATCAGCGAGGAAGAGCTGCTGATCGTGCCTGAGGGCATGACGCCACTTGATCCCGAGGATGTGATTGAGGAAGAAGATTCGAATGAGGAAGGAGAAATGACAGACGAGGAAGACGACGAAGACGAGCTGTTCCCGACGCGCAAGCCCCAGCCGAAAGTGCAGGACTTCGACTTCGGAGATGACTTCTGGTAAAGAATTTCCGATATAACGTTATAACGATATTACGACATTACGATGAATAACGGCTTATTACTTTGGGTGGACGACGAGATTGAGCAGCTGAAGGCTCATCTGTTGTTCTTGGAGAAGAAAGGCTACGAGGTGGTGACGGTCTCGAACGGCCCCGACGCCATCGACCAGTGCCGTGAAAGGAACTTCGACATGGTGCTGCTCGACGAACAGATGCCCGGCCTCAGCGGACTGGAGACACTGCAGAGGATCAAGGAACTGCAGCCTGCGCTGCCCGTGGTGATGGTGACCAAGAGCGAGGAGGAGAACATCATGGAGCAGGCCATCGGACAGAAGATCGCCGACTACCTCATCAAACCTGTCAATCCCAACCAGATACTGTTGGCGCTGAAGAAGAACATCCACCGCCGGGAGATCGAGACGGAGGTGACGCAGAGCCAGTATCAGCAGAACTTCCAGCAGATAGCCATGCAGATCATGGACTGCCGCGAGTGGAAAGACTGGGCCGACGTGTATCGCCGGCTCGTACACTGGGAACTGGAGCTCAGCAGCACCGACAGCAATATGACCGAGATGTTGGCCATGCAGAAAGAAGAGGCCAACAACGGCTTCGCCAAGTTCATCAAGAAGAACTACCTCGACTGGGTGGCCTCCCTCTCCCCTAATAGCCCAAATCGCCCGAACGGATCTAATAGCCCTAACCCTCGTCCCGTCCTCTCGCCCGAGATCTTCAAGACCAAGATATTCCCCCTGCTCAGCAGCGGCCAGCGCGTGTTCCTCGTGGTGCTCGACAACTTCCGTTACGACCAGTGGAGGATGCTCGCCCAGGAGCTGAGCGGCGACTTCGACATCGACGAAGACCTCTACTGCAGCATCCTGCCGACAGCCACGCAGTATGCCCGAAACGCCATCTTCAGCGGACTGATGCCCAACAAGATTGCGGAGATGTTCCCCAAGCTGTGGGTCGACGAAGACGAGGAGGAGGGCAAGAACCTGAACGAGGAGCCGCTCATCCAGACACAGTTGGAGCGCTACCGCCGGAAAGAGACATTCTCCTATCATAAGATCAACAGCTCTGCCGACGCCGAACGGTTCATGCAGCAGTGGCGAAATCTGGAGAGACACCAACTGAATGTGGTGGTGTTCAACTTCATCGACATGCTCAGCCACGCCCGCACGGAGTCGAAGATGGTGCGTGAACTGGCCAGCAACGAGAGTGCCTACCGAAGCATCACCCAATCGTGGTTCCGACATTCTGTCATCTCCGACTTCTTCAAGCTGCTGGCACAGACCGACTACAAGGTCATCGTCACCACCGACCACGGCAGCATCCGCTGTACCCAGCCCGTGAAGATCATCGGCGACCGCAACACGAACACGAACCTGCGCTACAAGCTGGGCAAGAACCTGGCCTACGACGACAAGAGCCTCTACATCATCAAGGAACCGCAGAAGGCCCTGCTGCCGATGCCGAACCTCTCGACAAGCTATGTCTTCGCCACGGGCGACTCGTTCTTCGCCTATCCGAACAACTACAATTATTACGTCTCCTACTACCGCGACACCTTCCAGCACGGTGGCATCTCGATGGAGGAGATGATCATACCCCTGGTCACACTTTCAGGAAAGAAAAGGTAAAAAGGTAAAAAAGTAAAAAGGTAAAAAATGGAGATAAAGATCAACGATTTGGAACATATTCGCGAGGCCGCCCGACAGTTTATCGACGCGATGGGCGACCAGCAGGTCTATGCCTTCTACGGCCACATGGGTGCAGGCAAGACCACCTTCATCAAGGCCGTCTGTGAGGAACTGGGTGTCGACGATGTCGTCACCTCTCCCACCTTCGCCATCGTCAATGAATACACGGCCTCAGACGGCACACCCATCTACCACTTCGACTTCTACCGCATCAAGAAACTGGAGGAAGTCTACGACATGGGCTACGAAGACTACTTCTACGGCGACGGTCTCTGCTTCATCGAGTGGCCGGAGATGATGGAGGAACTGCTGCCCGAAGGTGCCGTAAAGGTACACATCACGGAAAATCCCGACGGCACAAGGACTGTGATATTTTAGAGACAACGAATTACACGAATTTTACGAATTTTTCAGTTGCAGACAATGCGCAGCCAATTCGTGTAATTCGTGTAATTCGTTGTTGATAGAACTATGCGTTCTGTTCCTGGAAGTCCAGGTCAGCCTGTACGATGAAGAACACTTCCTCAGGATTAAACGACGAGCAGAAGCCCTCTTCCTTCGCACGGTTGCAGACATACTCTGCCACCACTTCGAGGTCGATGTCCACCTCATCCGCATCGCTCTCCAGGATACCGCTGGTATAATAGTAGTCCACGATCAGGTCCATCATGTAGAGGATGTCCTTATCGCTGTAGAACTTCTTGATATCCGTCGGCAGCTGCGTGCGGATGTAAGCCAGTTCACGTCTGTTCTCTTCTTCGTCCAGACGGATTTCCTCGTCAATGTTTGCCATAATTACAGCAGTTGATCGATGGCTTCCTGAATCTTGGCTCTCGACTGGGCGCCCACGAGCTTGTTCACCACTTCACCGCCCTTGAAGAACAGGATGGTGGGGATGTTGCGGATACCATACTCGGCAGCCAGGTCCTCGTTTTCCTCTACGTCGCACTTACCGATGACGACCTTGTCGCCATAGACATCTGCCAGTTCAGAGATGATGGGAGACACCATACGGCAGGGGCCGCACCAGGTTGCCCAGAAATCCACAACTACCGGCTTGTTACCACTCTTCAGACTCGAGAGATTCTCGTTTGTGATTGTTACTTCCATAAGATTCCAAATTTACAATTTAACAATATACTATTTATTTCTCAATGATCCTATCTACAAATTCCGTGCCAAATCATTTCTCTTACCTTTTGCCACTCACCTCTTAATTGATCTTATAGTCGAGCATATCGTGACGCTCGATGTAGTCGATAAGGGTATGGCGCACGTCTACCCCGCCCTTCTTGCTGTGAAGCAGCACGTGGTTCTTGCCCTGAGAGTCGCGTAGCTGGAAGAACAGCTGGGTCTTGCCGGGATGGCTGCTGATGATCTCGCTCAGGTCGGCCACAATCTGTTCATCGAGCTGGTCGGCCACCATCGAGATGGTGATGCGGTCGACAGCCCGTTCCTTCACTGTCTGCAGCAGCTCGACGTTGCTCACCTTCAGTTCCTTCTGGTCGTTATTGTAGAAGCGTGCCTGCATCTTGCCGGTGACATAGACCGCCGCACCCTCGATGAACTTGCCGTTCAGGTTGAGCCAGTCGTCGCCGAAGAGCATCAGCTCGCCCGAGCCGTCAAAATCCTCGAGGGTGACAATGCCCCAGGGCTTATTGTTCTTGCCGAATTTCTGCTGCACGCCCGTAACGACGCCTCCCAGGGTGACATCCTCACGGTCCGTCAGGGCTGCACCACGGTCTGCCAATTCGGCACAACGGGTGTTACAGAGGTTGTCGAGAATGATCTTATACTCGTCGAGCGGATGGGCAGAGAGATAGATACCCACGAGGTCGCGCTCCTTGTTCAGCCGCTCAATGTCGCTCCAGCGCTCGTCGTTCTTGGGCACAGGGGGAACAGCAATCTCCACCCCGTCGCCAAAGGCGCCGAAGAGCGAGTTCTGCATCTGCGACATCTCCTGCTGATAGAGCTGACCGTAGCGCACAAGGACGTCGAGGAACGGCTCGCCCTTGGAATTGACGGCGAAGTAGTCCTCACGGCGAATGCCGAAGCTGTCGAAGCCGCCGCTCAAAGCCAGAGACTCAAAGGCCTTACGGTTGACAGAAGCGAAATTGATGCGTTGGGCAAAGTCATAGATATCCTTGTAGGGGCCGTTCTTCTCGCGCTCGGAGATAATGGCCTGTGCGGCCGACTCTCCCATGCCCTTGATGGCACCGAGACCGAAGCGGATCTCACCGTGGTGGTTCACACCGAACTTCTCGTACGACTCGTTGACATCCGGTCCCAGCGTGGCAATGCCCATCTGCTTGCACTCGTCCATCAGCTTTGTAATTTCCGTGATCTGGTCTCGGCGACGGCTCATGATGGCGGCCATGAATTCTGCGGGATAGTTGGCCTTGAGATAGGCCGTCTGATAGGCCACCCACGAGTAGCAGGCAGCATGCGACTTGTTGAAGGCATAGGATGCAAACGCCTCCCAGTCGCTCCATATCTTCTCGAGCACCTTCGGATCGTGACCGTTCCTCACACCACCATCGATGAATTTCGGCTTCATCGCGTCAACGATGTCCTTCTTTTTCTTACCCATCGCCTTACGCAGGGCGTCACTTTCACCACGGGTAAAGTCGGCCAGCAGTCGGGAGAGCAACATCACCTGCTCCTGATACACCGTGATGCCATAGGTATCCTTCAGGTATTTCTCCATGACGGGGATATCATAGGTGATGGGCTCGTCGCCGTGCTTGCGGCGGATGAACTGCGGGATGTAGCCCATAGGACCCGGACGGTAGAGGGCGTTCATGGCGATGAGGTCCTCGAAGACGGTGGGTTTCAGCTCACGCAGGTATTTCTGCATGCCCGACGACTCAAACTGGAACGTGCCGACAGTGCGTCCCTGCTGATAAAGCTCATAGGTCTTGGGATCGTCGATGGGAATAGTGTCGAGATCCACCTCGATGCCACGGGTACGTTTGATATTCTCGCAGGCCTCCTTCAGCTCCGAGAGCGTCTTCAGACCTAAGAAGTCCATCTTGATCAGTCCCGTCGACTCAATCACGTGACCGTCATACTGTGTGCAATTCGTCTTCACGCCCTTGAAGTCAGGGTCGTCGGCGGTAGACACAGGCACCCAGTCGGAAATCGGGTCGCGGCAGATGATGAAGCCGCAGGCATGGATACCCGTGCCTCGCACCGTTCCCTCCAGCATCTTTGCATATTTGATGGTGTTCGCCAGATGGATGTCACTCGAAGCCTCAGCGTCACGAAGCTCCTGCACATATTTGAGGGCATTGGGCAGATTCATCTTCGGTGTCTTGCCGTCAGGACCGTCAGGCAGACGGTCTGGGATAGCCTTACACAGGGCGTTGCTGACGGCAATGGGCACCTTCTCCACACGCGCCACGTCCTTGATGGAGTTCTTCGTGGCCATCGTGGCATAGGTGATGATATGGGCACAGTTCTCGTGGCCGTACTTGTCTTCGACCCATTTCAGCACACGTCCACGGCCGTCATCGTCGAAGTCGGTATCGATATCGGGGAGTGAGATACGGTCGGGGTTGAGGAAACGCTCAAACAGCAGGTCGTACTTCAGCGGGTCGATCTTCGTGATGCCCAGGCAGTAGGCCACCACAGAGCCTGCCGCCGAACCACGTCCAGGGCCAACCATCACACCCAGTTCATCGCGGGCGGAATTGATGAAGTCCTGCACGATGAGGAAGTAACCCGGGAAGCCCATCGTCTTCATGATATGGAGTTCGAACTTCACACGCTCGACCACATCATCGGGTATAGGATCGCCATAACGGCGCTTGGCACCCTCGTAGGCCAGTTTCGCCAGATAGTCGGCCTCAAACTTGATACGATAGATCTTATCATAACCGCCCAGCTTCTTGATTTTCTTCTCACCCTCCTCAGGTGAAAGCTGGTTCTGGCCGTTTTCATCGCTGGTGAACTCGTCGTAGAGCTGCTGCTCGGTGAACTTCTGCCGCCACTCCTCTTCCGTTCCGAACTCCTCGGGGATAGGGAAGAACGGCATGATCGGGTCGTTGTCGAGGCTGTAGGTCTCCACCTTATCCAATATCTCCAAGGTGTTCGACAGTGCCTCGGGCACATCGCTGAAGATGTCGTTCATCTCCTGCTGCGTCTTAAACCACTCCTGCTTCGAATAGAGCATACGCGTGGGGTCGTCGAGATCCTTGCCCGTGGAGAGACAGAGCAGATGGTCGTGCGCCTCGGCATTCTCCTTGTCGACGAAGTGGGCATCGTTGGTACATACCAGCTTCACGCCGTACTCCTTCGCCAGCTCTATCAGCACCCTGTTTGCCTGCTGCTGCAAGGGGAAGGTCTCACGGTTGGCACGAATCGAGGGGTCTTTCACCTCATGACGCTGCAACTCCAGATAATAATCGTCGCCCCAGAGACGCTTGTGCCACTCGATGGCCTCACGGGCGCCGGCGATATCACCTTTCAGAATCTTCGCAGGCACCTCACCGGCGATACAGGCAGAGCAGACAATCAGGTCCTCGTGGTATTTCTCCAGATCCTTACGGTCAGTACGCGGACGGTTGTAGAAGCCGTCCACCCAAGAGTTGCTCACGAGTTTGATCAGGTTCTTATAGCCGTGATAGTTCTTCGCCAGCACGATGAGGTGATAGCCGCCAAGGTCTTCCTTCTGGTCACGCAGGTTCTTGTCACCACGACGCGCCACATACATCTCACAACCGAAAATAGGCTTGAAAGGTTCCAAACCGTCTTTCTTGCGCTTTTTGTTCACATCGTTGCAGATGTCGTGAAAT
>Ga0265298_10001123_pt1 | contig 39325 bp, 39 predicted proteins | sample AusTroGonzalo_MG_3_FD_193486 | JGI IMG/M metagenome (GOLD analysis project Ga0265298, IMG submission 193486) | Bovine rumen microbial communities from tropical cattle in Woodstock, Queensland, Australia - Gonzalo_01 | ecosystem: Host-associated > Mammals > Digestive system > Stomach > Rumen ... | reverse complement strand
CGCAGCCAGCGTATGCCGAGCTTGCGGCCGACACCCTGCACGAACTCGGGCGGTTCCATGTCCACCGTGTCCGGCGGGCAGTCCTCGCCTTCCTCGAGCTTGCGGAAGTACAGGTCACGCGCAATCTGGTGGTCGACATGGTCGATGGTCGAGCTGAAGTAGCTCGACGCGTTGAACTTGGATATGGCCCTGTTCAGTAGGAACACGGCGCCGTCGGCGTAGTCGCCTTCCAGTGTCTCGCCGTCGCCGATGAGTTCGACGTACTTGGCGGCATCGGTGCAAAGCTTGTTTACTGATATCATGAAAAACCTCGGCTTTCATCTGTAACTACTGGCAACAAAAAGGGGAGCCCCTGCAGAGGCTCCCTTGAAGGGTCATTGAACTGGGCTCTATTAGAGTTCCAGGTAAGTCGTGACAGCGAGACGCGGCTCGAAGATATCGGCCACATACGGGCTGTCGATACGGGTGAGTTCCGTACCCTGCCTGCCGTTACCGAAGGCCATCATCTTCATGACAGTGGCGCCGTCGACACCGACGGAGTCCATCTTGCCAGTCGGAAGGTCGGAGAACTTGTACGCATCGTAACAAAGGGAGTCATCGATACGTACGATTCCAATTTGGTAACTTTTACCGGCGGTGAGGCCAGCGGTGAAGGTCTGCGTGGTGGAACCGAAGGCAGCACCCACGACGGCGTTCGGGTTGTTGCAACCCTTGCCGGCGACAGTGATGCGCACTTCAGGGATGTGACCCTGGTCGTCGAGCACCTTCACGGACAGGACCTGTTCAGTCTCTATCCCGGACGGGTCTACGATGGTCACGCCAGTCAGCGTGTACACTGCACCCGGTTCGAACGTTGCGCCAGAACCGGAAGTGGTGAGCTGGTCGAACGGTTCGTAACCGATGACGGTAGAGTTATCGGAAGCGAGAATCGGGGTCAGCGTAACGGTCGGGGCGGTGTCCATGTTGGCGGACATCTTGATGACCGGGAGAACCGGGCAGGCAACCTGGGAGGCGCCACCGAATTCGCCGAAGTACTTGCGCTTCCACAGTTCCTTCATGGCTTCATCGTAGTACCAGTGGCCCTTGAGCTCATTGGAGATGTTGCCGTAGATGGTCGGCTTCTGGAATTCCACGACGTTACCGGCGAGGGAGAGTTCCTCGAGGGCGGTAGCACCGTCAGAGAGAAGGTCGAGGCCCACAGTGCCGGTCTTGATGACGGACTGGAAGGACTTGAACGCAGTCTTGTTGACGATGGCCTTGTCGATTTCGCGGGCGAGCTTGAGGGCACGCGGCTTCACGATGGTCTTGTTGAATTCCTCGATGTTGACGAACTTGTCCCACAGGTCGACTTCGACAGCCGTGCCCTTCATCTGCATCGTGGTGGACACTTCACGTTCCACGACCGGGGCGATATCGTCGTCGGTGATGGAGAGCGTGTCATAGACCTTACCCGGGTCGCTGAGGTACACGTGGACAGTCTGTCCGTACTTCTTCCCTTCGAGCTCGCTCTGAGGGAAATATTCCTTGGAGGCCTTGGTGTAGACCATGTTGGCCTTAACGGCCGTTGCAAGATATTCAAGCTTCTTGCGGTTAGTAAATGCGTTAGCCATTTGAAAACTCCTTTAGTTTGTATGTGATTGGCTAGGTTTGCGTTTTGTTTTTCGCAGCTGGCCTAGTCAGTCGCTAAAGGGTTTTACTAGGCGGGTAGTGCAGGAGGATGCACGGTTACGCTCCATCTGTAACTACCCGCCAATTTCCGGCTATTCTAACATACGCCCAGTTTTTCGAGGTATGCCCTACGTGCCTTGGGGTCGTCGTGGTTCGTGAAACCCGCACTGGAGGCGCCCTGGCCGCCCGGCTTGCCCAGCCTGACGCCCTTCGCGCGCATTTCCGGCTGCGGTTCCACTTCACCCCGACCCTCGGCCAGGACCTTGCCCTCAATCTGCTTCAGGGTATAGTACTGGTCCATCTGGGACTGTCCCTGACTCATGAACACGTCCCGGAACTCCTCCGGGTTGTTCAGGATGTGGCTCAGGACCTTCGGGCCCATCCTGTTGCCTAGCAGGTAGTCGCTGGCCGCAGGGTTGTTGTCCAGGATGTCGCCGAAACCCTTCTGCATGGCATATTGGACCTGGCTCATGAACCGGGCCTTGCCTTCGGCATCGAAGCTGTTGTCGGTGTTCTTGCGGAACACTTCCTGGCGCCTCTGGATGTCGGCCTCCTGTTCCTGGCGGATGCGTTCGGCCTCGGCAGTCTTGGACGAAGCCTCGGCCTCGGCAGCCTTGCTAGCGGCCTTGTCCTTCTCGAGCTCCTGCTTGACCAGGTAGGCCATGTAGTCCTCGTCCTTCTCGAACGCGTCACGGCCGAGCACTTCCGGCTTCGGGGCCGTGCGTTCCTCGAGCGCCTTGATTCGGGCCTCGTACTTGTCCTCGAGTTCCTTCATCTCCTGCGCGTGCTTCGTGTTGAGCTTCTCGATGCGCTTGCGGAAGCCATGGCTCATCTTGTCCATGTCTGAGAACACTTCCGACTTCTGCCATTCCTCGCCCTTGTTCTTGTCGTCATCAGCCCCGTCCTCGGGTGCCGGTCCGTCCTTGGGTTCGTCCTTTGCAGGTTCCGGTGCAGGCTTCGGGTCCGGTTCAGGTTGCGGTTCCGGTTCCGGCTCGGGCTGCGGGTCGCGCAGTTCCGGGTTGTTCTTGAGGAACTGTTCTGTGATGTCTTCGTAATCTTCGTCTTCGGTAGCCATCGTGGCCCTCCTGTTATTTTCTGTTACAGAAACTATTGCATTTCCTTCGCGGGTAGCGTGTTCAGGTCAAAGTCGCGGTCGAGCCTGAGCGAATCGCGCACGTCCCGGTCGAGCAGCGTCTTGGCCATGTTCTGCACGGACTTGACCACCCAGTTCACCAGGTCGCGCCCGTTCTCGGTGCGTGCCTTGCGTATGCACAGGCATGCCTTGAGCATGCACTCGCTCCGGCAGTCCTCGCTGCGGTAGAATGCCGCTGCCCGCATGTCGGAGCCTTCGGCGATGAGCTTGGCCAGAGCCATGTCCGTGGTCGCTATGAGCAGTTCCCCACGCTCCTTTTCGGTTGACGGGTCTTCCATGCCGAGCCTGAACAGGCGCTCGGCCATGCCCAGTATCTCGGCTTCCTCGAATGGTTTCCTGTTCCTGCTACTCATCTCTCATTATCTCCCTCAACAAGTCCTTGTAGTCGCTGTCGTCGGTCTCGACGTTCGCCTTCATTTCCGGGTCGTCGCTAGGCTGGTCGTAGAGCGCGAGCTCCAGGGCGTCCGATACGTCAGGGCTTCGACCGAGCCTGACCCTCACGTCGGCCTTCGGTTCCAGAATCAGCTTCTGCGAGTTCGGTGTCTGGAGCCAGTGTATGTTGCACATCTCGCGCTTGACCTCCTCGGCCAGGCACTCGTCCGGGATGTACAGCCCGTCCTTGATTTTCTTGGCTGCCCTGAACCCGAGCTCGGCACGCACGTTGGCATAGCGTTCCTTGTCCTCGGCAGCACCTCCGAAGGCGACCTGCCGGCACGGGATGCCGAACTTTAGTTTGTCATAAATCGACTCGGACCACGCAAGGTCCATGTTCAACAAAGTAATCTTGTTCTTCTCGTTGAACTTCCGGATATAGAATGCAACGTCATCGGCATCGGCCTTGCCGAACTCGTGTATGTCGAGCACGTTCATGCCCTGCACCGCAGCGAACACGTGCTGGTCGCGGTCGCCGGAATGGGCCATGTCGAGACCTGCATAGACGGGTTCCTTGCCTGTGCCGAGCCCGGGCAGTCTCGAGAAGTCGCCTAGCTGGCACAGCGCAGTGCTGTTGTCACCCAGAAGTATCTCGCCCAGAAGCTCCTGCCTGCGGAGCTTCTCATCGAAGATACCGGCAGCGAACATTGCACGCTGTTCCTCGGTCACGTATATGTTGTCAGTAGGGTTGGCGCGGAGCAGCGTGATGCCGTTCTTCTCTGCTTCCAGTACCATGAGCTGCCATTCCGAACTCATGTTCGGCGTAGACACCGCGCGTATTTGCGGATGTATGTCTCGCCCGCGCAGGTCCTTGCCACGCATGATAGGAGTGATGGCCGCAAGCATGCGCGGCTTGGACAACATGAATTCGTCGAGTATGCACAAACTAATCTCGGTGGCGCCTCTTATGTTGTCCGGATTCTCGTAGGTTCCCAGGTACAGGTTCGCTTCTCCCCACGGTGTCTGCATGTACCCGGTATACGTCGAGCCGTTCCATCTCCACCTGTCCTCTATTCCGAAACCGTGCAGGAAGTGCTTCAGGTGCTTCTCGCCGCCCTTTCGCCATGCGTCCAGGTTCTGGACAAAGTAGACGACGTTCTGCCCTTCCATCATGCGCAGCAATGCCAGGAGCACGGCAACGAATGTCTTGCCCGCGGCTCGGGCCGACACGATTGCGACGAAGCGTTCCTTGGCCTGCAGGAACGCCTTCTGCACTGGCAGGAGTTCTATCTGGACAACTCGCTCGTCCTTCTCTTCCGCGACAGGTACCGGCAACTATTCCTCCGCCTTAACTTCCTCGGGCGCCTTGGCGTCGGTGAACACGACCTTGATGGCCGCGGCCTTCTTGACCGTGGTCTCCTGCTTGATGTTCAGGTTCTGAATTCGGTTCTCGTCGGCCTGGTCGAAAGTCAGTCCAACTAAAGTCAAGGCCTTCTCGATTATTCGAATCTTGGTCTCGTCGTTTGTGCGGATGGCTTCCTTGAGCTCCTTGGCCATATCGATTTCCTCGGCAACGAGGCCATGGAGGAGCTTGTCGCGGGCCTCCTTGCGCAGGCGCTTGGCCTTGGCCGCAGAGAGCGCGTACTGCTTCGCCGTTTCCTTAGTGATGGGTTTCCCCCAGGTCTTAGGCTTGGCGGTTGGCTCGGCGCTTGCCGGTACGTTTTCGGCCTCTTCGACCTCGTCGATGAAATTGTCCTGCAGACCCATGTTTAGACCCCCATCTTGCGCTCTATCCGGTAGAGCGATTCAAGTATGAGCATCAGGAACTCGTTCGTGGAATTGAACTTGTTCATGCCCTTGGGCAGCTCGCGCAGTGGAGGCTCAGTGTAGTCCCGCTCAAAGCCCTCCACGGCTTCGGCAGGGCACATTATCGTTTCCGGCTTCTGCTCTTCCTCGATTGGCATGCCGGTCACTAGGTCGAACGCCGGTTTCTGCGTCAGGGGGTCCTTCTTGACATTCTTTTTGGCCATAAGCTTAGACTCCTTCGTTTAAGTTTATGACCTGAAACTATATCACTTTGTACTATGTCATGGAATAACAATCAAAAAATCCCGCACGGTTGCGGGATTCCTGGAAACCTGTTGTTTGCACAGTTTTCACGAAAGCGCGCTGTCATGCGGGTCCGCGCTGACATCCACGGCTGAACTTTTTACCTTGTGGAATAACTTTTGGAATAACCCCAAAACCTCTACAACATATGAAGATAGTCAAATACTCTATAGAAATCAGGAACAAGAAGCTGAAATGCGCCAAGTGGTATGGCCGCATCAGGCAGGACGGACACGAGAAGTTCGTGCCCATGGAATCAAGGCAGGCGGCCGAGCGCTGGCTGAACGAGCAGAACTACCGGTATGGCGAATACCGGGCGGGGAATCTCCGAGAGGACGAAATCCTCACAATCGGGAGCACGCCCGTAATCGCCCGTAAACGGTCCTCGGAGGCCGTAATGACATTGCGCGACTGCCAATCCAGGTGGGAAGCCGTCAGGCGGCTGGAGGGAAAGCGCGAGGCCACGCTGGCCACCTACGGCCGTGCCCTCAGGATTATGCTCGACCCGGACATGCCGCTGACGGCTTTCACGCAGGAGAAGGTGAAGGCCATCCTCGAGGCGAGGGCGGGGCTCAAGCCGGCGACGCGACGTTTCTACGTAAACGCTCTCCGGAGCTTCATCAGGTTCATCGGGAAGGAATACGGCGTAAGGGGGCTCGAGGACATCCTGCCGAACATCTCCGTGGACGAGTCCGACAAGGTCTACTGGACACCAAACGACATGGCGCTCATCATACTGGAAATAGATGCGGGTGATGCCGAGAAGACCCTGCAGTACAGGCAGTACTTCACGCTCATGAGCCAGGTCGGCTCGAGACAGGGGGAAACCGGGGCCCTCCGGTGGAAGGACATATTCGATGACGGACACGGGAACGGTTGCGTCCGCTTTGTCGGTTCCGTAGTAAAGACCCGTGTCCAGAGGGAGGTTCCTATCGGCTTCGAGCTGTGGGCCGAGCTGGAGGCGAGGAGGGGCGACCCCGACGGCCTCGTATTCGACAAGATTTCTTCATGCCAGGCGACGAGGTATTACTACCTGCAGAAGGCGCTGAGGAAACTCGGGCTTAAGGGCCGGCTGCATACCTGGCGCCATTCAGTGGCCCTGGCCCTCTATTCTAAGACAAAGGATATCAAGGCTTGCGCCCAGCTTTTGGGGCACAGCCCCAACACCTCCATGCGCTACTACCTGGCCGCCCGCTCGCTCGAGGAACTGCGGGAGCTGATGGACCAGTAGCGTCAATCGATTTGTTGTAAAGTTATATTTGCATACAAACTAATAACGAAAATCTTACCGGAAGGTGTTGCAAGCCTTCCGGTTTTTGCTATATTTGGTTTTGTCAGGCGAGAGCCACAGAATAAATTGGGTTCGACTCCCCCTTGGTCCTTGAGACTACGTGCGCGGTAGGGCGCAGAATTTTTCCGACACATATAAACATCAACCACACCTCTACGTGGAACGACGGGTTTGAATAATGGCGAAAGCCATATTTCTTGCCGGGTCCTAGAGTAGAGGCTAGGACCCGGCTTTATTTATGCCAAGGAGAATGTATGCCTAAGCAGAGTTTGAACTCTTACATGCCAATCACAACCTGGAAAAAACAGGGGACCCGTTCTATATAATATTCTCTTATTTCCCCCGCCCCCGGGGGGGGGAACTTTTTTTAAGGAAAAATTTTATGAATGACCAATTTTTTGCCGATTTTCTTCAAAAAACGTCATTTAAGGTAGGACGGATGAAAAACGGTAACCCTACCTTCCAGGACATGGCCAGTAGACCCAGGACGGTCAAGAATGTCTACGACAAATACATGGAACTCAGGCTGGTCCTGCAGGGGTGGGAATATGTATCGGAGCAGGATATAGCCGATTACCTGGCCAGGAACGCTCCTCCCGAGAAAGGAAAGGAAGAACGTATACCGCCTACCCTGTTCCTGGTAAACTGGCTGGAACAGCACAAGAATGAGTGGGTAATATCCCCGATGGGCAAGAGGATTACCCTGCAGAGGTACGGAATACCATCGGATAAGGATATCGAGGAACTGGCCTGCCAGATTCAGGTGGACGTATATAATGCTCAGCTCCCCTACAGGGAAGGCGAGATTACCCGCTGCCTGTCCAGCTACTTCATGGACCTGTATCAGCACGGCGTGGCCACCATGTTCCAGACCATAGCCCATGACCCCAAATTCGAGAAGGGCATGGAGAAATGGCTTGACAACCTCTATGACTATTTCCAGCCACAGGAGAGCCGGGAAATATTCCACATGATGATGAAGCAGTGGGGCTGGCAGTCCAAGAGGAAAATCCTGGGACGGGACGTAAAGTGGCATATATGGATAAACCTGTACGGTGCATCCGGTCTCGGCAAGACCACCGCAATCAAGAAGATTTGCGCCCCGATGGAGGACGTAACCTCGACTACAACGATATCCAAGGTGTTCGACGATACACGGGAAGTCAAGCGTCTGACAGAAAACTACGTCCTGATATTCGACGAATTGGCCATCAACAACGACCGAGAGGACGGGGATAAGCTGACCTCCGACAAGATGGATACTCTGAAACAGCTCATTACCGGTGATTTCATCGACGCTCGAGTGTTTACAACGCAGAAGCAGGCCAAACGCAAGATAACATTCTCGTGCATATCCTCGGCAAACCAGCACCTGTATGATGTCATCTATGACCCGGAAACCATGAGAAGGTTCTTCGAGTTCCATTGCATGGCAGTTGCCACCGGTGACTTTGCCAAGATTAACAAGACCCTTGAGAACTCCGTATATTTCTGGAAGGGAATCAACGAGGACCTAGACGATGGATATTTTGACCCAGGCTCAGAATTGGGTAAACAGGTCACGGCAATCCAGAAGCACTACTATCCGACCAAGTCAAGCGTGTTCGACTGGATGAACGAAAGCAGTGTTAAGGCCGGAAACAAACCGGCGTGGACCGCATACAAGTACTATTCCCAATACTGCCGAAACTGTGGCAGGAAGGCCAAGGCCATGCCGACGTTCATCAGCGACATCAAGCATGCCATCCCTGAATCCGTCAGGAACGATACGGCGTTCATCGAATACAATGTCACTGAGCTGTGCCGTACACACAAGTACGATGATGACGAACTGCCATCTACAATGGATGACTTGAAGCCGGTTGAGCCGCCAACCTGCGGAGATTTCGTATGAATTTCTTGTTAAAGCCAAATCAGTACTCCAAGTACATGCGTTACATGACTGCAGGCAAGGGCTGGTGGGAAAATCTCCTGGCCAACCCTCCCGTCATAAAGGACAAGGCCCGCTGCCCGCTCGCCATCTTCGGCCTGCCCGCCTCAGAGCCGGAGCTAGACCCGGACTCCGGGTACATGCGATGTATCGGAGACAACGTGCAGTACATCTATGCGATAGCCTTAGATTATGACAACGGCATAACCATGGAGCAGTTCAAGGACGAGTACAGGGGCCTCCAATACAGCCTCTATACGTCCTATTCGTATGGAGTCAAGGAAGGCGACAGGTTCAGGGTCATCGTACCGTTGGAAAAGCCGCTCATGTGCGACCTGCTTAACTGCAAGAAGGTAAAGGACAACCTGCTGTTCCATTGGCACGGAGTAGATTCCTGTGCCATGGACCGTGGGCATTTCCAAATATTGCCGGCGAGGAACCCGGACGGGAGATACGAATTCTTCCGGAACACGGGAGACCGGTGGGACTTTGACGAGGCCGAATACCGGCAATGGAAGTTGCAGGAGGAGGAAGAGCGAGAGCAGCGCCTTAAGGAAATTGCCGCCCACAAGGACGACAAGACCCAGGAACGCATCAAGAACTGGCTCGTGGCGCAGCTTGCCGAACTCGAATGCGGTGCCGGTACACGCTATGCCCGTGTCAAGAGCCTACTGGCCTGGTCAATGACAAATGGCCTCGGCGACGCCGTACTTAGTATTCCCTGCCCGTGGGATGAGCCGAAGTGGGAAAAGAGGTGGCCTAACCTGATTGGATGGGCCCTGACGTTGGGCTAGAAAATGGAGGGGAGCATATGCCGTGGATACGATTCGAGCTCGGAAAAGGCGCCATCGAGGAGTCTGAGAAGGATGTCTACCTGAGGGGCCGAAAAAAAGAGTTAGAAAATGACACTCCGCTGTCAGAAAATTTTGCTATATTTGAAAGTGTGGACGAACATAACACTGGACTAACACACGAAAATTTTCACAAAGGTGCGCGGAGGCCGGAAGTTGAAGGCCGTGAAGCACCGCAACACAAAGAGGTCAACGATGACTAAAATGCAGACAACAAACGGAGTATTCGTTCCGTCACAGGCAACCGGGGAAATCCCCATGCAGGCCATGCAGCCGGCCAACCCCTGGCTCGCGCTCCCCAGCGAGACTGCGGAGTTCGAGACCCTGGAGCCAGGCAGCTACAACGGCGTATGCATAGGAATAACGCTGCGCGAATTCCCGAACTACAACGACCGCAACGTCATGGACCAGAAAGTTCAGTTCGTCTTCCAGATTTGCGAGGGAGGTCAGCAGTACTATCTCAAGAGCAAGCCCTGTAAGATTGTGCTGAACGAGAAGTCCAACCTTTACCTGCTCATCAACAGCTGGACCAAGGCCACGCTCGAACGCATGGCTGGCGGTTTCTCCTGTGACAAGATGGTCGGGTACGGCGCACAAATCGTGGTCAACCAGCGCGAGTACAACGGCAAGACCTACGCTGACATTGCTAACCTGCTCCCGCTACGCAAGGGCGTGAAGGTGCCCGTTACGTCAGCCGAAATTCCGGCATTCCTCGCCAAGGGCGCAATAGCACAGCTGTGGGCCCCGGGCATCACTGTCAAGGACGAGGTCGTCAAGGCCGACTTCCCGCAACAGGCAGCACCTGCCGCAGAAGAAAACATTGGCATTCCGAGCAATGTCAACGACCACCTGCCTGGCTTCGTCCCGCAACAGGGCAAGAAGGCCCCCAAGATGCCGGCAAACGCCCAGGTTACCCAGAACCAGAACCCGGCCGAGTTCATGGGGCTGGCCCCTAACAACCTCCAGGTGACCAACCCGGCACCCCAGCCGGCCGGTCCAGACGTTGTAACGGCCTCCCAGGCGATGGCCCAGGAAGGCATTGCCGAGGACGATGACGACTCGGACCTCCCGTTCTAAGACCTCGATGTCCTGCTGCTCCTGCTTATAGTTACTTCCAAGTCCAAAACTGCAGCAGGACATCTGGTTCGCCATAGCCTAGCGGTAAAGCGCCCGCTCCGATGCTCGGGAGTCCCCGGTTCGAATCCGGGTGGCGAATTAAACTTAACCGGTTGGCCCCGGTGGGTCTCTTCTTCCTTATGTACCTGCTGGGGCCATTTTATTTTGGGGCCACCGAATCCGCTTTTCCTCTTACTTGGGCCCGCCCTAGGATTCGGTGGTTGTCATAGCGGGGCGGGCCCATTTTTTAAGGCCACATCATCATGACACAGAAAGAGCAAGAAGAAACACAAGAAGAGCGCAAGAAGCGCCTTAAACGCGAGGCCGCCGAACGGTACCGCAAGACCCATGACAAGGTCCTGTGTCTTGACGGCAAGTATCACTATATCCCTAGGTAATGTATGGAATGGCTACCGATTTATGCAATCATCACTAGCGCCCTCCTTTTCGTCGTGACCATCATGATGTTCTGGAACAGGAGCGAACTGGGCACGCTCAAGACCGCCATGGAAAAGATGCAGGACAAGCTGTCGCATATCTCTTCCGGAATTGACAAGCTAGACACCGGGCTGGACTGGTTCCTGTCACGTGAAGGCCTTAAAATAGACTATTGCCACGCCAACTGGCGATGGCTTATCGTCAGCCGAGACGACAATAGTAATATCTATAGAACGTTGAAGGAACTCGACCGTGATAAAAGAGAGGCACTCGCCAAGGCCCTCTACGAGGCCAGCCTGCAGGCGATGAGGGATTTTAACAAGGAACAGAAAAAGGAAAAGACAAAATGACACCGAAAGAAAAAGAATTCATCCAGAGGGAACTTCTACTAGATATCATACTCGAAAGCACCAGGTACACGGTAGAACCTGGTGATGACGACCCGATTCGCACCGAAGTGATTGAGCGCTATAAAGCATTGTGCCGTGGTGGCTCCGAGGTCAACGGTCTCTCCGTGCGCGAGAGGGGCATGGCCAAGAAATCCCGTTCCGGCCAGACCAAGGAAGGACGCATGCGCGTCATGTACAAGGGACACCGAATTACTATCGATTCCGACAAGATGATGCAGGTGCCGAACAAGATTTCAAGAACCGGTTACAAGTGGGAACCAAAGCCAGGCGTAAACCTGGACGATTACATACCAAAAGGAGTTGACGATGGCGAAAGAGAAATCTAAATTGCAGGTCATGGTAAAAAGGACCAAATCTAGGACTATCACATGCTGGATACGCCAGGACCTGGAAGATACCGTACAGGTGCTGAAGATGCGTGAACCGGGAGGCTTCACCGGTTGGCTTGAACAGGCCCTGTCCAAGGTCAAGGTATCGCCTGAAGAGCTCGCCGCACTGAAGGTGTTCAAGAAGAAATAAGCTTTCCTAGCTCATGGGGCTCCCGCAAGGGAGCCCTTTTCATTTATCCAAACTCGTCCACCGTATGGTTCAGCGCGTCCATTTCATCCAGGTTCAGCCCGGGTATGCCTGCCGAGTCCTGGAGCGGGAGCTCCAGGTCGCTTTCCAGAATCTTGAGTTTTCCCTGTAGGGACCGGCACCTGGCCACGGCAGAATATATGAAGGCCATGGCCTCGTCAATGTCGTCACTCCAGAAGAATGCCCTGTCGTTTACCATGACAAAATACTCGTTTGAGTTGGCCTGGTGTTCTACGGGTATATTGAATGAGAATGGCGCGCGAACCTTGTCTATAAGATTACGCACAAACTGCAAGAAGATGGCTAGATACACAGCCTCGTAAATCCATTTCATAAACGCTCCTTGACTTGGCAAACTTTGCCTTTCCTTTCGACCCACAGCTTCCCGGGCTCTGGCGGCCCATACAGTTTTTCGAATTCCTTTGACTTTGCAAGTCTTGCATCAGTCCTGCGTTTTCTGAAATATTCCCGCTGGTACACCTTCTTCTTGAGGTATCCCGGTTCCTCCAGGGAATCCCGCTTGGCTATCTCCTGGTCCAGGAGCCATCTTGCCTGGCCCCTGAGCAGTTCCTCGCGGTCCTGTTTGGTTTCAAGATAAAAGAACATCTCATTATCAGACCCCCATCCGTTCCTCACAGCCCAAGGGCCAAGTTCGAGCCGGTTCTCCGGAGGGATTCCAAGGAACTCGCATTCATACAGATAGTCTTCATACATTTCCTTTATGACCCTGGCACGGTCGACCCCGCGCACCATCTTGTTGATTGGGACGTGTTCGGTGGTATACTTCATCTCGGCTCGACTTAGATAGCGCGGGAGACCGTCGTTCTCCCCAAGCCCATACTTGAACGGCTCAATGTCCCCGGTAATGTTGCGCCGGCTCAATTCCTTGAGGTAACGGTCGGCGGTGTTGCCGCACACGCTATAGCATGAACTGAGGACATTTGCGGAGAAGTCCAGGGGACGGCCATCGGCTGTTTTCCTTGCATAAGTATGGTGGCCAATCTTGAATTCCAGGAAGTGACGAACCGTATTGTCGCGCACCCGGTCGAAAAGCTCGTCCCTGTATTCGCCATAGAGCTTATACCAGCCATGCGCCTTCATGAGCACGGTTGTAGCCATGGCGGCACAGCGGAACAGCTGGCTGATGGCCGATTCCTGTTCAGGCGGGACGAGCTTGAAATGGGCCATGATTACACCTTCGCGAAGTCATCCACGTCGAGTTTTGGCGGGTCAGGGAAAAGCTCTTCAGCCCTGCATACGACACATGTAAACGAGAGGTCACTCACGCTATCCATTCCGTGCCGCACGGAGCCGCACTTGTCACAACGACCGAACGAGAGCATCCCGGACGCAAGGACATTCTCCACCCAGTCATTTCTTTTTTGCTCAATCACTGTCATCGGCTTGCTCTTCCTCTTCGTGATATTCCCAGTCTATGGGCGGCTCGCCGTTTTCTTCCGCCAGTTTGTCGAAGACATGACACAGGTCATCTTCGAAATCATTGTGATTGATATCATTACAATGAAAACCAAATTCTATGTTGTACTTAATACGGTCGACAGCTTCCTTGAATCCCTTAATCATGTTGCCTCCTAAATCAGGTCGAACCCAATCTGCGTCTTGGGCGGCATTGCCCATGCCTCGACATACCTGGCCATACATTGTTCACTCTCAAGGATGCGTCCGTCCTCGACCAAAAATTTCCAGCCCTGGTCAACGAGTCCGTTGAACGTGTCACGGTCTTTGAGCTGTCTTAACTTCTCATCAAGTTGCTCCATGGTCGCACCGAGCGGAACCCTGGAGAATTCCGGGACGTTGGCATACGGACTGTCCGGGAAGTCGCTCCCGAGGAAAGCCGAGGAGCACACGGCTGCCTCCACGTAGCGCAAGTCGGAACGGCAACGGTTCAGCTCGTTTGGCACCATTGGAGCGATTACGAGGTCAGGATTGGTGCGGGTCATTAGCGATGCAAATCTGTTTGGAGAGACCCAAGGAAGACTTGTTACCTTGTCCTGAATCTCGTTCCACAGGAACGACGCGTTGCCCATCTGCGTGACACGCATGTCACCGTCCTTGACGTGTTTGATGACCCATTCGCGCCATTCGGCAGATGCGAAATCGCCAATCTGTTCAGGCACATCGTTGCCGTGCTCGTCCTTGTGGGCGGGAACAAAGTGCTGGGGGCATTGAGATAATGTGAGGTTAACGACTTTTAGGTCCTCTGTTAGGGGCGCCCTGCGCGGCAATGACCACATGGAGCGCGGAACAGCGTTCGGGATAATCATTACCTTGGCACCGGCTTCCTCGAGCTTCTTGGCAAGATACTTGTTGGTGGTCGTGACTAAATCGCAAAGCTTTAAACATTCGATTGAACATTCATTGTGCTTGTCATCCCATGTCTTTGCGGCGAACGCCTCGAAATCAGAATCGCCTTCGAGCACGACGGTCTTGCCGAATGGCATATCGTCAAAGTCGTTGATGATTCTGAGGTGTGGATACTTCTGCCTGATTGCAGATAATTGCTTGAGCAATTCCAGCCCTTGCCACCCCGCGCATGACTTGAGTACGATGGCGCGGGTTGCCCCGATGATTCCTGGTTCCAGCAACGGTGCGGGAACCTCGATACAGTGAACACCAGCTCCTTCAATCCAATTTAAGGTGAAAGCTGGCATGGATGCTCGATAGAAACGGCAACCGGAACCACCGGAAGTAACTATCTGGCAAAATGGATGCTGTGGGTCTATTGCAGCTAGCATAATATCTCCTACCGGGGCATCCCGGTGCTGAATGTGGAATCCCACGGAAGCGCCGTGGCGCATGTCGTTATAGAAGCCGTTTCCGACGCTCTAGGAAACGTCGGCGACCGGTAATACGTATATGAAGGCGTCTCCTCTTCATGGGTCGCCCTGCTTGCCATCTGGCAGGCAAGCAATGCCGCCGCTATTCCGCCGCCTACCATTAGGGCCTCCTGAACTTTGACGAGTTGATTACGGGGAAATCGACACGCGGTTTCCAGTAATCCATCATCTTCTTGCGGGTAGCCTCTAGTTCGCCGATGTCAAACTTGCCTTCCGACTGGTGCCGGGCACGGTAGTCCAGTATGCCCACCTTGAAGCCCTTGGATAAGGCCTGTAGGCACGCATCCACGTCATAGCAGAGTCGCCAGTGGAACGGGTGCGGCTTGAATTGCTCGAGGAACTTCCTCGAGAAGAACATGCAGCAGCCGTCCACCGAGACTGCATCGGTACGGGTGCCTGGGCCGTCAGCCATAACCACGTCGGGCTGACCATTCGCGAAGCCCTGGGTAATGGCGCCGACGGTCACCTGAGGTCTCATTGGGTTCCACCAGGTTAACGATGGAAACAGGCACAGCGTGCCTATGAGTCCGGCGACTCCCACGTTCTCCCGGTCGAAGAACGCGAGCTGCTGTTCCAGGTAGGGGTCGTTGTAGGGGTCCTCGGAAAAGAAGGTGAGGTCGTCGTGGTGGAAGCAGTACCAGTCGGCGTCGGCCATCTCGCGCATGAGTGCGATTTTCCCGGAAAGGGTCTGGGACAGGTCGTTGCCTATCAGGTGCAGGTCCGGCTTGGAGTCGCCGGCGACAGGGGTAAACATCTCGATTCTCATATTAGAGAAACTATGTCATTTTTGGCTAGTACCCTGCTTCGCGCATCAATTCTTCGAGATATTCGCGGTTGAAGATGCGGTCGGCGGTCGGGGTCTCGCCGTATCCGCGGAGCATTTCGTCCACTTCCAGGTCGCTGAACTCGTTTTCAGGGAGGAGACGGGCGGGCCTTGCCGGTCTTGTTGACAGAATCTGTGCAGCCGGGGACTCGTAAGGTACTGCTACGTCTGCCGCCATCAGGGGCCTCTCGTTGATACCGGCGTCGTAGGCCGCCTGCATCATGCGGTCGTTGTCGGTAATGTCCAGGGCGCCTCCCAGGATGCTGGACGGTGTCGCCTGTACCGGGGCGACCGTGCCGTCGGCGAGGATATGCGCGCCGTTCCTGTTCAGGACAGAGTACTGCTGCAGGCGCGGGTCGTTGACGGACTTGAAGCCTAGCTCCTTGACAATCTTCCTGGTAAGTTTTTCACGGGTGCCATTTCCCGCGTCGGCCGACTTGACCGTCGCCTTCTTGACGTCCATCCCGCTGTCTATGTATTTCTGCCTGGCTGCGGCTCGAGCGGCATCCGCTTCCCTGGCTATTTCTTCCTGTATTTCCGGAGAGAACATGGAATATACCACGCGAAGGTTCTTCTTCTCGCCGCGTTTCTGTGCGAGTTCGGCTTCGCGGGCGGCTCCGCCTTCTGCCCTCATGGCCTGGCGCTTTGCTCGCTGCCCGGCAGCAGCCGCTATCCTGTATGCGTCATATTCACTTAGACCTTCTTCCCTTGCCATGCGCAGCGCTTCGTTGTATGCATTGCGTTGTGCGGCATTGGCCGTTTCCGAATTCGACACCTGAACGTTGTCGGCCAGCTTTCCCCAGTTCTCGTCGCGCCGCGTAGCTATGTAGGCCTTGTCTTTTAGATTGACAGCAGTGTTGGCATAGGTGTGCTTGCGAATAGTTCTCAGCTCTTCCGGGTCGGTAATTCCTGCCAGTACCGCCTCATCCATGGCGTTATGGGAATCGGCCACGGCCTGTTCCAGGATAGCCCGTTTTTCGGCTTCCGGAAGTGAATTAAAGACAGCCGCCCTTCGTTTGTCTTTGTCAAGCGCGCCGATGGTTCTTCTCTCTTGCCAGCCTATAGGGTCTATATCGAGGGACTGGAAATTCACGTCTACAGTTTCCGGGACCTTGACAGAGAACGAGGGTACCCTGCCGGCATCTACAGCACGCGCCGCACTGTTCATGGTGTTTTCCACCATGTCGCCTGATACGCGCCTGATTACGTCGATACCGCGGTTGTTGTCCATACCATCGGTGACATTGCGCACTGCTGCGTTGATTTCGTCACGGGTTGGCACGTGGTCTGCATGCCTGAACTGTTCTACCACGTCCTCGGCAATCATCTTCATCATGTCAACGATTTCGTCGGACTTCGTCCTTGCAATTCGCTTCAGGATTGCAGCAGCCTTAGGCGCTGCAATCACGCCTGCCTTCAGCACGCCCCCTCCCGGCAGCCAGTCCAGCACGCCGGACTGCCCGCCAGCCACCTCCGTGACAGGTCCAGCCACGGGCCCGGTAAGGCCGAGCAGGATGTCCGCAGCAGTGCTGCCGGTGCCCTTCCCGAAGAAGAAATCTGCCGCGGCCTCGTCCGGGTCGGGCGGGAGAGGCGTGATTTCGCCGCGCGGGGTCAGGTCCGGAGTGTTCTTCCTCTTGTACTCGTCGAGGATTCGGCGGGCCCGGTCGGCCCAGTCATACATGAGGATGTCTGCTGCGCTGAGATTAGAAGGCATAAGTCGTTCCCTTTCCCTTGTAACTACTGACGGGCTTCTTTAAGGTCGTGAAGTATTTCCAGCGCGGAGTCGAGCTTCGTGCTGACCTTGGCAAGCTCCGTGTTCAGGGTGGAAAGCTGGAGCTGGTGGTCGTCGAGCCCGGTCTTCATGAAGGTCATGTCCTCCTTTAGGCGGGCGTTTTCCCAGGTCAGCTTCTGGACGGTGTCACGAATCTGGAGCTCGGCCTGGTCCCTGCTTATCTTGGTCTCGGTCCTGTCGGCCTTAACGGCTATCAAATCTCGATACACCTTCACTAGCAAGGTGAGCTCAACGATGAGCCCTACAAGTGCCGCTATGAGTTTCGGGTCGTCCATATCGTAACCTCCTTACACCGGCACATCGTTCGTGCCGTCCGTCCATACCCCGGCCGTTGCGATGTACCACATGGTCGCTGAAATCTGCGGGGCAATATCGGCGGTCGTTCCATGGAAGGTATTGGTCATGATGTTGGCAGACGCGGCGGAACATAGGTTCACGAAGTCGAGCCTTGCGTTGGCCGTAAGGCCGGTAGGGTAGATGGAAGAGCCAAGGTCGTCCACGGCCGCGCCGGTCTCGTGGAACAGGTATGTGTAGTAGGTCGACTGCGGCGCCTGAACGAACTGTCCGTTGCCCTTGACCAGGTAGGTCTTCGCGCTGTCGCCCGGCGGCGTCTGGAATCCGTATAGCTGCTGGCTCGGGACGCCGTCCCCGTAGACTTCACGGCAGGCCCAGTTGTCGTAGGCGCCGCCGTAGTTGTACTGGCTCGCCGATACCGCTGGCGCCCCGCCGAAGCCGGTGCCCAGGCTGTTTGCGGACTCGTTCCAGGAACCGGCTGAATAGCTGTTCCACCTGTCGATGGATGCAGAGTCGACTACGTGCAGGTTCCCGGAGCCGTCCTTGAGCTGCAGCGAGGAGGCGTCGAAGCGTGCGGAAGCGGAGTCGATTCCGTTTGCAGTCTCGATGTATAGGCCTTCCCAGTTTGCAGACAACTTAACGTCACTCATGTTGGAATGCGAATAGCGCATGCCCGTGCCGTAGAAATGTCCGTACTCTGCCTGGTAATCGAGCGAGCCGGTGCGCTGTAGCACATGTAGGGCGCCCCGGTCGATTTCGGTGTAGGTGTTGCCCGTGTCGGTGTACATGCCGAGCTGGTCGTACCTGAGCCGGGCGGATGCCCCGTAGGAAGTGAACCATACTTCCGAGGAGAGGCCGAGCGGGTTGAACTGCGTGCCGTCGCCAGTGACGCCCCAGTTGGACGATACGCCGGTGAATTTGCCGACGGAAGAACCGTTGATGGAGGTGATGGCGCTGTCCGCGTCGGCGCTTATCGCGCTGAACGGGACGTAGGAGGACATCGCGCTGGAGTCCTGCTTGGCCGATTCCACATGCGAGGAAAAGGCCGTGAAAGTAGTCGATGAAACGTAGTCGCCCGAGGCCATCGCGCCGATGTTGGTGCGCGCCTGGAGCTGCTCGGCAGTGGTAAAATTCTGCGGCCTGTCGGCCAGTACCTTGTTAATCTGTTCGCTCATAAAATCCTCACTTCCTGTTGATGCCTATTACCTCGTAGACAGGGATACGGCACCAGTTCTCGCCGGAGGCGGTAGATGCACCGTTGAATGCAGTCGCCGTATTCACCGCCCAACCCACGTTCTTGTAAGCACACCGGTTTGCCCATCCGAACTTTGTGTAGGAGCCGTTGAACTTGTACCTGGTGTATACATCCTGGTTTGCCCCGCTAGTACCGCCCCATAGACAGTGCAACGTGTATACCTGTCCCGTCGTCTTTGGGGGCTCGATTTCAACATACTGCCTACCTTCTCCGGTAGCAACCATCCCTATGCGAAGCCTGCTGAAAGCAGTCGCCGGTTCGGACAAAGTAATTTCGTATGCCATGGCGGAAGAGCTATGCAAGACGGTTTCGTTGTATGGCGTCCAGTAATTGGTGTCTATTCCGAGGGGAGTGTTCACACCATCCCCGGAAATTCCTTCGTTCTTGAAAATGCTCATTATTCACCTCCGCTTACCCGGTAGTAGCCATATACGCAGTTAACACAGTTGCGATACCCTGCCGTGCTTGCGGTGTTCCCCCAGTACGCGATGTTGCTGGAATTGCACCTGAACTCAAGAAGCTGTGTTCGCTGTACAGTAAACGAGCTCGCGTTCTTCCACTGTATGCCTCGCCACCAGTAATACATTTGGGTAGTCCACCTTGAATAGGTGTTGTACCTGCAGAACTGGGCCGTAGACATACCGGCATTGTATGGGGCTATCAAAGCGTTGCAGTCGCCGTTGATTGACAGGTACTTGAAGTTACGACTATCTTCGGACAAGGTAACGGAGCTTACGTTGCTCGCTGCAGAGAACAGGAGTTTACGGTAAGACTGTGGCGGATTGTAGTAAATCGTATTGAGGCCGATTGGAGACTCTACCGTATTGAGGCCACTCAAGGATGATTCGTTGAAAATAATCATAAGTACTTGACCCCCCAAATTTCCTTAATAACCCTTGTCTTGCCACCGTTGTTGTAGTTGCTTCCCCAGCCCGCAGTAGTAGTAAACGACTTCGAGAGCATACCGGCCGAGGCATACGGAAGAGTAAACGAAGTGCTGTTTGTAAACTGGATTCTGGGCATATTCATGTAGAGGTTTGCCGTCGTACTTAAATACCAGCTAAGTTCGCGGTTTACGTCGTTCGTAGGTATGGTATTCCAGTGCCCGCCAAACGACTCCGGAGAATCCTGCCAGTTGAGCAGAATCTTCAGTTCATCGTACTTGGTATAGGCGTCGTTGAGCGTGCCTGCGCTTACTGCGGTAGCCCCGCTGAACAGGCAGTGTTCTAGACGGTGATATGCACTCGGTATTACGCCTATCGGACTACCGGAAGTACCGTTACCGGAAATGGTAACCCCGTCGGTCCACAGGTACTGCTGCTGTGGAGGCCATACGATTTCCCCGTTGTAGCACGCGGAAACCGCGCTGCCGTTCAGCGCGAGTCCCGCTATTTCCTGTCCGTTCCAAGCAAGCGACATTTATACCCCGTCCGGAATAAGGATGTAGAGCACGTTCGTAGCCGTAGCCTGCGTGGCCGATGCCGAGGCGTATGCCGACTGCATCGCCGAGGAGTCCATCTTGTTGTTCACGCGGCCGGCCACCGTAGTGATACGGGCGTGGGCCGAGTAGTCGTAGAGGGAGCTCCCCTCGATAGAGCTTATGGCGGTATCGTTGTAGTCGAAGCCGGAAACGTATACGTCGCCGCCGGAAACGGCCCAAGAGGCACTGTTGTTCGACACGGTGTCGACCGTCCCGGAGACAGCCGCGGAGACGTCCTGGGCGTAGCTGGATGCGATGGAGCTTACGGTGGCCGAGTCAACCCCGCCGCCTCCCGTGGCAGCCGCGGAGATTGCCCTGATGGAGCTCATGATTCCGGTACCCACCGTGTCCGCCGTGGAGCTGTACATGGTGATTTCGCCGTCCTTGGTGACCAACATCAGGTCGTGGCGGGCAGTTCCTGCGGTACCGTCACCTATGGCGAAGGCCGCGGAGTCACCGGTGGATGCGTCACCGTTACCGCGTAGGTTGTACTTACCGAATACGGCTGCTGTGTTTATTGCGCTGTTGTTGAAACCCTGTGCGACGGAATAGATGTTTGCACTGTTGTAGTATCCTTGCGCGAAGGAACCGTTGTCGGCGCTGTTGTGGTCTCCCTGTGCAAAAGAGTTGGATGCGGCGCTATTTTTGTTTCCCTGCGCGAAGGAAAGGAAGGCTGCACGGTTTTTAACTCCCTGCGCGAGGGAAGTGACAGCCGCGGTGTTTGCAGAGCCGATAGTCACCTCGGTTGCGCTAGTCTCTACGTAGTCCCCGGTAGCCCCGCCGCCTCCCCAGGAAGCGCTGTTCGAGCTTACCGTGTCTATGACGCCGGAGACGTCCGAGGACAGCGCGTAGCTGGAAAGCGCCGAGCTGTCTGCCTTGCCGGATACAGCGGAGTCGACGTAAGCTGAATCCACGAAGCCCGATTCGTTGGCTGTCGTGTAGAAGGACGAGGAGGCGCTCGAATCGAGCTTGCTGGAAACGGAAGAGTCGACGTAAGCCGTAGTGGCGTAGTTCGACAGGTCCACACCGGTAATGAACCCGCTCGGGTTGTCGACGGTGTAGAACGAGGAACTTGCCGAAGAATCGAGCTTCCCGGAAACCGAGGAATCCACGTACCCTGTAGTCGCGTAGTCGGATAAATCCACGCCCGTGATAAAGCCCGACGGATTGTCTACTGGGTAGAACGACGAGCTTGCCGAGGAATCTAGCTTCCCGGAAACGGCGCTGTCCACGTATGCACTATCAACATACGAAGAGGGATTCGATGTGCTGTAGAAGTCGGCTGTAGCAGACTCGTCGAGCTTCGAGCTTACGGCGCTCTCGGCGTATGACGATGCAATGGAGGAAACCGTCGCGGAGTCAACCCCAGCCTGGGCCCAGGATGCAGAGTTGGCGGACACCGTGTCGATAACACCGGAAATGTCAGAAGACAAGGCATAGGCGGACATGGCCGATGCGTCTTGCTTACTGTCTGCATAGGCCGAAGCAATGGCCGACACGTCCGCGCTGTTAGTAGGTGCGAACCCGGCGGAAGCGGCCGAAATGACGTTGCCGGAAATACCTGTTACATAACTCATTATACGACTCCTATTGCGCTGTTGTCTACCTTGGCGCTGATGCTGCTCAATTCGTTGAACCACCCACTATACTGGGAAACTAATGCAGAAAGCCCAGTGTATGAACTGTAAAGATTGTCGTAGGCTGACTGGTCGACCTTTCCGCTCGTCGCATAATCCGCGTATGAGCTGGCGATGGCGGATACAGTAGACTCATCGACTCCTCCACCTATAGAGGAACCTCCGATGGCCGTGATTGCGGACGCCGTGTCACATTCGATTGCGCTTGCATCCAGCTTTGCATTCCAGTATGGAATGGATGACTGCCTCATAACATCGCTTGAACCAGCACTGTAGAACGTGAGTGAGCCTGTGGTGAGCGTTGCGGAAGCTGCCGTATTGCTGCTGTTTCCAGATTCGTCAACTGCAACCCCGCTATGTCCAAGTGCCACCTTAATGTCGCTGAACAGGCCGGTAGAGCTTGCTCCGTAGGCGGATATGTTAGAACCGCGGCTGTTGTGGGCCTCTATTCGGACTGCCTTGATTTGTGCACTATTTGAAGAATCGACAGTACCGGTCGGGCCTCTGGATATAAAGATTGTGTCGCCACGATATGATGCACGGAAGTAACCCGCAGACAAGTTCATGCTTGCGCCAGTCGCCCAGGTAAGAGGGGAGAGTCCATAGACGTTGGAACCGTCCGCCGTGAACATAGATTTTGAAGGCGAGAACTGAAGACGGCCATTCTGGTCGAAACTGCCATAGTACCTCTGCTCAGCACCGGCTGCCAATAAGTAGGCCATCATCGGGAATCTATTTCCGCTGTCATCTTTTAGATACTCAATGTAGTCTGACTTGTTTCCGTTCTGCCATGTCCACACATGCCGTTCTGCTGCAGACAAGTTAGATGTCAGGTCATATACGTACGCAGATGTGGATGAATCCCAAGCCGTACCAGTCACTACAATTGGCGCACCGCCACCGCCTTGTCCAGCCAGTGCGCTCCCATTGATGGAGCTGATGGCACTGTCGGCGTCCCAGTCAAAAGTAAGCGTGTCTTGCTTGCCGCTGACCTGGCTTTCGACGTATGCGGAATCCACATAACCGCTCTCGTTGGCGGTGGTGTAGAACGAGCTGGCGGCGCTCCCGTCGAGCTTGCCATTCCAGTAACCAATAGAAGACGGGTATATGATACCTTGTATTCCATTGCGGTTGTTTAGTGAAATGAAACCGCCGGTGTATATGCTGCCGGACACTCTCACCCAGCTGGCGGAATCACCGGAATATCCTAGGTGCATCCCGCTCCTGCCATAGTAGGCAGACCTGGTCTTGCTGGAAACACCGTCATTTACACCCATCTCATAGGAATCGGCGTCGAGCCTGGCCGCGACGAAACCGGATGGGTCCACTTCACCCTTGGCTGATGTGGGGCAGCGATAGAATTCGAAAGCGTTCGACAGCAGCACGCCGGAATGGGTGTCACCGGTGGTGCCATTCCAGTCGGTAATCATCATGCGTGGGTAAATTTTGACATCGGCAGTTCTCTCGGAGGAGATTATGAGTGCCGGGCGCTTGTCCAGTCCGTCCTGGAAGGCCGTGGTGAACGTGGCCTGGCCTGAACCCACCTTGGAGGTAAGGTAGTCCCCGGTTGCACCACCTCCGCCAGCAAGTGCGGAGCCGTTGATGGCGGAAATATTGTCGGAGGCATCGTAGCCGAACGATAGCGTATCCTGCTTGCCACTTGCTGCACTTTCCGCATAGGACGAGGCAATACCGGAAACGGCCGTACTGTCTGGCAATGCGGAGATTAGACGGCCTGTACCGTCGTAGTAGGCGCTGTTCGCCATCCCGGCGTTCGCAGCGTTCCCGGCCCTCGATGCGCTCACCGGGGCGCCGTTGACTCCCGTCAGGAATGCAGTCCCGGCGTAGAGCTGCGTGCCAGTCGAGGACACCACCTGGTATCCCGAAGCGATTGCGGATACGTCCGCGGAGTTAGTCGGGGCGAACCCGGCGGAAGGCGCGTAGACCTGAAGACCTGAAATGCTGGAAACAATCTGTGTCATTATATAACTCCTGTGCCGAGTGCGCTTGCGTAGATGTAGTCGCCGCTAGGCTGGTAATCGCCCGCCGGCTGGTACGCGGTCATCCCGGTAACTTCCTGGTATGCCGTAAGTGCGGAGCTGTCGGCTTTCCCGGAAACGGACGAATTATATGCATAGTCACCGGAAGGCTGGTAGGCGCTCAAGGCGCTGTTGTAGGCGTAATCACCGGAAGGCTGATAGGACGACATGTCTGCCGTCAGCTGATACGGGCTCAGGTCCACGCCCGTGATGAACCCGCTTGGATTGTCTACGGGGTAGAACGAGCTGGATGCGGACGAGTCGAGCTTGCCACTTGCCGCGCTTTCCGCGTAGGACGATGCAATGGCAGATACCGTGGCGGAATCTATCACGGATGATGCGGCTGCGGACAGCGCACGGAGCGAGCTCATGATGCCGGTACCGGTGGTATCGGCAGTGGAGCTGAACATCGTGATTTCGCCGTCCTTCGTGACGAGCATAAGGTCATGGCGGGCAGTCTTTGACGTGCCGTCACCGATGACCAGGGCAGCGGAATGCCCGGTAGAGGTATCGCCGTCGCCATGGAGGTTACATACGCCGAACACGGCTGCCCTGTTCATGGCGCTGTTCCACTTGCCCTGTGCGAAGGACTGCATGTCTGCACTGTTCTCGTGACCTACGGCAATCGATGTTTTGGTGGCTATGCACCCGGAACCCTGCGCCAGCGAGGCCGCCCTCGCGGAGTTGTCAACTCCCTGTGCAAACGATGTGCCGTACGCGGAGTTGTTAATTCCCTGCGTAAATGATATCCAGGATGCACTATTCCCGACGCCTTGTGCAAGCGAGGAATACCCGGCAGAGTTACTCCTGCCTTGCGACAATGCGACCTCTATCGAGGTGTTATTTTCTCCCTGAGCCAATGCCGCCGATTCTGCGCTGTTGCCGAAACCCTGTGCAAGAGCGGCCTCGACACCTATATTGTGCGAGCCCTGCACAAGTGAGCGCATTGCGCCGCTGTTGTATAAACCCTGTATAAGGGTAGGCACGGTGGCGGTTCTGGGAAGAGGAGGCGTGAGCACGTTTTGATAGCCAAATAGCACATCTTCTGCACTCTTCTCGACGTAATGGCCGTAGAGTATTGCGCTTCCGTTGATTGCCGTGATTGCGCTTCCCGAGCCCTCTATTGCACTCTTCGGAAGAAGGCTAGGAACTGCCGATGCGGAATTCCACACGGACGATTTTGCACTTATGGCGCTCTTCTCCACATAGTCGCTGCTTATTCCCGCCCATGTTGCAGAATTGGCGGAAACGGTATCGATGACGCCGGAGACATCCGCGCTGAGCGCGTAGGAGCTCAACGATGAATTGTAGGCGTAATCGCCCGAGGGCTGGTATGCCGTGAGGGAGCTCGTGTCTGCCTTTCCTGATACTGAAGAATCAACGTATGCCTTCGTGGCGTAGCTTGTGGGAATCCCGGTAATGAACCCGGAAGGATTGGAAGTAGAGTAGAACTTGCTAGACTCCGAAGCATCAAGTTTCGCATTCACAGCGTCCTTTACCGACCACCCTGCCGTATCGGCGGAGCCGGAATACAGTACGATGTCACCGCTCTTCTTTACCTCGAACAGGTTGTGCCGGTGTCTGTCGCCCGCGTAGGCCCACCCGTCACCGATGACCAGCGCGAGGTCATCCCCGGAAATGTTGTGTTCCCCGAAGGCGACCATCCTGTTGGCGGCCTGAAGGTAATGGCCGATGGCGACTGAAGTCCCTACTGCAACAGTCTGCATGCCTTGGGCAAACGAGGTGCCGGAAGCACTGACAGCTTCGCCCTGTGCGAACGAACACGAACGTGCGCTGTTGTGGTTTCCCTGTGCAAAAGAGGTACCACCCGCGGTGCCACCAAAGCCCTGTGCAAGCGAGTAGTACGCGGCGCTGTTCCGCAATCCCTGTGCTAGGCTACCATTATAAGCTGTATTGGCTGACCCCTGGGCAAGAGAACGGTCGTACGCGCTGTTCTCTGTGCCCTGGGCGAATGCGGTGTACTCAGCTGTATTTGCGGAGCCAATCGTAACTTCAGTAGAACTCTTCTCCACGTAGTCGCCGGTGGCACCTCCGGCCCATGTCGCCGAGTTGGCGGAAACGGTGTCAATCACGCCGGATACGTCCGAGGACAGAGCGTATGCGCTCATGGCGGATGCGTCCTGCTTAGCGCTTACGGAGGAATTGTAGGCGTAGTCTCCGGACGGCTGGTAGCCAGACATGGCAGAGACCGGCTGGTATGCCGTGAGGGCGCTCGTGTCGGCCTTGCCGCTTACGGAGCTGTCCACGTAGCTGGTAGTGGCGTACTCGCTCAAATCCACGCCGGTGATGAAACCGGAAGGGTTGGAAGTGCTGTAGAAGTCGCCGGAAGCGCTAGCGTCGAGCTTGCCAGAAAGACCGGACACCTCGTTCCACTGGGCAGATTCCGCACTGATTGCGGACTTCTCGACATACCCGGAAAGTTCCTGGTGCTCGGTCAGGAAGCCGCTGGGGTTTCCCGTCATCGGGTAGAAATTGGATGACGCACTCTTGTCGAGCTTGAGGTCGAGGGCGCTCTGGTCGGCCTTCCCGGACCAGTCACCGGTAATGCCGGAGACCACCGAGGAAATGCTCGAGATGTCGGCGCTTGCCTGGGACGTGAAGGCCGTATATGCGGTCTCGTCCACCTTGCCGGAAACGGAAGAATCGACATACCCCGTCGTGGCGTAGTTCGACAGGTCCACGCCGGTAATGAACCCGGAAGGATTGGAAGTGCTGTAGAACTCCCCGGAAGCGCTCGCGTCGAGCTTCGAGGAAACCCCGGAGGCCTCGTTCCATATTGCGGAAACTCCGGATATTGCCGACTTCTCCACGTAATCCCCGGTAAGCCCGGTGATTCCCGAAATCTCTGCGCTCAATGCCGATACATCGGAACTCAGGGAGGAAACGTAGCCGCTCATCGAGGAGCAGCAACTGTCGAAGGCACTCTGCGTGACGTACGAGCTCATGCCTGAAACCGGCTGGACTCCAGTAACGCTGATTACGTTTGCGGTGCTGATGTCGATGTATTCGCCCGGGATGTAGGTCTCGCCTGTGCTTTCACCGCCGACAACGCCGTCGCATTCCTCGTTATAGAAGACCCGGCCGATTAGCGTGCCGGAAAGGGCCTGCGCACAGCGTGCGTAGAGCCTTGCATCAAGTTTCTGCCCCTCGTCGACCTGGCCCTTGTACTCGAAGGAAACCCTGTCCACGTTGCGGCTCGGGTCGATGTAGCCAGTCTCGGTGCATACGCATACGCCGTCCACGAGGAACTCGCACTTCACGTCGATTCCGAAAGTGGCGCCGGCAATGCCCGAAGGCATCTCGACGCTTGCGGCGAAGTCGTATGCCGTGTCCTTGGTGGCCTTCCACCCGTAGTAATACGTCACGGAACCGACCGTGGAAACCGTGTTCAGAGGCTGCCAGTCGTTGCTACCGTCGAGCGAAGTGATTGCGCATTCCCTGGCGCCCCACTTGGCGGCCTCGTTGCTGATGGCCGTGGAAAGGTCGTAGTAGATGACCCCGCCGGAAGAAGTGGACTCGATAGATACCGTACCGTCCGTCGACACAATGCTGTAGGCCATGCTCCCGCCCGCGCCGCCTACGGCGGTAAGCGGGTCCACAGTGAACATTAGACCGTGGTTGCGGTTGTAAACCTCGAGCCTGTAGGTCTTCGTGCTGTCAACGATGACAACCGCGCGCCCGTCGGCGTCGAGGACTATCTCCTCCTCGTTCGGGGTTGCGGCGAAGTCGCTGTAGGTCGGCGCCGCGTCGTCAGTCTGTGTATAGAAGACGCGAAGGAAACCGGCCGTCAGGTTGGCGCCGGTCCTTGCCTGGAACTGTGTAGTGGGTGCAAAAAGGTACGCGAGGGCCATAAGTTTCTCCGCTAATAACTACTAGATGATACCGACATGCTGGGCAGATACCGGGCTCAGGCTGACATAGCAGACGCGGCAGTAGTCGCCGTATCCGTCCTGGTCTTCCATGAGGTCCATGCACACGTCCATTTGCTCCAAGGCGCCGAACGGGAACGCGTATGCGTAGTGCAGTTCGGCGAACCTGGTGAAGGCGCCCCCGGAGAGCCTGGAGTCAGGGTCCACGAAGGCCCTGAACGCCGGGTTGGAACCGCCGACATACCAGTCGGTATATGTCCACAGGCCGTCGTTGAAGAACCTGTATTGGTCCGGCATGGTCGAGCTGTTGGCGTTGTCGCGAATCTTCTCGACAGGGCAGTCGCCGTAGTTGCCGCGGTAGACGATGTCGTTACCCGTCAGTGCGACGAAGAACTGGTGCGAGCTCTTCACGCCCCACAGGTCAATCCAGACGCCCTTCGGCATGCCGCCATGGAACGAGTTGTTGACCCACCGGTACCTGAACACGACATGGTGGCAGTTCGCCTCCTCGGCGCCGTATCCGCCGTCATGGTTCTTCGTGTACCTGACGTCGTTCGTGCCCGCGATTACGCAGTTCTCGATTGCGCCGTCGATGCGGTATGTGGAACCGTCCTTGTACGGGTAGATGACGATTGACGGGTTGCTGAGCGTGCAGTTGTACAGGAACAGCTTCTTCGTCCTGAACTTGACGTTCTGCTCCATGACGGAACAGTCAGTAAGCACGACCGTGCCCACGTCGGTCTCGTTGTCGGTTGCGTTCTGCACGTGCACTGCGTAGCGGCAGCGACTGCAGCTTATGGCTATCGCGTGCGCGATGGCGTTCCTGCTGGACACGGTCGAGTCCGTCGCCGAAAGGCTCGTAAGGTAGTCGGTCTCGTCGAGGACGGCGGTACACCGGTCGAGGACGAGCTGGGCGCCGCCGCGGAGGTATCCTCCGACATGCACGTTGACGAGTTGCACGGCGGCGTCGGCCGGGAGCGTCAGGTTGCCGGTGACGACCATGTTCCTGATAGTGGTGTAGCGGCTGTATGCATAGCTCGAAACCTCCCTGTTCTGCAGGTCGATTTCGGTCTTGGGCGGCGCCGAGTAGTCCTGGTCGACATCGTAGAACTTCATCCAGATGTCCGCATTCCTGAACCTGGCGAGAGGGTAGGTGTTCGACCCGCCCACGGTAAGGCATTCGACGTGGTGACCGGCTGAAATCTTGCCGAGGTCCCACTGGCTTACGCCAAGCGCCAGGAAGATGGAGTCGTCCACTTCCATGCCGACGAACCTGATATAGTCATCCTTGGGCGAGAAGAGCCTGTTGCCCACGATTACGCATCGTTCCAGCGTAAGGTAGTTCGATTGCGTAGTGAACGCGCCCATGCGCTCGGTTCCCTCGATTACGGCCTTCTGCACATGCACCATCGAGTCGAGAACGGTCTCCTCGAAATGGTTGACACGGTCCATGACAAGCCTGTGCGCACCGCAGCGCCAGAAGGCGCCCACTGTGCGGAACCATGCCGAGTGCGCCTCGGCGTTCTGGTCAGTGAACGACATGTCGCAGAAGTATGTGTCGGTCGAGGAAATCTGCCTTGCGGACGGGCAGGTGATGCCGCCGCCGGTAAACTTGGTGTTCTTGCCGAAGGCTATTGTCTTGGTCGTGCTCACCCAGGTCGTGGTCGCGTAGGTGCCAGGCACGATGCGGACAACCTGCGGAGTCCACAGGCCGATTGAACCGACGATTTCCGGATAGGAAAGGCATGCGGTCAGGTTGGCGTAGTTCCCGTCCTTCACGCCGTAGATGCTCGATGGGAGCATCTCGTCATCCCATAACAGTAACCAGCGGCCGTCGCTGGTGACGTCGCTCTGTACCACGATGCCGTCGTCGGCAGTGTTGGTGGCGTATTCGTCCCAGACGTATACGCGCCAGGGCACGTCCTGGACCTGCACTGACTTGAACTCGGCCGGGTCAACTTCCTTGAGCTGCGCGATATTCGAAACGGTACCGGCCTGCTCCAGGAGGGCCTTGTAGTCGATACCCACCTCGAACTGGGCATAAAATGCGAAGTCCGGCGAGAGTATGTCCATTGCGTCCGGCTGCCCGATGTAGCGCTCGACCTTCATGTCGAGGATGTCGGCATCGAAGAACACCGTATCCTGCAGGGCGCCCATGGCGTTCAGGAGCTGTGGGTTTGAAGCCACGACAAACGAATTGTCCTCCATCGTGTAGATGGTGGCCAGGTCGTTGCTGTTGTGCTTGTAGAAGGTTACGCGCCCGGCAATCGGCTTGCCCTCCTCGTCCACGAACTGCTGAGGTGCTACGCTAAGCTTAATCGGCATTGTCCTTCTCCTTCTTGCCCTGCTTCCTTGCATTCTTCACGGCCTGGTCGGCGAGGGCCGCGCTCTTCGCGACTTCGATGTTGCCCTTGTCAATCTGGACCTGGTTGTCGATTTGAGCCTTCTCGAGGTCGATGCCGTTCTTCAGGCGCTGGAACACGAGCTGGTCCTTTGCGGACTGCGCCTTGATGGCGGCAGTCTCTGCCTCGGACTCTACCTTGATGCGGGCACGCTCGGCCTCGTTGGCCACCTTCTCGGTGTCGGTGCCCGCGTCAAGCTGCGCATCTACGACCTTGTTCTCGATGTCGTATTGGTGCTGCAGCTTCATCTTGGCGAGTTCGAATTCGATGTTCTTGTCCTGTTCCTGCGTGGACTTGTCGTACTGGTCGATGATGTCCTGCATCTCCTTCATCTTCGCGTCGCGTTCCTCGATGGCGAGCTTCATCTGTTCGATGGTGTCCTGCATCTGCTGTTCCATCATGGTCGGCTGCGGGATGCTGTTCAGTTCTGCGTAGAGCTGGCCGAGAATCTCGTTGTCCGGATGAGACTGGAGGATTGCGTTGATGATGGGGCCCTTCTGGTTAGGCTCGGCGACTCCGAGGAGCTGGCCGAGTTCCTGGCGGGCGACCTGGCGCTGCATCATCTCGTCCGGGCCCTGGCAGATTTCAATCTGGGAATCCATCCCGACCATGTCGGCTATAAATTGGCCCATCGCCTTGAATGAGAATTTTAAGTGAGTGTAATAATGTCTTACGTTGGCAGCGAACACGTGGGCAGTATAGTCCACTTCGGTAGCGGTCTTCTGCTGGGTGGCGTCTGCCATTCCGCGAGAGTCCACGCCGGTGACCGAGCCCATCAGGCCAAGCGTCTCGCCGATGATGCCGGCAAGGTCCTGGAACTGCACGTTCATGTCGAAGCGCTGCGGAGGCTGCAGGTCTTCCTTGCGGTCCTTGCTCTTCCTGTTGTACGGAAGCATCGGGTTGATGCCTGCCGCTGCCTGCTTGTAATAGTCATCCAAGTCCTTGAATGCCTCGACCGTGCCGATAAACTGCGGCTTCGGCGAAAGGCTCAGGCGCTCGCCCAGCTGGGTGTACGCGTAGTTCACGAGGCGCTGAATATCCTTTGCCTTTTCCGGAATCCCGCGGAAGGCGCGTTCGCCATCCTTGCGGATGTAGATTTCACCGTAGACCGGGAACACCGGGATACGCGGAATCTGCATCAGGCCCTTGTCGATGACGCGCTGGTTCACGAGCTCGTAGACACGGACGCCGCCTTCTTCCATTACGTAGTACGTAACGACCGGGATGAGGCCCGGCTTGCACGGGACGATGTTCATCGCTTCCTTGTTAGGCAGGTACTCCTCGCCGTAGTGCAGGCGAATCCAGTTGCGTCCACGGTAGTCGATGAGGGCGCATTCGCACATATCCTCGCCAGTGAGGTCATAGCTGTCAGGGTCCAGCATCACTCGCTCGAAGTCCGGCACCGTATAGATGGCAGGGGCGCCAGATTCCTCGGTACCCACGCACATCACGCCGAGGCCGACGCTGATTGCTTCCTTGAGCGCCTCCATGGAACACGAACAGTTCCCGGGCTTGCCGAGGAACTTGTCGAGTGCCTGGTCCTTCTCCCATTCGCCGGTATACCACTGGAACGGATATTCGTCATACGAGTTGGCGGTGCTTGCCACGTTGTTCGCAACCACGTTCACCGTCAGGCGGTTACGCTTCTCGGAAATGTACCGGTTGTCGCCTTCGTCCCACTGGGTCTCTCCGGAGAGGAACCCGCGGGCGACTCGCATGCGCTCGTACTGGGCATGGAACCGCTCGTTCACGCGGGACTTGAACCGTTCGAACCTGGCGAGGACATCTTCCTCGTCAACTATGGTAAATTCCTGATTCTGTTCTGTCATGATGTCTGCCATAATGAAGTCCCTAGTAAACTATTCCTTTGTGCCCGGGAATGCACCGGATTTGCCCAGGAGAACGATTCCCCTGGTATTCCACCAGTTCTTGAATTCTGTCGAGGCGCCTTCGCCGGCTCCACGTACTATCGACGGGTGCCTGGCAATCTTACTGAGCCACTTCGCGTCCTCGGTATCCTGCGGACTGGCTAGAGACCCCATGGCTGCCTGCCCGAGACCACCGGCCAGAATCTGGCCAGCGATTCCGCTGCGGTATGCATCCTTTGCATCCTTGGCCTGTTTGTCACGGTAGTCCCCGACCATTTTAACCAGGTCGAAGTCATCGTCGATTGCCGCACCGAGGTTCGAAAGCATGGCGAGACCGGCGTTTGCGTTCTTCTGGTTGCCGTAACGGTTGACCAGGAACGATTCAAGAGCTGCCTTGCCAAGGTCCTTCGCCCTGTTGCCAGGGACATCGTTCAAGGCCATGCGGTGGAGGAGCTCGTTGAGTTCGTCCTCGCTGAGCTTCGTCGCCTTGTCGATTGCATCCTCGTACTTGTCGCCGGCCTTCATGAAGCCAGCCGCGACCTTGGCACGTTCGTCCAGATTCTGCGTAGCGTCCTTGAACTTCAGGATATTTTCGTGGCCCTTCTTGGTAGCCTCGTTAATCACGCCGTCCCTGAATTCCGCATCGGCCGCCTTGGCCTGCTGATAGTCCGGCTGCCGCTTCTTGGTCTCGGACATGCGCTTCCATGTCTCGCGCCTGATGGCGTCCTGCTCGTTCTTGTTCGGCAATATGAACACACCGTTGTTAAGCCATCCATCGACGACATTCTTGGCCTCTTCCGAACCGCCAGCAGGAATACCCTCGCGCACGGCCTTGGAGGCGCCGCTCGTGCCGAGCATGCGGCTGCCGCGACCGATTATCCTTCCGGCCATGTAAGGCGCCACGATGTTCGTAGTGGCGCCCGTCAATACGTCTGTACCCTGGAACACTGAACGGTCCAGGTTCTCGCCCGGGTCATACACGTTGGCATCGTAGGTCTCCGAAATCAGCGGGACCATGCTGTTCGCACCGATTGCCGCAATTACCTGGGCTGCCTTGGGCAGCTTGGCAGCGGCCGCTGCGGCCCCTGCACCGACCGGTACTGCCATGAGCACGTCTTCACCGACGTCGCCCACTACATCCTTCCAGCCAGGACTGCGCCCTTCCTTCATTGCTTCAAGTGAACGGGGGTACAGAATAGTACCGGCAATCTTGTTGCCCCAGCCGATTTTAGGCTTCTGTTCCTTCCGATTCTGTGCCGCGAAAACGAGCTTGTCAAGATTGTCAGCGCCAATCCATCCGAAATCCTTGTTCATGGCCACGCGGTTGCGGACCATGTTCGGATTGCTCCGGTACAGGGATATGAGCTTCTCCTCGGCAGTCTTGTAGTTGCCGCCCTTCTCGAACGGGGAACCGATTGCCTCGAGTACGTTCTTCGCATTGAACGTCTTGGTCTTGCCGAATTCAGTAGGGAGCTGGCTGAGCAGGAACTGCTTGTAGCCCTCGCTGCCTTCCTTCATGGCCTGCTTCATCGAGTCGCTGGCATTTATCATCCTGAGGACAGCATCCTCCACCTCGGCGTCGGTCATGCCGTAGCGCCTGGCGTTGAACTGCATCATGTCATATTCCTTCTGGGGAATCCTCAGGGAATCGCGTAGAATCTCGGATGCCTTCTTCGTAGTATCAGCCATGTTACTTCCCCTTTACCCACTTGTCCTTGGTCAGGGCCTTCTTTTTCTTGAAGTTGTTGGTACGACGGTCGAGGTAGTCACCCAACAACGTTTCCAGGGTGCTCCTGGTCTCGGCCGATGGAGTCTTCACGTAAGCGTCGTAGATTTGCTTCTTCTCGGCGTTCTTGCGTTTCACCTCTTCGACATACTTCTGGTATGCCGTCTCGTTGCGCTTCTTGGCCTCGTCGACTATCTTGTTGACCTCGGTGGAGCTCACGTTCGGGTTGTTCTTGAGCTTCGCAGCCTCGGCATCAATCTCGTCATCGGTCATGCCGCTTCCGCTCCAGCCGAGCTTGTTCTCGAGCTGCCAGAGCTCGCCCCCGCCTACGCCGCCTGCATTGCCACCTTGCGGATTGTAGTTGCGCATGCTCAGGCTCGGGTTCTTGACCAGCATCTCGTTCAGCTGACTCCTATAGTTCTCGAGCATGAGGTCATACTTTTCCTTGATTGGCGGGGCCAAGTTCGGGTCGGCCGTTGCAGCCGCAGTGGCCTGCAATGTCTCGAGGAGCTTGTCAAACTGTTCCTGGGTAGGCTTGTTGTTCTTGGCGTTCTCGGCAGCATTCAGCTTCATCTGGTCCTGCTGCCCGCGCAGGAACTTGTACATGGCGCCCTCGTCGCCTGCACGGAGCATCTGGGCACCTAGACGTTCGTCGCTGTACTCGTCGCCAAGCTGGGCCACGAGCTGTGCACGCTCTGCCTTGAGAGCCTCAATCTTGCTCTTGATTTCGTCGACTTCGGCGTGCCTGGACTTGCCGTATGACGGTGTCTCGTTAGGTTCGACGCGGTTCCAAGTGAATTCCCTATCCATGGTTACTCCTAAAGTTGATGGGTCTGGCCCCAAGTGCCGTTGATGGCCCTGCCTATGCTAGGCGCGGCCAGAAGAAGTCTTGCCTCGTGTGATGTGCTCTTCGCATCCTTTCCGCCGCGATACGTGTACCACTTGCCACGCCCACCGAAACGGACCCTGATACGGTTGCCGTCGATACGGACGTTGGAAACTGCAGTCGAACCGATACCGGTCCTACGACGGGTCCTGCGGTCCTCATCCCAGAAGCCCTTGAGCTTGCGCTCCTCCTTCTCGCCCCTGATGATTGCCGCCTGGCGTTCTGCCGGTGTCTGCCCCGGACGGATATACTTGTTGAGGGCCTCGTTATGCTCCTGCAGGTCCTGCATCTCGAGCGCATCCGCTTCCATGACATCGAGTGTTTGGTTCAGCCACGGGTCTCCGCCGTTGTCACGGAGGATATTGCCGTAGTCGAATACGTGCACCATGCGGGGAGGATAGCGATACACGGTGCCAGGCGCCATTTCGTTAATGGCATTGAGCTTCCTGGTAACGGTCTCGGCTCCCATTGGCGTTCCGCGCATCATCGCTGCCTGGCCACGCATGAGCGTCTGCAGGATTGAACTGGGAAGAGGGGCGATGCCTGCTGCGGCACGCCCGGGAGCGAAAGCACGGACAGAGCCGGCACCATTCCCTTGTCCAGCAAGATAGCCGAGGACGGCAGCGCTTCCGCCTCCTCCACCGCCTCCGCCTCCGGCGGACTTGCGCTTCTTCTTGCCTTCTTCCTCTTCCTCGTCCTCGATAGCCATTATCTACCCCAACGGTACTTACCCAATGCAGCAGTGCGCATTGCGTTCTGACGTTCAAGTTCTGTCAGGTCATGGACGAAGCCGGCATTGACCTGGTCGTTAGTGACATGCGGATTGACGGGGCGGCCATACTTTGCCGCAACCGGATTGCCTGCGTTCTCCCAGTTCTGCTGTGCAGCATACTGCGCGGCAAGCCTGTCATCGGTAGACAGGTTCTCCGGAGTATAGCCCTGCATGTTCTGCTCCTGTTCGGCTCTGAGGGCGGCAGCCTGTGCATCTGCATTGGCCTGTTCCTCGTAGCCCTGCAGCTTCGCTTCCAGCGACGCAATCTCTTCGTCGATTGCCTTGATGCGGTCCTGCACAGTGGCCTTGCCTTCCATCAGGTCAGCTGCCTTCTGGCGCTGGGACCACTTCTGGAGACCGCCCAGGCCACGTCCGAGCGCGGCCCAGTCATCCGACGTAACGTTCTGTCGAGGCGTATCCATCTTGGTCGAGACGTTGCCCCAGTTAGATATTGTGAGTCCCATGGCTCAACCTCCTAGAATATGGCGCCCAGAATCTGGCCTGCCGCAGGCAGGATAGCGCCCATGCCTTCCTGGCGCTGCATGTTGTTGTTGGCCTGGGCCTGGGTCAGGTCTGCGATGGTAGACAGCGTAGCGTTGTTTTGGCTGGCCATGTTGCCGTAGTAATCGCCATATGCGTTCATGAGATTGTTGCGGCCCTGGGCGTATAGGCCAGCGAGCGTGCCCATCTGGCCGATTCTCGAGTTCTTCGCTGCCTGGCCAGCATTCCATTCGTTGAGCTGCTGCGTACGGTCGGCCATGAGCCTGTCATAGCTGGCTTTCCACTCGTCAGAAGCCAGGGCTTGCTGCTTGGCCGCCATTCGATTTTGATAGTCGCTTGACCAGGTATTACCAGCGCCAGCAGCATTCGCCCTGAGGCCGGACATTGCAGCGGCCACGCGCTGGTTGGCTGCGGGGTCGTAGAAGTCCTGCACCGTCTTGCCATAGGTAAACTGGCTGGCGTCAGGATTCGCAAGTTCGTTCGATAGTTCGGTAGAGAGCTGGTTGACCAGGTTGTTGTATCCGGTCACGTCGCCGGCATAGGTGTCCTGCGCCTGCTTGAGATACTGGTCGAAGAGGGCCTTGTTTGCAGTGCCCGTGCTCCTCGCCTGGTCTATGAGTTCACCAAGCTTCGCGTTCGCAGCATCTACCTGCGAGCCGTTGCCGAGACCCAGAAAATTGGTCACCGGCGTGAGTATGTCGTTTAGTCCAAACATTCTGACTCCTTAAAAACACAAGATGCGAACGAACTTGGTTCCTTCGCTATTAACTACGACCTGACCTTTCCTCGCAGGTCCCACGAGTACCTTTTTCCAGTCACTGCCGTCATACACGTCGGCGATGCACTGCCTGGTAAGTTCCATCGGGAGAGGTCCTCCCGGCCCTTCCATCAGCGTGAAGTAGGGCGTGTGCACGACGTGCCAGCGCTCAATCTCCTCGCGCATCCATACGCCCTTCAGGACTTCGTCAACCTGGTCCAGCGGCGTGTTCTGTGCAACGATACCGTTCATTAGATTTGGCTCCCTGTTGCGCCCGCGCGAATCGAGCAGTTGGTGAGTACGAAGTCCATCGGTTCACTGAACGTGATGCGGATGACGCAAAGCCTGTTCCGGCCCAGGTTCAGGAAACGGACACGGTGCGAATACTGTCCGGTAAGGCCGAAGCTCGCGGACCTGATGTTGCCCCAGGTCATCCCGCCGTCCTTGCTGCATTCCAGCAGGACCTTGGCGCGGTCGTTGTATGACGGGGCCGTACCTACATTACATTCAACAGTTAGGTCTTCCACCACGAAAGGCCGCAGGTCGGCCGTGAACACCGGACCCTGCCTGTGCCTGCAGATGACGGACTTTGTCCCGTCCTTGTAGTCCTCGTACCAGTAGTCGGGACCGAACAGGGCGACCATGCCGTCCTCGGTGAACGCGTAGAACCTCGACCTGAAATAGGCCACGCCGCCCACGCGCCAGCGCGTCTCGGTTGCCGTCGCGGGACTGCGTGAACGGCGTTCGTGCCACTCGTTCGTGGCCGCGTCGAAACACCAGGTCTGCTTGATTTCAGGGACCTGGAGGATATAGAATGAATGCTCGTTGACACCGTACCCGAAACCGTACGCGCTCGACGTGTTGCCGATTATGCGTTCGTCAAGCCAATCCTCGGACACCCGTTCGAAATTCGTCCCGGTAACGCGCATAACACATTTGCCGAACTGGCGGCCGGTACTGATAAAGTAAATGCTGCGGCCTACACAGCACAGGGAGTTTGGCGCCTCCAAGCCGAACTCGCCGGTCGCACTGAAGTACTGGCGCGACCAGGTGGCGTATTCCTCGCCGGCGTAGGTGTAAATCTCCACGCTCTTCGGCCCGAACAGGTACAGCGCATTTCCTATGCTGGCCAGTCCGTTAATCGAGTCGCTGTTCGACTCGGAGTTCATGAACTGCTGCACGCCGTAATCGTCCAGGAACGCGTACTGCCATGCGTCCACGGTCTTCTTCTTGACAGTCACGTTGTCGGCCTCGTACTGTACGCCGCCGTTAGGGTCGAGGTCGAATACCTCTCGCGTATCGGCGGAAAGCGGGTACGGGATGGAGTAGTACGCATAGCCGGAATCCTGGTCGTTAACCACGATGACACCGTTTACGACCGTCACGAAAGTGGGCCTCACGGTATGGCCGTCACCTTCCACGGCGCTTGGCATCGCCACCTGGTGCACTGTCCCTTCCTCGAGGAAGTAGGCATACAGTGCCGAACCGTCACAGATGAGCAGGATTGCGCGGGGACCGCCCGCTTCCGCGAAGGTGACGCGCCTGCCGTTCGCGGCAAGCGTAAGTATCGGGGTGCACGTGCCGTCCGGCGTTATGCGGTAGAGCCGGTTGCCCATGGCCGCGAACATGTCCTCGGTCGAACCTTCCGACTTCAGGCCGCGCGTGGAGACCCAGACGCCGCGGCACTTGCCGCCTACCTGGGCCAGCATCTTGATGCCGGGCATCGATTCCATGAACACGTTCTTTCCGTTCGTGCATTTATACATGTTGACGGAAAGTTCCGAGCCGCACACGGCAGGGTACTTCCCCTTGTTAGTTCCGCCAACTAGGAAATTGAGTACGGTCGACGTGGCCATGAGTTCTCCTTATCCGAGGAAGCCGCCAGCCAGGTCGATGCCGTCGGTCCAGACGTCATATCCGGACGCGAACGCGGCGCCGGTAATCATGGCGCGGTTCTTGAGCGTGGTGCGGTCAATCATGTCAACCGCGTCGTCGCGCTGTTCCTGGCAGTCGGCCTTGTAGTCGTTGAGCTTGTACTTGCCGCACAGGCGCACGCACAGTTCCCAGAAGAGGATGTCGTGGTACATCTCGGAAAGGCAGAGCTTGTCCTCGAGAGTGACCTCGGGAATCCTGCGGGTCAGGTAGATGCGGCACATGGAGCAGGCGCCACCGTTCAGGTGCAGCTTGCCCACGTTGCGGAGCTCGCCGGATGGCGCCTCCTCGGCGTCGACCGTGTACGTGAACGTGTTGGGCAGGCTCATGCTGTTCATGCGGTCCATGTCCTGCGGGTTGCACGGAATCAGTCGCAGCCAGCGTATGCCGAGCTTGCGGCCGACACCCTGCACGAACTCGGGCGGTTCCATGTCCACCGTGTCCGGCGGGCAGTCCTCGCCTTCCTCGAGCTTGCGGAAGTACAGGTCACGCGCAATCT
>Ga0265298_10001122_pt1 | contig 39335 bp, 47 predicted proteins | sample AusTroGonzalo_MG_3_FD_193486 | JGI IMG/M metagenome (GOLD analysis project Ga0265298, IMG submission 193486) | Bovine rumen microbial communities from tropical cattle in Woodstock, Queensland, Australia - Gonzalo_01 | ecosystem: Host-associated > Mammals > Digestive system > Stomach > Rumen ... | reverse complement strand
TCTTTAACATATCTCGACCAGACTAGAGCTCCTATCTTCTCGCATAGAGTCGTAAACGAATACCACTTTCCAGCTAATCCGACCCAGAAGCTATATACGTCAGAAATTCTCGGATCCCCTAGCTCGTGATTCGGATCGCAGTTCTTTATGTAAGCCTCTTTGCTGTATATGTTTCCATCGAAATCTTCTCCGAGAGAAGGAAATTCAGACAGTCTATAGGTTTCGATCTCTGGTGTGCGGTTGTATACTACGTCAGAGTCAGGAAATGATCCGATTGCGCTGTCGTAGTAGTCTTTGAACTTTGAGTTGATCTTGATCATAGTATCATTTCCTCAGAATATACGTTGTCTACGACTATCTTAGCACCATCTTGAAACTTCTTTCTCAACGCGTTCATAGCGCTCTTCAAATCGACAGTGTTCTCGATCACTACATTTTTGAACTGCCAGTCATTATCCCAGACGAGCTTATAACGGACTGTGAAGAGATATATTTTCGGTTTCATACTTTCAAAATATACAAAAAAAGTCCGTGCTCTTGTGAAACCCGGACTTCTACTTAACATGAGGAGATTTTTATACTTTTACTGTCTTAGTCTTGTCCAACTCGACGGACTGGATCTGGAAGATGTGCCCGTAAAATTCTCTCAGGAATGCCTGAAGTTCACTACGGACTGTATCTTCGTCCTTTCCATAGCGCTTGAAGACTTCAGCTTCTCCGCCCATGAGGACTTCGCAGCGGTAGCGTTTCTTACTCACTTGATGACCTCATAGCGCTTGGAAAGCAGAGTTTCCTTCAAGACATCGAACGGATCGAGCTTGTTAGAGAGCGCCATGTTGATCACGTTCTGGCTGAAGCCAGAGAGGAGCTTGAGGCCATACTTGTTCTTCTGAAGAGGAATCGCGTTAGTGCGGGAGTTGACATTCCAGAATACCATGCCCGGGAGGTCATAGCCTGCAGCCTTGTACTTCCTGCGGATGGACTCGAACACTGTCGACAGATCATTCGTGGAAGTTCTCTGCCAGCTGTAGCAAGAACAAGTAGTTGCAGAGTCGAACTCCATGTCGGAGATGATCAGCACATCCGGGATCTGGTCCTGCTTCAGATGACTTCTCTTAGCCGTGCTAAGGATGAGATCCATAGTGGCCTCGATGTCAGTGTTGGAGCAGTCAGCTTCCTTGTAAGCCAAGGTCATCTTGTCGCGAAGTGTCATGTTCGGACCGAACTTCACGAGCTTCGGCTTGTTGCCGAAAGTGATGAACTCGTTCTCGAAGCCCGGAGCAGCGTGCTCAGAGCAATAGATTGCGAGAGCAGTTGCGACGTCGAGAGCATGAACTCTCGATCCGCCGATCGGGCATTCCATAGAGCCAGAGCCGTCGCGAACGACGATTATCGGCTTGGTCATCTCGATGGACTTCAAGTTCTTCCACATACCCTCGAGAGTCGGATCGACGGTAGAGCTGTACACGCCTCCATGAGAGCGGTACTTGTATACCACTTCGTGCGGGAAGGACACGGAAGCGTTGATCTTGGCTTCACCAGCGGTGAGCTTACCGAGGAACTCACGACGACGGGCTTCGTCGTGCTTGAGGAAGGCGTCCTTGTACTTCAGGTTAGCCTGAGACGGAACAGCTTCGTAGTCCACGTCGCTCCATTCGTTCTTACAGAGCTTGACTTCGATCACGTTCGAGTACTTGCGGAGTCCAGACAGAGTCTTACGATACTGAGCGGGCTTCATACCGAGGAGAGCGCAAAGCTTGTTAGCCTTAGCGACAGTTTCCTTAGAGGAAGTGTTCACTGACGGCATCCACTTAGCGAGCAGAGAGATCGGCTTGCCTGCCTTAGCAGCCTTCAAGTCGGTATCGAGCTGAGAACGGATCAGAGCTACAACTTCCGCTTCGACAGAAGTGCCGAGCAGCTCGGTCACGACATCCCAACGAGAGTACTCGGGAATGTACTTGATCAAGTGCTGGTACTTCGGCATCACGTTCTTGACGAGAATCTTGAACAGACGGCGCTCACCGAGACCTTCGCGGACGTCACCTGCGTAGAACATCCACTTGACAGCGAGTTCAGGGGTTTCTGCGAAAGCCTTCAAGAAGTCAGCCAAGATAGTGCCTTCATCCGCAGTGCGGTAAGAGGCTACCTTGTAGTTCATATCCAAGAGCGCGTTGCCCGAGGTTTCATAACCGACACCACCGTTCTCGGTGAGAGTCTTGTTCTTCTTGAGGATCTTTTCCATTTCGGAATAGAATGACATATAGTTACTTCCTTCGGTTCTAAGTTTGACGAGATGGAATCTTGTTGTGCGAACCATGCATCTAAGGATTGCTGTAACCATCTCTCGTTTTCAGTTAGGAATATAGAAAACTTTAGTGAAGTGTGCTGTAGTCCGGAACTATGATTCTACCGTCGTCGTATCGTTCAATCTCCACATCGCGATTAGAGTTATTATCATTCCAGAGCGTTACTGCATATTCGTAATTATTATCAAAATGACCATTTCTAGGCTTAGCGTTCATAAAGTCATTCAATTGATGTTTCTGCTTAGTCGTCAACGTATCAGTATGACAGCCATGATCAAAATATTCAGGTGCCTCTAATTTAACGCAGCAATCGAAAACTTTTCCCATAGTAGCATAATCGCGTATATGGATATGAGGCACATTTCCGGCCTCTCTATTATAAACGCAAATCTCTAATTCATCTATCTGGCCAACTCTAGCCATCTCGTTGATCAAGAACTGCTCATTTAGGAATTCAGCAAATCTCTTCATAGTTCTTATCCTCTTCATGAACAATATAGAATTTCTCTGAAAATTGTAAAGTAAAATATTCTTTACAATCTATTCATCTTCTGAGTGAGATTTGAGCTCTTCTACTGCGAACTTGAAGACGAGTTCGTTGATCTTCCTTCCAGTCGCCGAGTTGATTGCCAGGCAAGCGTATCTATTGCCAAGGATTTCCACTGCCTTCTCGTAACGTTCACGTCCTAGTAGATCCTTGATTTTGTAGCTAGCATCCTCTGCTCGGAATTTAAGATCTTCGCACGTTTTCTCTAGCTTGTCTGCATATTCGAGAATCTCCCATAGCTCTTCTGGAATCTGCTTCCGATACTCTGGATCGAGGACTAAACGCTCTATGTCGAAGTGTTCACGTACAGACTTCTTTGAGATAGAATAGAGCATCTTGAACTTCTCAAGATATTCGATCCCCTTGACCTTCATCTTGAACCCAGACGAGAAAGTCACAACGAAGCCCTCGTGGTCAACGTCGAGCTTCTTAGCCTGTTCGATCATCTTCTCCATCGAGTCGAAGTAGATCATCTCAGAGAAACGGATATCTAGCTTGTAAGCGAGCTCTGCGATGTCAGCCATCTCGCCCTCTGTGTGATTCTCGTCAAAGAATCCCAACAGAACCAAGCCCTCGTAGTCGTAGTGACATACGTGCTGGTCTTCGTTTGAGATGATCTCGAAGCAGTAAGTCCAATTCTTGTCCAAGTGCAATTCCTTGCGCTCGTCGTCGATCTTAGTGTCGAACCAGTTCTGAGCCCACTTAGCCTGATCCGAGTCGAAATAACCACCAGTCTTGATGATCCACTTGCCTTCGTAGTTGAACAAGATGCCGAGCGAGCCGTCAAGCTTGTCCATAGCACGGAAGTCCTTCGTGATGTTCGGCTCAAAGCCGTGTCTCAGTCTCGTGAGAGTTTCTCCGAGCTTAGTGAGACGCATGTAGCCGTCATCAGTAGTCACGTCGTAGATCTCTTCATAGTTGAAGAACTTGTTGAACGGATGAGCTATGATGTCGCCAGTAGACTTCTCGAACACGATACCACGGCACTGGAGAGTGATCTCATCCCAAGCACCGTCATAGACGGTCTGTCGAGAGTACTTGAAGCCGACAAGCTTTCCGTCAGCAGACTCGTGCTTGTCGAGCCATCCGAGATCTGCATATTCTAAGCACTTTTCAAGAGTTAAATAGTTCATAGTATTACGGACACCACCACGGAGTATCACAGCCCTCTTTCTCTTCTGGCGGAACCCAATATTGATTGTCTCCAGATCCAGACAAGAGCTGTTCGTTGCTACCCATGTCGATAATTTCCATTGTAGGCTTTACATAAGTCTTATGCATTTTTATTCCTTTGTATTGCAGTAATTACGATTTCTCCTGGCCAGTCGATTTCCTTGGCCTTCATCTTTTCGAGTGTCTCTTCGGGAACTCCATGAATGTTTCCGTACATAGTCTTCATGTGGAATACTTCCATCTTCACGTTCGCCTCGTCTGCGATCTCTTTCCAGATGTCCATCTCCCACTTAGTGAGATTCGTATTAGCTACGATAACAGTAGTGCAGTTGCGCAATGCTTCACGAACCTTGTCCTGGCACCAAGTGTGAGCGTCACCGAGTCTCTTATGATCAAAGTGATACTGTCCATCTTCTCCGATCCAGTACATGTCTGCTTCGTAATAAGCTACAGTTTCACCCTGCTGTATGAGAGATTCCTGAAGCTTCTTTGCAGAAGTGGACTTGCCAGAGCCAGGGAGGCCACGATATACTACCAATCTTTTCATAGTTTCCTTTTTAGTTGAAGTGTGTAGTTAGGTACTCGATAGTCTTGTAAGATACATAGAACCACGAGCAGAAAAAGTGCAGAATGTTCCAGCCTATGCCGTTGCCTACGAAGTGAGACAAGAAGGCAGCAGTCATGCAGCCGAAGAACGGCATCTTGATCGTCAGTACGGGTCCCTTGTGATTCTTCAGCGTCTCGATCAGCTTCAGGAAGACTTCCTTCCAAGTGATCTTCGGCTTCTCTTCGTATGCAGATCCTAATTCATCTTCCATGTTATACCTCAGTATTAAATATAAGAAAATTCCCGAGTCTTGTAAACCCGGGAACTTTCTGTATCAGGAGAAACAGGAATTACTTGGTCTTCGGAAGCACCAGTTCCTTCGTCTTCGGATCGAACTGGAACACCTGAAGCGGATTTGCCTGACCCTGCTTGGTCTTCGGGAGATTCTTCGGTGCATCTACGAGCTCTTCGTAAGTTGCGAACGGCTCGAAGTTCACGCGCTTTGTTCCGTCAGGGAGAACGATTGTCGTGTACGGATTCTTGCTCGTTACGCCCTTCCAGATGTTTGTCTTGTAGTTACCGTTCTTGTCGCGATCGAGCTTGAAGAACGCAGTAGCGGTGCCCTTTCCTTCGTGAGTCACGATGTACTGCACGTCCTTGAGATTCACCTTTGCGATGTTCCACCAAGCGAGCTTATGTAAAATGTTCAATCCCTTAGTGTGAATTGCGAGGATTTTGACGGTCTTGTTTTCTGTTTTTGTCATCGGATTTGTCCTTTTGTTCATTGTTAGTGTCAAGTACAGTAGCGTTCAGTTTAGTCGGATCGTACTGGAAGCTGAGATTCTCTTTGAACGGATCAGACGGATCTAACATTGGAATCTCACAGCCATAGAGCGCTACGAATCCAGGCCAGCCATTATAAGGCTGCTTCTTTGGAGTTGACGGAATGACGATCTTCTCGCCATCCTGTCCCTCAAGTTCCACTTTCAGCTCATCGAGCTTCTTTCCGACAAGGCCACGTGCGATGAGCTCTTCATACTCATCCACGGTGCAGTCGATCGTAGTCAGATCAGGAAGCGTCACTTTCATTCTTGCTTCTCTCCTCGAGATCTTCGATATGCTTCATGACCTTTTCGGGAACGCCCTTCGGCCAATTAGTCTTAGCCAATTGACGGGCTTCATCGAAACGACCCATAGCTGCTAGCTTTGCGACATCAAGCTGCTTCTTAGCCTCTTCGGACTTCTTTTTCTCGCGAAGCACCTTGATGATATAGATGAGGGCGACCACAGCGATGATGAGACTGATTACAGCTGCATACCAGATTGCGATGCAGAAGCAAGACCAGTGCCAAGGCCAGGCGATGACTGGCCATTTAGCGAAAGCCCCAAAGCCAGCGAAGTGGAAGACAGTAGCCAACACGGTCCAGAGGCCTACGAGGCCGATACCAGTTGTGCTACTCCCAGATTTTGTGTTGTTTGTCGACATAGAGTGTATCTCCTTTCCATTCAGGAATTCCGTGCCAGTGATCCAGACAGACATTGACATAGTTTTCTAAATTTACTTTTCTTTCCGGCCACTTCATTTCCGGAACGATTCCTTCACGCGCGTCCATAGCGTAGTTCTCCTGATCGAAGCAGAAGTAGTCTTCCGGAATGACCAGATCGTGAGTGTGGCCGTAGAGATTGACGAAGTGTGATCCCGGCTCGATCCATACGGGCTCGTGGGAGAGGATCCACTTGTCTTCAAGAATGACAGGAGAGTCATAGACCTTGTTGAAAGCCATGACGTTGTAGTACTCGTAGCGAGACCTGTTGTTCAGACGGCCGAGGTCGTGATTGCCTAGGACGAGGAAGATTCTGCGTCCTTTGTTGCGGATTCGCTTGACTGCCTGAATGATGTCGCAGATCGTGTCGTCATCCGTGAAGTCTCTAGGATTTCCACCACGGAACCAGAAGTCGCCCAGGTGCCAGATGTCGCAGTTCTCGGGAAGCTTGTCGAACAGCTGGAGCATATCCTCGTTCATGCGCTGCACTTCTGGAATGTTAGCAGGATTCTTGTTTCCGCCCTCGACCTTATACGGTCTCTTGCAGTACTTGATGATGTTGGAATGTCCGAAATGAGTGTCGGACGTGATGAAAGTTGGTCTAGTTCTCTTTAACATAGTTGTAGGTCCTTTTGTTTAGTTAATTATATCAGTGAAGAGTAGTGTAATCCGGAACTATAACTCTACCGTCATCATAATATTCAAATTCTACGTCCTTATTAGAGTTATTGTCGTTCCACATATATACAGCTTTTTCATAATTCGTTTTAAATACTCCTTTTGCTGGAGCAGAATTCATAAACTTATCTAATTCTCGTTTTTGTTTAGAATTTAAAGTGTCAGTATGGCAGCCATGATCGAAGTATTCAGGATACTCCAGTTTTACGCATGCATCAAATAATTTTCCTCTAGTAGCTACATCTCTAATATGCACATGAGGAACATTTCCTGGATCATCAGTATAGACACAAATTTCAAGTTCATCTAGAAATCCAACTCTAGCCATCTCAGTTAAAAGCTGAGATTCGTTTAGAAATTCAGAAAATCTCTTCATAAGTTACTCCATATATTTTACACATACAATATAAGAATTTGAAGAGAAATTCTAAATAAGTAATGTTGTTAAGAAATGTTTACAAATTGAAGTCCATCAGGACAGCAGAGCTAGTATGTCGCTCGCTCATGTCACGCTCGACTAGCAGTCCAAGTCCATCGAGATAGCTCTCTAGTTCTTTGAAGCTGCACGAGAATATCTCTTTTCCGTCGAAAGCGTTAGTCATTTTAGCCCGGTTGGTCTTGATGTCGTAAGACAGTTCGTATTGCTCAAGCCCATGATCGATTTTCGTCAGATACATGTCGGAAGATCTAAAGCCCTTCAAACGGCCCTCTAGACGCTTGAACTTCCAGAGTATAAAAGAATCTAGTGTCATGATTTTTCCGAGATCATCTTCTTCCACTTAGATACACGGAATGTGATGTCAGTAGGAAGATACTGTAAGTTAGTCGTGTTCAAAGTCGTCATGGCGTCCCATTCGTCCACCACGAAGATCTTAGAATTTCCGAAGATGTATGAGAATGTCAGAATGTGACCGCTATCTACGACCTTCAGCGTAAGAGACTTGTTGCTCTCGTTGACGATCAGGTCATACTTGTAGTCGTTGCTCATGCGGATGAAGAGTTCCTTCATCACTTCATACTCTTCTCTTGCTCTATCCATTCGTTCCTCCAATTGCGGCAATGAACATCTTCAAGCCGATCATGAATATAGCCATAGTTCCTAGACAAATAAAGAACCAGACCACGACGTCTATCGGGTCTGCTTCCATGATTTTTGTCAGAAACTCTAAAATTCTCTTCATATACTATAGAATATATGAAAAAATTAGACCCAGTTAATATCTCTCATCCTATCAGTATCTGGGCAAGCTCCGCTGTGGAAGAACTGGATTCCTTCTAGCTTTCTGCACATCTTCGAGAGAAGCTTAAAGAGAGGAGATTCCTTGTCGTGGTCGATAGCACGATAGAGTTCGTCAGCCATCTTGTCGAACGGCTCAGCTACTTCTTTCTTGTAGAGCTTGTTGATGCGATCCTTCTCTTCCTGAACGGACTTGTAGTCTTCGTTAGCGAGAGCACGGCTGATCCAGGGAGCTTCGAGATCCAGATCGAAGTCTAGAACTCGATCATACATCTTTTCGAGCTTAGCCATGAGCTCGGGAGTCTTCTTCTGAGCTCTGCGGACTTTAGAGCGCCAGCGTCTCCTAGCGACCTGCTCAGGAGTGAGAGCTCGCATCTTAGAGTTTTCGAGTATTGTGAGTGCTTCTGGTAGTTTCATTAGATCCTCTCCATTCTGAGTCCAGAGATGCCGTAGTCCATCCACCACGGAGCATCAGTCTTTTTAGATTCGAAGAAATTCTCCAAGTAGTCTTTGAACTTTCGCGGCGCTTCGATGTAGAACTTAACGACATAGTAGTCATCGTGATCCGAGTCGGTGCGAATGCTGATCTTCTGACCTCTCTTAGAGTTCTGAACTGCCCAAGTGTCGAGTTCCCTCTTGTATCTTCCGACATAGTTCCACAGCTCATCAGAGTAGCGCAGAGGAGACCAGACCGAGTACTTGAACTTCATCACTTCATTCTCACGGCGTTCTTTGAGGCGACGAGCCATGCGGCGCTCTTTGCGCCTTGCCTTCTCGGCTTCAATCTGTTCTGGGCTCTTAGTTGCTTTGAGATTTTCGCTTTCGAGAATCAAAAGTGCATCTTCTATCGTCATATCTGACTCTGAGATTCTCTTAGGCTTACTCGAAGAGACGACAGAATCCTCGTCCTCGTTGAAGATTGCTACAGCTTCTATCACTTTGGCTTTGCTAGATGAGTGGATAATTAGAGTTTCTCCATCTTTCTCAACTTCGACATCAGCCATTCTTCTAGCAATAGCCAATTGCTTCTGTGTCCATGGATCGAATGCGCTCATAGGACGAATAGATGGATGTTGAACATTCTTCCAGATATCCATAGCGTCGTATGCAGCGTCTTCCGAGATGAATTCGACTCTTGCTTCATACCTCTTCGGCTTTTTCGGATTCAGAATGCTGTTGAATTGTGATTCAGTCATTTCGATCTCTTCGACGTTTCGACCTTTATACCAATACTTGGCAATCGCAGCAGCTTGAGGTCCAGTAATGTAGACAGTATTACTATCAATAACTGTGTCAACTAAGCTTCCCATGTTGTCGCGGATTTCGAACTCTTCTTCACGAGCTTCTTCATCTCTATCGAATGTTATCTTGAATACTCTCATGATTTATTCACTCCTTGGAATGTTACTGTTTAAAGTAGTTGTCGACGATACCGTCGATGTCCATGCTATCGTAGCTATTGTACTCGTTCGAAACGATGTCGGCGCGTTCTTCTGAAAGGTCGCCGTTTGCGACAGCATTAGATATGCACTTCTCGAATGCCCTGTCGCCAGCCTGATTGATTCCGTCTCTGACATCCTCAAGCACAGCACGGATGACTTCAGATACTGCATTGTTGTAGCTGTTGTCGAACTCTGTGATCACTTCTGTCGGATCATCGCTGTCATGGAATCTGAATGTGTTGACAAAATCGAGAGAAGCATTTAAGATACGCTTCTTGACTTCATCGGTGACGGTAGCCTTTAGTTTCTCGTAGTTCATGATTTCCTCTTTGATATTTCAGATTTAAGAAAATCCATGATTTAGAAAACTCCAGGATTTTAGATTTTTCTGAAAAAAATTAGTGATGCGCGTAGACATTTCTGAATCTTCCAGAGTTCGGATTCCAAGAGCTGTTAGCCCAAGCCCTATCGTGCTCTCTTCTCTCTTCCTCTTCTTTCTGCTCCTTCTGGAACTTCTCGAGTGTCTCATTACGGAGCTTAGATTGTTTCTCGCTGACATCTCTCTCAGCGTCATACCAGTAACCCGAGTCGCCTGGACCTCTTCTAGCCGAGCTCCAGCGCTTGTTCGTGTCTGAGTGATTTACGACAAGCACAGAACGGACCTTGTACTCGAGACCGTAAGAGCTGTCGTTCTCCTTAGCTCGCTTATAGTAAGTATCTAGCTCTTTCGCGAAGATGGTCATTGCGATTTTCTCTGCAATGGCTTTCGACGGATAGTACCCAACGAGAAGGTCGTGTCCCTGAACGATCTTCTTGAGCACATCATCGCCCCAGCCTTCTGGCTTGTGCTTATTGAAGTTCTCGGGAATCGGAGTGAATGTACATACTGCCCAGTCGCCCTTGTTCGAAGGACTCTTGTCCGAAGCACTCTTGTCTTGCTCTTGCCTCTTGAGATCATCATGAGTTAGACCGAGCTGATCAAGAACCTTCTTCTCGCCCTCCTTGCGGGCTTTTCTGAGAAGTCTTCTCTCCTTGCTCTTAGCTCTTGCATCAGCAAGTTCCTCGGGAGTCATCTCAGATCTGAGCTTCTTCTCCAAGACGAGTCCTGATTCACGAAGGATCTTAAAGGCCTGATATAGATTCATCCCTGCCATGACTTACCCTAAATGTGTCGGTAGATCTCGAAGAATTCCTTGAAGGCCTCTGCGACAGCCTTAGAACCGCCAGCGTCTAGCTTCTTCTCGAAAGCTTCCTTAGCTGGCTCAAGTGTCTGGATAGCCTCTTCCGGTGTGTGCTGAATGCGCTTCTCGATATAGAGACCAGTGGACTCGTTCAAGACCCACTCGTAGGACTCTCGAACAGCATTAACATAGGAATCCGGACAAGAGGGACCTAATACGCTGTCGATAGTGATGAGCTGAAAATTCGATTCGACAATACCTGTAGACTCATTGACATCTCCAACTCCTCTCGAAGAAACGCCCATTCTAACATCCTGAAGAAGTCCAGCAAGCATCTTTCCGTTAGGCATGTAGTCTAGAACCTTAGCCTTGCCTAGAGCAAAGTTCTCATCCATGCGTAGGCTAACAATCTTGATAGCAGCTTCACGTGGATCAACTTTAGCTCGTTCAGCTGGATGTTCAAGCTCACCCAAAGCCTCATTGTTCTTAATATATTCGTTGAAGCGGTTTACTTCACGTTCCATCAACGCTTTTGGATATATACGGCCGTTTCTATTGCGTTTTTCTGCACCCATGAAAACACCCTCAATATATAGGGTTTTTCCGTCTTCTCCATTAGATGTCGTTACATCATTGATAAAGGATTCATTCAGAAGTTTCTTGTATTCAGCCATGATTATGACTCCATAAATATTTTTCTTTTTATTTATACACGTATCTTAAAATTATTCTATATTTAATGCAAATATCAACATCTTAATTATGGAAAAACAAGTTTGTAAAATCTGCGGAAATTCATTTAGCGCTAATGCGTTTGGAATGCATATAAAACACAAGCATAAACTAAGCGGAAAAGAGTATTATCGAAAATATGTAAATACCGATCAAGATGCTGGAAAGTGCAAAATGTGCGGAAAAGAGACTTATTTCTTCGGAGTTTTCAGAGGATATAGACCTTATTGCAGCGATCAGTGCGCAGGTAAAGACCCTGATATACGAAAGAAGATCGAAGAGACATTCATGGATCACTATGGAGTAAAATGCAATCTGTCTCTAGCATCTAATCGAGAAAAGCAATACGCTACCTGCGAGAAGAAGTATGGAAATCGTTTCCCGCAGAAAACTCAAGCTATAAAAGATAAATGCAAGAAGCAAAATCGAGAAAAATACGGGAAGGACTGGTTCGTTCAGACAGATGAATTCAAAGAAAAGAGTAAGCAAACATGTCTAGAACATAGCAATGGCAAATATGAGTATTCAGGCCAATATCCCGAAGCTATAGCCAAGCGAGTGGAGAAATTTGACGTAGTTAAATCCAAAGAACGCTATAGAGCTACGTCGTTAGAACGATACGGTGTAACTAATCCTATGAAGATACCAGAAATTAGAAAGAAATCCCAGCATAAATATCTGTTTGAAGGCGTAAATTTCGATAGTATGCCTGAAATAGCATATTATATCTACTTGAAAGATCACAATATAAAGTTCGAATATCAACCAAATATATCTTTCGAGTATTTAGACAAAGATAAAATTAGAACATATCAGCCAGATTTCTTAGTTGAAGATACTTATGTTGAAATAAAAGGAAAGCAATTCTTCAACGAATCTGGCAATATGATAAATCCTTACGACGAAAGTCAAAATTCAAGATACGAAGCAAAGCATAAATGCATGCTTGAAAATAATGTGAAGATAATCTCTAACTACAAAAAGTACATTGAATATGTAGCTAAAACGTACGGAAGAGACTATCTAAAGCAATTTCTCAAGAAATAGCGTAAACTAAAGCTCGATTTTCTCGCAAATTACGCCATTTCGGACGAGATATTCGATACCGCTATGGTCGTCGTACTCCTCGATGTAGTACACTTCCTTGATCCCAGAAGTGAGAATGAGCTTGCAGCAGTTCAGACATGGACTGGTAGTCAGGTACAGCTGAGCTCCCGTGATGTCTGTGTTGTTCTTCAGTGCGAATCCCAAGCAGTTCATCTCCGCGTGAATCTCGTACTTGTCTGCGAACTCATGATGCTCTTTGCGGTACTCTTCCTCCGTCAAGAATCGGGTCTGACGCGTTAGAGCGCTGTTCCAAGTGATCTTGCCGTCAGGAGTTCTCTTGTAGATCTTGTTGCACTCGGTGCAGCCCTTAGCTACTCCGTTGTAGCCCGAGCTGAGAATTCTAGAATCCTTCACCAAGATCGCTGCGACTTGGAGTCTAGAGCATGTCGAGTACTTCTTTAGAGAGTTGAGCACATCGACATAGAAACGGTTGAACTTCTTCTTGTCCTTACACATCGATTCTCTCCAGTCGGATGAAGGTGTTAGCATATTCGGGTACTTTATCGAATTGATTTCCAAGACCTATAGCGATCAGGAACTCTGACATGTCTCTCATGTTCATGCTGCTGAAACGCAGCTTCTTGAACTCTTCCATGATCTTGAGCTGGACGTGAACTGGAATGTAGTCGAAGTCGATGAGCTTCTTGTTGCGCTCGAAGTTCGCTTTCACTTCATCCGTCTGTTCATTCAGCCAGTCTTCTAGTCCGTTCTCTACGATGTCGGCAGCCGTCTTTGTTGAGACTCTCGGCTTGATGTGTGGAATGCCGTCACCCTTGTCTCCAACTACGACTTTTTCGAGAAGGTAGCGTTCGGGATTCACGACATGAATGTATTGGCGCTTGATCGGATGATACTGATTATATCCGTTGTACTTCAGCAGCTGGTAGAAGTCTCGGTCTGTCGATACGCATACGACGTCGTACTTCGTAGTGAGATTCTTTGTCAAGACAGCGACGAGATCGTCTCCCTCGGAGCCTTCAACTTTGAGCTGATAGATGTTCGGAACGTATTGACGGAGTTTCTCACAGAATGTGTCTACTACTGGATAGAACGTGTCGAAGTCTAGCTTGGATTTCGCTTTCTCTTCTTTTCGGTGTGCTTTGTAAGCGTCGAACACATCGTATCGCCAGTTTCTCTTTCCTTCCTGACAGAGAATAACCGAGTTAGCTTCGGTCTTCTGAACCAGTGTTGCGAGATTTTCTAGAATTTCGCACTTCCAGTTATTATATGTCGTGTCTGTCGGATCGTCTCTGTAGCACTTGCATCCAGTACGAATCGCCATGTTGGCTAGATCGACCAATAGGATTCTTTTTCTTGGCTTCATTGTAAATCAGCGCTTTGTGTTGCGCTCTCCTTATGAACAATAATAGTAAAATTTGCTCGATTCTATTTAGAATGACCAAAAAGATTACTAAATTTTGAACATGAACTTTCAATTCCCTTATGAAAAAATCCGTCCAGAGCAGCAAAAGTTCCTGGATGCTGTGGCTGGTACCGACAAGAAGTATATTGTAGCCCAGATGCCTACTGGCTCTGGAAAGTCGGGTATTGCAATCTATGAATCAATGTTGGCTAAGTCGAGCTACATCGTCGTGACCAACAAAGCACTGCAGGATCAGTACTGGAGAGACTTCAAAGACAAGTTCCCTATCCAGATGCTAAAGGGAATGCAGAACTACGACTGCATAGTGAACGACAACGTCAAGTGCGACAAAGGTCCATGTCAGGGATCCGACTCTACTTCTATCGGCATCAAGCGCTATTGCAAGATGAACGACATGTGCCCTTACTACAACACGCTAAAGAAGGCGTTCGACTCTAAGGTCTTCCTCGCTAACACTTCTATCATGAGATCAGCTGTTGCACCGAAAGGAGAGCAGGTCAAGCGAGACGTGATGATCATCGACGAAGCTCATCTCCTCGAAGATTTCCTAGTGGATGTCGGAACGATCAGCTTCAGCGCCGACAAGATGATCAAAGCTTTCGAAGCAGAGAAGAGATTGACTAGTGAAGATCTCCACTACATCAAGCACTGCGATTTCGAGTCCTCCTCTAAGCCTACCGCCAAGATGGAGAAATACATCAACATCTGTCAGGGTCTTGCACAGAGTATCGCAAAAGAGTTGATCGAGTACGAAGCCGAGCAGCAAAAGAAAGTCGTTGACAGCAAGGTAAAGAAAGCGATGGAAGATGCGGCAGATCCTCGCAAGTCTAAGTACAAGCACAAGCGTGAAATTCTTGAAATGATCGCAAAGATTGACGCATACAAAGACAGCGACGAGACTGACTCTTGGGTCTACAACTGGGACAAGAAAGAACGCCGTCTAGACATCGTTCCTGTGAACGTGGACTGGATCTTCAAGAAGTATTTCGATGGCCTAGCTGACAAGATCATCTTCATGTCTGCTACCATTCTGAATCTCTCTAACTTCGCTAACAGCCTAGGCATCCGTCCAGACAAGTGCTGCTTCGTGGATATCGAATCTACTTTCGATCCTAAAAAGGCGCCCATCGTAGTGCTCGGCAACTGCAACACAAACTACAAGGATCTGCAGGATGAGTCGAACTTAGCGAACATAGTGAAGACAGTCAAATACATCATGGATCAGCACAAGGGACAGCGTGGAATCATTCATACTGGAAACATGAAGATCTCGAAATACATCAAAGAGCATCTACATGACTCTCGCATTCTGGTACGCCTAGACGAAGTGAGAAACGAAGACATTCTAGAAGAGCACTATGTCAGCAAGGACTCAGTTCTCGTGTCGTCTTCGATGACAGAAGGAATCGACCTGCACGACGACCTGTCAACATTCCAGATTATCGTCAAGCTGCCGTGGGAATCTTTGGGCAACCTCAGAACCAAGACGCTGTCCGAGGAAGTGCCGCTATGGTACTCGAACAAGATGTGGCAGAAACTGCTTCAGGCTAGTGGCCGTTCCGTGAGAAGCCATGAAGACTACGCAGAGACTTTCGTCCTCGACGCGTCGTTCAGTTTCCAACACAAAAAATTCTCGAAATACCTTCCTGAGTATTTCGAGAAAAGATTGATCGACCCTAACGCCTAGATTACCCAGTCAATGTATGGTATAGGCTGTGAGATGACAGATTCGTCCAGATCGGATTCCCAAGGCTCATCTTCCTGCTGCACATACTTGATCTTAGCGTTGTCGAGTGTCTTCAGAGCATCGGAGATGTTCATCTGCTTCGCGTACTCTGGATGCTTAGCGACGTTTCTGCCCTTGAGGACTTCATAGACATAGTAGCAGTCAGCTACGGTAGAAGGCTTCTTGCTCTTTCTCCACTCTGTGCCGAGATAGTCGGTCGTCTCTTCGTTGCTTCTGTTCCAGTCTAGACCCTCTTCCTTGATGACCTGCTTGATCTTCTTAGCGAGCCACTTCTTGATGTCGTCGTCTGTCATATTGAGCAGCTTGTTAGTAGGCCAATCAGACTTTCTATAGGCAGTAGATACCTTCAATACGACTTCTCCATTCTCGAGCTCAGCATCGATATAGGGCCAATATCCTCCAGCAGCTCGGCTGTTCTCCCACATACCGTCAGACAGCTGTCCGAAGACTCCGTCTAGAATGTCACACTCTTTCTGAGTCTTCAAACCAGTCTTGATTATTCTATACTTTTCCATCTTTACTCCTTTACAAACTTCACAACCTGGTCTCGGACCGAGTCGTAGTATTTATCCCATACTTCGATAACTTTGTTGATCGTCTTGTCTGATATGTCATCCATCTTGAACTTCTTTTCGACTTTCGGAGAAGCACGGAATACATTGTCTTTTCCGAGATTAGCACATGCTTCAAAGTAGTTAGACTTTCCAGAGCGAGCTATCCACTCTTCGAGAAGATATGCTCCCCAGCCGACGAGAGTCTTGTTCCCAGTTGCCTCGTTCGGAGTGTCCATTCCAGTGTTGAACGTAAGAATCTTGTACTTTCCTTTGTAACTTTGACTCTTCAACCCAGCCTGAAGACACATAGTAGGGTCATTACTCCACATACCACCGTCGATTGCGCAGATCTTGTCGAAATACACAGGATCGAAGTAAGTCGGAGCAGCCGTAGAAGATAGAACGGCCTTCCATTTAGGATCTTCGTCTGTGTTGTTGAAGACCTTCTCTACTGATTCAGCGTTCGTGAATGTCGAAGTGAGGAACACTGGCTTCTTCCAGTCCTTCATCTTTCCCTTCAGATTGCTATCAAGCAGCTTCTTAAGGTTGCTATTATCGTATGTTGGACAAGTACTTGTGATACGCTTATACCATGGGTACTTTGTGAAGATCTTCTTCAGATTGCTCTTGTACAGATCGAAGATATCATGAGCAGACATGCCCTCTGCTAGGCATGCTGCGATGATAGCGCCAGTTGAAGTTCCAGCGAAAGCCACGCTCTGATCTGTGAGCTTCTTTCCAAGATCGGATTCCAACCTGCACATGAACTGAAGCGGTCCGCAACCAAGCGCTCCGCCGCCAGAGATGGAGATTGCTAACTTAGCCATTGTGTTCGTCCTTATCAAAAATCGAATCGACTATCCTGAACTGCCTGTCGGACTTCTTGACGCACTTCACTATACAAGCGACGAGAAGACCCACATACAAGACTGCTACGCCTATGAGAATTCCCAATATGATCATTTCAGCTCCTTGTAAGTCTTGCCATTGTCCAAGCTCATCAGGAACTTCTTTCTCTTGACAGTAATGCCGCTCTTGAAGATCAGTTCAGGATCGTTGCCCAGATGGATCCACTCAGCGCCAGTAGCAGGGTTCTTCTCGTAGATTACCTGACCGAAGTTCACCTCGTAGCTCAATACGAGCTGCTTGATATAGAGTGCGATCTGCTTAGTGGTCATAGAGCAGTTGTATACCTGAATGTCTGCTGCCCCGAGCGTAGGAATTCCTTCGTTCTGATATCCGCAGAAGTGGTCAGAAGTCTTGCTAGGATGGTAGCCCTTCTTTAAGAGACGTTCGTAGTCAGCTTTAGTTCTGACGCCTGACGTGATCACGATGCAGACAGGCTTCATTCCCTCTTTGAACTCCTGAAGTCGATTTCTAACGACTTGCAGCTCACCTGCAAGAATTCTCAGCAGATCGACTTGGTAGCTCGTCAATTCACCCTTAGAAAACTCAGAAAGCTTAAAGTTATCGCTCAGTTTCTCATCTTTCATATTGATATTTATACACAAAAATAAGGTTTACAGGTTTAGATTTTCTCAATCATTTCATATATTTTGCATGAACTACAACAAAGAAGGACCGATGGAAGCATCCGAGATCATATCTATGCTAGCCAATAAGTGGGAACCAGCTGGCTATAAGTACTATCACGCTATCCGAGAATACAAGGATAAGCTAGAAGATTATCACAACATGGAGAAAGCTATCGAATGCCCGTTCAAGCCTCCAAAATGCCGCACTGGAGACCGAGAGAAGGATATTCAGTTGCAACGAGAATACGAAGAGAACTCTAAGAAGTGGTACGAAGAGCATCCTGAGTGTCACCCGTCTGTTCTCAAGCGCATGCTCGGAGAGATCGAACTATTCGTGAGAGCTATATTGGAACCAGCAAGAGATAAGTACGACAAAGCTATGGATGAGTTCAGTGATGCCATCAAGGGAATATCTGACTGGGATAGGAGAAAGGTTCATACATATCTGCTTCCCTCACTCTATCGATAAGCTCGCAAAAACGGCGCAGATTTTACCCTGCGCCGTCACCCAACCATAAAGGAAACTCAGGTTAGACAGAGATAGAGAATAGTGCCTACAAACATGATGCCTAGCAGACCTGCGGTCCAGACCTTCTCTCTATTCTGATATAGCTCATATTGCCACTTGTAGTATTTGCGCTGAAGATCCGAGACAGAACGACGGAAAGACTCCTTGATCTGTTCCTTGTCATACTTGATCTTCAAGCACAGCAACGTGACAACTAGCGTAGTTGCAACAGAATAGTTGAGATATTGAGGCCATTGATAGAAGTTAGCTTGAATGTTCGAGTATATGATATATGAAGCTGCGCTCAGATTTCCGACAAGCGACATCAGAATGAACAGCAGACTGATATCTGCTGTGCTCTTCCTCTTGCGAACTCTAAGAATCTGTGGAAGTGTGCATAGTCCGAAGCATATCGCTGACAAGAAACCCAAAGAAGTGAATAGTACCATCATACGATCTATTTATCGTCCTTCTTGTCTGGATCTTCGGCGAGTCCACGGAGATCAGATTGCACCTTCCAGTAACCACAAGGCTTGAATTCTGGACACTTGTGGAGATACTCGCAGTTCTTGACTAGCACTGTCGCGAACTCAGGATTATGGCTTAGGACAGCCATGCGTATCATCATCATGATCTTCTGACAGTTCTTAGAAGCCATGCGACAGAGTCTCTTTCTCGCCATGAACATAAGTTCTTGAGCGTTCACGACCATAACGTGTGTGACATAGTGTCCCTGCGGTTCCTGATATCGGTCGAACTTGTCCTGCCTATCGTTGCGCTGTGACTGTACGTAATGCTCTACGCCAGTGTGATGACGGCAGAAGCAGACAGAGTCGCAGTACGGGATATGCATACGGATGATGAACTGGAGGTAGCGGATCGGCGAGTGCTCTGATGTAAGATATTTGACTTTGAGCTCATCACTGAGAGGCTTTCCGTCATCGAGAATGTAATTCTTGCCGACAGTGTTGAGAGCGAGGAACTTGACCCACTGCCAGTCCATGCTAGTGGGGTACTTCAGAACTTCAACTGTAATTCCTGTGATTCCCTTTTCTGTGCATACGCCGTGGAATTCATTATTGCTAACTTCTTGAATCGCCATACTTAGACTCCTGTGCTACCGAATCCGCCGCGATTCTTCTGATCTTCGAGTGTAGAATCTTCGAAGACGATCTTAGGCTGTTTCTTGATGATGCGGAACTGACAGACGCGTTCGCCCTTCTTGATCACTGGATTCTTTCCTGCTCCGAGCTTGATAGCTGGCATCATCCACATGTCGTTAGGACCGCAGTAGCTGTTGTCTACGACGCCGACCGAGTTAGCCTGAATGATGCCGTAGTTCTTGAAAGTAGAAGAACGAGGAGCGATATGAGCTTCATAGCCATCAGGCAGCTTCATAGCGACGCCGAGAGGAATGAGACGAAATTCGCCCATTCCCATGAAGACGTCTTCCATAGCCTTCAAGTCGATCCAGTCTCCATTTTCGATTGCCTCTGGTCTGCACGCTTCATCGAATACCTTGAGTTGCACATTCTGAAGTTTGTTAGCCATTAGAGAATTCTCCCTCTGCGATCAGTGTGGAAGATGAGCTCTACTAGCTCATCTTCCTTGGCGTCAACCGAATGGTACAGTTCGGTCAATCTTTCACCGAGTTCGACGATTTCCTTCTTCTTCATCTTCAAGGAGGCAGTGAGTGTGAAGGTAGCGATTGCAGTCTGATTGAGATAACGCTTAGCTTCCTGATACTTCTTACGAGCAGCAGTCAGATTCTTGTAGAGTTTCTGGATCATCTGGATCGTGCTAGAGTTCATACGCATGACCTTGTAAGCCTTGAACTTGTTGTAGGCTTGCTTAGCGTCATGATAGTCCTTGCGAGCGTTTACGAAAGCGACGTGAGCCCTGGTGAACTTACGAGTGTCGATCGTAAAGTCCGTCAGTTGTTTTCTGTCGATAATTGACTTCATAGTCAATCTCCTTTAAGTTTGGTATAAAATTTAAGTTTATAGCGATTATTCCGCTTTCTCATCAACGTACTTCTCAGCGTCTTCGTCGTCTATCTTTCTTAGCAGATCTTCTAAACCGATCAAGTTGTCCTTTCTAGCCATGTTCAAAACTTGATTTCTCTCGGTTTCAGAGAGTCCATACCATAGTTCGAGAGCGTTTTCAGCGAATTCCGGACGATAAAACCGGTTATTCTTAGCTCCCTTGAAGTAGCTCTCTAGAAAGATTCTGACAACAGTGAACATCTTCATCATATCAGTACCCATTCCTTTTCTTGTAATTTTAGGTGTCATAATTTGCTCTATTTATACACTAAAGATAGTGTCGATGTCGCATTCTTTAATCTTGTTCGTGTATTGGAACTTGTTCTCTCGGAATAACTTCTTTAGCGCGTTTTTAGCTATGCTTAAAGCTCTATTTTTCTTCTGCCTTATACGTTCTCCGGAGAGACCGAATTTCTCTCCTACCTGGTTCTGTGTCATCCCATATAGATAGGTGTCTTTAATGTAAGCGTACTCTCGGCTTGTCAGAATCCCTTTCAACAGAACACCGAGCTTTCTGTCTTCCTCGTCCGTGTAGATCTTCTCGATGTCATGATAGTCAGCAGTTATCTTATCACCGATAGTCAGAGTGTCAGAATCAGAGATGGATCGGCCATCGCTTATGACGGTCTCTGTAGACATTACGACGGGCATAGCGTGAAGATATTTCCTGCCCTTGTTGTCTACCATGTCGAACGTTGCGGCTTCTTTTCGACGTTCGGCTTCCGCCTTAGTGTACATCGGACAGTGAACCTTGCAGTTCTCTACATAGATCTCTTCTTGGATCTTCTGCGTGATCCACCAGATGGCGAACGAAGTGAACTTCACGCCTCTCTTCGGATCATACTTCAGCGTAGCGTTGAACATTCCCATATAGCCCGCTTGGAACAGGTCTCCGACTATCTTGTTGTATCTTCGTGCATACACGTACGCGACTCCGTAAATGAGTCTGATGTGAGACTGGAGGAGCTTGTTCCTAGCAGCGTCTTGAATCCGTTTTCCATATTTAGGATTCATCATAATCGCAATCGTAGCTTCCTCTTCTCGAGGATCCATGTGGATATAGTCCTTCAGCTTGCTCCGGATATACCCAGAAGTGTCGATAGAGTCAAGTTCAATCATAATAGTTCTCTCGAAATATAAGTTATTTGAAAGAATTTATACAATCTTCTCAATAACTGCCATCATGCACCAGAAAGCTACACAGAGAGCGAACGGATATACATAAGCGTCGCAGAACATATCCTTCACCCACTCGTGATGCTTGAGGCGAAGATATTCCCTGTCTAGATATGTCAGATCTCTTTCCAGATCGATTCCATGTACAGTCATGATTACCTCCATTTGTGCTCATGAAAAGAGAGGTCTTGAGGACCTCTTCTTCACAATTATAATTTAGGAAAATCTTTAGAAATCGTAAAGCGATAAATCTTTACGAATTCTTCACGATTACAGACTTCTGTCCTGGTCACGCTCGATTCGCTCGATACGGTCTGTCAAATTCGAGATGTTTTCACGGATAGCAGACAGATTTTCGTTGATCTTGCTGAGAATGGGCTGAAGAGTGTCCCAGCGATTGAACAGAACTGATATCTGATCCTTCAAGTGCTCGTTGTCTTTTTCGAGAAGAGCGATCTTGACGTCAGTGTCCTTCTTTTCGGCATCGCGCTTTAGTGCTGTCTTCGCACGTTGATCTTTGATTAGAAGATATACCAAACCTATTAAACCTCCACTTATCATCAAAGTAGGTGAATTCGTTTTGGCTATTTCCATCAAATACGCTTCCATCTTCGTCCTCTTTAGCCGTATGTTACATTATTATATATACAAGATTACGAAAGTATAAATAGAATATACGCACATTCTTGCAGGAGTTTTAAATGAGTGATCAGCTAGTTGGAAAGAAGGGTAGCGATTATCCTAAATTAGAAGACTTCACAGAAGAACAGAGAACTGCTTTTCTCGGCTCTACTCTAGTTCATGCAGTCGGTAAGTTGAAGCCTTCAGATACCAGTTACACAGACGCAAACTTGGTGTTGTCAGATCTCAAGACCGACCAGATTCAGGCTGACTGGAACGAACAAGACGACACTAAAGTGTCTTACATCAAAAATAAGCCAGAGATCCCATCTATCGCTGGACTAGCTACCGAAGAACAGCTCTCTACTGTATCGGCTAAGATCGAAAACGACATTCCATCTCTCGACGGATACGCAACAGAGCAGTACGTCAATACTGCTACTAACGACATGGCTACAGAGACATGGGTTGGACAACAGGGATATCTGACATCGGTTCCAGCAGGATATGCTACTGAAGAGTATGTCAATTCCGAAGTGTCTGGTAAGCAGGACACTATCGAGGATCTTGAAGGAATTCGATCTAGCGCTGAACTGGGCGCGACTGCTGTACAACCAGATGTTCTTGAAGACTATGCGCTCAAGACAGATCTTCCTACTGCTGAAAGTCTCGCTGGTCCAGGATTGCTTGAAACTAGCGGAAAGCTAAAGCTCAATACTGACAATTCGTTGACGATCTATAAAGTCGGATATTACGACGATCTACTGTCAGTTGCAGTTCCAGTGCCTGCACCGAACAACGACCATAGCGACCAAGGCAAGGTGCTAACCGTCGACGACTCCGACCAGATCGTGTGGGAACAGCCATCAGCATCTGTTGTAATTAGCCCGTACAATGGCAAGTTTACAACAGTGTCTGCCGCAGATGACGTCTCGTCCGGCGGGTATGCATTCAACTTGAATATTGACGACGAAACATTGGAGTCAGCTATTGACAATGAGAATGAAAGGAAATACGTGAAAGTCAAGAACCCATTGCCGTCCGCAGAGGGTGCAAGCAATGGCGACGTACTTACCGTTACCAGTGGTCAAGTCGGTTGGGCTCCAGCACAAGGCGGATTTCCACCGCTCCCTGCTGATTATGCAACTAAAGATTATTATTTGCATATCAATAAAACAACTGGTAACTTTGACTGGGCTGAGGCTGGTGGGTCGGGTGGGTAGTCATTGGTTATAGATACATAGAAGCGAGTAGTTCAATTACTACTCGCTTTTATTATATTGTAAATAACACTAGAGTTATAGAAATGAAATACACTGTACTATCCTACTGTTTCGGCAACTACGACATACTCCGTGAACCAGATAAAGTAGACCCAGAAGCTGAATATATCTACGTAACCGACAAGGAAATCTCGTCCAAGCACTGGAAGGTAGTCGTAGACCCAGCACTATCCAAGAAAGACCCTCTCTACGCCTCCTACTACGTCAGGCATCATCCTTTCGAGTTCGCATCGACTCCTATCGTAATAACAGTAGATTCCTCTATTCAGATTCACGACTCCCCAGCCGACATAGTCGACGCATTTGATAAGTCAGGATCGGACTATTCAGTCATCTGTTCGATCTACAAGTCAGACGAGCACAAGATAACAGAATGGCTGAAGCGGAAACCAGTAAGAATATCGAACTATGACGTTTCGGCTCTTTTGAACTTCATCAAGAAGTTCGGTCAGGAAAGATGGAAAGGCGCCATAGGACAGGCGTTCAACATCTACAGAGATACTCCATTGATGCGGAAATTCTCCAGGCACGTGTGGCGCTACCTTCTCGCACTAGGCAAGGACGGAAAGCCAGTCAGAATAGACGAGATTGTCGTGCACAAGCTGCTCGCTAGATACCCAAAGTTAAAGGTATTCGTCACTAGTCTCCAGATCATCCAGTCTACCTACATGACATACTGCGGACACTTAACCCAGCATCCAGTGATTCCATACAACAACTACGACCAGTACTACTATCTCTGCAACAAGCCAGTCTATCCGCATCGATTCGACAAACAGATCATATTCCCTAAGTCCTACAAATATAAGACAGAAGCGATGCTCTTGACGAAGTTTCTCAAACCCGAAGACCTACGTGAATGGCTCGATCATCACTTGTACAAGTGCAAGTTCGACAGAGTTCACGTATTCGACAACGAATCGAAGTACGAAATCAAGAAAGTCTGCGAAGAGTACGGAGAACGAGTGACGTACGAGCTCGTCGAAGGTCAAGCATACCAGTACCGCTTATATGACTCTTACGTCGAATGCCGTTCGAATGCAGAGTGGATTATGCCGATAGACGACGATGAATACTTAGATATCGGCTCATTCCCGTCAATATATGACGGTATCATGTACTATAGAAACAAGTTTCCTCACATGGATATGCTCGCTATACGTTGGAAACACTTGTTCCCTAAGAAATTCAAAGAGGAACGTACTGGCAAAGTCCTTGAGTACTGCACTGAAGAGAATCCCGAACTAGCTAAGAAATTCATGTGGCTCGGAGATGGGACAGTCAAGACGATCGTACGTCGTTACGGAAAGATACACTATGAAGAGACCTGGGAAAATCCATGTGGAGGTCACGTTCCGAAAAACTCTGTGTTCCTGGGGGCGTTGCTGCCCGACGGTAGGAACATCCAGGGGGTCGGCATACCGAACTGCCCGTATAAATTGTACGACGAGCGCATGAGGATACTGCACTGCCGGTACAAGGGGCCGAATGACTATGCGGAGAAGATGTCGACAGCAATGACGGTGTCCGACAGCGTGCAGAGGAAAAAGAAGTGGAAGTTCGACGAGATTCTTCCGACATTGGATTAAAAAAGGCCCGCCGATTGGCGGGCCTTCCCCTTAAACGCAATCAACTAAAGATACGTTACGTCGTAGATTTCTCCACCAGTAACCTTTATGCGAATATTGTTTACGTTCAGTACGAGGAAGTGGTCGTTGGAGGTTATCTGAACTGCGCCGACAAATATGCGGGTTCCTGTCTGAGTGGAAGAAGCCGAACCACGCCCAATCAAACGGGCATGTCCTTTAATTTGTTTAGAAGTCGTCCCACTGACTTCAAATCGCATCGTTTCTTGCGATGTCGCAAAAATTGTCGAAGCGTCCAGAGCGAAACCGTACTTGAAAGCATTGTTATCAGTCATTGCGGCAAAGGAGACATCCATGGATTCTGGCAGGGATGTTATACTGCTTCGCGCAATTTCCACGGTCGCGGTGTAGTCGAAATCAATCTCCACTATGCCGCCATTCTGTGCAAAATTTCCGCACCAACCGTAATATTTCTGACCCGACCCCGTAGGTCTATAGTGGCCTAGGCACGTGAATCCGTTGTAACCAAAAGAGTTAAACGTGTTTGTGTCGAGGCATATCTTACAGTTGTTGCCGGGCATAGTGTCGGTACCGTTCTTCTGCATAGCCGTCATTGCAGAAGCACCCATATACCCAACATTAGGGACAATTGAGTTGACCTTATTCTTGAAGTAGTTGTCCCATAATTTTATCAAGGTATATTTACCTTGCTCCGAACTACTCGCTGCCGCTATCATTTCGGCATCAGCTGGGTTACTCCAGTCATTCAAGCTGCGTATTATGTTACCACCAGCCACGTTTGTGGCATTGCTACCATTTGTGGACATCTTACCTTGCAGTGCCGTGTCAATGCCACCACCACCAATGTAGTTATTTGCATTGCCAGCATTCACCGCATAGCCGACCTGCTTTGCGGACATAGTCCATCCGCTAGAATCGAGACGATAGGATGCAATGGATCCGACTTCCGACGCTCCGTTGCGGTCGTCTTGCGATTGTTCGAAGTAGAAAGCATTGACTTCTAGGTTGGCATCATATGTGATTTGTGTCAGTGGTATGCGGCACTCGAATCTACCGCTAGGCTGAATGCTACCGCCGGTCACTAGGTACAGCTTCTTGCCCGCGTTGTACAGCGCCTTGACAGTGGAATAATTGCTGTCGCCATAAAGAATCAGCGCTACGTCAGCATCCGGCCTTATATCACATTCTTGCACGTTGCCATCGGAGTCAACATACACAGGAGTTGTCGTTGATCCTTTGCCGACCATTGGAGAACGTGGATTACGTGCCTCGCTTATTGTTACGGAAGTCCAGCTGGATGTATCAGAAACATCTGGGTTAGCATAACGCGTAACATAGGACAAGAAATCAGATTCCTGCCAACCAGTAGCGCTCATGACAACAGCTTTAACACCGATGTAAAATGCATTATTCTTATTGAATACAACGTACACTTTACGATTGCTATCGTATTTTACAGACATGGTAGTATAGCGAATTGGCTCACCAACATAGCTAACGTTATATGCAAATGCAGTGTCACTATTATTTCTTCGGATGTCAATCATCAACTTTCCGCGATACATATCACCTACTCCAGCCTTTGATTCGTAGATGTCCAATGTAACCATCACATCGCCATAGTTATATGAAGTTGGTTCAATAGCTATAATCACTTTATCGCCATTCTGGTCTGGGCCATTCCAAGTTGCATAGCCGTAAGGTAATGTTTCTGCTACCGTAGCAGTTGCTGCATTTCCAGATATATTCGCGGCAATCGTATTCGTACTCGGATTCAACGTAATATCGGTATCATACACGGCTTCGGTAGCATTGCCGGAAGTGGGGCTTGCAGATGCCGTGGCCAGAATCTTGTAGTTGACGTTGTCAGTCTTGGCGGTAGCCTTGACCTTAGTATCGGTGTTCGGGTTTGATACCCAGGTGGCCGTGCCGTCGGCACTCCATCCCAGGAACTGACCGGAAGATCCACCCGACGGTATGTGCTTGTTGCCAGAAGTTGTAGGATGCGTGTACTGATTGAATGTAGTAGAGCCAACGGTCACGCTTGTGGACGTTGCCGAGATGCCAAGGTTGGCCGGGGTGATGTTCACCTGGCCAGTGTGATACGAAGATTCGGCGTTGCCCTTGACCGAGACTGCTGCCGGGATTGTCGGGAGCGTGAGCTTGACATCGGTGCCGTTCTGTGTACCGATTTTTGTTGCAGTATTAGAAACGAGGCTGACGTTTCCTGAGGACTTGAAGTAGGTGGCGTTGATGGCGTTGCCGTCGGAGTCCTGAGTCGCTTTTGTTGCTGAACCAACTGTTACATTTGCCAATGAAGTCTGTCCGGTACCGCCGTTTGCTACAGGGAGAGTACCAGTAACGTTGTCAAGTGACTTGCTTGCCTTCCCATCCAACGCTGCCTTGATTCCGCTGCTTGTTACAGCGTTGCTAGAATTTGCAGTCGGAGTAGAGTCAAAAGAAGTAGCAGTAGCGGAGATCTTTCCGTCCGTCTCCGAAATCTGAGAAATGTACTTTCCGGATCCACCAACTGAGCTCACGTCCAGAGCGTTGATAGCGTTAGTGATCGCTGCAGTACCGAGCATGGTTTCCCAAGTACCAGCCTTAGTAAGCGCCTTGTCTTCTGAAACTCCGTCGAAAGCTAGGACGGATCGTTTGACCTTTCCCAATTCGCTAGCGTCTGTGATGACGAGATGGTCACCCGAAGCGATAGTAGCTGCGCTGTTGATAGTTCCTTCGTTGGTAAGGAATCCATGCGAGTGATTGAGATCAGCCTTATTCTCGACCTCTCCAGATACTGAATTGAGTCGAGTGTCTAGATCAGTCAGAGCAGCAGCGACTACAGAGTCTTTAGCTTCAGCATCTGACTTAGTTCTGAACTTATCACCAGCCTTTTCCCATACGCCCACGACTAGATCGGAGAGCTTAGAGACGATAACCTCTTTCTCTTCCGTTCCAGCAGATCTTGTTCCGATATTTTCATCTTTTGACATATAGTATTTATACCTCCTCTTAGAAAAAACTCACCTGTTGTTGGGCAGGTGAGTTATTCTTTTAATAGAGTTCTATTCAGTGTCGAATTAGTTCAGGAGATTCAGGATGTTGTTCACATCTGTTTCGTCCATGAGAGGAATTCCGATCAGAATAGTGTCGGTCGAAGCGTTTGCAGAGACATTGACGTTTCCACTTGTCACGATGTTCAGAGTATCTTTCTTGGATTCTGCTTCGATCGTAACTCCGCCAGCAGTGACATAGCTGAACGCATTCTGGTTGACTTCAGCGCTTGCTGAGATGGCATCCAACTTTACCTTGTCTGGTCCAGACATGATACCAGCGCTTCCACCTGCTGCGCTTGTTGCGAGCGGGATCTCGACCGTAGTTCCAGTCTTAGTCCAAGTCGTGCCGTTGGTCGTAATGCTCTGTACTGCTGTATCAGCCTTAGCGCCCTGAGCAGAAGTAGCGAAATCTGCAGCCTTTTTGCCAGAGTCTTGGAGATTGCCGTTAGCATCAAGACCTGCGAAGTTATCAGCAGTAGCACCTGTGACCTTATCTGCCTTCTTACCCAAGTCGATTGTCAAGTTAGTAACCTGAGATTCTTCGATCTGGATATCGGAGGCAGTAGCAGCGATCATACCATCGGTTTCGCTAAGAGCCGTAATTGTCTTAGAGACACCGAGATTAGCAGTAATGTTACTTACGTCGAGAGCGTTGATTGCGTCTCTAACTGCCTTCTCGGTAGCAGCCTTGTTGTTCTCAGAAGAAACGGTTGCGCTGATGGATCCAGCAAGCTGAACAACACCTTCCTGGCTAGTTGTTGCTGACTGGATCTTCTGATACGTGATAGTCAGTTCGCCGTTCGCGTCCTGTTGGATTTGCTGAACGGTCTGAAGAGCATTTGAAGCTGCGCTAGTGATAGCAGTCTGCTTAGTTTTGTAACCAGACAGATCTACGAAACCAGAGAGAAGATCGAACTTGTAAGAACCTCCATTAAGGCAGATACCGACGTTGTCGCCAACTCGAATTATCTTACCAGCACCTTCTAAGAAGTCATTAGTAGTATAGCCTGACGCGGTTACATTGTATACGTTACCCTCATTGTCTGAGTTAAGCAGTGAATTGTCGATATTAGATGCATCCATCGTACCTGCATGATGGTATGCGTTCGATACAGCAGCATCAATAGCTTCACGAACAGCCCTCTCAGTTGCTGCCCTATTGTTCTCGGTCTCTGGAGTTCCGATAGAAGTAGCGAGCTGAACAACGCCCTTGACAGAATCAGTTGCAGACTGAATGTCCTGGAACGTTACGGAGATTTCACCGTTTTCGTTCTGATTGATAGAAGTTACAGTAGCGAGGGTACCGCTGGTAGCAGTATAAGTGTTCTGCTTTGTCTTGAAGGATCCCGATGTTACTCCGGCATCAGTAAGATTGCCGTCTGCATCAAGTGCAGCTAGATGGCCAGCAGTAGCGCCAGTTACCTTGTCAGCCTTTCCAGACGTAGCGTTGATGCGGTCGTCAAGGTCGTTCAAAGCAGCTGCGATAACTTCCATGTCTGCAGAAGTAGCAGAAGCAGCTTCGTCGATGGATGCCTTGATGACATCAAGTTCGCCATTGACGTATTCTGCGGCAAATACGTAGTTTCCGGAGTCTGGTCTTCCACTAACGTCGCCCCATTCTTGAAGGTTATGTACCCGATAAGCGCTGTGCGCTGCTGCACTGCTCTCTACCCATGTTTTGATACCTTCGACGACTTTAGCAAGACCGCTGACGGTAACTTCGTTTTGTGATGTGATATTAGCCATTTCTCTTAGCTCCTAATGTTAAAATCTATTGCCCAAGTATGTCGAGTAGATCGTTCAGATCCTCATGGGTCATGTCGTTGTCATGGGCGTGGATCTCGATCAGAGTCTCTACGTTGCCAGAGGTCGTATATGTCTTGTCGATGATTCTTCCGAATCGGTCGGCTATAGACCTTCTAGCTCCAAACTCTTTGCTTCTCAGCTTAGTCCAGAGGTTCTCGTTCTCTTCTGCATACTGAGGATTTCCTTGCTCGTCAGTAACAGTAGCGCCAGACTCGTCAAGCTGATATGTTCCCCAGTCTTCTGCGGAAACAGCCAGCCATTCGCGTTCTGGACCCTCTGTACCGAACAGATAAGTTCCAGTATCGGGAGCGAAATCGACTCCCATTTTCGTTCTTATCCAGTCAGCTATGCCAAGCTTATTGGATACGCCGTCCCCAGAGACTGTCGAATCCGTCCTGACACGATCTATAGATAAGATCTTTCCGCCTGATACTAGCATTCAGAAATTCTCCAATTTGGCAGAGAAATCCTTACAAGAAAGTCCCTGCCGTATGCTTTATTTATACTCCACTTCGATTGTGCAAATATCGAAGATTTGTCTAGAAAATCGTAATACAAGAAAAGCCACCCGTAGTGCGGGTAGCTTTGAGAATAAGTGTAATTACGTCTACAGTAGGCCAATGTAGCCTGTCAACGTCATTTGCATAGTAGATGCACCATTGGCATGACGTATGCTGTAGTCAAGGTGGATACCATATAGACCGTATCTGAATGTAGCAGAGCCTATATACTGATATACCTCGGTTGTGTTGGTACTGACATCAAATGATACAAATTTAACCCAAGAGCCAGATGCTGATGTAAATATGGAATAATAGTTATTGCTAACTGTGCCACGAATACAGGTCGTTAGGTGTGCAACACCAACCACGTCGTAAGAGGTAGTACCCCCATCTTGCTTGATATACAAGTATAGTTTACTGTCACTATCACGCTCAAATGCTATCTTGATACCATCAAGAAGTTCAATCGTGGCATCACTTGTACCAGACGTAGTTGAAGCATTGCCATTATAGGCAGCTCGCACTGTGCGTGCTAATTTGCTTTCTAGTCCATTTAGTGCTTGAACAGAAGCATACTGACTACCCAAAGAGCAAGCTTGCATAGCTCCGTTAGAATCCACATACACAGGAGTTGTAGTCCCTCCAACCGCTGCTGACGTGGTTGTATATGGTACCTTGATAACGTTCTTAACACTGCCACTGTCGTACAAAATTTTGTAGACACCGAATGCCGTACTGCTAGAGCCAGCAGCGATTTCTAGTGTAATGACGCAATTGTTTGCATTCAAACCACTGACTTGATAGCGATACCATTGATTATTCGGAATAGTAACATTACCGAATGTGTAGGCGGAACCACCGGCAGACGTTGATTTGAGAAAAAATTTACCGGCCTTGAAATCCGACGAGACCATTGTACTAATAGGTAGTGTTGAAGCTTGCCCCAAATCTAATGTTGGAGCAAAGGGGCCAGTAGCACCAGTAGGACCAGTTGCACCCGTTGCACCAGTTGGGCCGGTTGCACCTGTGGCTCCTTTCGGACCAGTAGCACCAGTGGGACCTGTGGCTCCCGTAGGTCCGGTAGGACCAGTTGCACCTGTTCCTCCAGTTCCACCAGTAGCACCCTTGATGTTACATACATACTTCCATACGTTTGCGGCCGTTGCTGTGTACACGTTGGAGGTGCTTGTATTCAAGTACATATCTCCGGCCTTAGAACCTGACACTGTAACGCTAATGCTAGAACCTGTACCTGTCACTGCCGTTCCAGTAAACCAATATGCGGATGTACCATTCGTGCCATTAGTTCCGTTAGTACCATTGGCACCAGTTGCACCTTTAGGTCCAGTAGCGCCTGTCGGTCCAGTAGCACCGGTAGGGCCAGTAGCACCAGTAGCACCAGTAGGACCAGTTGCACCCGTACCGCCCGTAGCACCCTTAATACTACAGACATAATTCCATTTATTCGCTGCCGTGGCAACATACGTATATGCCGTACTTGTATTCAAGTACATATCGCCAGCCTTAGAACCCGAAACTGTAGCACTAATGCCCGTACCCGTACCCGTTACGGCTGTACCCGTGAACCACGCAGCGGAAGTACCATTAGTTCCGTTAGTTCCATTAGCACCCGTAGCACCTTTCGGACCAGTAGCACCAGTAGCACCCGTAGGACCAGTTGCACCCGTGGGGCCGGTAGGTCCGGTAGCACCCGTAGCACCTGTAGCACCTGTAGCACCTTTCAACTTGTGGAACGTAAGAGTAGTCGTAGTTCCAGATGTACTTGCGTCAACGGAGGGAGTACCTACAGAACCGATGTCAGAACCAGCCGTCGCCGTAATTGCCTGTAGTGCAGAATCAGCCTTAGTGCCTTGAGCAGAAGTAGCAAAGTCGCTAGTGAGCTTTCCACTGTCCTTGAGGAGCTTTCCGGTGGTGCCGTCAAATATTGCGATTCGGCTATTTACAGAACTTGCAGGACCTACTACGGTGCCATCAAGGTTACCCTGCACAAAATCCCACTTAGCCGCGATCGTAGTGTAGTTGCTAGATGTGGCAGCAGCCGTGCTATCCGTATTACAGATAACCATGTCGCCAGCCTCTACAGCCACACCGTCCACATAACCCTTTGTGGTAGTGCCACTGGCAATGACCTTATAGGTGTGGCCCTTGTCTGCGGCAACGGTGAGTCCACCCGGAGAAGTTGCCCCGAGAGTCACAGTTCCCTTGTAGACCATTGCATCAACGGTAGAGAAAGCACCCTTGACGAATGCGGTGGTCGCAATCGTGGTATCGTTAGAACTTGCATCAGGAGTAGGAGCGGTAGGAGTACCTGTCAGAGCCGGAGATGCAAGGTTTGCTTTCTTTGCAAGTTCGGTGTACGCACCGCCGGTGGTGAACTTAGTTGTGCCACCACTTACAGGGGTTGCAGAGTCACCCGTATTTACGACGCTACCGAGACCGACATCACTTTTTCCTAGAGCAGAACCGATCACTACATGGCCCAGGCCGTCCTTACCAATTTTAACGGCAGCTGCATCCGTAGCCGTGGTGGTCGGATGAGAATAATTGTTAAACGTTTCCCAAGTGCCTTTTTGCGTAAGGGCCTTGGTTGCGGTAGAGCCATCGAACGAAATACTTGTACGAGCGACTTTGTTAGAATCGGATGAATCCGTTACGACGAGCTTGTCGCCACTAGCAATAGTGATGTCAGTAGTCTGGAGCGCACCGGCATTCGTGATGTTGCCGTGGGGATGAGAAGCTGGAGTTACACCACTAATGGTAACTTCCGTAATACCCGTAACTTGCCCAAGCGTGTTGGTAGTAATCTGAGGAACTTTAGTTGCCGTACCCTTGGCGGAATATGCGGTCTGGGTTGCCAAAGCATCTTGTTTGGAATCTAACTTATTTGCTACGGTAAGCAAGTCAGTATCAGGTATAGAATCTACTGATGTTGCTATATCGGTAGGAGCGGCCCTAAGAGCTTGTGCTTGAATATGAATAAGATTCTTTGACCAAGAAGGAAAGTCTATATATACTTCGAAATTTCTAGATCCGCTAGAATATTTAACTTTAAGCCTAGAAGATAAATCACCATTAGGATCTCCAAATACATTTACAGAATAAGAACCGCCACGAGAAGTATCAATATTCTGTGTAGCAATAACTATAGTACCGCTAAAGCCTATGTTTGTAGTTGTAGAAATAGTAATAGTTACATTACTGTCGTACATCGGGAACTTACCGACGCATAGCTTGCCAGTGGAACCAAATGCGATTTCCTTGTTCCATTCATACGTCGTTTTATCCAGTTTGGCATCTACAGCAGTCTTCACACCGCCACTAGTCACAGCATTAGTAGAGCTAGCCGTAGGTGTAGTATCCATCGTAGTAGCGGTAGCACTAATCTTACCATCAGTTTCGGAAATCGCAGAGATATACTTACCAGCTCCACCCACAGAGCTCACATCCAAGCCCTGAATAGCACTGGTAATATCAGCAGCCTTGGCAAAAGCTTCAAACGTACCCTTCGGAGTCAAAGCTGTAGTAGTCGTGCTTCCATCAAACGATACAGAGGCTCTAGCAACCTTGCTAGAATCGCTCGAATCCGTAATGACGAGCTTGTCGCCAGACGCAATGGTAATATCGCTAGACTGAAGCGTACCACCGTTTTGAATATTGCCGTGCGTATGAGAGGCTGGAGTTACACCGGAGATTGTAACTTCAGTGATACCTGTAACTTGACCGAGACTATTCGTCGTGATCTGCGGAACCTTAGTAGCGGTTCCCTTGGCAGAGTATGCGGTCTGCCCTGTCAGTTTCGTCTGGAATGTGTCTTTGATTTTGCCCCAGAGGCCCGAGATAGTATCAGACAACTTTCTCGCTGTGACTTCGTGTTGGGAGGTAGGTGCTGCCATTTTGGTTTTCTCCAATTTTGTTACAACGGACAACTTCCGTCGATGTTAAAAAGTATAATGTGCATAGCCTGCACAAAAATCTACAACTATTTGGTAGATTCATATTATTTATCGCATACTCTCTATACGATTTTTAGTACTATCGGAAAGCTCATACCAGCCGTTACCCGTATGGACATTGAGTACGTCTCTGAAATACTTTTCGTATTTGGGTGCGATGTTCTCCAAGGAATATAGTTCCCCGGTCTTTCTGCAATCAGCTGGGTTGATCTTTCCATCAAGACAATTCATAGCAGCATTGATGAAATCGTCGAACGTCCTGCACCGATATCCTGTCACCCCATGAATATTCACCTCGGGAAAAGCTCCCCAGTCAGTAGATATCACGGGAGTTCCACATAGGAAATTCTCCACTTGCACTCCACCGAAAGGCTCACTGTACACAGTGGGCATGAACGAAGCCACGGCATTCTTCATAAGTTCCTTACGTTTCTCTGCATCACTAGGGCCGACATACTCCACATTGCTAGGCCACGAAAATCCTTTATAGTCGTCAAATACCGGACCCGACACCACAAGGCGTACGCCTAGCTTCTCGCACACCTGCAAAGCTATATGTATTCCCTTGCAAGTTGTGACCCTGCCTAGATACAGGAAATACGGGTCTTTCATCCGACTTTCCCTACTTGGATTGTACTCGAAATCATCTAGGTCAAAATAATTAGGTATGACTATGTGATACCAGTCAGGTTCGGTGTAGTCGTTAAGTTGCTCGTTCATCCACGCATAGGACTCATACACCCTATAGCGTGCAAATGCACTAGGGTACCCGATTCCAGGCTCTACAGCAATGAGGTCGGGGTGGGCGTCGCATACGTCCTTTACTCCAATGCCCCAAAACGCCAGAATGAAATCGTTGGGCTGCTTACGCTTGCCGACCTCGATAGTGGCATTCTTGAAAAACTCTTGGTAGCAGTCGTCCATTTCATCAAAGTGATACGGCCCTTGTTTGGGGGTATCTCCATAAACGCGCTCATACGTCTCGTTGGACACCACGGATACATTTTCGGAATAGGGAGCGTTGGAGCCTTCTACTCCGTAGTGATAGATTGTGTGTCCCCGCTGACCCATCATCTTGCAGAACTTGTAGACTTTCTGTGTAAAGGCACAAGAAGTATATTCTAACAGAGTGCGGGTATGTGGAACTCCTAGTACATGAAATCTCATATAGTTTTTCCTAAGTTTAAATTAAGTGAGTGAGTTTAGAAGGTCGGTAACTTCCTGGTCGGTTATTTCGGTCAGAACGTCCTGTTTACCATCTAATGCTGTCTTGATATTTCCAGTAGTCGTATTGTAGTTCGTGGCCGTTGTCGCCGTGTCGGCATTGCCAGTCAACGGACCTATAAATGCAGTTGCTGTTATCTGCGCCGGGAATGTTGCATGCTTACTTGCATTATAAGAATATAAATGACCTGTCGATGCTATGGTGGATGGAGTAGTCCACCCTACACCGCCATAACCAAATATAGAATAAATGCACAAACCACCATAAGTATCAGTATCAGTGGCTGCTCTTGCTTCAAATAGGAATTGAATTTTCTTATACGTCGCATATTGAGAAGCTCCCATTGAAACACTTTTATTAAATACATTAAATCCGCTCCACCCACCTACTTGCATTTGACCAATATTAGTCCATACATCTGTAGTTTCTGCTTGCTTTACACCACTCATTACCATGTAGCAACTGTTTGAACCGTTAGTGGAAAGATAGATAACGAATTTTTCAAATACGTTGTATATACCAAATGAACCACAGTTAATAATTACGCGAACCTTGTAATTTGCGTAATTTGTACCAGTGGTTGCTTTATTGCTATTATCCCATTTACCTATCCTGATTTCATACCCAGACTTACATGAGAATATACCAGATTTTGTGTCGTTACTTGCACCATAGTCTGTCCAAGTAGTTCCACCATCACGGGTATATTCAATAATAATGCCACTTGGATTACCAAATGCAAATCGGTTTGCACCTAGTTCGCTAACAAGAGCCGAATCTAACGGGCCGAAAGTCCCTACTCGATTCTGTCCACCCCATGACAGATATGCTTCATAAGGATACTGGAACGAGCCAGCTTTACTTAATAGCTGACCAACGGAACTCCCATCAAATGCTAAACTTGTTCTAGCAACCTTACTAGAATCGCTGGAATCCGTAACAACAAGTTTATCACCATTAGCTATAGCCACGTCACTAGTCTGCAACGTGCCTCCGTTCTGCATATTGCCGTGAGTGTGTGACTTCGCTGCAAAGGTATCCTTGATTTTAGCCCACAACCCAGTAATTACACTTGACAGTTTCCGAACGGTTACGCTATTCGTTGTAGCAGGTGCAGCCATCTAAACCTCTTTTAGAATAATACTTATTTTAATTTATATCTCAATTTATACTAAATAGTCGCTTGCTAGTAAAGAAACTAGCAAGCGACTATTTAGTATTTGTAGATGTTATTAGGTCAATGCAGCAAGCAAGTCAGTGACTTCATCATCGGTCATCTCTGTGAGAGTATCCTGTTTTCCAGCGAGCGCCGTATTGATCACCTTGTTCTGCACTGGGTTGGTGCTAGTCGAGCTTAACGCAGTGTCAATCGTAACAGACTTCTTGGTAGCAGTAATCTTACCTTTTGCATCCTGCGAAACCGTATCGATGAATGACAAGGTGTTACCAGATGCAGACGGAGAAGACGTTGCAAGTGTACCAGCAGTGAGCACGCCGTTCGTCGTTGTGTAGACTGCGTAACCCGATGTAGATCCGATAGCACCAGCATTCGTGATGTTCCCGTGGGTATGTGATGCAGGCGTACGAGCTGACGTATACGGGTCGCTTGCTGGCAATGCCAAAGTATGAGAGCCGTCGTATGTCTGTGCCGTAGTCGACAAGGTAAGCGTGGAATGGGAATGCTTCTTGCTGACCGCGTCCGCAACATCGGTTCCCTTGATTGTCGACGTCTGTATCTTGGCGTTGTCCGCGTCGCGGATCACGACATAGTCGTTACCGGCAGCTGCCGCTGCGGTATCCGTCAACGTACCGCCGTTGGAAATGTTCCCGTGGGCGTGGCTCGTCGGCGTCATCGATGTAGGGAAGTCGCTAACCTGGGACTTTGTGATAGTGATGTCCTGGAACGTAGCAGCGATCTTACCATCAGTTTCTGTTAGAGATTCTATTGTCTTTCCTGGACCCATGCCCGAGACAGTAACATCTAACTCTCCAATACGGCTCGTGATTGAGCTTACAGTTGCAGCCTTGTTTGACGAAGCATCGTACGTTCCGTCAAACGTATAAGTCGTATTCGGCGGCGTAGTGAATACATAAGTACCACCGGCAGCAGTGATCTTATACTTCGTGCTTGCAGCAAGTGACAACTGGTTAGTACCAGAATCTGCAGCAATAGATACAGAGTGAGTATGACCACTTGTAGCATAAGCAGTAGATGCTGTATATGCAGCAGATCCAAGACCCTTGACTGATACATCAGTACCATCAACAGAGATCGTACCATTACTAGAACCAGTAGCGAAAGTCAGTGTAGCATCAGAAGATGCGTTAGCAGTGAACTTGCTTGTAGCAGTACCACCGTTAATCTGAATCTTCAAAGCAGCATTGTTGACAGTCGGAGAAGAAGGAGTCTTGAATAATACCGAGCTACCACCTGCAGTAAGCTTGTACTGAGTATTAGCGCTAAGCTGAGTAACTGTACCCGAAGAAGAGTCTGCAGCGATAGACGCGCTATGTGTATGATTACCAGCAGCTGCTGTAGAAGCAGTAGTACCGATAGCTAAGTTAGAAGCACCAATATTCGATCTAGCCTGAGTCTTCTGATCAGTAGTCAAACTCTGAGTCGTATCATAACGAACTGCGCCGCTAGCCTGAGTTCTAATGTCGTTCAAGTCAGTGATGAGATCCTGCTTGTTGTTCCAAGTGTACTTCTCTCCAGTCGTACAGAGTGATAACGCACTACCGCCAGCAGCTTCTGCCTTGGATTCATAAGTCGTATTTGGAGACCATAGACCCTTAGAAGAAACTGCAGTGACGTGACCAGCAGCGTCAACGGTTACACCAGTCAAAACCTGGACAAGAGAACCGGTAGACGATGTAGGGAGTTCTGAAGCAGAACCACCAGAAGCAGACTTAGAAGTACCACCAGTAGGCGTATAGTGATTTCCTACAGAAGTAACCTTCGTATCAGTATCGGTAAATACAGCGCCACTCGGAACAGACGTTGCGATCGTGTATCCGGAATCTTTGATGACCTTACCATTCGTTCCGTCAAATACAGCAACCCTATTGTTTACCGAGCTAGCAGGACCAGATACAGCTCCGTCGATGTTAGTCTGAATGAAATCCCACTTAGCAGCGACGGTAGCATAGTCAGAAGAAGTAGCTGCAGCGGTATCGCTGTTACAGATAAGCATGTCGCCAACTTCAACAGCTACACCGTCGAGTTTACCAGCAGTGGAAACCTTGTAAACATCGCCCTTGACGGCTGCTGGAGTCAAAGCGCCGTATGCTCCAGTGCTACCACCAGCATAAGCGCCCTTGTAAGTCAGATCTCCAGAGATACCTGCGATTGCAGTATCGACAGCAGCTTTGACGAAAGCTGTAGTAGCGATCTGAGTCGAATTAGTTCCAGCTGTTGCGGTAGGAGCTTTAGGTACTCCACTGAGAGTAGGAGAGTCAGTATTTGCCTTCTTTTCAAGCTCAGTGTAAGCTGATCCTCCAGTGACGAATCCAGTATTTCCAGAAGCGATACTGCCTCCAAGTGCTGACAGAAGATTGCTCTTAGTTACGACATCGCTAGTCGTACCATTCTTAGTCTTGGTGAGCTTACCGTTAGTCGAATCCCATGCGACATCGGAGACTGCATAATCTTTTACTTTTTCCCAGGTTCCCGTGACAACTTGCGAAAGTCGTCTGACGGTAACCTCATTAGTTGTATCTGGTGCTGCCATCTAAAATACTCCTTTACTGTAGAGAATTCATCAAATCAGTCACTTCAGTTGGAGACATTTCCGGCAACTGAACTTCTGTGAACTGA